>Ga0335073_10011680_pt1 | contig 12336 bp, 16 predicted proteins | sample Lox_Sample_22_FD_207093 | JGI IMG/M metagenome (GOLD analysis project Ga0335073, IMG submission 207093) | Soil microbial communities from Loxahatchee National Wildlife Refuge, Florida, United States - Lox_Sample_2.2 | ecosystem: Environmental > Terrestrial > Soil > Wetlands | place: USA... | reverse complement strand
GTTGTAAACCACTTGAAGGTACTCTTTTTGGCCCTCCTGTAGCTCACTGTGCTGACTGGGAAAGGGATGTTGTCTCATCAGCAATCTCGGAATGAAATTTCGGGAAAGAAACAGGTAATTTTGAATCCGACAACCGAACAGAAGAATGGTACTGAAGTCGTGACTTTTGCCGAGGGAGTATGAACCCTTTCAAGCGTGCTATATTGACGACAAGGAAATATACTCGTTGGATATCCTTGTGTCGACAGGGTCCGGTCATGCACGTCGTACCACTTCCCGCACAACAATCTTCTCCAAGACAGAATCGACTTATCTTCTCAAACTCAAGAGTTCGCGAGCCGTGTTCAGTGAGATCCAAAAGAAATTTGGTGTATTCCCTTTCAACGTGAGAGGTCTCGACGACGAAAAGAGGAGCAGAATGGGAGTGCAGGAGTGCAAAGAACATGGATTGCTCATTGGATATGAAGTTCTTTACGAGAAAGACGGTATTGCGCTTTGATACCTTAATTTCCGCTAACAGGCAGGGGAGTACGTTGCGCAATTCCAGACTACTATTGCGCTCACAAAGAATGGGACAGTGCGATTATCTGGTCCGGCTGCATTGGATACGAGTAAAATCAAGAGCGAGAAGAAACTTGAGGATGAAGAGTTGTTGAAATTGATTGCCGAGCCGCTGAAGGCTGGCAAATCGAAGAATAAAAAGAAGAAGAAGGCAGGCAGCGAGGAGAAGGGAGGAGAGGAGGAGGAGGAAAAGTAGATGTTCACCGGTATCCGAATGTTTCGTCTCCGAGACAGATGCATTGCCAGATAGTAAATTATCCCTGTTTGTCTTCACTCGAGTCATGCGCTGTGGATGCGAGATCCCGCCTAGTGGTATGGCTGCGATATTGTTGATGAAATCTCACTGTCTTTTCAATCTATGAATATCTAGGTGGTCTACTCTGTCTCATGCACATTCTGTAGACGGATGAGAGAGTGGGCTGCCGCTTTGGGGTACGAGGGGGGGAGGCTATCGCCAATCCGACCAGGTTCTCTCTTGCTACAAATGAGGTGGGAAGAGAAATCTTTCGCTTTCCACCAAATCACACACCACACAACTTTTCCCTCCCCAAATCCGCCTCCGATCGCAGGGTCTGGTCCTCGCGTCAAAAACAGGACACTACAACCACCACCCCACGCACGCACCCATCCACGAATCTCCATCTCGCGAGAATTCTCTCTCTCCTCACACTCGCAGAGTAGACATACAGAATGGCATCCCCTACGGATCCCAAAGCATTCATCTCCCCAACGGCATTTCTCTCGCCCCCATCGCAGTACGAAGAAGACGACACCATCGCAGCCTTGGCGGACGACGAGGAGATCCAAGACTTCAACCCCATGGACTCGATCATCGTCGAGTCTGTCCCGCTATCTCCGTTGCCCCCACCAGACGGTCTATCTCCTCCGCCTCCAGGACAGGAAGATGCCTCAATGCGGAGTCTTCTCCCTTCGGACGAGTCCATGTCTGATGACGAGGAGGAAGAAGGAGACGGTGACGACGAGGATGAGGACGAGGAAAGCGAAGGGTTAGATGCTACTGCCCTACAACAAGAGGAGTACATTGTCCCTCTGAAGGAGCCAGACGATGTGGACGACAGCACACGAGACATGTCAGAAAATTCACTCAGTGTCAATGGCAGCAACAACAACAATAATAGCACCGTGGCAAAGATTGAGTTTGGAGAAAGTCTTACTCGAGGCGGGAAACTTCGGAGACTCGCTCCTCCTCCACCTCTAAAACGACGGAAAACCCCCATGGGACGAAGTCGAACGCCCCGTGCTCCATCCCCCGTCATCCCACCGCGCAGCACGTCTCCCTGGCCAGAGATCCAGGAAAGCGATATTCGCGATATGGAAGATAGGGACGTCAAACGTCGACGAACGACGACAACGACAACAACCCGAGAAGAACCCAACGGCACAAAGGAATCCACACCTCAACCGCCTCCCTCACGAAACTCTCGTCGACAGGGAAAGGAGGAAACGATGATATCGGCAGAGGAACGACTCAAACGATCAAAGCGTGTGAAAATTTCTCCCCGAAAGGAAAAGCAAGTTCCGAATCGACAACGATCACCACCCCATCCTCTCACTGCAGCTCTCAGTCGAGAAGAAGGCGTGTCTGGCACAGCGACTCCTCGATTCATCATCAACATGAAGGCAACGGAAAAAGAAGACTCGGATCCCACACGTTACAACGAGGAAATCTGTGGCGCATGTGGTGGACCAGGACGATTCCTTTGTTGCGAAGGATGTCCAAAGTCCTTTCATTTCACTTGTCTTGACCCTCCCATCGATGAAAACGACCTCCCTGAAGATTCATGGTATCCCTTAATTGCTAAAGAAAACTTATCCATGTAGGTACTGCACTTCATGTCGAGCTCTCCGCGATCCCCCTCCCCGCAGCGATAATCGTCTCTTTGAAAAACTCATCGACCGAATGAACCGCATGAACCCCGTAGCCTTCCATCTCCCCAAAGACATCCGCAACTACTTTGAAGGCGTCTCCACGGGCGACGACGGCGAATACCAAGAAACCTGCGAAGTCAAGCCCATGCGAGCCAACGCCAGGGGCTTCATCGAAGAACCCGACCCGTTCCGTCTACGCGACAAACTCGGTCGTCCCGTCTTTTGTTTTCGCTGTGGAGAGACTGCGTCGGCAGCACGACGGATCCTGTCGTGTGATCATTGCAGTCAACATTGGCATATGGATTGTTTGGATCCACCATTGGTGGCGTTGCCGCCGTTGACGAAAAAGTGGATGTGTCCTTTACATGCGAGTCATGCGTATCGCAGGATGAGACGGCCGAAACACAAGGTGAGGGTCGTGGATGTGAGTTTGCCGAGAGGGTTTAGGACGTGGGGGGATATTGAGATTGAGAATGATGAGGAGAGTGAGGACGAAAGGCAGGGACATAAGATTCTTGAGGATGGATTTGAGTCTGATTTTTCAATTGATGGGACGACATATCGTCTTCCCGAGAAGGGGATTAAACTTGATTTTCTGGAAAAGATTCATATGTATAACCTCCTGCTTAATCCGGACTAATATTATCAGGGAGAGATTACGACCGAGGTCGTTGGATATGTTAAGCGATCAGGCTGCCAATCGTCCTATGGCCGTGGGGAATGTATTCAATTTGGCCTTTGAATCAGTCTAACCGTAGAAGCCTCGTCCACGGATGGAAGATGTGCTCAGACCCACTCAAGTCCCGAGAAAAGACTCGAAGCAAGACGCAATTAGGATCTTGCTCCAAGCTGCCCTTGCTGAAACCCCGTCATCTCCGAGCGATTCGTCGCCTGGGTCGTCCAAGGAGAATCATTCTCGTCAAGTCAATGGAGATAATGATATTATCAACGAGAAGGAGGCCAAGCAGTTGCGAGCCATCAAGAAATTAATGGATGTGAAAGGATACGAGTCGTTGATGGCTTTCTTGGAAGCGTAGGCAGATGGAGGTATGTTTTTGAGTAGCATTAGAGGAAAGGTAAATGTGGATATAGCTTTTATTATAGCATTGTTCAGATGATGGGAATCATGGCGATGAAAATATTTCATTCACCCCGATAATCAATTATATAAAATCACAGCTCCGTCTCGGAATACGAGAATACATCCTCGCCACTCTCTGACCCAATATCCTCGTCACTATCGAATCCCAATTTCCGTGTTCTTCGTTGTCCATATTCATCTTGCTCTTCATCACTTCCCCATCCTTCCCCCGCCCATTCATCCTCATCGGGATACGAGTTTTGATAATATCCTTCTGAATTTGAGTCTGCGTCTTCGTCGTCCACCACCTCCTCCTCGTCATCCATCAACTCGGGCTCCGACTCGTAAACCAACACTCCAAAATTCGCGTCGGTAGGGACGGTCGCGGGCGATACCGCGATCCGATAATAAATATCGTAGACATACTCATCTTTGAGATTGACGTATGCCCGATTATCTGCGTCAACAGTCAAATAGGACTGTAACATCTCGTTCAACACGGCATCCTTGGCCGGATTCCCCGACTGTATTTGATCTGGTATGCCTGACTCGAGTATCTCTGGAACGCCGTCTCGATTCGATTTGTCGACGAGAGGTTCCCTCACTGCATCGAATACAACATAGTCTTGTGGGATGGCTTGATCTGGAGGGTGTTGTCGAGGTTTTTTCCTGCTCATTCGGAATTTGGGCGGATCGACGAGGACATCGGAGAAGGCGCGTTTCTTGCTGAGGATGGAGGATGTGCTGTCCGCGGACCCACTCGAAGCGGGGCGAATTTCAAGACTTGATTTGTAGAGGTCCTGGACGTTTATTGTTTCCATGGAGGAGTACTCTTGCGAGTCGACAGTGAGGGCGAGAGTGAAGATGGAGGGATGCTGTGTGTGCTCGAGTTTGCTTCGTTTTATCGTGTCGTATTGTTGCTGCAGTACCTGCTGTTGTGGTGATGCCGGAGGGGGTATCGTCGAGTCGAGTCCGAGGTCTAGAATATGGTTAGCCTATGGATATATGGGGAGAATACAGAGCGTTGGGAGTGGATCCTCATTGCGTTTGCGCTTGAGACGGATTATCGCCGTCGACGACGAGGCCATCGCGTTGTCACGAAGTCAACAAAGCCTTTGTGCACAATTATTTATCACTATGTCAGTATTTCTATGGCGGTCGAATGCCATTCTGTACAGAAAATTTCCTCACTGCCGATCGTCAAAAAGCGCGGGAGAAAATTTTGTTGATCAAATCAGTCGAACGGAATTCAGGATGGTGTCGTTCTCCTGCGAAAGCTGTCAGGACACAATAAAGAAACCAAAGCTCGACAATGTATATTACTCTCATGGTTATTCAATTGACTGACGATGTAGCATGCCTCGTGGTGTCGAGGTCCATTCACTTGCATCGACTGTAACATAACCTTCCAGGGACGAGACTGGAAGGGACACATTAAATGCATCTCCGAGGAACAAAAGTACCAAAAAGGAGACAGAAAGGTGTGTCCTATGCAAGAAATGACTGATTTACAGGACAACGCGCCAAAGAAAAACGGGCCGCAAAAGTCACAGTCTGCGCCTGAAGTGAACTCCGCACCGTCAGCCGAGCCGACACAGAATGGCACAAAGGAAAACAAGGCCAGCAAGAAAGGGAAGAAAAGTGACAAACCGGAAAATGAACAGAAACCGCTCGATACGGGCAAAGATGAAGAGGTGAAGGTTAAGAAAGAGAAGAAGGAGAAGAAGGAGAAGAAGGAGAAGAAGGAGAAGAAGGAGACGAAGGAGAAGAAGGAGAAGAAAGAGAAGACGGAGAAGGAGAAGGAGAAAGAAGAAAAGGAGGGAAAGAAAGCGAACGAGGAGGTCGGGAAAGAGGAGAAGAAGAAGAAACGGAAGGCATCTGAATTGGACACGGAGACTGCAGACAAAGATTCCGACTCCAAGGCGAAAAAGAAGGTATAAACTCCCCACCAAGACTAAAGCTGACTTCTAGAAAAAGTCCAAACAGGATATAAAAAAGGATCCCTCCATACCCACAGCAGCAGACACCAACAATACACTCATGCCCGACATAACAACCCTCCTCCTCCCTGAACTCATGCCCACCACCACCACCGCCGCCACCACCACTCCCATCCCCTCCACCACCGAATCAACCTCCATTCACCCCTCCCGCATGCGCAATTTTACCAACACGGACACCTTTGCCGATGTCGACCCCTCCTTTCTCCCCCGCAAAAAGGACATAGTCCGGGCCCGAAAAGCACTCGACCGATCCCTCCATCCACCCCCCAAAGTCATCAAAAAGAAACTCACACTCGCCGAGAAACGAGAAAAACGGGCCGCGAAAATGGCCAAACGGTACGAAGAGCCCAAATCGTTTGTCAAGAAGGAACTGGTGGCGACGAGGGATCCCATTGACGATGCATTGGAGCACATGTTGCAAGAGGTGGGGACTGAGGGAAAGGTATTGTCTGGTATGGTGGCAAAGTGTAAAGCGGACGTCAGAGATGGAGGGAGGGTGTTGAACGTTAATCGAGAGTTGTATGCGAGATTGGGATTGAAGAGAGAGGGAGTGCAGGAGGATGGCACGGGTGGACAGATCGTAGTGACTCTTCTCCCGAGGAAGATTCGGGCCAAGGATCTCAATGGGAATGCTGTGAAGGGTGGCAATAACGATGCTGACAGCAATTCAGATTGAGATTAGTGATAGAATTGGCTGAAGAAACTCTTTCTTTTGCTTGAAACGCCGTTTCAAAGCTAGCCTTGGCGGATGTACTCTGGCAAGACACAATTTTTGATCTGATTTCCTTTGATGGGCAGCCCCTGACGAAAATGTAATATATCCATGTTTGAACGCCCGTCTCGTTCCAATCAACAAGCGGTCCCTTCCTACTCCCACACAACCATCTCGGCCCAAAGTTCGAACGCCACCGCACCACCAGCTCAAGACTCTAAGGATTTGAAACTCCATTGCGGACTGATTTTCTCCCCACTACTACAGGGATGTCGGAAAGTGAAGCTAATGCACAACGGAATCCCTCTGTTTCTGAGATTGCTGAATTTATTAAAGATAAAACTCAGGGTGCCTCACGCATGCGGGAGGGTAACACTGGCCCTTGAGATCAGCAAATGCTATAGCGATGGACGCAGCGTCATAGCAATCGTTGCCCTGACAACAGCGCTTTGCGATCCACGCCTCGATCGATTAATTAATCGTCTCCCGCTCCTCGACTCGTACCTGTAATAATGTCTGGCAATGGAGACGCTCTGATCGCAGAGGTGACGGCAAACGCTAGTCAGCTTCATGAGGTTGTATTCCTTGTACGAGATTGACTGAAGTGGATAGTTGTTCCAGTATGTGCGGTCCGCCGGTGAGTATAATCAATCGCACTTTACTGGATGCAGCCCACGGATGGCAACGGCACAAATCTCAAAGTGTTGTTTTTGTAAGTCTCTATGATCAATTCAGTCTAATTAGTAGACCTAGCCATAATGTGGAACTGGCAGAAGCATCTCGCTTGTTGAGGTAATGCATATGCGCCCAAAGCTTATTTCTCTAGGAGCCTCGGGACACACCCCTCTTGCAGTACATTAACCATCTCTGCTCTTCGTAAAGTCACCGGTTTTATCCGTTCCATAGATACGCGACCCCCTGAAAGCGGCGAAAATGGACCTGCATTTATATGGACTGGTACATACACGACTCGGTCAGGCAAACGAGAGGAGGTTATTTCGACCCTCTTGGAATTTGCCCCCCAAGGACAAGAATCTGAACCAGACACCTGGAGCTATCTTGTTTTCACACCGTTAGATGATCTAGGTGAGAACGTGTTATTGCTATGGGAGCTCTATGCCGATGAAAATGGATTGCGTGAAGTCCACGCCAAGAGTCTCGCAGCCGCGAACCTGAAGGACAAGATTGCAGATCTACTCAACGGCCGTTCGATGTCCGGATACAGATTGATTAGCATGAATTGAATAGAATGAATGGGATTGGGTGATGGACTTCGTGAACCAAGCTAGGCAAGATGGTATTTATACGAAATTTTATTCCCTCTGAGAAACGAATGGCTAAAAAGCCCCCTAGAAAAACAAATGGGGTATCTATGGAGTAGCTGAACATCCATTAAATTCTATCGTCTGAAAACCCAATGAATACACTCATTACAACTTTAAGGAAAGTATGGAATATAAGATGCCGCAAAAGTCCACCACCGTTCCCTATTTCTTCGATGGAGCCGCCGAAGGCGCAGGCGCCGTGACACCTTCAGGTTTTGGTACTGGTGCCACAGATGGGGCGGGAGCGGGAACTGGGACAGTGGCAGGTTTGAGCGGCGCCGCCGATGACGCTGGAGGTGCCGGACCAGGTAAATTCTGAGATTTCGGTGCTGCTGATGAGGCTGGGCCTGCTTTAATTATTGGTACCGATGATGGCGCGGGTCCAGCTTTTCCAGACGAAGCAGGCGTTGGTGGATGATTCGAAGACGCAGCCTTGGGAATAGAGATTATCGGTTTGGCGGAGGAGACAGGGGCTCTAGCAGAAGAAACCGGTGCGACTTTGGCAGAGGAAGGAGCTTCTTTGACAGACGATTTGGGAGGAGCAACCGAGGACTTTGGTACCGTCTTGAAGGTGGAGGGTATGATCTTTGCAGAGGACTTGATCTCAGGAGCCGATACTTTGGCTGACGACTTGACGGAGACAGGAGCAACCTTCACCGACGACTTGGCTGATGATTTGACCTCAGGTGCTGACACCTTTGCGGAAGATTTGACCACCGACGAAACTTTCGCTTCAGATTTGACGGACGAGTGAACTGAGATCTTGGCCGATGACTTAATCGATTCCGCCTTCGCAGAAGATTTCGCCGATGAATGAGCTTGAGCAGAAACCTTGGCCGACGATTTGACGGACGTCACCTTTGCCGCAGATTTAACTGAAGAGTGAACCGAAACTTTGGCGGAGGATTTGACAGTAGCAGCCTTGGCCGAGGAATGATGAGATGAAGCTTTGGCGGAGGATTTGACGGATTCTGCCTTGACCGATGAGTGAGCCGACGAGTGAGCCGAAACCTTGGCGGAGGATTTGACAGTTGCTGCCTTGACCGAGGAGTGGTGGGAGGAAGCTTTAGCTGAGGATTTCACAGTAGCAGCCTTGACCGAGGAATGATGAGATGAAGCCTTAGCAGAGGACTTGACGGTCGCTGCCTTCACCGAAGAATGGTGAGAGGATGCTTTTGCCGAGGACTTGACTGTCGCCGCTTTGACCGAAGAGTGATGCGATGAAGCTTTAGCGGATGATTTGACCGTCGCGGCTTTCACAGACGAGTGATGCGACGACACCTTCTCGGAAGACTTCGCTGACGAATGGTGCGAAGAGACCTGAGAAATTAGCAACACAGATGAGCTCATAAGGGGATACCTTTGCAGAAGAATGATGGGACGATACAGCTTTAGCGGAGGACTTTGCCGACGAGTGGTGAGAGGAAACTTTGGCAGAGGAGTGGTGTGAAGAGACCTTTGGAGTAGACTTCACCGAAGAATGATGCGACGAAGCCTTCGCTGAAGTGTGGTGTGACGAGGAGACTGCCTTCGCGGACACCTTGGCCGATGAATGATGCGATGAAGTCTTGACGGAAGAATGATGCGAAGATGTTTTAACCGACGAGTGATGTGACGACACCTTTACTGAGGAGTGGTGCGATGAGGAGACTGCTTTCGCTGACACCTTGGCGGAGGAATGGTGCGAGGAGGTCTTTGCTGAGGAGTGGTGAGATGATGTCTTCACTGAAGAATGATGCGAAGAGGCTTTCACCGACGAATGATGAGAGGAGACCTTGGCAGATGAGTGATGCGAAGAAACTGCTTTTGCGGAAACCTTCGCCGAAGAGTGGTGTGACGATGTCTTGGCGGAAGATTGGTGCGAGGACGTTTTCACCGATGAATGGTGAGATGAGACCTTAGTCGACGAATGGTGGGAGGAAGTCTTGGCGGATGAATGGTGGGAGGAGGTCTTTACAGAGGAGTGGTGAGACGATGTTTTGACGGAAGAGTGGTGGGAGGATGCCTTCGACGATGAATGATGAGACGACGACACAGCCTTGGCGGACACCTTCGCTGATGAATGGTGCGAGGATGTCTTTGCAGAAGAGTGGTGCGAGGAAGTTTTCACCGATGAATGATGAGAAGAGGAAACGGGTTTGGCAGACTCTTTGACTGACGAATGGTGCGAGGATGTCTTCACCGACGAGTGATGAGATGAGGTCTTGACCGAGGAGTGGTGGGAAGAGACAGGCTTAGCAGACTCTTTCACAGACGAATGATGAGATGACACCTTTGTCGAGGACTTGACCGAGTGATGAGATGTGACTGGTGTCGCTTTCGCCGAGGAGTGATGCGAAGATACCTTGACTTCCGACTTGATCGACGAGTGGTGCGAGACCGGGGCAACCTTCACCGAGGAGTGATGGGAGGACACTGCTGGAGCCTTTGCCGATGAATGATGTGAGACTGGCGCCACCTTCACAGAAGAATGATGAGATACCGGTGCAACTTTGACGGAAGAGTGGTGCGACACCGGAGTGACCTTGGAAGAATGATGTGAGACGGGGACAACTTTGACAGAGGAATGGTGAGAAACCGGCGCAACCTTGACGGAGGAGTGATGGGAGGACACTGCCGGAGCCTTTGCCGATGAATGATGTGAGACCGGCGCAACCTTCACAGAAGAATGATGAGATACAGGTGCAACTTTGACGGAAGAGTGGTGCGACACTGGAGTCACCTTGGAAGAATGATGCGACACCGGTGCAACTTTGACGGAGGAATGATGCGAGACGGGGACAACTTTGACAGAGGAATGGTGAGAAACCGGCGCAACCTTGACGGAAGAGTGATGTGAAACAGGAGCAACTTTGACAGAAGAGTGGTGAGAGACTGGTGCAACTTTGACGGAAGAGTGGTGTGACACAGGAGCGACCTTGACAGACGAATGATGTGAGACGGGAGCGACTTTAACGGTAGAGTGATGGGAGACTGGGGCGACTTTTGCGGACGAATGGCGTACGACTGGGGCAGTGGATTTGTGTTTCGCTGACGATGACATGTCCTCACAATCGTCATCTCCGTATCCACCGTAGCCCCCATAGCCTTTGTTGTCGCCACCTTGATCTTTACGGTCTCCGCCTTGACTTCCCCCGTAATGGTCACCGCCGTTTTCTCCTTTACCTTCTTTGTCGTCATCATCGCAATCCTCATCTCCTCCACCTTGAGATCCTCCACCTGGATATCCACCATTTTGGCCTCCTCCATAATGATCCCCATTATCTTTGACTCCCTTGTCTCCATCATCGCAATCTTCCTCCGCTCCGCCTTGAGATCCTTTGCCGGGATATCCGTCGTGTTGATTGGGGCCGCCATTATATGATCCATAACTTCCTTTATCGCCACCTTCCGAGGGCGAAGACCAATTGTCTGGTGGTGAATAAACCTTGTCATGATCGTCGTGGTCTTGATCATGTTCATAGCCATCATAGTGCCCTTCGTGATCACCATATTTATCGTTGTCATGGTCTTCATTCCCACGATATCGTTGATGCTCGTGGTGATCGTCATCTCCGTCTCCGCGTCTACCAAGTCGGTCGACCGTTGGCGTATATGTAGCAGCTGATGTACTGGTAGTTGGTTGAAACCTGCAAATAGAATTAATAATCGCCCCTCAGATCTGGAAAAATTGATCGCAAAGGTTTACAGTACCATTTTCCAAACAAATCGATCAAACCGCCTCCGAGGGGGAGTTCTTCATTCTGTTGAGCAGCCGCAATGGGTTCTGTTTGAGCGATGGAAGAAAGTAAAGTCAAAATGACGAAGAGAAAACCCGCCGCTGTTGGTCGCGACGGATGCATCGTTAGAATCGTCGGGGGCGGAACGAATCTGCAGATGGAGAGAAAAAGAGAATCTTAGAGTTGATTCTGGAAGTCCTGAAGAGGAGTGAAGAAATGAAGCGAGTGAGATTGAACGACAGACAATCGATGGCCAAAAAGTTGGATGAAGAAAAGAATGTTGTTGACGGGCGGTGTATATAAATGAGTGTTGTGTCCCAACCCCTCTGAAAGGAGGAGGCTGCACATGATAAAAGATATTTTTGGCGCCCGCATCGAAAACTCCCTTTAGCTCGTATACGCCCACGCTCCCGGACCGCTCAGGCCTCCCCGGAACATGTAAAGCTTAGCCTTGTATGAAAACCAAGAATATCTTTTCATCGTGCGTGAGTTGAGGCTATTATTGGACGTCCGACGATCAGGCACACAGACCTCTTTTCTCGGCAGCCACGACAAAGTCGCCTTTTTGGGCCACACACAAAAATAGAAGCCGCGGACAAGTAGCACCACCGGCTCCGTGACAGCCAAATCCGACCAGGTGGAGCTTCATGATAATTACGCCAAAACCAAACGACGCTGTTTTTACCCTCCTTCGAGCATCAAGCGAACGTGACACACACTTGTTTTAGAAGGTGGAGGGCAACTGCAGCACGTATGCGGGCAGATGCGCCCGGCACCCCGCCGCGTGTGGGAAGAGGAGAATTTTAATTTTAGACGCGGTTGAATTTAATTGCAGGGTGAGGTGAGGTTCACCGTGCGCTCAATCTCAATACCCACGCACCGACTGAAAAATGACACGACAGACAATGTACTCGATGGTAAAACGCCATACAAGGGATGAAGCCATAGTATTTCTAATCAAATAATAAGGGTGGCTATCCAGAAGTCTGGCAACAAGACTTAATTTGCTTCTAAAAGCGGACGTGCCTCGTTGAAAATGGAAAAC
>Ga0335073_10011678_pt1 | contig 12336 bp, 12 predicted proteins | sample Lox_Sample_22_FD_207093 | JGI IMG/M metagenome (GOLD analysis project Ga0335073, IMG submission 207093) | Soil microbial communities from Loxahatchee National Wildlife Refuge, Florida, United States - Lox_Sample_2.2 | ecosystem: Environmental > Terrestrial > Soil > Wetlands | place: USA... | reverse complement strand
ACGGCAACGCAAAAAGCAAAATGCTCATGGCCGATATTATAGCACATTATTTGCCAAAAGTGACAATCTTGTTACGGAAAAGTCACATCAACATGGCCTGTGGCAGGTCGTGGTTCATAATATATTATCAATTAACATATTATAAAATACTTGGACGCCGGTGTTTTGGCGGAGAATTCAGCGGGTCACTTGTGACTCATTCGCGGGGCCATTGGGCCGCCGACGGACCAGTTCGAAGTTGCAGAGGCGCACTTCGGGTTTGCCGGTGAAATCCAGCACCAGCTTTTGCTCGGGGTCGAACGAAATCAGCAGGTGGTCCGGCTTGAGATTGAGGTCTTCAAGACCGCACTGGGCCAGTTTGCCCGCCTTTGACCGCATCAATTCCTCCATCACTTTTTGGGAAATCAGGTTGTTGGCGCACGCGTACTTGGCGTTCATCGCTGTGTAATGGCGGTCGTCCTGCGCTGCCAGCAGTTCGTCAGGCCCGTTCCAGTAACCCCAAATGGTGATGTAATTGCGACCTTTTTGGAGGATGCATTCGCCATCCGGTGTGAGCAGATGGGCCAGCGCCACGAAGCGCCGCTCGTCGGCTGCCTGGCCGGATTCGCGATTGCTGCCGGTCATGTAAATGGCGCGGGGATAAATCGTTTTGATGCCGCGCCGGCTCAATTCGAGCGCATAGGCGAATTCCTCGAACGGACTGTTGAACCCGTGTTCATGGACCGCGTTCTGATTCATGTCCGGATGCGGCAGCCATGGTGGATCGCCCATGCGCGAGACGCGCCAGACCAGGTTGATGTTGTCCTTGGTGGAAGTTTTGAAAACCTGGTTGTGCGAGGAGAGCTTCTTTTTGGGCGTGCGCCGCCAGCGTTCGGGCAGGAAATAATTGAACAAATCCGGGTCCTTGCCCACGACCCACAACAGGCCGCCGGTGCTTTCAGCGCGGCCGAAAATATAATCCACGCCCAGGATATTGGTGGCCCGGAGGTGGGCGGGCAACGGCTTGGCGGTGTCCGCCTCGAACCGTCGCGCCATGTGCTTGAGATAAATCTGGCGATTGGCGCTGCGCACCGATTGTTCATGCTCCGGCGTGCGTTCGAGCAACTCGTAATCCACCAGCGCGTAAACCAGTTGGCCGTTCCGGTCGCGCAACAGCGACTGGTCATGTCCCGACCGCAAAATGACGTGGGCAGGTTTCATGTCAATGACCCGGTAACCTTTCTGCCACAATTCATGCGTGGCCAGGCAGGTGACCCGGGCGAGAAACTCGGCGCGCTCCGGATCGTGCAGTTTGAGATACTCCGCCGACTCCACCGCGTCCAGGCCCTTGACCCAGCCGTACAGCACGACGTATTGCCGGAGAATGTCTATTTCCACGCCCGGATGACGGACGACTTTCGCCCGGATTTTGTCCTCGGACCGGCCCGTCTGCCAGAGTTGCAACCGCTCGGACGGCATGTAAATCGCCATCGGTTTTTGCGTCCGGATGCGGATGCCCGGCGGGCCGGCCTCGCCCTTGCGCAATTCCATGAGCAGTGAAAATTCCTCGAACGGGCTGTTGAACTCGGCGTGGATGAACTTGTTGAAGGTGAACGTGTCGAGCGGCACGCCCTCGCCGACGCGCGACCATTTGACGACCAGGGACAACGTCACGCCATTCACCCGGCGCGTGGGGACTTTGTAAACCGTGCTCGTGCCTTCCAGCCGTTTGCGCTTGGTCTCAAACCATTCCTGTGCGTACCAATTCTCCGGTAGCAGATTCTGCCAGAACGGCAACCCCAGGTGCGTCAGGTAAAGGTCGCCGCCGTCCCGGGTTTTCAGGTGCACATAATCCACGCCCAGCAACGAAATGGCGCTGCCGGGAACATCGGCGGGGACCGGAGGAACGGCGGGTGCAGCGGCGGCCGGATTTGAAGCTGCAGCTTCACTGGACATGGCATCAAGCTAATCTTTCTGCCCGTCACCGCTAACCATGGCTTATCCGAAACGCACCAAAATTTGGCCTCGGATGAACATGGATTTTGTGGAAAGGAAAACGTGGAAAAAATTACGGAATTATCCCCTATATAAAGGGGATAATTCCGTAACCCAATCTGGCTGCTTTCCTACCTTCTCCGTCTGGCCATGCCGAAGTGATAGCCGCCGTGGACGCGCGCGCCGCGGGCTTTGCCGGGGAACCCGCCGGGTTTGTGGCCGGGTTTTCCTTCCTCGAACAGCATGGTGTATTTGTAATCGAAGTTCTCCAGTTTCACGCGCGGGATTTTCTGACTGATGAACCGTTCAATGGCGAAGACGTGGCTGGAATCCTCGGCGGTCATAATGGTGAAGGCGTCGCCGCTGGCCTCGGCGCGGCCGGTGCGCCCGATGCGATGGATGTAATCCTCCGGATGCTGCGGCACGTCGTAATTGATGACGTGGCTCACGTCCGCGATGTCGAGTCCGCGCGCCGCGATGTCCGTGGCGACGAGCACTTCAAATCGTCCATCGCGGAAACCCTTGAGCGCCTGCTCGCGTTCGCGTTGGGTGCGGTTTGAGTGCAGCACGGCCACGGCGTGGTTGTTGCGCTTGAGCAGTCCCGCAATCCGGTCGGCGCCGTATTTCATCCGGCAGAAGACCAGCACCGAGTTGTAATTCACGCGCTTGAGCAGTTCGAGCAGCAGGTCGGATTTTTGCGAATCGGCCACGGGATAAATGACATGCTTCACTGTTTCGGCAGGAGTCCGGCGCGCGCCGATCTCAATGGTTTCGGGACTTTTCATCGCCCATTGGATGAGCGTTTCGATCTGTGGCGGAATGGTCGCGGAAAAGAGCGAGGTGTGCCGCTGGCGCGGACAGCGTTCGACGATGCGGCGCACGTCCGGCAGAAAGCCCATGTCCAACATCCGGTCGGCCTCATCGAGCACGAGGAACTGGACTTTGTCCAGCCGCACCGTGCCGCGTTCGAGATGGTCGAGCAAGCGTCCGGGCGTGGCGACGACGATGTCCGTGCCCGCCCGCAACTCATCGTTTTGCCGGCCATAACCGACGCCGCCGAAAACGACGGTGGTTTTCAAATTGGTGAAGCGGGCGTAATCGTGAAAGGCGGTTTCCACCTGCGCGGCGAGCTCGCGCGTCGGTTCGAGGATGAGCGCGCGCGGACCGGGCGCGTGCTGGCCCAGCTTCGAAAGAATGGGCAACGCGAACGCGGCGGTCTTGCCGGTCCCGGTCTGGGCGCTGCCGATGACGTCGCGTCCGGCGATTACGAGCGGGATGGCGCGGAGCTGGATGGGTGTCGGGTCGGTGTAACCCGCGGCGCGCACGCCATCGAGGGTTGTCTGGGCAAGGCCTAATTTACTGAAAGGCATAAGTGAAATTAGCAGTACGTTAAATTAAAGGAAGCAATGAATTTGTTGGACGGGCGACTTCCGCAAGCCCCATTTGCGCGGCGAGCGGTCAGGGTCTCGTACAACTCGACCCTCCGGTATAAGCATCACGATGGTGACTCAACCGCTTCCTCGGTCGTTTCATCTGGAGGTATGGTGGCAGATTCACGTGCAGCGACGGATTCAGCGGCTGGAGCTTGGGCATCGGTTGGCGTTTGAATCTCGGGAGCGGGCGCAGTGGCAACTTCCGCCGGCGATACCGGTTCGGTCGTCGAAATGGTTTCGCCTTCCGCCACCGGTTTTTCTTCGGCGGGCTTTTTCTCCGGCTTGGGCGGTCTGGGCGCGGGTTTCTTGGCGGTTTCGAGCCGTCCGTCGGCGAACTCAATCACGTGGCCCTGATGCACGAGCCAGTGCAAATCGGCGATGATAGCGTTTTGTTCCGGCGTCGGTTCGGGACTGGCGGCGGGAACCCGGGGCGGTGCGCCTTCCGCCGGCGCGGCGGTTGACGGCGCTTCCGGCTTGATTTCAATCACCGCCGGCGGCGGCGAGGGCGCGAGAGTTTCAATCAATTGCCGCCGGCTGCATTTGGGATGCGCGTTGATATGGGCGATGATGCGCTTGATGTTTTCCGACACCGGCGTGGTTTCGAGGTCCAGGAACTGGGGGCGCGCGACCGAAACATGAGTGAAGGTCTTGTTGACCTTGAAGAATTGCAGGCCGTGCGTGGCGAATTGCCGGCTGAGTTCGGTGGCCAGTTGCAGAGGAAAATACCGCTGCTGTTCCCATTCGGTGCGCACGAGCCGTTGTAATTCGCGGCTGCGCAAATTGCGGCTCGGCACCCCGGCGACCCGGTGTGCTTCCACCGGCTTGATGATGGCTTCCTGGTGCGTCGCGCGGAAATGTTGCTCCACTTCCTCAAGGTTCGGCAGCTTGAGCGGTTCGGGCACGTTCAGGACGGTGTACTCGGTTTTAAAACTCTGTTCCTCGACCCATTTTTTGACGACGGCCTCGTCCTTTACGATTTTGACGCGTCCCTTGAAGACGTCGAACGGCATCCGGGCGAACCGGTCGGCGTGCAATTTGCGCAGGCGGTTCTGGTAATCGTGATGGTTGGGTGGGCCGAGAATGACGCCGCTCATGCCGCACTGCGCGACGAACGTGTAGGTGCCCTTGGGCGGCTCGGTGGCCGTGCGCTCAGCCCGGTAGAAGGTGGCGAAATGATTTTTCAGGACATGCGCAATCGCTTCGTCCCCGCTCAACCACGGTGTGTCGTCGAGCGCGCAGACAAACAGCGGCTGCGCGACGGCGCCGTCGGATTTTTTCTTCACGGCCAGGGACACCGCATAGCGTTCCGGCTTTTGCAGGACGAGTTGCGCAATCTGGAAAAGCGGATAGGCCCTTCCGGTCATCTTGATCTGGCGTGCGAGTGATTCGACGCCTTTTTCGTCCGGCAGAAACGTGACCGCAATCTCCGGCAGCAGCGCCGGCGGTTCGGCGCGTTCGCGTTCCCGCCGGTCGTCACGGCGGTCAAAGCCCCTTTTGCGGTCGCCGAATTTGCCGCCCGAGCGCGGCGGACGAGGGCCGCGTCGTTCGCCAGACGATTCACCACGCGGGCGTTCCCGGCGGTCGCCGCGGCGGCGTTCCGGTTTCGCGCCTTCGTCGCCGGTGAATTTTTCGTAGCGGTTGGCCTCGGCCTTGCCCTGCGCCCACGCCGGCTGGAACAAATTCTCCAGGTCCAAATCCATGTCGGGAATGCTGCTCATGAGAAAACCGCCTGCCGCGTCAGGCGGACGCACGCCGGGTAAGGATGGCGCTCACGATTTTCTGGGCGAGCGCGGGATTTTCGGCCAGCGCCTTTTGCGCGGCCTCCTTGCCCTGGCCAATCAAGTCGTCCTCGAATTGCAGCCACGCGCCTTTTTTGGCCACGACACTGGCCTCAACGCCCACGTCCAGGATGCTGCCTTCCTTGTTGATGCCGTGGTTGTAAAGGATATCAAATTCGGCCTCGGCGAACGGCGGCGCGACCTTGTTTTTGACAATCTTAACGCGGACGTGATTGCCGATGGCGTTGCCGGCGGCGTCCTTGAGCGTGTCTTTGCGGCGGATGTCAATGCGCACGCTGGCGTAAAACTTCAGCGCCTTGCCGCCGGGCGTCGTTTCGGGATTGCCGAACATGACGCCGACTTTCTCGCGCAATTGGTTGGTGAAAATGCAGGTGGTTTTGGACTTGGCCAGAATGGCCGTGAGCTTGCGGAGTGCCTGACTCATCAACCGCGCTTGCATGCCCATGGTGGCCATGCCCATCTCGCCTTCAAGTTCGGCCTTGGGCACCAGCGCCGCCACGGAGTCAATCACGATGACGTCGAGCGCGTTCGAGCGCGCCAGCGTTTCACAAATCGTCAGCGCCTCCTCACCCGAATCCGGTTGGGATACCAGCAGGTCATCGAGATTGACGCCGAGTTTTTTCGCGTAGGCGGGATCGAGCGCGTGTTCGGCGTCAATAAACGCGGCCAGCCCGCCGGCCTTTTGGGCGTTGGCGATGACGTGGAGCATGAGCGTGGTCTTGCCGGAGGATTCCGGTCCGAAAATTTCCACCACGCGCCCGCGCGGGATGCCGCCGACCCCGAGCGCCAGATCCATGGCGAGCGACCCGGTCGGGATGACGTCAATCTTGGTCTGCGCCCGGGCGTCACCCAGGCGCATGATGCTGCCTTCGCCGTAGCTTTTGGTGATGGTGGCGATGGCGGCGTCCAGTTCGCGCGAGCGTGACGCGGCGGCTTTCGGTTCGGGGGCGGCTTTGTCGGCGGCTTTTGCAGGCATAAATTTGGGGTAAGTTCGTTGTTGGTCGTCCGAAATAAGACATTAGTAAATCGGACGGGAATAGTCAAACCCCGGATGAAAGAAACCGTCGCGCAGTTTGGTTGAAAACCGGCGCGAACTCCGGCAGTTTGTGGCCATGAAAGTGATGAAATGGCTTCCTTTGGTTCTGGCCGCAGCCGTGACGGCCGGTTGCAAAAAGGCCGAGACGAAAGAAACGACGCCGGATTTGGAGGGTCAATTACCCACCCAGGCCCAGCCGAAACTGCCGACGATGAAAATTTACCTGGGCGCGGAAACCCTGGACGCCGAACTGGCGACCACGCCGCGCGAGGTGCAAACGGGCATGATGTTCCGCACCAATGTCACCGACCAAAGCGCGATGCTGTTTATTTTTTCCCGGCCGTTCCAGGCGTCGTTCTGGATGAAAAACTGCCCGGACTCGCTCTCGGCCGCCTATATCAGCCCTGACGGCGTGATTCAGGAGATCCATCATCTCGAAAAATACGACACGAACTCCGTCGTGGCCGCGCAGCCGGATGTTCAATACGTTCTGGAAGTCAATGACGGCTGGTTCCAACGCCACCATGTCACCACCGGCGTGTTGGTCCGCACCGAACTCGGTTCCTTGCAGGACACCTTCTTTCGCAACCGGCAATGACTTCACGGGCCAAATCCGAAGCGCTCTTTGCCGAGGCGCTGAAATTCATTCCTGGCGGCGTGAATTCGCCGGTGCGCGCGTTCCGCGCCATCGGCGGCCAGCCGTTCTTTGTGAACCGGGCGAAGGGCGCGCACGTCTGGGACGTGGATGGCAATGAATATATTGATTACGTCTGTACCTGGGGACCGGCCATCCTTGGCCACGCGCATCCCAAAATCATTGCCGCTGTCAAAGCCGCCGCCGACCACGGCACGAGCTTTGGCATTCCGAATCCATTCGAGGTCACCATGGCCAAACTGATTTGCTCGCTGGCGCCAAGCGTGCAGAAGGTGCGCATGACCAACTCCGGCACCGAGGCGTGCATGAGCGCCATCCGGCTGGCGCGCGGTTTCACGAAGCGCGACAAAATCATCAAATTCGACGGCTGTTATCACGGCCACGCGGATTCGCTGCTGGTCAAGGCCGGCAGCGGCGCGCTCACCTTTGGCAATCCGGACAGCGCCGGGGTGCCGGCGGCGTTCACGCAGCATACCATCGTCCTGCCGTTCAATGACATTGAAGCTGTCAAGGCCGCGTTCGAGGCGAACAAAAATCAAATCGCCGGAATTATTGTCGAGCCGGTGCCTGGAAACGCAGGAGTTTACCTGCCGAAGCTGGGCTACCTGGAATTTCTCCGGGAAATTACACAGGCCAATGGCGCGCTGTTGATTTTCGACGAGGTGATGACCGGTTTCCGCCTGGCGCCCGGCGGCGCGCAGGAGCGGTTCAGGATCACGCCGGATTTGACGTGCTTTGGCAAAATCATCGGCGGCGGGTTGCCGGTGGGCGCCTTCGGCGGGCGCGCGGAGATCATGGATTTGCTCTCGCCGCTGGGCCCGGTTTACCAAGCCGGCACGCTGAGCGGCAATCCGCTGGCCATGGCGGCAGGCATTGCGGCGCTGGAACAACTGTCCGCGGGACAAGGTGTGCCGACCGCACAACGGCAGGCCGGGGACAGCCCGCCCTATCAGTATCTCGAACGACTGGGCGCACGACTGGAAACCGGCGTGAAAGACGCGGCGAGACTGGCGAAAATCCCGATGACGTTCAACCGCTGCGGCTCGATGTTCTGCGCCTATTTCACGGGCAAACCGGTCCACAATCTGGCCGACGCGATGAAAAGCGACCGGGCGCGGTTCGCGAAATACTTCCACAGCATGCTGGCCGCCGGCGTTTACCTGGCGCCGTCACAATTCGAAGCGGGCTTTATTTCCACCGCGCACACCGCCGCAGACATTGACCGGACGATAAAGGTGGCGGCAAAGGTTTTGCACGGGTTGTAACCTTTGTTTCCCCCGCCCGTCTCACAGGCTATGACGCCGCGTCATACCGACGCGGTGCAGAATGAACAGACCTAACGAAAGATAAAGCCTATGAAAGCCCCCAAAATGACACTGATTGCGGCGTTGGCGGTGGGCAGTTTGCTGACGCTGAGTCCGGCCTTGCGCGCGGATGACACCACCAACACGCCGCCTGCGGCGCCGCCGGCCGGCGGGCCAGGCGGGCCACCCGGACCCGGCATGAGAGGCCGGATGAACTTCGACCGCCTGGCCGGGCAACTCAACCTGACGGACGACCAGAAACCGAAGGTCAAGGAGATTCTCGACGGTCAAATGCAACAGATGCGCGACCTGCACCAGGACGACAGCCTGTCTGCCGATGACCGCCGCGCCAAAATGAGATCCATTCGCGAGGACACCGACACCAAACTGAAGGCCGTGCTGACGGCGGATCAGTTCGAGCAATGGCAAAAAATACAGTCCAGAATGCGGGGCCCGCGCAACCGCCCCCCGGGCGGCCCGCCTCCGGGTGAAAGCGGCACCAATGCGCCGTCCGGCGCGCCACCGCAAACGTGATTTGTGGAGACATTCGTTCACCAAGGGACGGCTTCCCGCCGTCCCTTTGCTTTTTGGGTTGTAACATTTCCCGGACGGTTGACGTATAAAAATCAGTATGAGAACAAACAAATGGATTACCCTCACCGTGGCCACCGCGCTGAACGTGGTTGGATTGATGACGACCCCTTCATTGGCGGCGGACGCCAATGCGCCGGCGCACGGACGATTTTTTCAACGCATCGCCGAACGGCTGAACCTGACCGACGACCAAAAGGCGCAGATTAAAACCATTTTGCGCGGGGAGAAGGGCACCCTGAAACCGTTGATGCAACAACTCCGCGCGGCGCGGCAGAATCTGCGCGCCGCCATCCAGGCCGGTGACGCCAACGAGACCACCGTGCGCGCCGCGGCGGCCAAAGTCGCCGCCGTCGAGGCCGATTTGGCAGTTGAACGCATGAAGATTTTCGCCAAAATCACGCCCATCCTGACCGATGAACAGCGCCAGCAACTCAGCGAGTTCGAGCAGAGCGCCGATAATTTTGTGGACCGGGCCATCGCCCGCGCCAATGATCAGTCGGGCGACTAGATCGTGAGCGACGATGCCGAATTGCTGGAACGCATCCGGAACGGCGCCACTGACGATTTCGCCGAACTCATCCGGCGACATCAGTCGCGCGTGTTTGCCATTTTGCACCGATATGAACGCGACGCCCACAAAGTCGAAGACCTCGCGCAGGAAGCCTTTCTCAAAGCCTGGCGCGCGTTGGGGCAATTTGACGGCCGGGCGCCTTTTGAACACTGGCTTTCCAGCATCACCACGCGGGTGGCGCTGGACCACTTGAGAAAGGAAAAACGCCGGCAGAATGAAATCGGCCTGCCTGAACTTGGTGACGACGCGCTCGACTGGTTGCGCAGCGGTGACGAACAAAGCGAACTGGACGCGCGCAGCGCAGCCGAGTTGCTCGAGTTGGCCATGCGCGAACTGTCGCCGACCGACCGCGTGGTCATTACGATGCAGGAGCTGGAAGGCCGCAGCGTGAAGGAAATCGCCGCCGCCACCGGCGCCTCCGGCGTGGCCGTGCGGGTGCGCGCCATGCGGGCCCGATCGAAACTGAAGCGGGCGCTGGAAAAACTGGCGGGGCATCAGCCCAGCGGGGCGAAAATGGAAAAGTGAAAGAAAGAATTATGGATAATCGGAAACTGAAACGACTGTTTGCATCGGCGCGCGGGGAAACTGCGCCGGCGCCGCCGGAGGATTTTGCCGCGGACGTGCTGCGCGCCGTTCGCCATGAACCGCCGTTGGCCGCGCCGGGAACCATTTCTATTTTCGACCAGTTGAACCTGTGGTTTCCGCGCCTGGCGTTGGCGGCCTCGGCCGTCATTGTGCTGTGTGTGGCGGCGGATTACGGACTGACGGCGGCGGGTGTGCCGAGTTTGAGCGACGGTGTGTCACAGCTCTCGTCACAGTGGCTTTTGACACCGACGGGACTCTGATATGAAGATATTCAAACTGTCGTTGCTGCTGGCGCTGGTGTTTCTGGCCGGCGTGGCGGCCGGCGTGGTCGGCACGCGCATTGCCATCCGCCACTGGGTCACGATCGCAGTTCAACGCCCGCAAAACTTCCAGATGCTCCTCGAGCGCAACCTGCGCTGGCAGCTTCACCTCGACGCGCGTCAGCGGGTGGAGGTGCACCGGATTCTGACCAACACGCGCGTCCAGTTGCGGGATTTGCGGCAGGAATATCGGCCGCAGGTCGTTACTGTTATTACCAACACCGAGGCGCAAATTTCGGCCATCCTGACGCCGGAACAGGAGGCGCGCTTTGAACGGATGCAACAGGAAAACCGGCGTTTCTTTCCGCCGCCCGAGCCGGGACCCGAGCGGTAGCCAGTAATAGTCCGCCGAGCGCAAGCTGACGCGCTACGGACTTTTCCCCTTCTCCTCACTCGAGGAGGAGAAGGTCGGGAAGAGAAGGCCAAAATGTTTCTTGAACTCACCCCCCTCGCCCCGTCCCTCTCCCCGCTAGGCGGGGCAGGGGAGATATTTTGATTTGATGCGAGTACCGCACATTGGTGCAGATTCCATTTGAGCCAGACCGGCGGCGGCGGTAGGATGGACGTTGCCGTGCGCGCGTAGCTCAATTGGATAGAGCGTCGGCCTCCGGAGCCGAAGGTTGTGGGTTCAACCCCCGCCGCGCGTACCAGCTGTTTGGGGTCATTGCCGTCGCTGTCGCCGCTGAACTTGAAACAGCGTAGCCGGAACCCCAACCCCGTTCCTAGCAACTGAAATGCACTGAATTTCAGGCTGACAAGCGTTAAATCCATCCAAAATTGCTCAAAAATCAAATAAAAGTCCAATAAATTACTCCAGACTTTAATTTGTACTTGCGACTTTAATTTAAAAGTCATACCTTGATTTGCATGAAAGCAATCCAATTCGAGTGTCCGATAAAAAGTTTTCCCGGCTTTCGGGCTGATGCCGTCAGGGGCGACACCATCTACGAGGTGCTTGTGGAAGCCCGGGATGCTCGAAGATTGCGCACGGCTTTGATGGAAATGGCCCGAGTTGCGTCTGCGGACAAAGTGAGTCGGGCGGTGTTGGTGCTGGAGGAGCCGGCCATCACCGAATCCCGCTTGCGCGAAGAGTGGCAAGGGGCGTCTTCGGTCATTCGACCGGAGCTGTTCCATCATCTGGCCCTGGCCATTCGTCGGTCCGGGAAATGGAACGGCATTCCCGTTTCACCGGACGTGAAGGAAATCCCGGTACTGGAGGAAATTCTCCGGCATGAAATCTCCCGGCGTCCGGCGCCGTCAGGCAGAAATTCAGAGGCTCACTATGAGATACTGCGCATCCTCATCCATCAATGGCTGCTGGGCCGGGGACCCCTCGCGATCAATGCGCTCATGAAGCTCTCAGGGACCAGCCACCCCACCGTTTCGCGTTCCCTCGACCGCCTGGATCATTATTTGAAACGTCATTCCGATCGCAGCGTCGAATTGCGGATTTTCCCCCGGGACGAGTGGGCGCGATTGTTGGCGGTGTCGGATGACGTTCGCGGCACCGTTCGTTTTGCGGACCGCTCCGGTCAGCCGCGTTCAGCGGAATCCCTGCTCCGCCGGTTGCGCCAACTCCCGCCTCCGGACCTCGCCGTCGGCGGTGTTCAGGCCGCCAAACACTACCAGCCCGCGTTCGACCTGATCGGCAATCCGCGCCTCGACCTTTCCCTTCACTCCGGACACCGGGCTGTGGACCTGTCATTTATCGAACGCGTTGACCCGGGTCTCGAGCGAACCGTTCGCCGTGACGAAGCGCCAACCCTGGTGATTCACACCCTCCGGCGCGCGGAATCGCTTTTCCAGCCTGGCGATGACCGTCTGCCCTGGGCCGACCCGGTCGAATGTCTGCTCGACTTGCATGAAGCGGGTCTCGAATCCCAGGCGCTGGAGTTCCTGAATTCATTCCCCGCCACCCGGGGCCGGCCTTTATGAGCGGGGATGCGAGGTTGATTTCGCCGAGCGCCGTCCTGAAACGGATCGCCGCCGCCATTCCACCGGATTTCCGGCAAAACAACATCATCATCGTCGGCAGTCTTGCAGCCGGATATCATTTTTTTGGCGA
>Ga0335073_10011677_pt1 | contig 12337 bp, 8 predicted proteins | sample Lox_Sample_22_FD_207093 | JGI IMG/M metagenome (GOLD analysis project Ga0335073, IMG submission 207093) | Soil microbial communities from Loxahatchee National Wildlife Refuge, Florida, United States - Lox_Sample_2.2 | ecosystem: Environmental > Terrestrial > Soil > Wetlands | place: USA: Florida... | reverse complement strand
TCGTAGAAATCCGGGCGCTTTAGGTCCGGGCGCACACCCGTCCCGCTAGCGAGCAGCCCGCGCAGACTTTCGAGCGTCTCGGGGGAGTGGTTTCGCAAGTCTTTGACTTCGAAGCTGTTTCCGGCTGTCATTTCGATTTCGCCCACATTGCATTCGTAGCTCATCGCTTTGACCTCACCAGCTAATACGGATGCCCAATCGCAAAAGTTCCAAGAGGTGGCCAATTTTCTTTCTAAGTTTTCACCTGAGGCTTGGATGCCCTTGGGACCGACGCCGACTCAGGGAGATCGTGAAAACGGGCAAGAGCGACCGCCGTAAGGACGAGCGTAACTTCTCCGGTCACGCTACTTACCAGGACTTACATTTTGAGTTCATCGCTAAGACGGTTTCCTCTAAGGCAGATCTGAGCGGGACGGGAAATTCCGGCAACCAGAACTCACACGTTCCATCAATGGCTTGGCAGCCTCGGGATCCACTCTCTGCACATAGGCCACCGCATTGTTCTCGGAAATACAAGCCCACGGATGACCGAGCTTCCTCACTATTTTCGGCAATACCTCAGCCAGCACGGCGGCATCCGCATACCTGTTCAACAGAGAGGCGAGGTTGGCTTCTACTGCATAGTCATCTGCTGCCAGGAAGTGATCGGCGATTGCGCGCTCCTCGGTCGGCAAGATCCTATCGGGCAGCATGCCAAGAGTGTTCGCGCTGTAACGGGGCCTCTGCCGAACGATCTCCGCAAGCACGGCGGGCCGAGCCCCTTCGGGATCCAGCTCATACCAACGGATCAACGCGTCGCCTGAGAGCTTGAAATAGTCGTAGGCCGGCAACATGTTAGGAGCGTAAGGAACAGGATAGTCTGAGTACTCGGCGGCGATCGCGCGAAGAGTGGGAAGCCATTCCATACTCCTCACAGTCGGCCACTTTTCCTCAAGCCAGCTCCGCTGGTCCTCAGTCGAAAGCTCGCCGAAATGCTCTCTTAACTGCGAAACCCATCGGCTTCGATCTTTCTCCGAGATCTCCGAATCGGGGTTCTGAAGTAAGGTCTCCGCGCTCACCGTTTGGGCCTTGCCATGCTTTGTAGAGATCGCTGCGACCAGAGTCGACCGCGCATCTTTCCGGGTTACCTCTCTCTGCTGCCTCAGGGTTTCTGCTGATTCCGCCGGATCCAAAGGAACCATCGCGATGGCATCCAAAAACATTCCGGTAACGGGAAAATCTGGGTCAACTAGTAGTTTCTTCATCTCCTCGAACCCGACCATTCTGTTTGGGGAGCCAACGAGACCAAACAAGCAAGCCCAATCCACCTGGTTGTCGTCACCGCGCAAATGGCGCGCCAGTTCTCGCGCGGCCTCCGCAGAACCGAGGTACCGCAATCTCGTAATGGCCGCTAGTCTCTGGCCACTCGACAGAGGGCCTGTCGGAGGCGGGCTACTATCAAAGTCGGCAAGAATCTCTTGCAGTTGCGCTTGTTGCCAAGCATCGTCAGGTTCGACGATCTGGAGCTCAATCGAGTTCGATTTCAGTTCCTGAACGGCTCCCTGATAGAAGGTCTTGCCGCCTAACGCGTCGCTCACACGCTGACTCGTCACCGTTAGGCGATAGCGTCCTGGCTTGTCAAAACGCACCCACTCGTTCAGGTTGAGACGAATGACGTACGGGGTATCGGAGAGGAATTCGAAATTCGTCAACCCGCCCCCGAGGAAAAACGAACCGGAGTGGAAGTAAACAAGAAGCGGGTCCGAGGTGCCATCGGCGGGCTCGACCAAGAACTTCTCATAATTCATACGGCCACTGCGGTCGTAGCTCGCCATGTTGACCTGGTACCGGTTGGGGACCCTTGACGTAAACGAAAGCTCCAACGGGATCAGTTCTCCTTGACGATAGACAGGGGCATTCGTCGACAATTGAAGCTGCACATCGTTATGACTACCCGTCGAAGAAGAATCTTGCGCCGCCGCCGCTTCACCCAAAACCGCCCACATTGTGGCGAGAAGCAGGACAATCGTCGATCCGCGGCTTGTGCGAATGTTCATGGGCCCCACGCCTAAGGCTACTTATCTGGATCGTTATTGTAAGCCTTCCATTCCAAGCTTGAAAAACCTTCCGATGAGGTTGAGGATGTCAAGGATGATCGCCCCATCGACCCGCATCCGAGCGATCGACCTTCTGGCCTCGCATCCAGCCCTTTAGGAGGAGATTCGCCATGTCACATCATTTCGATACGCCTACGGCAAAAGAAGACCCCCGCATCAACGTCTGCGACTTCTACTTGTTTCGCGGCCGCCCGGGCACGACCGTGATGGCTTTGACCGTGAATCCGAACGCCGGCGTCGGCGCGCCCGACACCTTCCGCGACGAAGGTCTCTACGCCTTTCGCTTCGACACGAACCGCGATCTTCGCGAAGACGTCACCTTCAAGGTCCAGTTCGGCGCTCCCGCCCACGCCGATGGCGGCGAGCACCAGCACGTTCAGACCTTCGCGGTCCGGCGCGCCACCGGAGCGGACGCTCTGCAGGGCGCCGCGGGCGAACTCATCATTTCCGGAAATACGGGCCGCGTGGTGACAGCGGATGAGGGCTGCCTCGCGTACGCGGGCCTCGCGCCCGATCTGTTCGCCACCAATGGCGTCGGTTTCGGCGCCTTCAGAAAAGCTCTGTGGTCCGAAAACCGGTTTGCGCCGGAGTCGTTCCAGAATGGCCAGAGCTTCTTCGCAGGCAACAATGTCAGCGCCATCGTCCTCGAAGTCCCCAGCAGCCTCATCGGCCGAGGTGTGGTGCACGCCTGGGCCACCGCATCGCTCTACGGGCACGCGCCGGAGGTGCAGGTATCGCGCTGGGGTCTGCCGATGATCACGCACATGCTGCTCTCGGATCCCTCGCTGCACGACGCATCGGAAAACTACAACCGCGCCGTCCCGGCAGACGAAGTGGCGCTGTTCTCCAAATCGATCCGCGACTTCGTGGAGAAAGTCACGGCGCTCGCCCACTCAGCGGCCGACCCCTCCGCCTACGCCACGCAACTCCTCGCGCGCCTCTGCCCAGGCGTCCTGCCATATGAACTGGACACGCCCGCCTCATTCAGCTTTGCCGCCTTCAATGGCCGCGGCCTCTGCGACGACGTGATGGACGTGATTCTCACGCTGGTCACGAACACGGCGCTCGGCGATGGAGTAGCGCCCGATACGCGGCTGATGCGCCCGGATTTTCCTTATTTCGCCGAGCCGCACGCGACGGCGGCGAGTGCCGCGAAGCTTTAAGGAGAAGTGGGCGCACGGGCGACACAGCGGCGATCGGCAATGCGATGGATTCGATCTGTGTGTCAGGCAGCCTATCGTTAGAGGCTCAAGATTTTCGCGGATGGTTCAAATCAAGCCTCCGCAACGAGAACGTCTTCGATAGCTTCCGGTTTGTCCGTTATCCACTTTACTGCGGATCTCCCTGCGCGTGAGCTTTTGCCAACTTCGCCTCGCTACCGAGCGGCCTCGATACGCCCTGAAAAATGGGAGCTCCAAACGGGGCGCCCGTGGCTCCGCCATCCACCATCAACTCGACCGCGTTGACGTACGAGGAATCGTCCGAGGCGAGAAACAGCACGGCTTTGGCAATTTCTTCCGCCTCGCCCCAACGGCCCTGCGGAACCGCGGAAGAAAAGAACTTCTCCAACCTGGCGGATTCGTCCGTGGAAATAGAGGCGCGGGGCCCGCGCTTCCAAATGGGAGTTTTGATCGCGCCCGGTGCGACGACGTTGACGCGAATGTTGCGCGGCGCAAGGTCGGCGGCGATGCAACGCGCCATCGAGACGAGACCACCCTTCGTGGCTGCATAGGCGGCGACGCCCGGTTGGCCGAGATAGTTGTGCACCGACCCGCTGAAGATGATGCTGCCGTTGTCGTTCAGCAGAGGCGCCGCTGAATTCACCGTGAAGAAAGCGGCATTCAGGTTGGTGTGGATCACGTTCTCAAAAATGGCCTCGTCAGTCGAGCCGGTAGGAGTGCGCCCGGTGATTCCCGCATTGGCGAACACAATGTCGAGCTTCCCGAAATCCTTGGCCAGCGCTGCGAAGAGCCGCTTGCGATCTTCCGCAATGGTGACGTCAGCGCGGTAGCCGCGCGCGTTGGGTCCAAGCTCGGCGACCGCTTCATCGAGTGTCTTCTGGTCGCGCCCTGTAATGGCGACTTGCGCGCCCTCCGCAATGAAAAGCCGGGCTGTGGCAAGACCGATGCCACTGTTGCCGCCGGTAATAAGAGCCTTCTTCCCTGTGAGCTTCATAACGCCTCCTTTTTGCGCGATCGGTGCCCATACGATGACCATCAGAGAAGCAAGGATACAAAAAATATGCGCTATCCCCTTGAAGGGCCCCCCACGAGCCGCAGGCTTTTCTTGCATGGGAGTCTGTTTTAGCGAAGGAAACTGCTACACTTCCGCTTTGCACAGCCGAAGAAGGAGGAGCCCATGGCAGGCAACGAAAACAAGAAATGCGCACATCCGGTTTGCACGTGTCAGGTGACTTCGGGGAAGTATTGCAGCCCGCAATGCGAGGCGATGGAAGAAACGCCCGACGTGGATTGCAAGTGCCCGCACTCGACCTGCGCGGGCAGGACCGAATACGCGGCCCACGCGTAGTTCGCCGAAAACACCCCGCGCCTCGCACGCAATTGTGTAGGCTTGTTCCGCCGAGCCGCGCCCGCGCAAGGAACGCCGGCGTGAGCAAACCCTAGCCGGCCCTACATTCCTTGAGCGGCGCGCCGTGGACTGTTGAACAGGCTCAAGCGCGAGGCGACTACCTGCCTTACCAGCTCCACGGCGGACGGCAGGATTTTGTACGGCACCACTTCATCCGGTTGCTTGGCCAAACCTTGTTCCAAGCCTCGCCTCCAGGCGACGCGAAGCTCCGTATTGATGTGGACGACGTTGATCCCCGCCGCGATTGCCTTGCGGAAGTCTTCATCATCGGTGCCGGAGCCGCCGTGAAGGGTCAGGAATACCCGCGCGGCTCGCTTGATGGCGGCGATTCGCTCGATGTCCAGGCGCTTCTTCGTTTCTCCCCGCACCATGCTCTTGAGCATTCCATGCATGTTGCCCACCGCCGGAGCCAGCACATCCACGCCCGTGCTCGCCACAAACCGCTGCGCTTCTTCCGGACTCGAAAGCCCCTTCGACAGGTCGGGGGCGCTGTCGTGTATTTCAGAGCCACTTCCGATGTCGCCGATTTCGCCCTCGACGATGATGGAGGGATTGATCGCTTTCAGCGCTTCTACAGCCTGCTTGGTCTGGCGCACGTTTTCTTCGAAGGGCAGGGCCGACATATCGAAAACGATCCAGTCAAAGCCCGCTTTGGCGGCCTCCACCGCCTTCGCCAGCGAGTGCGTATGATCGGCGTCAAGAAAAATAGGGAAATCGAATTCTTCGCGCAGGCTTCGCACCAAAGCCGCAATCTGGCGAACTCCCACAAACTCACGCTCGCCCTCGGATAAGCCGACCAGCACCGGCACGTTCCGTTCCCGGGCGGCGGCGAAAACGGCTTTCAATAGAACCAGGTCGGAAATATTGAAATGGCCGATCGCAACGCCATTCTCCTGAGCTTCCCGCAAGAGATCGTGTAATGGACGCATTTTGGGTCCTCCGTCCGACGTCATATGAACGGCGACTGAGTCAACCGCTCGCAAGTCGGATGCCGATGAAGCCCAAAAGGAGTCAAGGCAATCCGATGAAGTCGTTCCTGAAGGTAGATTCGCGAGATTTACTTTTGTGTTCCGGCGGCGCGCTCCTTCGCCTGCGCGACGAGCGCGGCAAAGCGGGGATCCCCGTGCAACGACTTTAGGTCGGGATCTTGCTCCATGCCCGTGAGAGCGTAACCGGGCAATCCGTGGTCCACGGCTTCGTGCAATAACGAAAATGCCTGATCGCGCTGGCCCCTGCGGGCCGCGATCGCGGCAAGGCCGTACCTCGAAATGGCAGTCTGCGGATTATCGGGCCCGAGGGTACGCTGGCGGATGTCGAGCGCGCCTCGATCCAGCTTCTCCGCTTCGTCGTACTTCCCTTCGTGGGCCAAGATGTCCGCCAAATTGTTCATGGATTCGACGGTTTCTGGATGCTCCGGCCCGAGCACACGCCGACGGATGTCGAGCGACTGCCGGCACAGCGTTTCGGCCTCAGCGTACCGGCCCTCGTTATCGAGAGCGTTCGCCAGATTGCTCATCGACCCGAGCGTGACCGGATGTTCCGGCCCGAGCACGCGGCGCTGGATGTCGACTGTTTGCCGGTACAGCTTCTCCGCATCGGCGTAGTCGCCTTCGTCGTCGAGAACGCTCGCCAAGTTGTTCATGGTGTTCAGCGTGTCCGGGTGGTCCGGGCCGAGGACGCGCTGGCGAATGTCGAGGAGTTCGCGATCGAGCTTTTCTGCATCCGCATACTTGCCTTCGTGCCACACAACGTTCGCCAAAGTCGCCATGGACTTCAAAGTGTTGGGATGCTCGGGCCCGAGGACGCGGCGGCTGGCGTCCAGCGTTTGCCGATCCAACTGCTCCGCCTCGGCGAGGCGGCCCTCGTGATCCAAGAGAACCGCCAGGTTGCTCGTCGAGCCGAGCGTGAGCGGATTGTCAGGCCCGAGGACGCGGCGGCTAGTGTCGACCGTTTCGCGATCCAGCTTCTCCGCCTCGGGATAGTTCCCGCTGCGGGCCAGAAGGATGGCCAAGTTGTTTTGCGTCTTTAGCGTGTCGGGATTTTCGGGGCCAAGGACACGCTTGCGAATTTCCAGAGCCCGCTGCTCGAGCGGTAGGGCGCGCGAATAGAGGCCCAGATTGTCGTACACGTCTCCCATCACGTGCATCATCTGCGCCTGGAGTTCCGGGTCTTTCGCCAGGCCGGTGTCGATGTTCGCGGAGGCTTTGTCCAGAATCTCGCGCGCGGTCACGGAATTACCTCGCGCTTCGCTGGGGTCCGAAACTCTGAACATGCTGGTCATAAAGTCGGTGACGCGCGTGGCCTGGTCGCGTTCACGGGCCGCCTGATTTCGCTCTTCCGTGATGCGGCGTAATTCGACGGCTTGCGTGACCGCAAATCCGGCCAGCAGAAGCAGCAAGCCCGCGGCTGCGCCCAACGCAATGCGGTGCCGGGCAGCGTACTTTTTCAAACGGTAAGCAGGGGTTGCGGGGCCGGCGACCACAGGTTCGCTGTGCAGGTACCTTGCGATATCAGCCGCCAGTTCGGAAGCCGTGCCGTAGCGCCGGACGCGGTCCTTCTCCAGCGCTTTCATGGTGATCCAGTCCAATTCTCCTTGGAGTTGGCGTGCGAATGATCGCGGCTCCATCTTCCGGTTCTGCGCGGAAACGTTGAACGCCTCTCCCATGGAACGAATCTTGGTGCTTGGTTTGGGCGGTTCCTGCTCACGAATGATGCGCAGAACCGCCTCGAGACCGGCAGCCTGCAGAGCCTTTGGTTCAAATGGAAGCGCGCCCACCAACAATTGGTAGAGAATTACGCCCAGCGAGTAGACGTCTGTTCGCGTGTCGATGTTCTGTTCGCTCTGATCGGCTTGCTCCGGGCTCATGTACGCGGGCGTGCCCAGCATCGCGCCGATTTCCGTAAACATCGTGCGATCGGTGAGCCGTTGCCCGGTGGCCTTCGCGAGGCCGAAGTCGATGATCTTTGGCACCGCCTTGTTGTCCTGCTCGATCACAAGTATGTTCGAGGGCTTCAAGTCGCGGTGAATGATCGCTTTTTGATGCGCGTGCTGCACGCCGTCGCAAACTTGCGTGAATAATTCCAGCCGCTCCCGGATCGTGAGCCGGTGCTTGTCGCAATATTCCGAGAGCGGCAATCCGGGCACGTACTCCATCACGAAATAGGGGCGTCCTTCGGCCGTGGAACCCGCGTCAAACACCCGCGCGATGCATGGATGGTCCATCAGAGCCAGCGCTTGGCGCTCGGATTCGAACCGCGCCACCACGGCCTTTGTATCCATGCCTGCCTTGATTAGCTTGAGCGCGACCGTGCGGTGAATCGGCGTTTTCTGCTCCGCCAGCCAGACCTCGCCCATGCCGCCTTCGCCAAGCAATTGCAGCAGCCGGTACGGTCCGATCTGCCGGGCCGCCGCGCCGCCCGGGGAGCCGGCGCTCAGCGTGAGATCTGGATCGGATGATCGCTGAGGATCGTTTGGCAGGTCGTTCGTTCCCATCACCGTTGGCCTCCTTGAACGAAGCAGTTCAAGCTGGCAAGTCGCCTGGGGGTCCGAGTGCGCGGGGTAAGACGCACCTTATATCACAGTCGTGGTTCGCTAGCGATGTTTGGAAGGAACGTCGGCGCCCCGCAAATCTCAAATCTCGAATCTCGAATCTCAAATCTCAAATCTCAAATCTCTTCAACTCCTGATTAGAAACTGCCGGCTTGGTCTAAAGCCGGAGTTCACTCCCGCCGATTACCCACACAAGCGGCATCGCGCCGCAAGCGTGGCAGTGCGCGCAACCTGATCAATCTCGAATGCGCAGATTCATGGCACTGATTGCCCCCGGCGTTCTTGTCTTGGGAAGTGTGTGCTCCGCGCAGGATTCAAAGCCGCAAGACCTCGCGGACATGAGCATCGAGCAACTCAGCCAGATCACCGTCTACTCAGCCTCCAAGCACGACCAGAGCGAAAGCGATGCACCGTCCTCGGTCACCGTCATTACGGCCGACGAAATTCAACGTTACGGCTACCGCACGCTGGCGGACATTCTCGAGGCCGTGCGCGGCTTCTACATCACCTCCGATCGCTATCAGAGCTACGTCGGCGTGCGGGGATTCGGCCGCCTGGGCGATTGGAACAGCCGGATTCTGCTGCTCGTCGACGGCCACCGCATCAATGACGACGTGCTGGGGCAAGCCTTCATCGGATCGGAGTTCCCGGTAGACATCGACTTGATCCAACGGATCGAGATCATTCGCGGACCAAGTTCGTCGCTGTACGGGGCCGAGGCATTTTTCGGGGTCATCAACGTGATCACGCGAAGCGAAAATCAGCCCAAGCGAGAAGAGATCTCGTTCACGGCAGGCAGCTTCGGTTCCTACGGCGGCCGGGCCACCTGGGACGACCAATACAAGGGCGTGGCCTTCGCGCTTTCGGGTTCGTTTTATTCGAGCACCGGCCCCACGCTGTTCTTCCCGGAATTCGACAGCCCGGCCACGAACAACGGCGTGACCAGCAATACGAATTACGAGAGCTATCAGCGCGTGCTGGCCACCATCAGCTGGCGTGGATTCACGTTGCAGGGCCTGTACAACGCCCAAAACAAAGGTGTGCCAACGGCCTATTTCGACTCGCTCTTTAACGATCCGCGAACCCGCAATGTCCAGGGCATCGACTACCTGGATCTAAGTTACGAACATGAGCTCGGACAAAAGTGGCAACTGGACGCGCGGACTTCCCTGAACAAAAACACGCTCTATGGGCCGGTCGCCTACGACCCGCCGCCGATGTCGCCTGACATCTTCTCGTATGACGGCCAGTGGTGGGACTCCGAGATAAAACTCAGCAGGTCCCTGTCGCACAGCAGCACGCTGACTTTCGGTACGCAAATTACCGACAACTTCCATCTGGATCAGTACAATCTCGATCCGGACGTCAGTCCGGTGCCGACGAAGGTGTCCACGCCATTGGTGATAGGGGCCGGATACGCCCAGTTCGATTCCGAAATCAACAAAAGGTTTTCCGTGAGCGCCGGCGTGCGTTACGACCACTACAACTACGGGTTGGGGGGAAGCACCAACCCCCGCGCCGCGCTGATCTATCACGCAACGAGTTCGACCACCGCCAAACTTCTCTACGGAAGCGCCTTCCGGGCTCCGGTGCCGTATGAGACCACCCCGGACTACGGTCCGTCCTACGTGAGCAGTTCGAATCTGCAGCCGGAGAAAATCCGAAGCGTGGAGGGAATTCTCGAGCAAGGCCTTGGCAGCCACCTGAGCGCCTCGGCCTCGGTCTTCTACAATCGAATCACCGACCTCATCACTCTCGAGACGGACCAGAGCAACGGGCTTTTCGTGTACGGGAATTCCCAGGCGGCGACGGCCAAGGGCGTCGAGCTCGAACTGGACGGAGGGCTGGCCGGGAGCCTGACCGGCCGCGCCAGTTACAGCTATACGCAAACAGCGGACTCGATGACCGGAGGAACTCCGCCGAATTCCCCGGCGAATCTGGTGAAGCTGAATTTGTCGATGCCGTTCCTCCGCCAGAAATTCACGGCTTCACTCGACGGACAGTACACAGGGAAGGTCACAACCTTGGCCGGAAATACCTTGGGAGGATTCTCCGTCTTGAATGTCACGGTAATCGGCCACACGCTCGGCAAACGCGCGGATATTTCCGCCAGCGTCTACAACCTGCTCAACAAAAGGTATTCGTTTCCCGGCCGTCCCGAAGATCCCGAGGACGCACTCCTGCAGGACGGCGCCACCTTCCAAGTCAAACTCACCTACCGCTTTAATTCCGAGAGCGGCGCAGCAAAGTGACCTGACATCCGAGGTCCTGGTAACGCGGTTACCGTTCATGTGGGCGGATTACTCACGAATGCGCCCGGACGATGAGTGAGTTCCCACGTGACCCGTGCTGCTTTCACGGTTCTTGGATGAGTCAGGCGAGGCGGGCGTACGATGCAGACAGGCACAGAGCCGGCGATTACGGCAATTCAGTCGAGTTTTTCATTCGCCCCTTCAGCTGAAAAGACTAATCGGCCGCGCCGGCGTTCTGGGCCGCAAGCTGCTGTGCGAGAAACTCCCCAACGGCGTCCAGCGCCTGGGCCGCTGCCGCCAATTTGCCGACGCTGCCCACAAATCCGTGTGGCACTCCTTCCCAGACATCGAGTCTGGCGTCGACGCCAGCGGCGATAGCGCGCTCAAAGTAGCGGCGCGAGTCGTCGAGCAACACCTCGTCTTCGCCGACGTGGATGCTAATCGGCGGCAAACCAGCCAAGTTCCCGTAGAGGGGCGAGGCCAGCGGGTTCTTGGGGTCGGCGTCGCCCAAATAAGCACGGACCAGTCCTTCAACCTGTGACCGGATAAAGTAAGGGTCAGCCTCCGCTCGCGTCTCAAAACTCGGACCTGTGAGCGCCAGGTCGGTCACCGGAGACAGCACCGCGGCTGCGACTGGCGCCACGGAGTCGGAAGCGATAAGAAGCGTCAGCAGGACCAGCGCGAGATTGCCGCCCGCCGAATCCCCAGAGATTGCAATCCGCTCTATGTGGCGCTCGGCAAGACCGCGATAGCACGCCTGTATGTCGTGCACGGCGGCCGGGAAGGGATGTTCGGGGGCGAGCCGGTAATCTGGAACGAATGCCTCGGCGCCTGCCCTTGCGGCGATGTGTCCAACCAAATTGCGATACGCTCGCGCCGATCCCCAATTGAACCACCCGCCGTGCAGGTGAAGAATCGCCCCGCGCGAACGACTGTCGCTAGGCTTGCACCACAAACCCGATATGCCGCCCACCGTGTCGGGCTGGAACGTCACGCCCTCGGGCGGCGAGACACCCTCCATGATTCCGTTGAACGGCTCGCGCGCGGCTATTCCTTGCAGCTTGCCTTTGAGAGGCGCGACCATCGCACGCATTGCGCTCATGACGGCGGCGTCTTCGGGAGCAAGCGGATGGATCAGAAGTGCGGCTTTCCTGCTGGCAGCATTCTTCATCGCGAACTCCTCATACCGGATAATCTCCGGCTACGATTGATAGCACGCAATCTAAACTACACCCAGACACGTACGAACTTCTCCGGTGGCGCGACTTACCGTCCAGTTGCCCATGCGATAGTTAGTGCTGGACATCAACGCTGATGCACATATCCGACCTTATGGGGCGGCCTGCGAACGCCTGTGGACCAAAGTTCCGTTCCTTCACGGATCGGATCGCAGCATCTTTGAATTCCGCTGGTCCTCGCACATAGGAGGCATCACTCACCGAACCATCCGGTTCAATGATCACGTGGAGTACAACGGTCCGCTGAATTAGGCTGGGATCCACACGGACAGGCTGGACATCGAGAACCTCGTTTGTGAGATCGTCAGATGGCAACTCGCTGCCGCCAAGTTGAAGAGTTTCCCCATTGTTCTGACTAGCTGTGGAACTCTTGGCGAAATCCGCCCAAGTCGCAGGATAAGGCATGCCGATGTATCGAAAGGCTCCTTCCGAATAGACGAAAAAAGCCACCGTGGTTTCCTGAGTATCGCTGTAGGCCCACAGCACGTAAACCGGCTCGTGATTTTGCATCAGTCTCGATAGAACCGGAGAGAGAATTGGCGTCGTTGTGAGTTCGCCGACCAGTTTTCGTGCTGGAACTATTCGAAGTGGGCTGGAACACGGTTCCGAGTA
>Ga0335073_10011676_pt1 | contig 12337 bp, 15 predicted proteins | sample Lox_Sample_22_FD_207093 | JGI IMG/M metagenome (GOLD analysis project Ga0335073, IMG submission 207093) | Soil microbial communities from Loxahatchee National Wildlife Refuge, Florida, United States - Lox_Sample_2.2 | ecosystem: Environmental > Terrestrial > Soil > Wetlands | place: USA... | reverse complement strand
TGGATATTGCTGTGGACTTGTTAAACTTTGCGTCGTCTAACTTTCAGTTTATGTTTCTAATGTCTATGCCGTTTCTTCATTTCTCTTCAAACTCTACACAGATGTTCGACAAACATGGTGTTGATGATGTCCAAGGTCTTAGATTGTCTTGTAAAAACATGATGCCAATACATATCCTTGGTCACTATGATGTCGATATCATCTGGTTTCCATCAAACATTTCGACTTGACTACCACGTACTGTGTAGTACAGCTTTGACACCATTTCAAATAAATCCCTAGGTTCGGGTATGCTGAAGTTCTCTTCAACTAAACTTGGAGGCATTTACGTTGAAGCTATTAGTTCATGTCGGCAGCCTGTGGTCTAGGATCTTTCAATGTATACTAATTTAGGGCTACTAGTAGTAATCTACCCATGAATCGGCTGGAACAAATTGAATGAACGACGACGCGTAGTGTACTACTAGTAGTGAACCCCAAACGCAAGAGACCGAAGTCTAACTTTAACTTCGAGTTTCGACCTGCACCGATGGCGATGACTCGCGCTACAACTTTGACTCCCTCAAGAAAACGAGGGTGGTCGATAAACATTAGTTCGCTGGATCATGGGCGACGACTGACTATTTCTTTCTTTATTTGAATGGCGGTCTCATTTAGCTCGGCCCAAGTGTTTAGTATTAGAGTGTAATTGATTTACTACTGTGTCTCTTTCATGCCTGGCACTCGTAGTACTATCATGACCACATTGCGAATAGTCACTGGCAGGGTATCAACTTGAACAAGCCGTAATTTGGCATAACACCGGCGTCTGTCTTTGCGTAATACTATCAATACTCAAATAGATATTTAACTTCACCTGTGACAGCAGAGTCCACAAAGTTAATGCGGGAAATCTGCCCGAAGAGGCGCTCAACGCTCCTAATTCAAGTTACCTGTGCCAACATGAATGGTAGTACTAGTAGTACTATAGTGGTTCTCATAAAATGATCAAGAAACACCTAAGAATGACTCAGATCGTGTACGACTACTAGTGTTAAATCAAAAACCCGAAATAAAATTGAAATTTCACAAGTACGTTCAACCTTGAACGTAAATTTGTACTAACGATACTACTAGTAGTACTACTATCACACGATCCTGGTGAAGTGGAGAGGTTGGGTTCTGAGGTTTGGAGAGGACTCAGAAGGTGTGAGTCTGAATAACCAATCAGAAAGAGGTTGCTAAGAGTACACTGACCATGAAAGAAATGAATATGCAGCATGCTTTAGCTTCTTTTAATATAAGAGAACCAGCCAATAATAATGCTTAGTAGGCAGTCACATACTGCCATAATGAGATTTTGGAGATGGAAGAGTTTGTCAAAACCCCTACCCCACTGACAGCAATATGACTTGATGTACTAGTAGTAGTATTATCTACAACAGTAACTAAAGTTTGGGACAACTCACTACTACTAGTAGTAGTACTTCTATCAGCTAGTTGTGAGCTGACCGGCTCAGAATCATAACCTCGGGATTGTATTCTATGATAGGTTCAATTTCAGGGAAGGCTGCAGTGTGCACTGCCAATGTACTGTAACATTTGGCATCTGAGTCGCGCCTGGCTGCATAGACATAGCTTAGGTGATTACATTCTAGTACTACTAGTAGTAGTACCAATGTCCTATTCTGCTAACTCTACATGGACGTTTGAAAAGGCTCAGCTCTGAAAAGTCGGACCATTTTTTGTACTAGTCGAATATAGGACGGTGCATAGGACAGTGCTGTATACTAGTTTTTCAACACGCTGGCAGGAGCTAGATCTATAAATATCACTGATTTCAGTATAAGAGGCCATCCCTATATAGTACTGGTCGTATTCAAATAGCCGATTTTGATTGACCGGGACATAGTAGTAGTAATTAATCTGCAACTCAATTGCGGCTTGCGGGCCTTTTCAATGTTCTAATCAGAAAATAGATGAGATGGAAGCAAGTTTTAAACGTAAGAGTTATCAGATGATATCCAAGGATTAGATCCAGTGTTACATCCATGGCCCACTAGTACTGTACTAGTAGCAAAATATTGACAAGATCGCACATCCCAAACGCCATAGAATCACCAGTAGGAAAATTGAGCCTGTTTTCTCGCCTCCGATCTCACGGCATCCAAATCTTCACTTCCATGTCTACACCCCCGCTCGCAACAACGCAACGAATACCACCGACCTTTACACTACTCTCATGGATTCCCTTCGACACACCGTTGGATTGAGGCTGAACAGAGACCTGACCTGGCGCCCAACGCAGACAAGTTACGAAATGCGAGTGAGCGTCCTCTATGGTTCTAACGCAGCGTCCATCCTGTCCGAGATCCCAACATCTTATAGTCTTGTCGTCTGCAGAAGAGAGCAGATACTTGCCGCCTGGATGGAAAACGAGCGCTCGAACCCAATTATCGTGACCGGTCTACCCTCATGAGCAGCGTCGGAGAGCACGGACCTACCAAGACTTTGAACGGCTGACCACCCTGGGCTAACCACAAACGCACCGTTTTGTCTCTTGAACCGGTCGCCACAAATCTTCCTGGTTCGACACTGGTTTTCTTGGAAAGCGATTAGCGCGAATCGACAATACGAATACCAGCTTTGGTGCCTGAGACATATCGGCAAGATAAGAGTATGATGATATCGGAGCAAATATAGCACACTCAATGACGTGCTCATGCCCTCGAAGCTCATATTTGGACTCTGCAGTCTTCCCTTGAGCATCCCATATCCTCGCAACCTAAGCCATCAGCCAAATGATCTAAAGGCAGAGCGTATTGCGCACGCACCTGATCGATCCCGGCACTGAGATACCAGGCACCGTCATCACTTGTGTTAACCTTGCGGATCCAGTCGGCGTGCGCATCGGTTATCGTCCGAACACAATACCCTGACAAAACATCCCACACTTTCAGGGTTCGATCCCTTGAGCAACTAACAGCCAGGTCTCCCCTTGGCGGTATAAATCGCACAGCAGAGATGGTGTGATCATGGCCGTGAAGTGTTTTGAGGATGGCGTATGTGTTTGTTGAATCCCATACCTTAAGAGTAAGGTCAGAGGAACAAGAAACTAGGCAGTCAGACCTTGCGTTTGTAGAGGGTTGTAACTGAGAAGTTTGCCGTCGAAACTAAAGTCTACATCATGGACAGATTTTGTATGCCCTTTGATAGTCTGTTCAAATTCTCCGGTTTCCCAGTCCCAGATCTTGATTGTTGTATCCTCGGAGCAGCTGGCGACGACAGTAAACGAGGGATGGAATGCCAAACCCGTTATCGGCATGCGATGACCCGACAGACTATGGCGAGGGGGATTCCTGGGAATCCATAAAGAGGGGTCAAGATTTTTCTGTCTCATGGATGCCGGTGCAGAGTCCAACTCTGTCTGTAAGGCATGTAAACGTGCTTCGAGGTCCATGATCTAAGCACAATATTTTAGATGGGCCAAGAAGATTCGGATTAAGAGATGCGGCTGACCTTTTTCTGCAACCGAATTACACTCGTCCACTTTTTTTCGAGCAGGCCTTTGTATCGTTGCTCGTCATCCCCATTCGTAGTCCCATTCGAGTTCTGAGAGGGGTCTAAAAGTGCCAACTCATCCTTCAATGCAGCATACGCTGACTGGAGGTTGGCACTCGATAAATAGGACAGTATTGCCTTGTGCCTGAATTCCCAAAGTGAGCTTCGGAGTGGAAACAGTCGTTGATAAGACAAGCTTACATTTCATCTCGTTGGCGATTCGACAAAAGGGAGCCAGACGTATTCATCGTGTCTGCAAAAATCCCCTGAGCGGGAAGAGCCAAGCGAATCAGACAACAAATGTCGAAGGTCTTTTTCTTGTTGTTTAGTGATGGCTCAGGATTGAAACAAGAAGGTAAGAACACCGGAATATTGTGTCTGAATCGTTCATCAGTCTATCTGCAGCACCAGATATCTTACCTGAAAGGCACGAAGAGGGTAGAGCGTTTGACCACAAAGCAAAGCAAACTGAATCAGAGTCCTTAACTGAGGCGCGGAACGCGAGAAAATGCTCCGTCGTGACAGTCAGCTCTTGACACCAAATACGGAGGATTGCTATTGGCCGAAATCATTTGGTAAGCCGCCGAAAACTGAGATCCTATTTATATAAATATTTAACAACTAAAATTACATTTCCAAGATGAGATATCGACAAACGCCTTTGACAGTAGGTCATCTCGCGGTTGGGATATACTATTCCCACAAGTTCTCGACGTGGATAACCGACTGAGGCTAGACAGCGCAAATTGGCCGTCGGAGGTCACCATGAGAATGATTGATATATCATGTCTTAATTAGGCGGAAGGCACTTGTAACTCACTAAATTAGACGAAAAAGATGGCGAGCCAAATCGCACGAGGAACATTCCATTTTTGAATACGGTCAATGAAATTCTGCTGGCATGTCTCGTCGTCCGAGAACTCAAAGACAGGTTCACACTGGCCTTCATAAAAGTCTTTCAAAGACAATTGGAAACGGACTTGGGTGAGCCAAATCATTTCAAGAACAGGCATTACGGGCTTCCGTTTCCTTTGAGGCGTCTCAATGTCAAGGCCGGACCAATCGTCTTGTATTGAGTAGCCTTTCAGATTAATGTTGATATACTATATCTTTGTTCTTTGTTGATAATTCAGCCGAAGGTATTCTGCTGTCCCGATTCCAGAAAATTGTATCGAGCGTTATTCTTATTTTGATATCTAGCGCTGAAAGAGAATGAATTCATTTGCAGTAACAATATTTAAATGTTGTTGGGTACTTGTACTCTATAACAGTTATAACCGTACAGATTGCGCAGGTCAGTTGTATCGTGTTCCCATGATCTGCAAATGACGAGCGATCCCCGGGGTCCATTTGTAAAGCAATTCGATTCGACACACCGACACTCATTTCCATTTACCAAGGCTCCCCGGCTGCGTGGGACGAGCGAGCCAGTTTTCCCCACCTTGCTCAACCCTGATGCTTTATCCTTCACTACGCCCAAAGTGACAATGCGCATCTTTTGAGCATTTCTGTGGATTTCGTGGTCTCAAAGGTCGGAAATACGATACCTCGCCGAAAAAATGCCAATCGACTCCGACGACTCTAATTCCGACAACAGTTTCGGTTCTGGCCCTTCAAATCAGACGTCCTCTATGTCGGCTTCCCACAACAGTCCTCCTTCATCAAGGCTATTAGGTGTCTGGGAGATGTTGCGCCTGGCGCGGGAAGCCCGTGAGGAAAGCGAGCGACAGTTGGTGCTGTCTTCCGTCGAGTTACCCAATGTCCAGCGACGTGGTGCAACTACCGCTTCTCCGATACAGGCCTACCGATCGGCGTCTTCTATGCCCAGTGCTGTAGTTCAGCCGTCCGCTCTCACTGCTCGTCGACGAGAAGGCGGTTTTTCCTACAGTGCCCGCGGCAACCTTCACTACAGGATACAGGTGTCTCCCAGCGAACGTTCACTTCGACTCCCGAGCGGCGAGGATGACGAGTCTCCACATATGAACAGTAGCAACTTGTTACGAAGAGAATTAGATGGTGACGATTTTCCGAGCCGACTGGCCGTTCTGAGGTCAAACGCTTTTTCCCTCCAAGAATCACTGGACGCGGCTGCAACTGAACTTACCATCCCCTTTGCCCAGAACCGCAGAGAAAGTTTCTCTACCCGGAATCATCATCGCCACTCATCCATGTCCACTTCTCCTAGGATATTAGAGAACACAAATCCTCCATCCCCACCCAATCGACGCTCTGACTCTGAAAAAACAAGAAGACTCGAAGATGTCCTGTACTTTCTCGACGTGCAGCGACATATATCCCCTGATGACTTGACTCTCCACAAATCTTCTTATTTCGCAAGCTCTTATGTAGCCGAGAGTAGCTGGCTGCGTCCGGGTGGCCGTTTTTATGGAACACAGTCGATTACTGGAGAATTCCCTTCTGAATTTTCTGGTCTTACCCGTCAGCTCCGCGCGGCGCAATCGACGAGTTCGAAGGAATGGAATGTGGAAGTTGTTCTTGATCAAGTCAACTACGCGAATATGTCTATTGCTGGGTCAATGAAGGCATGCGACATGGCTGACAATGGAGACCGAAACGACGTGACAACATTCTGGACTGGCGAGGTATCCAACCTTTCAGGTTATGCATATGCACACTGGCTTATTATGAAGTTGATTGATTTTACGTCTCATCATTCTTTGCTCACCCGACACTGGCGGGCCAGTGCCTGTGACGATGTTGGTCACTGGAGACGGCTAGAAGCCTTTCGCGACTACAGTGATGAGCTGTAGGTTTCACGTATTACCGTGCTAATTGGTAGACTCCTTCGCTTGCTACTGTATATCGCAGTACATTTTCAAATTTGACTATAGATCTCATGACGGCCTCGCCAAAATCTGTGAGAAGTACATCCTAATGCGTTGGAAAGGTTCCATAAATTTTACGAAATAAGATTGCTAATTCCTTCTAGAGCAATGCTTCATCGACAATGCAGTGTCGACCGTCATGACAATTCACGGGTTTTATTATTGCTCGATGAGAAGAGAGGATGGAGTAATCGATGGTACTATTTCCTCCCCTTTCCACTCTCTAACGTTGGAGGGTTATACTGGGACCCGTCCAGTGCGCCGTATCAGAGGCTGTCCTTGGAGCCAAGGAGCACGCGAAAGCCGGCTCGCTCTGGCCCAAGTTTTCCTACTTATTCTTTCAGGTAGAAGTAAATGACTCTTGGATCATATATATAGCAAGGATGAATCGTCTCCACGTTCTCACGTTCCTCGTGCGTATTGACGCGAGACTTTAGCGTGCTATAACGCTAGAACAAAGCATTTAAACCACTCGAAAAGTTCTGTGATGGATCACCAAAATCTGGCGAAAGCAAATACTTCAACGGCGATCGAGCTCGTATGGGAGCTCGTACCCTCGCTTTCTGGAAGTTGGTATGTCGGAATTGCCGTCTGGTAACGAATTATTACAGAGGCGTAGCCACAGTGAGCGGCCCGTCAAACAGAGCCGTGCCTTTACGAATATTCACGACCGAGAATCTCGGTAATCAAGACTATCCCAATCTCGAAATCTCGAAATACGGACTACCCACAGACGAGAAAGAGAAACGGTATCAGGAATGGCTTCAGAAGCGACTCGCCCAAGCCCCACCCGACGAGAGGCTGTCCAGAGAGCTTAAAATGAGAGTAGGAAAATCTCGTCCTAGAGGTTTGAAAAGAGCTGTAGATTTACTCACCTCTTCGTCAGAAAATAAAGTAATAACTCGGACTCGAAGTCGACGACATACGGTTCCGACTATGCAAATCGACCCGTCCGAACTTATGCAATCACCCAAAGCCGAGGACTCGGGAGATACTATCTACAGCGCTATCGAAAATTGCATAGCTGCAGCAATTGACCGACTCGAACTTTATCATCATCAACAGGATATCCGCGATCTCGCAAACAATCCAATATCGATTCCTCACGACCAATATATGTGGCTGTCTAGTATCCTTCAATTTCAGTTCTCAAAGCAACAACTCGTTGATTATGGCGCGAAGACCAGGTTGAAAAGGTCACAGCTACAAAATTGCAAAACTGCAGATACCATAGGCCAGATTCTTGAAAAAATTTGGAATCTTGAAAAAGAACCTGAGCTTCCTCCTGAGGAAGCACTTGTCACTAAAAGTATATGCCCGCTCGCTACTGGTCTTACACCTTAGATATACCAATCACCCGCAGACAACGCTTCTTCATGATTGGAGAAGGTGATACACCCCAATCTGCTCCCAAACCTGGTATTAATTACAGATGGAGGCGGAACTCTATGGAGGTGGGTCTATCACTGTCAGGCTCGGATTGTTGCAGATCTCAATAAGCCTGTTCTAACAGTGACAGCAACGCCGGCGAATTTGAAAAAGCTTGAATGGGTAATTCGACAGATGTTCAAGGTAGGCGTCCGTCTCTGACAGCGTAGTAATTGGCAGGATAGCGAGAACGACAACATTGACCTCAGAGCCCTTCACTCGCTGGGGAAATTCGACGCTAATTTCTTCCTTCCGGTGATTGCGAGACTTTCGAGTACATATTTGGAAGTTCAGAAAGATAAAACGGATCAGGTATTCCCCTTCCCAGTTTATCTTGCATTCGGACTTACGCTTTGGCTAGTTAGGAGTCATAGCTCTTGGAGTGTCAGCATTGGGCAAGAAGAGGCATCGGGTCGATGTGGCGCGTCGACTGATTGTTGGATCGTTGGTGGCTTCTTTCGAAAAGCAGAAGACGATCCTATATTCTGCGAATCAGTCTACCGAGAATGTGCTTTTCAGGGTGCTGGATTCTTCCCTACCTTGGTGGACTGAAAGAGATTCATGGGCAAGATGGTCGACGACGTCATCCACTTTGAAAACGGATCTCAACAAGTTAGTCGGAGATGGTTCATTATTACGCCATGCCACGGTTGATCCTCAATCCGAACATGTGGCTTTGCATTCAGACGTGACCCTGCATCAAGCAATTCTCGCATTGGAAGGCAGCAACCAAAAGTATGCTGACCAACGAAGATCGCGGATTACAGCTACGTGATACCCTCTGCTCATCTCTTCTAAACTTCAGGCCCGGACATGTTCTCCACAATTCTGGCAATTCAATTTCGGAAACCAAACCATTAAGCCCCTCCGAATTGCTGCAAATGTCCGCCAAGTCTGGAGGGAATACTTTTCCCGCTCATATATTTTCGTCTCAGTAACGCCCCATTTCTTTTTCACGCTTATCACCAGTAATGTCAATTCGAGGACAGTTCTGCAGGCTTGTCGGTTTGGAAATCATCCTTGGGAATCAAATCTTGAAACCGAGCATGTGTACACGATGTCATTCATGGCGTCTCCATGGGATTTTCCCGACACGTTTGAACGCATTCCGCGAATGACGCTACGGGCCGTTGTTGATCCAACGTCCTGGGAGGTTGTTGATATAAGTGCAAAGCTAAATTTCGGGTTCCACTACATGGATGTATTGCTTCCTTCGTAGTAAGTCTCTTATCATTCTGTCCTAATAACTCTTTAGTAGCTGCGATCTTCGACTTCGACGAGAAGACTATTTACCAATTCCCGCCGCCGACACCGTTCTCTCATTCACGGCTTACCTGGAGGCGTGTAAACTCAATCCATCGCGGAATAGACGCTTAGCTGCTCCTCCTTTTCTCGAACTCGATCTCCAATCCGATAATACAACCAGTAATTCGGTGCGTTATTTTCTAACTAGAATGGATTTCCGTAAAGAGTTGCGACGCAGTTTTTGGGGTCACCAGTTGACGTATGCGGAGGTTGACAGTGGAGAAGCCAGGGGACGAGGAAAAGAGCTGGAGTTATTCATTTCAGATTACGAGAAGCCTCTATCTGGTGTTGCTGTGGTAGATGCTATTGAGGCCATGCTGGCAAAAGCTGCTTAGGTAGCAAGCATTTATTTCCGCACCAATTAGAGGCGCTGCGGACAATCTCTGATCCCCGTCCCGGACTTTTATTCCAAGTTTGTGCGCCACCTTATCTTCATTTTTGGTGATTGGCTCGCATTCATGATAAGGGGGTGGGATTCCCCATCCTCTGCGTCGTCAATAAAGAGCTTACTCACCCCTCACTACCATCGAAGACATTTGACATCGCTCATTCAGTCATGGCTTTCGAAATTGTCTCATTGGCTTTCGCTGTGTGCATCGTCGCCTTCGTCGTTTACATCGTCCATTCGATCAAAGGAGATAAGTTTATCCAGATCAGGAAAAGTTTTGCGCCGAAATCCACACAAACCCTTCCGAAATCAAAAGAGGATGGCCCGAACAAGGACAGAAAATGGGGCAGTAAATTTCGCACCCTGAGCTCAGATGACTAACTTGTAGCCTGGATACCGGAAGACTTTGAACAACCTTGGCCACAACCATATCCGGATTGGTCACTCGAGTCTACCAAGCCCTTGCCATATCGCCCGTTCCGCTATGGGCCAAAGTATAATGTAACTATGGGCATCCGTTCCATGAATTGGGAGCAGTGGATAGAATTGGACAACGAATGGCTATCTTATCATCAACAGAAACAGGATCGTATCGAGGAACGAGGCAGTCGACTCGTCTTGGTTCACGAAACAGCGAGGGATGCCGCTCAAGAAGCACTGGAGCTCTTGTCAAAGTACGTAACACGGCGTTATCCGACGCTCTTCCGCTTCACTAGCGAGAAGGAGGAAGCAATTGAGATCTTGGCTACCGGCGAAGTATATCCGATTCTCAACTCGGACGATCCCATGAAGTACGCAGCGTTATTGGTCCAAGATGATCTGGCCATTATGATGGAAGGCTCCGACGGCCTTTATTATCTTCGAGCGGGGGCCATATGCCTAGCTGGATTCTGGCGGCTGGAAGACAAATTTGGCATGCCTCTTGAGCGAATTCATATGAGTGGCGACGGTTTGTGGCCAGTCGTAGATTGCTAACGAGCCTTAGTCCCTCAATACAAGGAGAAGCTGCACGGCTCGCTGCTGCGATTCTTCCAGAGAATCAAGCCCAACGGCCCAGTGGAGCGCAATAATTATTTTGTCCAAACCGATGACTGCCTACCTTGGTCCTCCAAAATCGGATCAGAAGATTCCTTTGGAATTGGCTGGGATAATGCGGGGGAGGATCCTGAGATCGACGAGATTCATTTCCGAAGTGAACGGCAAACACTACGGCGTCTTCCCAGAAGTGGCGGAGTTCTATTCACTATCAGAACGTATATGCTCCCTGTCAGAGAAATGTGTCAGGAGAAATGGGTGCCAGGACGGTTTGCAAGTGCGATAAGAAGCTGGGGCGACGACGTCGCGCGTTACAAAGGTTTAAGGGCGTATAAAGATGTAAGATTTCCGCAGACAATCTAAGCTTATCGAACAGATACTACTGCCGTTCTTGGATGGTGAGCATGAGCGGCAGAGACGGGAAGGGATAATTCCAGATAATGAAGTTGAGGTGGAAGACACCGCATATCCATTTTCAGGAAAATAGTATCATGGAAACAAATTGATCGAAAGGCTGCATGTAGATACTTTTAGTAGAATTTCCATATTTAAAGCAATATCATTATCACACCTTCACTAAGCGATTCCCGATTCCTGTAAACCCAACTAGCAGAAGGTCAATGATATCCAATAACGTGCGATCTTGTCCCGACAGCTGAAGACTATTGCTCTCCACCAGTGCTCTTCACCTAGACGGCGTTAACGTGGGTAAGGTCACAGGAAGGAACATGGTCATCATCGATGGTGGTATAGAGCAGTCCATCCGTTGTGAGCTGTTCAATAGCTTCCATGACTTTTTCAGTCGGCATCTTAAGATTCTGGGCGATGGCCTGAACATGCAAACCTTCATTGGTTGAAGGTGCATTGTGTACAAGTAGCATTATCTGCCTGTGGAATGGTGCAAGCTGATCCAGAGCAGGATTGGAGTCGCCATGTGAGGTGGTTCCTTGAATGACTTCGTCCATTGTATCATTGCGGTTATACGACTGAGCAGCCTTTGCTCCGTCCGGAGGTCCACGAGTGTTGAATAGGTGAATGGACGTTGCTTCGAGAAGATGAAAGATGACCTCATTATGATCGGTGACTTTGCGAATATGATGAACTCCGATGTGACGTTTGCTGTTGAATGACTTGAGCTGTCCAGTGACACGAACGTACGTGTTTCTCCTATATTCGGAGTTAGCTTCTTTTATATAAAAGGGGGTAGGAAGTCGAGGTGTAAAGGTACGTCAAGTCGGAGGTTGTAGCACCCTGTTCGGCGTCTACCCATTGTTTCGCATCGATCATGCCTGTGCCATCTTCAAGTCGATAAGAGATATTGGTGGATTGTGGTGTAATCTCGCGGATGGTCCCCACAAGTGTTACCTGCGGATATGTCAACGCGTGTCCTAACTATCAAACCGTCAGAGGGAAATTACCTGACTGACTTCGACGCCATCGATCCGAAACTCGGCGTCCGGATGTGCCTGGTGCGCGTCCAGAATCTGCTTGACTGTCACGGCCCGAAGAGTGTTTCCACCGGCACGCTAAGAGTGAGTCAGCTCCAGACGTTTCAAAGGACTCATGGCAAACGAATACCTTCGAAGCGCTGCCAGGGCTTCCGAATCCGCCGGCTGCAGTGTTGTCGTCAAATCCTCCGCCTCCACCTGCAACTCCACCTCCGCCTCCACCGGCACTGTAGAACCCTCCTCCGTCGGGGGGACCATTCGAGCCATAGGACGTCGTCGAATATGGATTGAAATTTGAGTAGCTATTCATCGTTTCTCAGCACAAAATTAAATGTGGGATGCGTCCA
>Ga0335073_10011674_pt1 | contig 12337 bp, 9 predicted proteins | sample Lox_Sample_22_FD_207093 | JGI IMG/M metagenome (GOLD analysis project Ga0335073, IMG submission 207093) | Soil microbial communities from Loxahatchee National Wildlife Refuge, Florida, United States - Lox_Sample_2.2 | ecosystem: Environmental > Terrestrial > Soil > Wetlands | place: USA: Florida... | reverse complement strand
ATGATTTTTGCTGTTGCTGGTAAGTGCCGCCGTAGACCACGCGAATGCCGGAGGGCAGGTGCAACCCGTCGACGGCCTTCTGGACAGCCGACATAGCGGTGCCTAAATCCGTGCCCTCGAGGCGTGCGGACACCACGACATCCCGCTGCAGGTTCTCGCGGCGAATTTCGGTTTGACCGGGAAGTTCGGTGATGGCAGCGAGCGCTCCCAGAGTTGCGGTCCGCCCGGTGCTGCTGGTCAAGAGCGTGTCCCGCATAGCTGCCAGAGATACGCGATTGGTGGCCGGAAAGCGAACCCGCACGGTATAAGCACGGTCGTTACTTATGACCGGAGTCACGGCCGGTTCACCTTCCAGGATCGCGGAAAAGTCGGTGGCGATCTCCTCGGGCGTAAAGCCGGCGCGCGCGGCAATGCCCGGATCGATCTGAAAGGTGGTGGCCGGGCCGCTTATGGTGTTCTCGATGCCGTTCAACACGTCCACCACGCCGGGAATTTTATGAATGGCGTCGGCGACGGTTGGAGCCCACTGCTCCAGCAGAGCGCCGTCCTGGGCGAACAACTTGATCTCGACCGGCTCCGGTTCGCCAGTCAGGTCGTTGATCATGTCCTGCAAAACCTGTGTGAATTCCACATCCAGAGCCGGTTCCTGTTGCTGGATCTTTTCCCGCACCTCAGAGATGATCTCGTCGATGCCACGGCTGCGTTTCGCCTTGAGCTTCACCGAAATGTCACCAGTGTTAGCCTCGGTGACCGCCGCCAGGCCCAATTGAAGACCGGTGCGTCGTGATGTGCTTTCGACTTCCGGCACCTCACGAAGCATCTGCTCTACGTGAGAGATCACGCGATTGGTCTCGGCCAAAGAACTTCCCGCGGGCATGATGTAATCGAGAACGAAGCCGCCTTCATCCATTTCCGGGAGCAAGTCTGAGCCGGAAAACTGGTAGCAGATCACGGAGACGATGATCAGCAACACGGCGCCGCCGGCGAGCCACAAAGGTTTCTCCAGAGCGCGCCGCAGCCAGCGCTCGTGGAAATTCACAATCTTCTGGAAGAATCCTGACAGGGATGCTTCTTCCGCCGCCAGCAGCCGGGTGATCGATTCTTCTTCTGGCTCTTGATGAGCTGCCTGGACTGATGGGGAGTTTCGTCCTATCAGCGATTGCGCCAGGTTCGGGGTCCAGGTGAGAGCCAGCGCCAGCGACGTGAAAAGAGATACCGTCATGGTTACGGCCAGGGCCCGGAAAAATGTTCCGGTCACACCTGTAATGGAGATGAGGGGCAAAAACACTACTACGGGAGTGACCGTGGAGCCAATCAGGGGAACCGTGATCTCCTGCAGGGCGCTGTGGATAGCCTGCAACCGCGTCTGTCCGGCATCGCGATGAAGCACGATGTTTTCCACCACTACGATGGCGTCATCAATCACCAGGCCCACCGCGGCCGCGAGCCCGCCCAGCGTCATCAGGTTGAAACTCTGATGCAGCAGCTTTAGAGCCACAAACGTGACCAGCACAGTGACAGGAATCACCAGGCCGGCGACGATCGAAGTGCCCCAGTCGCGGAGGAACACTACCAGAATGATGGAAGCCAGAATGAGGCCCAGCAGAATCGCATCGCGCACGCTCTTGATCGCCTCTCCGACGATGATCGACTGATCGTAAAAGGGCCGAATTTGAATCCCAGGAGGCAACGACTTCTGAATCTGAGTTACCTCGGCGTGGACCTCGTTGGCGACCTGCATGGTGTTGCTATCCGGCTGGCGGTTGATGTTGAGCAGGATCGCCGGCTTCGCGTTCGCGGTCACGATCGTGTACACCGGCCGCACGCTCGGCATCACCTCGGCGACATCGCCTACGCGCACTGGGATTCCTGCGGGCGTGCTCTTGATGACAGTTTGCGCAATCTCGGACGGCGTGCGCACCTGCCCACTGACCAGCCCCAATACGAGCTGATGATTGCTTTCAAAAAGCCCCGGCGAATCGATCAGGTTGGTGCGCCGCATGGTCTCCAGGATGTCGGTAACCGTAATGCCAGACGTGAGTAGCTTCGACGGATCGGGAACGATGTGAAATTCCGGCTCCTGCCCGCCCTGCACCAAAACCGTGGATACACCATCGAGGCGATTCAGCCGCGGCTTGATCTCGTAGGTCGCCATTTCCCAGAGTTGCGTGGGAGGGACATTCGCGGAAGCCAGGCTGTAGCCGATAATGGGGAAACTGGCAAACGTCATGCGATTCGCCACCACAGTAGCGGTCGACGGCAATTCGGGCTGGACGCGGGAGATGGCCGCGTTGACGTACTGCAGCGTCTGAAACATGTCGACGTTCCAGTCGAAGAAGAGATCGATCTCGGCCGAGCCGCGGCTGGTGATGGAACGGACCTCCTGCAAGCCGGGAACGCTGTTCACGGCTTCTTCTACAGGGCGGGTGATGGTGACCATCATCTGGTCGATGGGCATGACGCCGTTGTCCACTGCGATAAGAACCCTGGGGAAGTTGGTGGCGGGAAAAACCGATACCGGAATGGTAAAGGCGAGATAGGCGCCCAGCAACGCCACCGTCAGGATCAGAAAAATAACGGGCTTGGAATGGCGGGAGAACCAGTAAGAGGATTCTGACTGGCTCACTTTTCCGCTCCGCCTGCCGGCTTTTCTTCGGGGGCCTTGTCGTCTTTCGGAGCAGAGAAAGCTTCGACTTTGATCCTGGTGTTGTCGGGCAAGCCGTAGGCGCCCGACGCCACTACGCGATCGCCGGCCTGGACGCCTTCGGCGATTTGCACTTCGTCGCCCTGGCGCACACCGACTTTCACACTTTTCTGATGAGCGCGGCCGTCGTTGCCATCCTGCGCGGTGAGCAGGCTGGCGGCGGGCACAACCAGCGCGTCGGGAAGAGCTTGCGCCAGCATGGCAAGCTGAACGCTGGTGCCCGGCTTGAGATGTTGCTGGGGATTCTTCGCCTGCACCCAGACCTCGACGGTGGTGCTGTTGGGATCGAGGGCCGGGCTGATGACGGTGATTTTTCCTTCGACAGGGCCCTCGGCTCCGGGAGCGGCGATGGTAGCCGGAGCGCCCAGTTTGAGCAAGGCTGCATCCGCCTGTGGAATATGCGCGCGGGCGATAACTTGCGAGACGTCCATGACCGTGAGCAGGGGGCTGCCGGCTGCCGCCATTTCGCCGGGATAAAGTGGGCGGTCGGCGATCACGCCATCAATCGGACTGCGAATCTCGGAGTAGCTGAGCGCGGCTTGCGCTTCCAGGAATTTGCCCTTCGCCGATTCCAGTTGGCCGGCCGCCGACTTCAGCGTTTGTTGCTTGCCGATGGCCTGCAATGCTTCGAGGTGGTGTTGCGACATCTCGTACTGATTACGCGCCACCGTGAGATCGACGCCCGCCTGGTCGAGTTCCTTGCGCGGGAGGGCGCCTTGTTGAAAGAGTTCCTGGCGGCTGTCGTGGACTTTTTGTTCGGCATCGAAGGTCTGCCTGGCGGCCTTAGCATCGAGCTCCGCTTTCTGCATTTCGGCGGGCAGATCGGCAGCGGTACTAATTTCATAGGTCGCCTGGGCCTGGTCATAAGCGCCCTTGGTATCCTGGGCTGCTGCGGCGAGATCCTGGTTTTCAAGCACGGCCAGCAATTCGCCGGCGCGCACATGACTGCCGCGCTTCACGTAAAAAGTTTTTACCGGAGCGCTGATCTTTGGAGTGATGGCGGACTGGGTCAACGGGAAGAGAATTGCTTCTGCCACCACGTTGTGCTCAATCGCCTTTTTCTCGACGGTTGCTACCTGGACGGAGACGGTTGGCTCTTTCTCGCCGGGCTCTCTGGAGCAGGAAGAAAGAAAGATGAGCCAGAACGCGATTAAAACCACGGCCCACGGAGTCCCGGACACCCCCGTCCGGGGACGCAGACTGCCGGACTTCGTCCGGCCGGGCGGGCGAAAACACCCGCCTCTACGTGGATATTTTCCCTTCACAAGTTTCCTGTCAACGTCTGCAAATTTGCCAGGGCCACGCGATAGCGGGATTGCCCGTCGTTCAGCGAATTGCGCGCTTGCGTCAAGGTGTTTTGGGCATCCACTACTTCGAGCACCGTCGACTCTCCGGCTTGATACCGCAGAGTGGTCAGCCGCAGGCTCTCCGCGGCTAGTTCGGCGGAGCGATTCAGTGAGTCCAGTTCCGCATGGGACGTGGCAGCCTCGTTGTAGAGATTTCGCAGGCGTGCCAGCAACTCGCGTTGGGTGGCGCTCAGTTCGACGCGCGCCTGCTGACGGCGCAGATCTGCCTGTTTCACCTTGCTGCGATTCGCTCCCCAATTCCAAACCGGCAATTGCAGCGTAGCGGTGGCGGCGTAGCCGAGGTTACGAACCAGCAGGCCGGAAGCGGGGTCGACTTCATTGGCGGCAAAATGATTGGCGTCGATGCCGTAGAAATAATCCACGCTGAGCGAGGGCAAAAATCCATTCCAGGCAACTGTAGCTGCACGGTCGGCCTCTTGCACCGAAGCTAACGCTGCGCGCAGTTCAGGATTTTTGTTGGTTGCTGCGGCCTCGACTTCAGGAAACAGCGGAAGCGGCTCGGGAACCTGCAAGTCATCGACTACGGAGAAATTTTCGGTGAAGTCGGGGAAGACGAGCACGGAGAGCTCCAGCCGGCTGCGATTCATCTCCAGTTCGGCTTCCTGCAATTCGCGGTGCTGCTGTTGCAGTTGAATTTGCGCCTTGATGACATCGGAGCGCGCGACTTCTCCGCCGTGCTCGAGTTTCTGGCTGATGTCGGAAAATCGTTGGGCCTCTGCTTCCGCGCGTTGTGCGGTGGAGTACTTCTGTTGCGCGACCGCGAAGCCGTAGTAAGCCTGCACGACCGTAACGACCAGACCGCGTGCCGCAATCTCGGCTCGTGCCCTCGCCACGGCTTCCGCGGCCAGGGTGCGGCGATAGTCGGCAACATTGGCCAGAGAAAATTCCTGATGTACATCGCCCTGGCTGATGTACTCATGCACTCCGTTGTTGGCGATAAAGCGAGCGGAAGCCGTCCCGTTCCCTTCTGTATACAGGAACGAGGTGTTGAAGTTAACGTTGGGCAGCAGGGCAGCGCGGCTCTGGACTTTGTCTTCTTTTGCCGAGCCGAATTCGGTGAGGGAGGCGCGGTACTCGGGATTGATTTTCTTGGCGCGTTCGAGAGCGTCCTGCAAGGTTAGGGTGATCGGGGCACCGGAGACTGGCTGATTGTCAACCTGGTTGGCGGTGGGGGTCTGAGCGGAAGAGTTGAGCACAAGCGTCAAGACGGCGACCGCAACACAGGCAGTGCCTGTGGCACGGTTGAAAACCGTGCCCTTCCCAAGACTGCGAAGTCGGGAGAGTGAGCTTTTCATAGAGCGCCTGACCCGGTTAATTCTGGTGCAACCAAGCTGAAGGGAAGCTGAATGCTCAGGCAAGGCAGGCGCGGGCGTCTTCGCCCGGGCGGGGTTCGGTAGAGAGTGAGCACGAGCGCAGACGCTCGCGCCTACATTGCTCAGCCCTACTTCACTTCGGCGATGAGGCTGCCATATGGAGGCAGGGGGATTGCGTTCAGGTCGACCAGAGTTTTCAGTTCGCCGCCGCCGCTGGCCGCAAGTACGCTGGCAGTTTTGGCTGGTCCCCCGATAGCAGCCTGGAGAGAGATTACCTGCGGGTCGGCGGTAAAGTTGCACGCTACGATGACTACCTTGCCGCTTGACGAGGTCCGGCTCCATGACAAGACCTGTGAGTTACCGCTGTCGAGCATGGCCATCGTGCCATCGTGAAGCGCAGGATTACGGCGGCGCAGCGCAATCAGTTTCTTGTACCAGTTAAGCATGGAGTCCGGTTCTTTTAACTCCATCTGGACGTTGACGGTTTTATAGTCGGGCGCGACGGGAAGCCAGGTGTTCGGATTGGTGCTGAAGCCGGCGGCGACGGCACTATTCCACTGCATCGGAGTGCGCTCGCCGTCGCGGCCTTTCTCGTTGGGCCACCCCGTAATGCCAATCGGGTCTTTTACCTGGTCCTTGCTGGTGGGCTCAGTGGTCGGCATTTCAATCTCATCGCCGTAATACATCAAGGCAGTCGAGCGGGTGGCGAAGAGAATCGTGGCCAGCATTTTGTCGATGGCGGCATTGTGAATGCCGTCGCCGTAGCGCGAAGCGGTGCGGGGATTGTCGTGATTATCGAAGACAAACAGCGGCTGGTTGCCGTCGATCCGGGTTTCCGCATCCTCAATGTTGCGGCGGAAGGCGGCGGCATCAAGCTTGAGCTCGAAGCCGACCTGGATGTCCATGGGCAACTGCAGCTCATTGTGTTGGGCACCGCCGTACCACTTGTCGAGCTCCTCCACGCTGGGCAGATACGTCTCGCCGATCAGCACGCGGTGCTCGGGATAGGTATCGATCATGGAGCGCATGCGGCGCATCACGTCATGCACTTCCGGCAAGTCCTCCTGCAGGCTGGTGGACTCATTCGGGTCTCCGAACTTGTTAGTACCGGGAAGAACTTCTTCGTCTTTGAGAGAGGGATCTTCGAACAGATTGATAACTGCGTCGAGACGGAATCCCGCCACGCCGCGATCCAGCCAGAAACGCAACATCTGGAACATAGCAGCCTCGACCTGCGGGTTGCGCCAATTCAGGTCGGGCTGCTGAATGTAGAAGTAATGGTAATAGTATTGGCCGATGGCAGGACCGAATTGCCAGGCCGAGTGCCCGAACAGGCTGAGCCAGTTATTCGGAGGCTCGCCGGGAGCACGGCCATCCCGCCAGATGTACCAATTACGCTTGGGGTTGGTCTTTGAGCTTTGCGACTCGATGAACCATGGATGTTTGTCGGAGGTGTGGTTCAGCACTGCGTCCATGATGATGCGGATGTTGCGCTTCTTGGCTTGCGCGACCAGGCGGTCGAAATCGGCGAGGGTGCCATATTGAGGATCGATATTCTGGTAGTCGGAGATGTCGTACCCGAAGTCTACTTGCGGCGAGGGGTAGATGGGCGCAATCCAGATGGCATCCACGCCAAGGTCCTTGAGGTAGTCCAGCCGCCGCGTAATGCCATTTAGATCCCCGACGCCGTCTCCGTTTGAGTCCTGAAAACTGCGCGGATAGATCTCGTAGATGACGGCGTGCTTCCACCACGGGTCGCCGACGGCAGGCACGGAGTAGAATCCGCTCTTCCTTCGCGTGCCTGTGGAGTTCGGTGCAATCTGTGCAGACAACGGCACGAGCGAGAGCAGTAAAGCCGCGACAAATACCGATCGGGCGATTCTGAGGAACAAGTTCCCTCCTTGGAAACCTATGGCTGAGTGTCTGAGGCAACCGGGAGCTCCACCGTCATGCGCGTACCTTTGCCGGGGGCGCTCTCGGCTGTGATCGTGCCGCCATAAGCCTCGACCAGAGCCTTGGCGATCGCCAGGCCCAAACCGAATCCGCCGGTGGCGCGTGCGCGCGAGGACTCGCCGCGGTAGAAGCGCTCGAAAATATGTTGCAGGTCATCGGGCGCAATGCCGGGTCCGTGGTCCTGGCAGGTAATGCGGGCATGCCCGTTGGCGCTGTCGATGACCATTTCAACTGCGCCGTTCTCGGGACTGTAGCGCACTGCATTCTCCAGCAGATTGCACCAGACCAACTGCAAGTCTTCCGGATCAGCCCGGAACGGCAACTGACCATTCTTGTGAAGGTGAATGGTGGTGTGGCGATCCTCGGCAAGATGGCGAATGCGCTCCACCGCTTCCTCGCAGGTCACCGTTAGATCGATGGTTTGCAAGTCCCGCCGTAAGGCGCCGTGCGCCCACTGCTCCGCCCGCGCCAGACGGAGCATCCACTGCAGGAGCTGTTCCAGGCGTTCGAGATCTTCCAGAGAATGTTCGAGCCCCTCTTGATAGTCCTCGGAAGTTCGCGGCCGCTGCAGCAGGGACTGCAAAGTGGACTTCAGGACGGCGACCGGCGTCTTCAACTCGTGGGCGGCGTTGCCGAGAAACTCCTTCTGCTGGACAAACGACCTCTCCAGGCGTGCCAGCATGGTCTCCATGGATGCGATGAGCGGACGCAACTCGGAAATCTGGCGCGCGTCCTGCGGCAAATGCAGCTCCCAGTTGTAAGCCGAAACCAACTCCGCCTGCTGCGCCAGGTGTCGCAGAGGCAGCAGGCCGCGACGAATGCCCCACAGGGCCAGCAGGACAGTCGCGCCGAGCAGCCCCAGGCTGACCAGGGCAATGAAGATTCCTGCCTCGCGAACCTGTTCCTGAATGCGGCGGGTGGGCGCGGCATACACGATGGTCAGAGTTTGGGGATGGAACGAGGGCCCCTCCTCGCGGTCGAGCACCGGGGTGCGGAAGGCGCGCAACCCGCGGTAACGGACGTGCGCCCATTTGAAATTCCAGTGCGCGCTTCCGGAGGGGGAGATTTCCAATCCCTGGGGCCAGCTCGCGGAATGTGCCAGCAGTCCGGATTTTTCGGTCCATACGGCAAATAAATCAGGATGGCCGGGATCGATGGAGGGCGGGATCAGACTCTCATCGAAATAAACATTGCCGCTGGCGTCTTCGGTGTAGCGCACCAGCGCTGCCACGCTCATGGCGCGGGCTTGCATGCTGGCATCGAGTGTGGATAAGAGACTGGCGCGCGTATAGTAGACGCCGGTAAAGAGCAGGCCCGCGGCCAGCAGTGCCTGGGAAAGCACCACGATGGCAATCAGCCGGCCCTTGATCGACTTCTGTGTCATGCCTAATCCTGCAGGATATAGCCCTGCCCGCGGACGGTATGAATCAACTGCTTCGCCGCGCCATGATCCAGCTTGCGCCGCAGACCCGAGATATAGACTTCGATCACGTTGCTGAACTTTTCCCAGTTGTAATCGTAGAGATGCTCCAGCAATTCGGTCTTGGAAACCACAGCTCGCGGGCGATGCAGGAGGTATTCGAGAACGCGGTACTCCATGGCGGTAAGAGTCACCGACTTTCCAGCGCGTTGCACGTTGCGGCTGACGGTGTTGAGTTCGAGATCGCCAATCGACAGCACCGGCGAGGGTTGTCCCTTGCCGCGGCGGATCAAAGCTTTGGTGCGCGCCAGTAATTCTCCCAGATCGAAAGGCTTGGTCACGTAGTCGTCAGCGCCGGCATTCAGCAGAGCTACCACGGACTCCTTGTCGTCACGCGCAGTCACCACCAGGACAGGCGTGCGTTGGCCGCCTTTTCGGATGCGACTCAGCACCTGCATTCCATCCAGTTGCGGCAGCATGAGGTCGAGCAGGACGGCGTCGTATTCGTTGGACTCGGCCATGAAGAGTCCTTCCTGGCCGTCATGGACGATATCCACCGCGTAGCCGGCGCTCTCACGCAGGCTCCGCGCGATGTTCTCCGCCAGGCGGGGCTCGTCTTCGACGATCAGTACGCGCAATGCATCCTTCCGCTACTCCGGCCCATGATGTTCTCCTCAACCTTAACGCGTCCTGAACGCGGTTGGAAGTACCTGCAGTTGCCTTGAAGGCCTTTTACCATGCTGGGGGCGTGAGCGTCCGTGCTCGTGCAGCGTCGCGCCAGCAAAAATATAAATGAGGACGGCTGCGTCTACATTTTTCTGCTGCGTTGTCCTCAGGCTGACGCGGTACAATGTCGGCACCGCCACCCAGTCTCTTGGAGGTAAATGTTTGTGTCGGCTCTCCCCCAGCACGACGAAAGGGTGACGTGTCTCTCCTGCCGCTTCAGCTATCCCGGGGTACGGGGTTTCTGCCCGATGTGTGGAACGCCTGCACCTGCGCCGGAGGAAGTAGCAGGCGGATCCCGGCGCATAGGGCCAAAGGCTGTTTCCAACGCAAGCCCGGGATCGAACGTGCGGACCTCCGTGAAGAAGATGGCACGGAGGCCACTGGTCATTGCGGTGGGATTTTTGCTTGTTGCTTCTACGCTATTCTTCCTGCGCGCCCACAGCGCGGCGCCGGACATCATTTCTCCCGCACCCGCGAGTGCAGCGGCACCCCCGGAGGTGGCTCCGTCACTTCCTCCTGCACCCGAAACGGTTGCGGTGCAGCCTGAGTCTCCGAGTCAAGAACCGAGAGTGGCTGTTGCTCGTCCCGCGACTGTGGCGCCTGCGACCACCGATGATCCGACAGAATTGTGGAAGCGGGTGCGGAACGGAAACACGGACGCGGAGGTTACCCTGGCCAGGTTCTATCTGGATGGTAAAGGGGTGACACAGAACTGTGAGCAGGCACATCTGCTGCTGCTGGCAGCGGCGAAGAAGCAGAGCCGGACTGCGGGGTTGCTGCTTAGCGGTGTCTATCCCTTGCGCTGTCCGTAGTTCGTCGTTCCCCACTGAAGATCCACAGCCGCGCTTCGCCCGTTTCGGAACGGGTTTTTCCCACATCAGTCAAGCCGGGATTGGCTGCGAGTTGTGTGAGCAGGGCAATCCTACGAATCCAAAGGTTCTTCCCCTTCTAATCGACGTGGCGAAGGTATGGCGAAGCACGTGCTTTCGTTCTGGGTGCTGGCGGTTTGAAAATCGGCCGGCATCTCATGCGGGTTTTGGAGGAGAGGAAATGATGACAACAATCGGCGACTTCAAGGTCACACAGCGCGATGAGCAGGTCGTGAACCTGCTGGTGCAAGGTTGCAGCAACAAGGAGATTGCGGAATGCTTGAACATCAGTCCCCGCACCGTCAAGCAACATCTGCGCACGCTGTTCCTGCGTGCCGGCATCCGTGACGGGCGCAAGCGGGTGAAACTGGCGACGGCGATGTTTGAGAAGCGGCGAGGCGAACATGCAACCCTGTGATCATCTCACCGGCAAGGAAACCAAGGTGGCAACCCTGGTGTGGGAGGGGCTCACCAATCGTGAGATCGCGCACTTGATCGGGACCACCGAACAGGTGGTGAAGAACTACCTGCGCAACACCTTTGACAAGCTGGGGGTGTGGAGCCGGCTGGAACTGGCGCTTTATGTGGCCAGTCACGGAGGCGCGCGCTGGCCGGCGGGAGGAGAAATACCAGACACTTTGCTCCCGAAAGAATAGAATAGCCCTTGTCACTGGAATTGACAGGGTGAGAAAAAAGTCTGATTTCCGAACCGCCGGGATGGAGAGCCATTTCGCCCGATTTTTCCACAAGGGAGCAGATGCCAATATTCGTTTTGCACAGGGTTTTCCAGTGCAAAGGGCTATAGCTGCTAGAGTCTAGTTTCTCTAAGAAGAGAGGCCGGGTGAATGCACCAATCTCTGGGCAGTGCCTTGTGGAGGGCGGGCAAATGACTGAAAAATAAAAGTTATTGAACGTACGAAAATGATTGACGAATGAGCCTGGGTAAAGTAAACAGCCCAAGGCGGTGTGCACCGGCAACCACCTGTCCATTTCCACTTGGGGTGAGCACCTTGGCAAGTACAAGAACTGTCCTATGCTGACTGCGCGGCTTGACCGAACGAAAACTGCCGTTCTGGTGGTGGAAGATTCTCCCGAAGTGCAGCGCTATCTCCGCACTCTCCTGGAATTGGATTCCTATCATACCGAGGTGGCGAGCACAGGTGAGGAAGCCTTACAGTGGTTGAGCCAGGGCTATGACCCGGCCGTCGTCTTGCTCGACATGCAAATGCCCGGCATGGATGGGTTGCAGACTTTACAGCGTTTGCGGGAGCTACGGCCTGAGCTCAAAGTGATTATGTGCTCAGGCGTGGACGATCCCGAAAAAATCGGGCAAGCAGAGGCACTAGGAGCGCACGCCTATCTCATCAAGCCGGTCCAGCACCTGTACCTGTCTGCCGCTGTGGAACGTTGTCTGACTGGCGAAGCGATCGATGAGACCCGGTCAACGCCTAAAGCGCGGGTGGTAACGTTGCCCGTTCGCGATCCTTACCGCCCGAATTAATCCTGCGCAGCGGTCCTCAGATCGGGATACGGGTGATGCTCTCCAGAAACTGCTGCAGTTGATGCCTCTCCATGTCGGACATGGCGGTGAACTGTACTCCAATTCCATACCCGGGGGTGCTGGTGATGACCTTGGCTTGCGCCCACAACTTGGTATCCCGCACCCAGAGCGCCAGCTTGAGGGTGGATCCCTTCTCCAGGGTGTTGGGCATTTCGATGAAACAACCGCCCAAACTGATGTCCGCGGTGCGGGCGCGAATAGGAGCGCTTTGGCCGCTGGGATAGACCTCGACGGAATTCACCGACTTCATCCGTGGATGCCGTCGGCGATCCTGCAGGCCGGTGGCGGATGCGTCAACCGTGGGCGAGGGTAAGGGAAAGTCCCACAAGGCCTTTTCCGGCGACAGATTCAGCAGTCCCACGTGTCCGCTTTTAGGGCCGCCGGGCGCGCCCACCCACCGCACCCGAAAATGGCCCTTGGTCTG
>Ga0335073_10011673_pt1 | contig 12338 bp, 9 predicted proteins | sample Lox_Sample_22_FD_207093 | JGI IMG/M metagenome (GOLD analysis project Ga0335073, IMG submission 207093) | Soil microbial communities from Loxahatchee National Wildlife Refuge, Florida, United States - Lox_Sample_2.2 | ecosystem: Environmental > Terrestrial > Soil > Wetlands | place: USA: Florida... | reverse complement strand
AGCGATGGGTCGCGCCGGATCGAGCGTGTGCGAGCTGATCCATGCGAGACTGCCAAGAAAGAGAATGACAAGCGCCGGAATCGACCACAGCACGACTTCCAGCTTCCCGGAATATTGCCAGTCGGGACGGTATGTCGCGGCCGTATTCGATGCACGGAACCACCATGCAAACAGAAGGGTTGCTCCGATTGTTGGTACGACGATCGCGAGCATGATGCCGAGCGCGTCGAGAAGAATAAGCTTTTCGCCCGCTGCAATGGGCCCAACCGGATCCAGAATCGACCGCGCAAACGCGCTCGGTGCCAATGTCGCGGACAAGACCAAAGCGGCAAGTAAGATCACCGTTGCGCGGGCCGTGCGCCGTTCGATGAAGCCGCTCATTGCGGATGCTCGTCGGTGATCAACCGCGCGCCACGCTGATAGGTCAGGTAATTCCAGGCCCAATCGACGAAAGCGACGACGCGATTGCGGAAGCCGATCAGAAAGTAGAGATGGGCGAACGACCACGCCAGCCAGCCGATGAATCCGGTAAGCTTTATCCTGCCGAAATCGACCACTGCGGCGTTACGCCCGATCGTGGCGAGGCTGCCGACATCGGTGTAGATGAAAGGCTCCGCTTGCCAGCCACCAGCGATCCTGGTGCGGATCGCATTGGCCACATAGGCGGCCTCCTGTTTGGCCGCAGCAGCGAGCCCCGGCACTAGCTTCCCGTCAGGATTCTTCGCGGCTGCCGTGTCGCCAATGACAAAAATATTGTCGGCGCCGGGGATGGTGAGGTTGCCCCGGACAATGGCGCGGCCCGCTTTGTCGGCCGGAACGCCGAGCCATCGCGCGGCCGGCGACGCTGCAACGCCAGCCGCCCAAATGATCGTCCGCGCAGGCACCGGCGCGCTGCCGACGATCACGCCATTCGCGTCGCAGGCCGTGACCGGCTTGCCCAAACTGACCTCGACTCCCAATCCCGCGATGCGCGTTTCCACATCCCGTGAGAGTCCCGGAGCAAAGGTTGGGAGCAACCGAGGGCCGGCCTCGACGAGCAATATTCTCGCCGCTGCCGGATTGATGTTGCGAAAATCCCTGATCAGGGCATGGCGCGCAATCTCGACGATTTTGCCCGCCACTTCGACGCCGGTCGGGCCGCCACCGATGATAATGAAAGTAAGCAGGGCCTTTCGCTTTTCCTCGTCGGGCTCGCTTTCCGCTTCTTCGAATGCTAACAGAATTTGCCGCCGGATATGCGTCGCGTCTTCGATGGATTTTAGTCCCGGGGCGAACTTCTCCCATTCGTCGTGTCCGAAGTAGGAGTGGCGCGCACCCGTGGCGAGCACGAGATAGTCGAAAGGAATGCGCTTCTCGTTGAGGACGATTTCCCGACGCTCCTCATCGACGCCGGTCACTTCGTCCAGCAGCACGGTCGCGTTTCGTTGATTTCTGAGAACGGAGCGTATGGGCGATGCGATCTGAGCAGGCGACAGACCGGCGGTAGCGACCTGATAAAGCAATGGCTGAAAAAGATGATGATTGCGCCGGTCAATCAGCGTGATCTGCACATCTGCTCTGGCGAGCAACTGGGCTGTCGTGAGCCCGCCAAATCCAGCGCCGACGATCACGACATGCGGCACCCTTCCCGAATCTTGATACAAATCGCCCCGCACCCTTTCAATTGCATTATTCGCGGCGCTGACTTTGGGCACGACGTATGGAGATCGAGCTGGCTGCGACATGAACTTCTCCCGGCAAAACACAAAAGCAAGCGACAACTCCTGCTTGGGCGGCGCGCAGCTGACATGGGGCGTTCAGAGTGAGTTGGGGGAGGCATCCTGAACACGGCATACGCTGCGCGCCGGTTCACACGATGGAAGACCGAGGATTGCGATGCTATCGGACAAACGTATGGACGATACCTTTGTATGGTTCGCTCAATCGCAGGTGCGCGGACTTTTTTTCGGGCCTCTGCCCGTTCCGAGATAATTACCGAAAGAGATTGACGGGTTAACTCACGGACGTCGTGATGGGCGACCCCGCATTCAGCGGTATGGAGAATGAAAACGTGGCGCCTGGGCCCTCATTCGCTTCGGCCCACAAGCGTCCGTGATGCCGTTCGATGATGGAACGGCTGATCGATAAGCCGATGCCCATACCTTGCGACTTCGTCGTGTAAAAGGTGTCGAAAACCCTGTCGAGGGAGTCCGCCGCGATACCAACGCCGGTGTCGCGCACGGTGACACAGCCGGACCCGGCGCCATCTTTCCCGGTGCGCACGGTGACAATGCGCGCGCCGCCTTCGACTTCCTTCACGGCGTCGCAAGCATTGAGCACCAGATTGAGGATTACCTGCTGAATCTGGACGCGATCGCCTGTCACTTCGATCGTGCCGTTAGCGAACTCCGAGAGAACCGTCACGCGTTGCCGCCGCATCTCATTGGCCGACAGCACAAGCACTTCACGGGCGGCGTCGTTGAGATCGACGGGTTCGACAACAAACTCCCTCTTGCTGAAAAGCCCGCGCAGCCGCTTGACGACCTCGGATGCGCGCCTGCCGTCGCGGATCGTGCGGCGGACGGTTTCGAGCGCTCCTTCCACGTTAGGCGGATCACCAGATAGCATTCGCGCACATGTGTTCGCGTTCATGACGATCCCCGCCAGCGGTTGATTGACCTCATGGGCCAACGAAGCCGTGAGCACGCCAAGGCTCATCACGCGCGCAGCATGGGTAAGCTCAGCGCGGACGCGATCATGTTCCTGTTCGGCCAACTTGCGGTTTGTGATGTTCTGCACGCTGCCCATGTATTCGAGACGGCCTTCCGGACCACGAGTGGATTGACCGACAAAATGAAGATATTTGATGGTGCCGTCTGGCATCTGCAAGCGATGCTCATATTCGGAATCCAATCCGGCATGCGCGCGGGCGACCATATCCGTCATCAGCGGGGCGTCCTGCACATGAACACGCTCGACTATCCGGTCAAGTGTTACGAGCGAATCGGGTTCGAAATCGAAAATCCGATAGAGCTGCTTCGACCAGAGGATTTCGTCGATTTCCAGATTCCAAAGGAAGCTGCCAGTTTCGCTGACGGCTTCGCCGTGGGCGAGAAACGCCTCACTGCGGCGAAGCGCGTTCTCCGCCAGTTTGCTCTCGGTCACGTCTTGAACGGCACCCACCAACGAGGGGCGACCCGCAACACCTTCCACTATGTGAGCGAGCGTCCGCACATACTTCAAATTTCCGCTCGCTGTAACGATACGGAAGAGGAAATCGTCGCCAGCGATACCCGCCGCGGCGCGATCTCGCGCGGCACCGAACCTTCCGCGATCGTCGGGGTGTACGGCATCAAGGATTCGCCCAATGGTCACCTTACCGCCCAATTCGAACTCGAAGATGCGATAAGCTTCGTCGGAACATACGAATTCGTCGGCAGCGAGGTCGGCGATGAAGCTGCCAGTCTTGCTTAGTCGCTGCGCATCGGCGAAGCTGTTGTAGGCGCGCTGAAGTTCGTCCTCCGCACGCTTGCCGTCGTCGATGTCGGTCAGTAGATTGTACCAACGTACGATGCGTCCACTGATGTCTCTCAGCGGATGCCCGCGCGATTGAAACCAGCGGTAGGTGCCATCGGAACGACGAGCGCGGATCTCCATCTCAAAAGGCTCGCCCGAGACAATCGCACGCCGAAAAGTCTCACGACTGCGGGCGTTATCTTCGGGGTGTGTGTAAGCGCCGCTTTCCCAGCCGCGAATGTCTTCGCGCGTTGCGCCGAAATAATCGAGGGCTTGCTGGTTGACGAATTGCGTTTCGCCGTCCGTCGAGAACACGGCTACCATGCCAGGAATAGTATCTATCGTCTGCCTGAGATTCCGCTCGCTCGCCGCGAGCCCCTCTTTCGCCAGCGCCGTCTCTGTCACATCCTGAACGGCGCCGACAAATACAGACCGATCTTCGAGCTCTGTGACGCGTTTGGCGACGAAATGAAGATGCTTCAGTGCTGTCGGCGTAACAAAGCGGAACGAAACGTCCGCAACTTCCACGCCGGTGAGGCCGTCCTGAATCGTCGCCTGAAATGCCCGTTGGTCCTCGGGATATACCCGGTCGAGAAAGCGCTGAAGTGTAATTTTGCTTCCAGGTTCAAAATCACAAATGCGGTACAATTCTTCAGACCAAAAGTGCTCGTCTCGCTCGAAATCGGCGGTGAAGCTACCGGTCTTGCTCAGTCGCTGGGCTTCGGCCAAGTGCGACATCGCGCGCCGTAGCTCTTCCCCGTTCTTCTTCAACGCAATTTCGGCGAGCTTGTTTTCAGTCACGTCTTGCAGCGCACCCACGAACGATGGGCGACCTCCAACTTCTTCCAGAACATGGGCAACACCATGCACATGCTTGAGCGCGCCACCGACCGTGATGATACGGAAGGTAAAATCCGCATCTCGCCCCGGCGCCGCTTGCTCGAAAACGCGGTCGATCATTGCCCGATCATCGGGATGCACGGCATCGCGAATGTGTTGGAGCGTAACCTTCGAGCCGGGCTCGAACTCGAAGAGGCGATAAGCTTCATCAGACCAGTGGCGCTCACTGGCCATATCTGCAATGAAGCTTCCCGTTTTGCTGAGACGCTGCGCTTCATTCAGATGCGCCAGCAGGTGCCGCAGTTCTGTCTCGCTTTCCTTCAGCGCGATTTCGGCAAGCTTGTTCTCGGTCACATCCTGGATAGCTCCAGTCACTTCAAAACCGCCTTCGATCTTCGGTTCGAACTTAAGGAGAGTGCGCAACCATTTCAGCTCTCCGTTTGGCACGACGATCCGGAACAGGAAGCCTGGGGTACTGACGCCACCTAGGGCCCGCTTGAACGCAACCTGGAAAGCCGGCAGATCCTCCGGATGAATGCGATTCAGCATCATTTGGGCCGTGACTTTGGTACCGGGCTCAAAGTCGAAAATCCGGTAGAGTTCATCGGACCAAATACGCTCATCTTTGAGCATGTCCGTGGTGTAGCTGCCAGTTTTGCTTAAACGCTGTGCCTCGTTTTGTTGAGCGAGCGCCTGCTTCAATTTCGTTTCGTTGTCCTTTAGCGTCGCTTCGGTTCGCTTGAGGTCGTCAATATCCGTCAGCAGGACGTACCAACGAAGTACTTTGCCGGCATCGTCCTTTATCGGAATGCCGCGATTTGAGAACCAGCGAAAGGCGCCATCGAAACGGCGCAGGCGAATTTCGTGGTCATACGGCACACCGGCGGCGATCGCCTCGGAAAACACTTCCACATTCCGTGAAAGATCGTCCGGATGCACGATTCCGCTCAGGCTCCACTTCCGGAGGTCTTCAAGCGTTGCGCCGCAATATTCCATAACCTGACGATTGACGACTTCGACGCTGCCGTCAGGCGCAAGAATGCCGACGAATCCCGGAATGCTGTCGATGGCGGCACGCGCGCTGAGATCGAGAGTATGCTGCAGCTCTTCGAAGCGCCGGCGCGCATCGGCCTCGCGGGCGAGCGCTTCATTGGCCTCGGCCAAAGCAATGCGCAATCGCGCAATTTCTAGATCGCGGAGATCGAGCATCGCTTAACCGCTTGCCGCCGCGCCGGAAGGCGCGCCCCTCTCACTATCGAAATGATGCGATTATGCGACGGATTGCGCCACCAATATTTTGGTATTGCTTCGGCCGAACAGAAAGCACCGGCGCCGGGGCTTTAACTGTTAAAATTCAGTTGGATGTCCGGACCGTGCCACCCACACCTATGTATGGTAGCGCAGGGGCATTTAGGAGCGCATTTTGGCGGTTGATTGATTCAGAACGGTGGGTCGTCTCGCCGGGAGGCAGGTCCGTCACTCATATCGAAGGGACAACGAATTGTGTCTTCCCGTTCATCTTCCCGTATACATAGAGAGCAAGCACCCTATGACGAGCCGCAAGAAGCCCTCGCCGCCCCTGGTTTCAGTTGTTGATGATGATGAATCGGTACGGGAAGCACTTCCTGATCTCCTGCGGCAGCTCGGATTCCGCGCTCGCGCCTTTGCTTCCGCGGAAGCGTTTCTCAGTTCCAGCCAGCACGACCAGACAAGCTGTCTGGTCCTGGACATATCGATGCCCGGCATGTCCGGTCCGGATCTAAAAAGGGAGCTTGAGCGACGCGGCTATCGCATTCCGGTCATCTTCATCACCGCGCATGCGGAAGCGGCTGCGCAATCTGGCGTCGCCGACGATGCAGTCGCGTGCCTCACCAAGCCCTTCGGCGATACGGAACTCCACGACGCGCTAAAGCGGGCGCTTGAAACGTGACCATTTCAAGGAGATGCACATGGATATATACTGCGCGCTTTCCAGGCCATCGCACATGATTCAGGCGCTGCCCGTCGTGTTCGTCGTCGATGACGATCTTTCCGTTCGCGAGGGGCTCGAAATGCTCCTGCGAAACGAAGGATTGCAGACACTGGGCTTCGATTCCGCCCAGAGCTTCCTGGACCATTCCAAACCGCTTTCACCGAGTTGCTTGATTCTGGATGTCGACCTGCCGGATTTGAACGGTCTGGATCTTCAACAGCGCATTGGCCCGCACCATGCCGAGATGCCCATCATCTTCATAACCGGTTACGGAGACATCCCGATGTCCGTACAGGCCATGAAAGCCGGTGCGGCGGAGTTTCTGACGAAGCCATTCGAGAACGACGTCTTGCTGGCCGCGGTACGTGGCGCCATTGAACGCAGCCGTGTAGAGTTGGCGGCGAAGATCGAGCTTACGACGTTGCAAGAAAGATATGCCTCGCTCAGCAGGCGCGAACGCGACGTGATGGGACTCGTTGTGAAGGGATTGCTGAACAAGCAGGTCGGCGGTAAGCTCGGCATCAGCGAGATCACAGTTAAGGGCCATCGCGGCAACGTCATGCAAAAGATGCGGGCGAAATCACTCGCCGACCTCGTGAATACGGCCAGCAAACTTGGCCTCTCCACTGGCCGTGATATGTGACGCCCGTCCGCCTCACCCATACCAACCAGAAGGCGGTAACTTCTCCGACGAGAGACTGATGATAATAGCTAGTTATGGGCACTTCAGCGTGTCGGCTAAACGGTCAGCATTTGGCTTCAATGAGTGTGAGCGCTTAACGTTTCGGGGGCCGGCCCAAAACGCCAACGTGTCGCTCAGTGTGCCCACAATGAGAGGCCCCATCGTGGCACCGACGACACCGGTGGAAACTCCCAATAGCGCCGATGCACCGGCACGTTTGTCCGGAGAAGTCATGTTCTGCGCAACGGTCATGGCAGGCACCGCCGTCAGGGCGTAACAGAATAGCGCGACGGTGAGCGCTGAGATCGCATGGACGTTGTCGCTGAATAACCAGCCCCCCAATGCTGCAGCCGCGGATATGACCAATGAGAGCACGGACGGATAAAGCTCGTATCCGGGGAACCGCCGCTTAACCGCATCGAACAGAAATCCACCCAAAAAGGCGCCGGCGCCAGTACCTAGAACCGCTGTGGCGCCAAAAATCACCCCTATCTCCGACAGGCTCATGTGATGCGCGCGCATGAAAGCCGGGCCAGCGAACGCACCTGCGCCAAAGCTGAACATCGAAGAGAGGGCACATGCCAACCAGACGTTCCGATATGTTCGAAGGGTTAGAAGACCAAGAGCCGCGCCCCAAGCTATGGAGCCTCTCACTTGCTGGCGGATGGGAAATGCAGGCAACACGAACAAAAGCGGCAGCAAAAAGAAGCCGACCGGCCCGATCGCGAAAAGCGCCGCCCGCCAACCGTACGATTGCGCGACGAAACCTGCGAGCAACGCTCCCCCGGCCACTCCGAGCGGCACACCCAGCGAAAATATGCCAATCGCTGTTCCGCGACGTTGTGGCGAAAACAACCGCGAGATCAACGCATGGCTTGCTGGATTGAGTCCCCCTTCTCCGGCAGCCACCCCAACGCGCGTTGCGGCGAGCTGAAAAAACGTGTGTGCTAATCCGCCGAGAACTGTCAACGAGGACCAGACAACAAGGCAAATTGCAATCACCCCCCGATAAAGGCCCCTATCAGCGATGCGGGACACCGGAATTGCCAGGAATCCGTACACCACAGCAAAAGCCAGCCCGGTAAGAATGCCGAGTTGAGTATCGCTGAGATGAAACTCGCGTCTGATCGGTTCGGCCAGAACCGACATCAAAGACCGATCCATGACATTGACGATGTTGACCAGAGTTAGAACTGCCAGAACCAACAAGGGGCGCATCGTCCCAATGCGATAAACGGGCCCCTCGACGTCAGAAGGCGCATCCCAATTGCCGATCGATGCCACGTCACCGGCGCCACTGGTTCGGCGCTCGCTTGGATCCACCACTCCGCCCACCTTCAGCACTCTCCAGGCTCACATCTGTGCAAGCGATTGTGTTCCACCGGCCGAGCCGCTCAGGCCAAGAGAAAATCTTTGACCCGCACCGCAAATGCTTCGGGATACTGCCGCGCGGCCAAGTGACCGGCGTCCGGCAAAATTTCGAACCGAGATCCTTCGATGCGCCGGGCTAGACGCTTCGTGACAGAAGCGGGGACCATTTGATCGGTCTCCCCGCCGATAATGAGAGTTCTGTTCCGTATCAGGGATGGATTGGCATCCACGGGACCAGAAAACGCGGCCATCCGGCGAGCGCGCGCCTCCGGCGTTTGCTCGGTACGCAGAGTTTTAAGATCGTCGATCAATTCCGGATGCGCGGCGAGATAGGCCGGACTAGACATCATTTCCGCCGTCAGGCGTACGCCGGCCTCGCCCAAAGCAGCGTATTCTGCACGGCGCGCAATGCCGGAAGGATTTAGATCTTGCAGCCGCTCATCCGCAGGCCATGTCAGACCCAGTATCAGACGATCGACCCTGTGCGGCCAGTGGCAGGCCATCAACTGCGCCAGAACGCCGCCTATCGAATTACCCAGCACGTGCGCACGCTCGTAGCCCAGAGTGTCCATCAGCAAGACTGCATCGTGAGCCACATCTTTCAGCGTGTATGGCGCGGGATCATCAAAGCGGGTTGAGCCGCAATCGCGCTGATCAAACGAAATGACCTGTAGAGCCCCTCCAATCGCATCTTGCACCTTGTTGTAAATCTGGTGATCACCTTCTGCGCCATGGAACAGAACTAAGGGTGCGCCGCTGCCCGTCAGCCGATAGGCGATTTCCAACCTCCCGACGCGTTTGCGTTGCATGAGGCTACTCATCCCAAAATGCGCTCCAGCGCGGCTGCCAGCTCACCCACCGGATCATCGCCAATCCAGCCGGTGCGCCAAGCGCTGATGCCATCCGGTCGCACGAGCACCGCTCCGCGTGGTCCCATAGCAAGACCGCTTTCTTCACCAAGGTTTGGCACTCGATAGACCGGAAGATCGATGCCTCGTATTTCGGAAACTTTGTAGGCTGCCGCCTTCCAGGTCTGATATTCTTCAGGTCCGGCCATGAGCACAAAATTTTTGTCGAATAAATCCAGGGAAGAGCGCGTTTTCCGATCGTCCAACCAAAAATGCGGAAAGCGGCTACCTGGTCGATCCGTGGGACGATAATAGCGCGGCACATAATCCGGTTCCGTTGTGCCATCGGGGATGAGCGCTCCCTCAGGGTACCAAAAGCCCAGGGTGTGACCAATACTGTGAATATGATTTTCAAAGTCGCGCAGCCAGAAATGGATGCGATCCGGATCGTTCGACTGCAAAGCTTGCGTAACGTTGGGAAAGCGGGCGCCGTTGCGCAGAGCAAGATCGGCATTTGCGTGGGCAATGGGGCGGCGTTCGGTATCGTAGCTATCGAGGAGCCGCTCGCTCGCTTTTGCACGTAAGACAAAGGCCAATTTCCAGACCAGATTATGCGCGTCTTGGATGCCGGAATTCATTCCAAAACCGCCGAATGGCGGAAAGCGATGCGCAGCATCTCCGACTAGGAAGACGCGATTGCAGCGAAAGGTTTGGGCAATTCTCCGTGTCATACGCCATACCGCTTCGTTTATTATCTCCACCTCCAAGTTCGGCAGACGCAGAATCCAGCGAATTCTCTCGATTGTTTCAGCTTCGGTAGCTGGACGCTCGCGTTCGTCGTGTTCGGCCCCAATGCGGGTCAGCCACAGCCACCGATCAGCGCCGTTGGTATTCAGAAGGTGAACCGGCTCGCCTTTCGGCTCGAGCGAGCGGAGGTATATGCCGGCGGCGTTGCGCACACTCGGGTATTCGCCGAGATCGGCTTTGAAGTATGTGTTGAGCATCAACGCCAAAACAGGCGGACCTTCGTGCTCGATGCCCACCGCCTTCGCGACACAGCGACCGCCGTCCGCGCCTAGGAGGAAAGCACTTTTCCAAGACGTTTCCGTGCCCGTGCGAAGATCGCGGGCGTGCACGCGCACGCCGTCCGGCAACTGTTCGAGGCGCAGGAACTCGGTCTGCCAGCAGACATCAGCTTCGGGAAAATTCCTTAGTTCTGCAGCAAGCGCTTCTTCGACGGCGTCTTGCGCGACGATGCATTTGCGGGCGGGGCTTTCATCGTTGAAAGGCTCCGGGCGGGACCGGGCGATTTCGCGGTTCAGGCCGTCAAGGAAAACCACATTGTCCGATTCGTCCGGCAAACCCCGCGCGCGGATCGCGTCATAGACGCCCCACTGACGAAAGATCTCCATCGCACGGATCCAAACACCTCGCGCCTTTGGATGATCTGTTGTTGTCGCCTTGATTTCCAGGACCCGCGATGGAATCCCTTGCCGCGCAAGAACTAGGGCCAACGACAGTCCAACCGGACCGCCACCAACGATCGTTATCGGGATATCGGTCAAGGTGCTGCCACGTTCAAATCTGATATCGATTTAAAAGGTTATCCGCGAACAGTTCCAGAATTGAATTTTCATGGATGCCATTCATCGCATGAATTTGCATTTCCGTGTCAGAAAAAATAAAAGCGCACAACACCAAAGCGGGCGATAAAATGGGAGCCGCGCCACCATACCTACACGTCGGCTTTGAAAGGAGGACGTGCCCGAGAAAGGATCCTAAACAAGACGTCTTCATCTATATTTCCGCCCGATAAGATCGCTACAACATTTCGATCGCGGAACCGTGGAGAGGTTTGGGCCGCCGCTACTGGAACCGCGCCAGCGCCCTCAACGACGAGGTGATTCAACCGGAAAAGTTGCCTCACCGCCTCAGCCGCTCGAACTTCGGAAACGACTTCGGTGGCAGTTACAGCGTTCCGAAGGTGATCCCACAGGGATTCCAGAACCATCGTACCGCCGATACCGTCGATGAAACTCGATCCGTCGCGGCCAACGACAACGGGTGTGCCCGCACGGAGCGCACTTGTTAACGGTGTTGATCCTGCCCCCTCGCAAGCAATCACCTCGACCCCCGGCTTGAGCAGACGCAATCCGGTCGCGATGCCCAAAGTCAATCCGCCACCCCCGAACGGCACCAGAACGGCGTCTATATCGGGCGCGTCTTCGAGAATCTCGGCGGCGATAGTCGCATTCGCCACGATCACATTCCTGCCTTTGCACGGATGCAGAAAATGGAACGTTTCATTTGCCGGTATCGTACCGCTCAGGATTGACCACCATTGTGCAAAGGTCACTTCCCTAATTTCGGCCCCAAGCATTCGCATCGCCGCGATCTTTGTCTGCGCAGCAGTATCGGGAACATAGACCCGCACTGGCGTTCCTGTCCTTTTTGCGATTGCTGCGACGCCTTGCCCAAAATTTCCCGCGCTCGCGGTGAAAATCCCCTGGCTCCGCTGCTCTTCGGCGAGAGCCACAACGGCATAAGTCGCACACCGGATCTTATATGCACCGTGTTTTTGAAGACATTCCGGCTTTAGCAATATCCTGCGGTCGTCCACGCAGCCGTGGAATGGCAATAGCGGCGTCCTAAGAGCAAATCCTCGCAGCATCTCGCGCGCGCGGGAGAGTTCGTCGAGATCAATCCCGCCGAGAGACTCGGAAGACTGCATCGCCGTATTCCTTATGTCTGGCGCTGTTGCCTAACGCACCACCGCATATCCTTGCATCCCCCGGGGATTGGCACCTGCCCGCAAAACGGGGCTGCCAGTCTGCCGTTCGAACGAGCACGCAGACAGCCGCCCCTCCGACCATGGACCGCCCACCGTCACGTCGTGCCCCTGACGCCGAAGCTGCCGGACCGTCTCCGAAGGAAAGCGGCTCTCGAGCGTGAGGGAACCAATTTTCACCTCGCGCGGCCAGAAGCTTGCGATCATATGATCGGTGTGAAAGGCGGGTGTTTCGATCGTTTGTTGAAGCGGATAGCCGTGCACGGTGTGCAGTATCCAAAGCAGCAGCGACCACTGATCCTGCTGGTCGCCACCTGGCGTTCCAAACGCAATATAAGGTTT
>Ga0335073_10011672_pt1 | contig 12340 bp, 8 predicted proteins | sample Lox_Sample_22_FD_207093 | JGI IMG/M metagenome (GOLD analysis project Ga0335073, IMG submission 207093) | Soil microbial communities from Loxahatchee National Wildlife Refuge, Florida, United States - Lox_Sample_2.2 | ecosystem: Environmental > Terrestrial > Soil > Wetlands | place: USA: Florida... | reverse complement strand
CTGCAGGAAAAACGCCTGGCCTCGCGTCAACAGATTGTTAACAGGGGGACTCAGGGGATCGAGGCTTTCGTTCAACCGCAGGGTATGAAACTGCTCGCGCCGTTCTTGAATAATTTGGGCGATGGAGGTTCCCACACTGCCGCCCTCGTTGCGCAAGAGAGCCAGCAAACCCACGGCGGCGCCGCGGATCTCCTTCGGGAGATAGATAAACGCCGCCACGTTAAGTGGAGCGAACAGCATCGAGAGTCCCGCTATGACTACCACTCGCGGCCAAACCACCTGCCATGGGCTGATATCCAGATTGAGGTGTGCCATCCAGTAGTTTCCAAGCGCCATCGTGACTAATCCGCCCGCCATCAGGTATCGGGCATCGACGCCGCGGGAGAGCATCGCGCCCACCATAACGAGCATAAGGATCGCAAAGATCCCCGACGGTGAAAGCACTAAACCCGAAGTGGTTGCGTCGTAGCCAAAAAGTGATTGCAACAAGGCGGGAAGCGAAATTGTGTTGGCGTAGAGCACTGCGTAAGCGCAGAAGATTATGACGCAGCAGGTGCCGAAGTTCCGGTCGGCCATCGTTCGGAGCGCGACTAGTGGATTGCGCAGCCCCAATTCGCGGTAGATCAACCCACCCAGGCCGAGCGTGAACAGGGTCAACAGGCTTTGCACGCGATAGAACGGATCGCCGAGCCAGTCCCACTGCTGCCCCTTGCTGAGCATGACCTCCCAGCAAACCATGGTCACGGTCAGCAGACCGAGGCCGAGTAGGTCGAAGGGCTCGCGTCGATTGCGACTCTTGGCCCGTTCAACTTGAAAATATTCCGGATCTTCCACCAGCGCCTGACACATCAAATAGGCGAGCAGGCCGACCGGCACATTCAGATAGAAGATCCAGCGCCAGCCGTAGTTGTCGGTGATGTAGCCGCCGAGCGTTGGCCCGACCACCGGCGCGAGCAGGGCCGCCATGCCAAAGATCGTCATCGCTTGGCCTTGTTTCTCTTGCGGGAATGCATCCAGGAGCACGGCCTGGCTCGAGGGTTGTAGACCACCCCCGGCCACTCCTTGAAGCGCTCGCGATGCGATGATGAAACCGAGGCTCCCCGCCATTCCGCACAAAGCGGACGCCAACGTAAAGACCGCGATCGAGAGCAGGAAATAGTTTCGCCGGCCGAGCCGCAGCGCGAGCCATCCCGAAATCGGCAGGATGATCGCATTGGATGCGAGGTAAGTGGTGATCACCCACTCGCTGTCAACATTGGCTGCCGACAAACCGCCGGCAATGTAACGCAACGAAACATTGGCGATAGTAGTATCCAGCACCTCCATGAAGGTCGGGATTACGACCGCGATCGCTATCAGCCAGGGATTGACCGATCGCCTCGCGAGCGGAACCTGGAGTGCTGCAGCACTCATTGCGGGCTGGGTGCAGAAACGGGACCGGCCGCGGATACCGAGGCTTGAAGCATCTTGCCCGCATTCGGACCGGTGGGCGTCTCGTGGATGTAAACGTACGGAGTCACCGACAGCCCGATGAACAATGGAGCGACGTCCGGATCGTAGTTGATCAAATCGATTCGCACCGGCAGCCGCTGCACAACCTTGACGAAGTTTCCGGTTGCATTCTCGGCCGGCAAAAGCGCCAGTGTAGATCCGGTTCCCATCGTGAATCCGGAAACGCGACCCTGAAAATGCCGATGACTGCCGTACATGTCGACGTCGAGCTCGACCGGTTGTCCAATACGCAGATTTTTGAGTTGCGTCTCCTTGAAGTTAGCGTCGATCCAAATATCAGTGAGAGATCGCAACGCCATCAGCCCCTGCCCGGTGATAACCTGATCGCCGGGGTTGACGCTGCGCCGCGTCACGACGCCATCGATCTCGGCCACGACGTCGCAATAGGAAAGGTTCAGCTCGGCTTGATGGAGATTCGCTGCGGCCTCACTCAGCTTGGCCTCAGCCTGTTTCATGTCGGGTGCATTCTTGGAAATCTCTTCGAAGATCGCATCGATGTTGCCGGACGAGTCGCGCTTGTAGAACTCAGCAAGCATCGCGTCGGGAGACTCCTTGAATGAATGAAAGGACCCGAGCTCGGCCGCAGTCTGCATGAGCCGAGCCTGGGCAGCCTTGACGGCTGAATAAGACTGGTCGAGATTCGCCGGGATGCCGCTGAGCTCATCGCCCTTCTTGGATGTAGCTGGCAGCCCAAGTTCGGCGCGAACCGCACCGACATCATGTTGAGCCTTCTGCTGCTGTGCCTCGGCTACTGAGAACGCTTCCTGGAACGAATCGAATTCCTGTTTTGATATAACCTGCTTCTGGTAGAGCTGCTGCTCCCGCGCGTAATCGGCCCGGGCCTTGATCAGGGTGGCATTCGCGGCTTCGAGAGCGTCTGCCTTGGAGTACAGGTCGGCGACCTGGTTATTGAGGTTGTGCATCGCATTTGCCAGATCGAACCGTTGGCTGAGCGCCAGACTCTCGAGGCCGCGAACTTTCGTTTGTGCTGTGACAATTCCCACCTGCGCAAGCGAGAGCGCAGCTTGCGCAATATCGACCTTGACCTGGTACGGCTCTTTGTCGAGCTGCACCAGTAGATCTCCCTTGCGCACCCGATTGTTGTCGTCAACCAGCACACGCACGACTTGACCGGGCACGCGGGGGGCCACAAACGTCACGTGTCCGTTAACGTAGGCGTCGTCGGTTGACTCTGTTTTGAAGGCGGTGATGGCCCATGGGACGACCTCGTAGAGCGCCACAACAAGGAGCAAGCCGCCGGCGATCCACATCCACAATGGCCGCTTTTGAAGCTGCTTGCCGCTTGGTGCTTGCGCGATTGGCGCATCGGCCTCCGGCGTCGGTGCGGACGGCGCTGGTTCGTGGCGGGATTTGCCAGCGGACTCAGGTGAGTTTCCGTCAGGCATTGGCGCGATCCTCCATCAATTCACACCCGCACCGCACACTGCACGACGCTGTGGCGGTACCCTCCCTGTCCGCCTTGCTCCCGGCACACGCCGTCTGCATGAATTCCGCCATACCCTTCCCTCAGCGGTCGCGCTCGATCGCTTCGTCGTTCCCAACCAAACAGAAAAGCAGAACCGCAGTGGCTCTATCAACTGACTTTGGGTAAAGATGGTGCACATCCTTGGCGGCTTTGGGAATCGCGTCGCTCAGATGCAGCGCAGCAGAATCCGTTACAGCGGATGTCGCTGTAACCTTTCCTATCGGCCGTCATCGAAAGCACGCGGATCCTCCTGGCCTGTCGGCACGGGTTGGACGTGAATGATGCTGCGGAGATGTAAAGAAACGATCACAAACGGCGCGCGACGACTTTCGAGAGTCATCCGTCAGGTCTCTGGGCCAGTCTAACGATCAGTCTGGAGCCTGCCGGGCCGTTGCTTGGCATCGATTTCGTCAATTCTCGAAGACGTTCGTCAGAACCGATTCAGACTGCGATTTACGTGGAGGGAATGGCTTTTATGAGTGACGCCGACAGCCTTCGCTATAAAAGGGTACCGCTCAACAACGGCACCACCGAGATTCCGGCACTCGGCTTTGGCACGCTGATACCTGATCCGATCACAACCAAAGAGGCGGTTAAACTCTCGCTGCTGGCGGGCTTTCGTCAATACGATTGTTCCGAACGCTACCGAAATGAAGAACACGTGGGCGACGCAATGGCGGCGGTGTTCAAGGAGGGCAAGGTCAAACGGCAGGACGTTTTTATAGGTACCAAGCTCTGGAACAACAATCATCGCCCCGAACGTGTTAAGCCTGCCTTCGAGGCAAGTCTGAAAAGGCTGCAACTGGACTATGCCGATCTATACAGCGTCCATACTCCATTCGCTTTCCAACCCGGCGACGAGCAAGACCCTAGAGACAAGGACGGTAAAGTCATTTATGACCCCGCGACGACGCTGACGAGTACCTGGAGGGCGTTGGAGAGCCTCGTCGATGAGGGCCGCTGCAAAGCGATCGGATTGTCGAACGTCAATTTGGTGCAGCTGAAAGAGGTGTTCGATAACGCGCGCATAAAGCCGGCCACTATTCAGATCGAATCCCATCCATATCTCCCTGAATGGGAAATGCTCGACTACTGCAAGAAAAATGGCATCGTGATGCAGGCCTTCGCTGCGTTGGGACATGGTATCGAACCCAGGTTGACCGACAATCCCGTAGTCACTGGCATCGCTAAGCGCGTCAACAAAACTCCCGCTCAAGTCCTGCTGGCCTGGGCGATTCAGCGCGGCACCGCTCCTCTTACGACTGCTACCACCGTCGATTACATCCAGCAAAATTTCGATGTCTCGACTATTCCCGATGATGCGGTCGAAGAGATCACTAAGGGAATCACTACGCGAGTCAGGCTCAATCCGGTTGTCGATACGGGAATCCCCGGGTTCATTCCCAGGGGAAGGTGAACCGTCATGACCATCAAGGAAAATCCCTGATACATCTGGAATCGATCCAGATACTCACTTCGTGCGTCGGGTATCAAATCACCCGACCTGGCAGCCTTAATTGGATCGCGAGGCCGTTTCCTTTACTTCGGCGCGATACGTCTGCGTTTGGGCGTGTCAAAGTGAGCGACTCAGCTGCCCGCATTGATAGCCTCTACCAAATCCATCACCTTACCGAGTGTCGTGAGTTTTTCACGATGGTCGCGGCCGGCCGGTAAGACACGTAGCCTGGTGACGCCCGCATTCTTGTAGGCCCGGATGCGCTCCCGCACCATCTCGCTGTTGCCCAGCAGATTCGCCTCGGTGACCATCTGTGATGGCACCTTCGCAATCGCTTCGGGACGCTTCCCCGCAACCCAGAGACCCTGCACTTCGCGGGCGATCGTCTCCCAACCGCCCCTTCTGAACGCGTCGTTGTAGAAATTGGCTGTCGCCGAACCCATTGCGCCCAGCGTAAAGGCCATCGCCGGCTTCAAAGGCTCCACCAGCGCGTCGAGATCATCGCCGAACGCTACAGTGCCGCCGACCTCAATCTCGATATCGGCCAACTTACGCCCAGCACCTTCGGCGCCGCGCCGCAAATAGTCGAGGTGTGCAGTGGCGTGTTCGGGCGTAAACGACGTGCCGAGCCAACCATCTGCCACGGCACCGGTATATTCCAACGCCTTTGGTTTGAGAGTTGCGAGGTAGATCGGAATGTTGGCGTTGCCGGGTTGCGATAAGCGCAGCGCCTTGCCCTGTCCGCCGGGAAGAGGAAGGTCGTGATACTTACCGTGAAACTCAATCTTTTCGCCGGCAAATGCCAACTTGATGATCTCCACGGTCTCCTTAAGTCGCGTCAGCGGCGCGGTGAATCGTTGGCCCTGGAGCCCTTCGACGACCTGCGGACCGCTCGTCCCGAGGCCCAGAATGAAGCGATCATTGCTGATTGCGGCCATCGTCAGCGCGGTCATCGCGGTCATCGCAGGGACCCGCGCACTGATCTGCATGATCCCGGTGCCAAGCCGGATGCGCTCTGTTCGTGCGGCGAGATAGGCGAGCGGTGAAATCGCGTCTTGGCCCCATGCCTCGGCGGTCCAGACCGCATCGACGCCGAGCTTTTCCGCTTCGACGACGTATTCGACTTGTTCTTCGAAGTCGCGCTTTTGGCCAGAGGCCGCGCCGCCGATCCCGATGCTGACTTTCATCGTATTTCCTCCGCGTGCTGATCTCATTGTCGACGGTAAGCTAACGAAATGAAGCCGAGTTGAATAGTAATCACCAAGGCCCGCCGAACGCTCAGATGTCGATCCATCGCACTGCTCCAACGCGACTCCGACCGAGGCCTATCGGAAGTGCCAAGGACTCATCAGTCGCGTCGCACTTTCCTCCCAGGCAACGAAAGCGCCAGGCAGACAATCAATCCCGCCAAGGAACTCGACTTCCTGAGGACTCCGAGTTCGAGCCGATGGTTGGCTTTTGCGCGCCGGCTCATCCGATTCGAGTAATCGCGCGGGAAGTGCGACGCGCGTGAGCCAGGCCAGAGTCGGTCACGTGCCTTGACCCTTGTCATAAGCGAAGCTAGGAATCCCGGTGACTCGAAAGATCAGAGGCGCGATCAATCCTGCCTCGAGCGATTAAAATTGGCTTACCCGTCGGACCTCAATCTATCGAATTGGAAATCGCTGATCGCTGCGGCGATGCGATCGCCTTTGGTCGCGATCGCGGCGATCGTTGCGGCTGCGATACGTCTGTTCTGGATTCTCAGGCGGGTTTTACCGGAACCGGCGCTTGATTTTAGCAACTTCTATTTATGGGCATGGGCAATACGTCACAACATCGATCCTTACGGACCTGATCTTACGCCTTACGCGGATCGACTGGGTATATCGATCACTCCGATACCTCATTCGAACTACCCGCCCACCTTCCTGCTCGCTTTCGAGCCATTTTCCTGGATGGCTCCGTGGACGGCGTATTGGGTTTGGGCCGGCCTCACCGTTGTGCTGCTGATCGCGTCGGTTACGCTGATCCTGGCCGAAAAGAATTTCCGATGGCCCGAGATACTGATTGTCACGTCCTTCGCGATCGTCTACCGCCCCGTCTTCACGCACTTCATTTATTTGCAGGCGCAGATAGTGATTCTGTTTCTGCTCGTGATGATGTGGCGTGCACTGCAGCGCCGCAATGATTTCGCAGCCGGCGGATGGCTTGCCTTTGCGGGCCTGCTCAAGATCTTTCCGCTCTTCATGATGCTCTATCTGCTGTGCACTCGGAGGTGGCGTGCACTCGGATACACGTTGATCCTGTTTGCGGCCGGTTTTGCATTGACAGTTGCGATTATCGGGCCGCTGTCATTCGGGTTCTTCTCGACGCTTATGGAGCATGCGGCTCCCGCTGCCGGCACAGCGCTCAATCCAAAAATAGGTATCGCAAGCACGATCGTCCGCATCTTCGGCCGTCTCGCCCCCGATGCCTCGTCTCATACGTTTGTCTTTGGCCGGATGGCGTTAGAGGCGATGCTCGAACTGATCGTGCTTTGGCTCACCGCGCGAGCAATCGCGCATTCGCGATCGAATCCGCTCAAGGCTGAATATGCATTTGGAATGTGCGTAGCGGGTATGGTTCTGTTTTACCCGAACTCGTGGAGTCATTACATGGTTCTGCTGCTGCTTCCGCTTTGCCAGATCGTCGTAGCAACCGAGCGGGGCCAGGCTCCCGTATTCGTGCCGCAGCTTGCCGTGATCAGCTTCGTACTGGCGGAGGTTTCCTACAACGCAGCGCAGAAAAGCATATGGCACAAGCATATGAATCTGGGCTTGTGGCTGATCGAGGGAATGTTCGTCTCCACGCTGATTACCTATGCTGCCGCGTACATCCTTACAGTTGGCGCAGAAGGCGTCGTGCGGGAAGACTGAATCCAGATAGGCAGTTCGGAATCGGCTATGCGCGCTCTGGCGCGGGGAAACCGTCGCTGGCTTCGCCCTTCAGGGGGACGGCTGGCTGGGCCAATGCAAGGCGGAATTCAGAGTAGGCGCGCACCAGAGCCTCGAGCGAAAAGCTCCTGTTAAGACCGCTCGGATTCGGAAGAACCCAGGCCATCGTGCCTCCAAAGCGCGTCGATTGCCGACCCCAATCCACATCTGGCCGGCCTATCATGGTCGAGAAGCCGCGCTTTCCGAGAAAGGCGATCGAACGAGGCGAATAATGCCTCATCTTCATTTCGAACCCGCGCCGGGCGCGCCCGAATTCTTCGGTCGACACCTCAGCCGCTCGCTTGGTCGGTCGGCGGACGATCGCGGTGATCCCATAGCCATATTCCAGCAGTCGGCGCTCGTCTTCGGGCTCCAGACGGACATCGGTGAACCCGGCGAGATGTAGGACCACCCAAAAGCGATTACTTCGGTTCGAGAAGTTGTGGCCGGCTCGCGCTGCGCTGGCGGCCGGATTGAGGCCGCAAAAAATCACGTCCAGGCCTCTCGCGAGAATATCCGGTTGATACTTGATCAAGCCAACTCCATGCCGCACCGTCTGGGGCTCGGTGTGCGATTACTCCCGGATAAATCGCCTCTCATCACTAAAAGATGCATTCCGATAATACCAGGCTCAGGCGGTATCATGTGAAATCAATTCGAACGTCCGCGTTCTGATGCGGCTTGCTGGCAGATCTGTTGGTTTGACCGCGGCGGCTACGAGCAGGAATTGTTCGAAGGTCATTCCTGCTTGGCGAAAGCCGCCCTGACAAAAAACGAAGGCGTAAAATTCCACCATTTCGTCGCGGATGCTCATCGGTAGTTCTGGCGATGTGCACGCTTCCGGAAATGCGCGCGGCTCGCGAGCGGGGACCGTGCCGCAGGATAAGGAGCGCGGCCGCGACGGCGAAACGATCGCCTTGAAGGATGCAAACCGCGAAGCCTCGGTTTGAACTAACGCTGCCATACTAATTCACCTTCCACTTTGTTGAGAGGGGACCATAATGAATTCTGTTTCATTCAAGAGGGTGGGCCGGTTGCCTCGGTCTTCGATGGCTTTAACGGCGCCCGTTGGCGGAGGGATCGCCGCCCTCCCACCAATAGCAACCCCGCTCGAGCGGCCCAGTAAGGCCAGGTTTGTGCGCGCCGCCTCGTAGTTCGGAACCTCGCGGAGCAACTCACGCCATACGATGGCCGCACGGTCAGTCTGTCCCTCCTCGGCATAGATGACACCCAGTGAGTTTAGCGCATCAGGCTGACGAGGATTCAACCGCAGCGACGCCAGGGTTTCGCGCTCGGCATCGGCTAACAGTCCGCGCTGCGCATAGACGAGGGCGAGATTGAAGTGCGATTCGAAATGATCTGCACCGAGGAGGACAGCCTGCCGCAGGCTCTGCGTCGCCGCGTCCAGTTGGTCGTTTTCGAGCTGCGCCAGTCCCATGTTCAGGAACAAGTCCCAATATCGTAGTCCAAGTTCTGCGGCACGCTGATACTCTCTATCCTCCGCCATCCTGTTGCCGATCATTCCTTGGGCAAAACCCAGGTGGTAATGAGCGAGCGCGTCGTCCGGATACTTCCGCAATATTCGAGTGTGAAGACGAATCGCTTCCGTGTAGTCTTCGACCCCCAGCGCATAGTCCGCGCGAACGTCACAGACTTGCCGCTTGCTTCCGCCCGCGCTTGCGATACCCGTGGCGCTTAGTGAAAGCAGCAAGATAGCCGCGGCAAATGCCAATCGATTCGGATTAGTCATGTGCTTTTGACGGCACGAAGCCGGAAACATCGGGTGCGGCGAGAAATCACTTCCCGCTCGTTGACTGGCGAGATAATAGCGGTGGCGGGTTTCGCTCGATGTCATAACTCACCGTTCATTTGATGTTTTTCCAATCCAGCGGTTTCACCGTTGCCGTTGCGAAAACCGTCGTAGTGCTGTTCAGAACTCGTGCGTGGAACCTATGTTTCGCGTCCCTTCCGGATCGTCCGCGCCGAAGCTCAGCCGGCTTGTCTTCCGGCGGCCCATCTTCAGCGTCGTTGTCTTTCAAGCGCTGACGCTCCGAGTTATCCGCAATAGATTTGGACTCCGGTTTTAGTGTTCGCTCGATGAAAGCCTTCTTGAACAAAACACGAGCAGTCGCTTGCAGAAACGCATCGACGATTGAGCGCCATCACTCGTGAAGTGCCCAATTTGAGGCATTTCTTTGCAAATTGAGTGCCCTGAGCGTTCGTCCGAAATGCGAGTTTTAATTGTGAGCGATAGCTTATATTTTTTATGAGCCGAACGCTGGCGCCACCACCGCGGCATTGCGCCCGTCGGTTGGGAAGGGCAGGTCCGCAACGGCGCGCCGAAAAGGAGGACACGAATGAAAAAGGCACTGATCGCACTCACTGTTGCTTTTGGCCTCGTCGCAACACTGGTTGGGATGGAATGGACACCGGATCGATCGGTTGATTCACTGCGGATTCGGTGGGCTTCGGCGCCCTCCCGATTTGTGACTATCGACGGCGTCCCGATCCATCTGCGCGACGAAGGACCGGGCAACGACCCAGATCCCATCGTCCTTATCCATGGCACTGCCTCCAGCCTTCACACCTGGGCCGGATGGGCCGCCGCCCTGAATGGGCAGCATCGCGTCGTCAGTTTCGATTTTCCGGGCGCCGGCCTTAGCGGGCAATTCCCCGACGATGATTACCGGATCGAACACTTCACGCACTTCATGGAAGACTTCCTGGATCAGCTCAGGATCAAACACGCTACCCTTGTTGGCAATTCATTCGGTGGCCGCATCGCTTGGGAAACCGCGGTCGCCAGGCCCGAACTCGTCGACCGCCTGGTACTGATCGATTCCACTGGCTATCCCGATGAGGGAGAAGCGCCTCCTGTCGTCTTTCGAATGGCGAAGATTCCGGTCTTCCGCTGGTTGATCGAGCACGTCACGCCATCAAGCTTCATCAAGAAGAACCTGGTGCAAGCGTATGGCGACCCGCGCAAGCTGACTTCGGACCTGGTGGATCGTTATTACGAGTTGTTCCTACACGCGGGAAATCGGCGGGCCTTTATTCTACAGTTCGAGCAAGACTCCGAGGCCGATTCGGACCGAATCAAGGCGATTGCAATCCCGACATTGATCATGTGGGGTGGCCGTGATCACGTCGTGCCCGTCGCCGACGCCGACCGTTTTCACCGGGACATCGCCCACAGCCAACTCGTCATCTTTAGCGAGTTGGGCCACGTGCCTCAGGAGGAAAATCCTCCTCAAACCCTAAAGACGCTGCAGGACTTTCTGGCCCGTTGAAGTCACTTGGAATGCGAGCGATCGCCTCCAAAATCGCATCGACTCGTTCGGCGCGAGCATACTTTTTTCTGTGACGATTCACCGTTGCTCTTTCTCTCCGAAGGAACTTCCGCTCTCGCCAAAGGTGGTTAACTATCAGTCAGGAAGTGTGGATGTCGTTCTAACAGGACTTTGCGGGCTTGATAGGCGCGGTGAAGTCGAACCTTAAGAGCATTGGGTGTAAGACCCGGCAATTTCGGGGCCTCCCCTGTATCGAGTTCATCGATGTCACGCAGGATCAAGACGCTTCGATAGTTCAACTGACAAGTACACTGGTGGTGAAAGCAGCCCCTCCTCGCTCCAGTTTGCCATTGTTATCGAACCGCGGCAGATAGTCATCGATCTCTACCCTCACGCCTGGAATCGGTGCTTGTTGATCCGCAACCGCTGGATTTTGTACTCCAGCGTCTGGCGAGTGATGCCGAGTTTTGCCGCCGCGCCCGAAGGCCCGGACACGCGACCACGGGTCTCCGCTAGTGCGGCCTCGATCGATGCTCTTTCGTTATCGACGAAGAGAGCTTGCACGTCGCGGTTGTATCGCAAGATCGGCTTTTCATTGAACCAGGTTGAATCAACCGAAAAGGCCGGCCCATCGCAAAGCACCACCGCGCGTTCAATCACGTTCTGAAGCTCGCGAACATTTCCCGGCCAACGATAGTTGTTGAGCAACTCGAGCGTGCCGGGTGCGATGCTATTAAAGGTCTTACCTGCCTTCTTGGCAAAACGATCGAGCATGTAGTTTGCGAGCAATTGAACATCGTTGCCCCGCTCCCTCAGGGGGGGCAGTTCTAGCGGAAAAACATTCAATCGGTAGAACAGGTCCTGGCGGAAGATGCCCACGCGCACAGCCTGTTTCAGATCGCGATTAGTCGCCGCGATCACTCGCACGTCGACCTTGAGCGTCTCCGAGCTTCCGATACGTTCGAATTCCCGCTCCTGCAGCACCCGCAGCAAGGCGATCTGAGTATCCATTGGAAGCTCGCCGATTTCATCAAGGAAAATCGTTCCTCCGTCGGCAGCCTCAAAACGCCCCGTTCGACGTTGCACCGCGCCAGTAAAGGCGCCTCTTTCGTGGCCGAAAAGTTCGGAAGACATCAGCGATTGCGGGATGGCGCCGCAGTTAGCGCTGATGAAGGGCCGCGTCGATCGATTCGAACGCCTGTGAATCGCCCGAGCTATCAGTTCCTTTCCCGTCCCCGTCTCACCTGAGATCAGAACTGTGCAAGCGGTGGGGGCGACTCTGGCGACTTGTGCCAGGACCTCGCGCAGCGGTTGAGAGGAGCCGACTATTTCCTCGAACATCGAGGAGCGCGTGACTTCCTCGCGTAGCGCCCGGTTTTCGTTGCGGGTTCGGTCTTCAGCTTGCTTGCGGTCTTCGATGTCGGTACCGACCGCATACCATCGGACGATACGTCCTTCATCGTCGACAAGTGGACTGTAGCGGATCAGGAACCAGCGGTATTGGCGATCTTTTCCGAGTATTCTTATTTCATGCTGGAACGGAAAAGGGTTAACGAGCGCTCGCAGCCGATCGCCCTTGGTTCTTTCTACGTCTTCGGGGTGGACGAATCGCGCGACATAGTCTGCTTTTTGCGTATCTTCC
>Ga0335073_10011667_pt1 | contig 12344 bp, 16 predicted proteins | sample Lox_Sample_22_FD_207093 | JGI IMG/M metagenome (GOLD analysis project Ga0335073, IMG submission 207093) | Soil microbial communities from Loxahatchee National Wildlife Refuge, Florida, United States - Lox_Sample_2.2 | ecosystem: Environmental > Terrestrial > Soil > Wetlands | place: USA... | reverse complement strand
CCCAGAAGCCTAGTGAAGAGCTTTACGCGGCCTTCAAGAATAGCTTCCCTGAAGTAGGGCCTGGAACGGCTTCAGTTGGTTCGGGTACTGCGCAGAGATCGACATCGCTAAGCGATGCAGTGACAGATGCCTATATATCTCCCAGGTACGGACCTCACCCATCTTCCCAAACAATCTTCGTCACATAGCTTGGTCACTGTCTCGCAAAAATGATTCCTGCATATGAGCCAGTTGAGTATGAAGAGGACGATATACTGACTACCGACCATCTTTTCAGACACTTCACCGACCTTAATGATAGCAAAGACCACGACAGCAACCCCAAGCCATTGGCAGACTCGTGGAGATTGACGCCGTCGTTCATAGATCACAATTCTTTGGCATTCACCTCCTTCGCCAATCAGCTTCCGGGCTTATATACTCTGACACGATCAGGCATCAACACACTCTGCCATAGCCAAGCAAGAGACCTACACACTCCGGGAATGGGGATGCACCTTGGGACACCGCTGTCGATGCCTCATACCTGTCAAAGCCTGCAATCGCATGATTCCGGGTGGGAGATGCAGCATTTCCAGCCCCATTTCCACAACCCATTAGTACAGCAGCAGCAGCGGCAACCACAACAGCAATCGTATGCTTCCAGTCATTTCTTCCAACACCACGACTCTGGGTACGAAGCCATGGAGCATTCGCCGCACAAGCCACCGCTTCAGCAGCAGGATAAGATCATGGGTGGAGCTGTTCACACACAGTCCATCTCTGGGCCCGTCGAGACCGTCATTCCTCCTCCATTGATGCATGGCGGCGAAAAGTAAGTGTCCATCCATCGCAACGGGCCATTTTATGTTAACAATGCAATAGATTTCGATACCATGTCACGCTAAATGCTCCGACAGCGATGATCAGGAGCGCTGAGGAGATCCCAATCACTTACCTAAACAAAGGTCAAGCTTACACGATATCCGTATTCGATACTATGCCACCCATGCCGACCATATCACCCATTAAGTATCGGACTTTTATTCGTGTCTCCTTCGAAGACGAGCAACAACGTGCAAAGCCTAGCGCATATTGGCAGCTCTGGAAAGAAGGACGAGGCGCCAACGAAGCTCATCAACGTGGTGGCAAGCTCCTGGCCGTGGAGTATGTTGACCCAAATCAGGGTGGTGATAACGAAACGCGAAGCCTACAGGTTGAACGTGAAAGCACTTCTTTCGACGGCTTCTGTGTCACTTGGATACCCAATCCATTAACTGGATCCTCGAATTGCTCTATCGTCGTCCGCTTTAACTTCTTGTCAACCGACTTTAGTCATTCAAAGGGTGTCAAGGGTATACTCGTCAGGCTGTGTGCAAAAACCGAGATGATTATACCATCACCTTTTGCTGGAGAGCCAGAGATTTGTTTTTCGAAAATTAAGCTCTTCAGAGATCATGGTGCCGGAAGGAAATTATCCAACGACGTGGCTTATGTCAAGAAGATCATTGAAAAGTTGAAGCAACAGATCAGTCAAACAGAATCTGGTTTGGAAACCTTTGGTAGAAGGAAACGGAGCGGCTCCATAGTCAAATCATTGGGCGGTAGACCAGGTAAAATACCCAAGCACAAACGAGCCTGGTCAAACGGCAAAGGTTCTGGCAGATTGTCCGCGGAGGAAGATTTGCACGTCAAGCTTACAACCATGCAAGACATGTTCACCTCTACACGTCCAGTCAGCGTACTCTACCTTCGGGGCACTGAACAAGATGATCCAGATCTATTCCCAGTCCACTTGTCCGGAGAGCGGGACATGCAGCTTTTAATCAGACAAGAGACCTGGGAGTCGAAACCAAGCGCAGCAAGCTCTCCGACCTCGTCTGCTTCGCCTATATCAAGCTTAATGTCCCAGGAACCTCCTCCATCCGGCCCTCAACAAATAGGAACAGACCTTTGGCCCGAGCAAAATGTTTCAATCCAGCAACCAACGGAACAAGCCATCAAAAAGCCTAAGCGAGAAAATACGAACACTCAAGCTAGTTCAATATTCGCAATCGGCGTCGATGCAGCATACGAGCCAGTTCCAAGTCCACCAATTAGACCTGGTAACTCTCTTTCCTTTCTTTCCTCGATATTTTGCTGATTACATTACATTATAGTTGCCTGCTTCTACGTCCGGTTGAAACATGCTACGAAAGACTACTACCGAGCAATATATCTCATGCAACGCACCGTTAAAGACTTGGTAAACGGCATATCTGAGAAATTTCAGATCGACCCTACGCGAATTACTCAAGTTATGTACATCAATTCGAAGGGTTTGCAAATTGTGGTCGACGAAGACGTTGTACGAGAGCTTCCCGAAGGACAGGACATGATTGTCGAATTTGCGTCAACGCAAATGACCACCCGATCAAGAATGAGTTGATGCACCCCCCCGTATCCTCAAAATACAAAGCCTTAAGTCTAATCATCGTTGAGCCACCTTTCAAGGCGTGTTTCATCCTTCCACTGGACCAGAATGCACTCAACCTAGCGGCGTGTCTGGTTCTAAGACAATTCTTCCCACCTTTTGACCAGGAATCTTCCGTCTTCTTGGGAGACTCTGGAGCCCCGCCGACTGTAGTCCTCCTCTTTATCCACGATCAGCAGAGGACGATGGCGTTAAGATCAGGTAATTTGCCGGGCCCGGGAGGCATTGGCAATGTGGTGTAGATTGCAAAGCGTACTGCTCGAGCAAAAATTGGAGAGAGGAGAGGACGATGAGCGGCTCCAGCCTTGACGGTATTGCCATGTCTGTTGAGTGGCTACGCAAGGTCACAGAGTCAGCACGCTGAGGACAAAAAGGGAAGAAATATGACGGGGTAAAGCCAGTAAATGTAGGCGGACTGTAGCAGATCTTAAGAGAATTCACGTCACTCACTCTTACTGTAAGGTCGCCAATATCCATTCTGTAGCTGCGGTGATCGTTCCAGCTGCGCACAAGCTTGTTGTTGGTCTTATATACACCAGTAAAATCACCTGACATAATCGTCAGTATCTCCGTCAGCCGCATGTAGGATACGTGCAGAATGGGGCATAACAATGGGAGTGCGCGTGCGGCAAGCTGAGCCACCAGGACCAGCCCTTGCTCACGAGATTTTATTGGGTGTGATAGGCTATGTAGGCTTTTGCGGATTCCACTTGGCCAGGTTCGAAGCCTAACCAAAACACTCATGAGCTTTGGAGCTTCCTCCGACTCCTCGTAACCCCTGTCTTAGAACTTCGTAGCTTCTTCACTATCTGGCTCGTCCTACAGCTTGTGTAATGTTGGTACAGGACGTGCTTTTGTGGTCATCGGGTATTCGAAAGGTTCTATGAGCGTACCATCCAGATCTGTGTAGGGCCCACCGTTAGAGAACTGCATTGTGGCTTCCCTCCTGCTTGATCATCTCGCCACCGCCAATTGGCACTGTTTCATCTGAACATGCATGGACCAAAAGCTGCCGCCTCCCCTCCTTGCTTCACCGCCTCAATCAAACCCAATAGCGTTACCAAACGGGCACGGAGAGCTCACTAAATTGTATTAGCATGTCGCGTAAAGGCAGATTTTCACCCGGCAAGAACGGACCTACCATGATCGAAAGGATGGGGGCCTGAGCGGGCCACTCACCCTGTTCGCCAGCATAGACGGCTAACTCCCGTTGGTTCTGGCCACTACGTTTCAACTCCGGCTGCAAGACAGACACACGCAAGAGAGATTCATCGGCCGGAATGGAAGAGGGGGGCATCTTCCAGGTTCGAGGATTCGGACCCACTCGTTCTCGGCATAGGTAGCTGTGACCGGCATTCTCATCCACAAGTCATTTTGAATTTTCTCTGAGATCACTGCCTAGCTTTGATGTACGGAGTGTGTAATTTGCCAAGGATGCGGACAATGTTGATCATCTGGGGTCGACGATATGGTTAAGGAAGGCAACTTCGGGTTGCCAAACCCCCAACCGCCCCCCTGGGAAACAGGCGGAAAATTAATCCGCCGAGCCTCCGGAATTTAGTTGCGAGGTCTAGCGTCGCGGGACCCAAAGATAACATGGTGGACTTCCCTAACCCCCTGCTGCGACGCCTCAGCCTTCAAATTGTGTGTAAGCAATTCTTCAGCACCTAATTTTCTCATCTGTATCAGTCCAATAGTCAATACGACTGTTCTGGAATGAAGTGGGACCAACTTTCCGGACTACCAGAAAACATATGCGACGGCGGGACATACACTCGCTCCGAACACAGATGAACTCCCGATCTTGCGTCAGAAAATCCTCCATAGCCACGTACAGTTTGGATAGTGATGCTAGGTGGCTAAACCGCATACAAATCTGTCCTCTTCGAATCCAGGAACAGTCACAATGAGCCTTGCATCACCCGTTCAGCCACATCGGCGTCTTCTACCTGCTTCAGAGCACCAAGCCTCTACGAGCTACATGCCAAAACTTAGGAGACGCTCTGAAGCCAACATAACCAGCGCTTGTCTGAACTGTAAGCAAAAAAAGACCAAGGTAAATAAATCTCTATGAGAGCCCATCACTTCCTTTCTTCCCTGACTAGGCAATCTGAGACCAAATAAGTGTAGCAGAGGTCCACCGCCATGCCGCCCCTGCAGCGAAGCCAAAGCTGAATGCGTCTTCGACTACTCATTAGATCAGAGACGCAAGATCGCAGGCAAACGCAGAGATGAAGACTTCAAGTCGCAAACGCTCATGGTGGAAGGTCTCTTCGAAGTGATCCGCTCAGGCGAGGAAAGCAAGATACAGGAACTACTCGCTATGATCCGTGCCAACGCGCCGGTGTCGTCTATTGCTGCTAAAGTCGAAGCGAGTTTGAAGACCTCAAAAGGATCACAGAAGCGGAAGAGGACGACCTCGCCTTCCGCAACAGTCAAAGACGACATAAACGCCGCAGGGCAGAGTGGAAGCGATGTCCACATGGATCAGACAGATCTTAGTCCGCCAGGTGGATGGATTGGATCTGAATCAGCGGCCTCCACGACAACATCCCGGCCAGCTTCGCATCGGGTAACTACTTCAAATGACTCAATTGGGTCCACCGGCCACACGTCGTGGATGGATGACCAATCTAATCAGATGTTTGACCATGCCCAAGTAAGAGCACTCATTCTGCTTCCTGCATACCTAACCCTTTTCTCGTATAAATGTCGTTAACGGTTGGTTGGAGCACAACTGAAAACACGTGTTCCTAGTATTCGACGTTGAAGAGAATGGAGGAATCCTTCTCCGAAGGCAGTCCAAACCTTGGCGATGATGAGCTGTCGCCTGTGGAGCGTCCACATCAGGCCCACCAGTGGCCAGACGGAAGGCCGTCATGGGACTCTCTCTTGAATTCCGTCCTTGACCAACAAAGAAGGCGCCAGCACCGACCTTATCCTACACCAGGTTATGTGGAGGTCTTTGGCAACCTGCCAATGTCCAGTGCCATCATGGCGAATGGCTATCCGCGAAAGGTCCAGATCCAGCAGCTCTGTCACTTCCGCATTCCCATCCATCTTATCCAGTCTCTCATCACTTTCGACAACTCGGCCCTGGCAAGAGTGTACACAGACTACCGTGATGCAGCACGTCACATGCTCGCAAGCGGTGTACCGAATGAGGAAGTCTCTGGGCCTGACTTCACAGCCATTGATCTGTTCTTCCGAGATAGGGTTCCATCAGACCCTCATACCGCGTCATTTTGGGCCTGCGAGCTCTGTAAAACCTTTAAAGATGCTCCAATCTTCGTTCAACTGGCAGGCATGTATTTGCTTACTTACCTAATGCGGGTACGTCATCTGTCTTGAACCAGGTCTCTGGTCCATAAACTGACATTTTGGCCAGTGGACAATCATGCCGACGAAGGAGACGTACGCCAAGGTGCCAGTAATGATTAGGCCGACACCAAGTCAGCGGCTGGTCCCACACGTCGCGTCTATCGACTTGTGCGCAATGTGAGCGTTAGCAGCCTTTCATCCGTATCCAGAACTGACCTATTAACAGAGCGCCTGTTCGTGATGCACTGATAGTCAGAATGCGCGACTTTGTAAGCAGTATGATTGCTGCTGGTGTCAGCTGTAACTGGCCATATTCGCTGGATGAATGTTTCGAGACCGACGAAGACACGGGACAAAGAAAGCTGACGAGAGTCTTCGAAGAATATGTGTCAGATTTTGATCACTGGACCATTGGCAGTCGTTTCCTCGACACCTTTCCCGAGCTCGAAGGCAAAATCCACATCAAGGAGCCTGATGCCCCCTTTTCAGCCTGACTGGGTCACCACCGCCAGCACCATGAATGCCTTTTGGCATCCTGGCATCCTGTGTCTACTACGCAGTCGAGAACGTTGCATATACTGTGGTGGAACCACATGGTAGTTGCCCCTTATCGGCTAGGGAGATAGGAGTTCTCCATACAAACACACACCTACTTTCAGAGGTAATCAAGGTTTCATGATGGCTTTCCTACAGGTGTGCCTCAGCCTTTCTTCCATATCGGAGACAGAGCGCCGAGTGCGCCGAGAAGTCGCCTGCGATGCGAAATGCAGAAAGGATGCGTGGAGAGGAGCGCGGCGAGCAATCGGAGGGTCAGCTAAGCTGGGTTAAGCAAGGCCGGTCACTATCTAGATAAGCTACCCCGATCACTTTAGTTGGTCATGTCTCGAATCAACATGTTGGTGTCGGGCAAGGTCGCGTTAGGGTCTGTCGCGGCGATGATCTGACCGCTTTAATCACTGCAACAAACTGGCCCAAAAAGGCACAATACTCAAATCTGATGATCTTGAGTAGCAATCTACTATAGTGTTCTTCCCCCAACTTCTTTAACAGTAGTAGCATTGATTCCATAAAGTGGATACACATTTATCTGAATCATGCAACTGTCTTTCTACTTGGCGAATGAAAGTGGTAATCGCGAACATACTGTCCATTCTCCCAGGGCCTTCCAAATATACCGAATTTCGCCCCTCCGGCCGTCGTCCGTTCCTTCTCCGGAAAGCCAGATGCCTTGCGGCAACTGCACGGTTGATCCAACTCTCGCAGCAGAGGAGCGCTCAGACAGAAGCCAAGTAGCGAGCTCGACCATGTTCGAGCTTGTGATAGCCCTCGAAGTGAGCGACGATTTCCGAGCACATTACGGAGGTAAAGAGGGTAATGGCAGTGATGGCTAGGCAGTTGGGTGAGGGTTCTCATGTGACAGATCACGTCACCTTTGTCCTTGAAGTACTTCACGCAACCGGCGTAAGTGCACATGTGGCCAGTTGGTTGTAGCTGCGTCACAGCGACGTCGTCCTGGTTTAGCGCAGGCACATCATTGGGAATGGTAGCCGTAGGAATGTTGAAGCCGTTGAAGCGGTCGGTGTTATCATTGTTGTTCGAGTATATGCTAACTTGGCTATGAAGGTGAAGCAGCAGCATAGTGCCATCTGACTGGCGATATGCAAGTGCTTTGCAGCAAGCCCGAGGCTCAGTGTAGGGCGAAGGGTAAAGGGCAGAAACGGGTACCACTTCGGCCTTAGTGCGTGGGCGGAAGTGGGCCACGAAAAGGTGAGAAGGCGTGACAACTGGGTAAAACTGGCGTGATTTTGGACGGTGAAAGGAATTGGGGTAACAGGTTATTCGGATGTTCCGCTGGACGACTTGAGGCACTGGTCTAAAACCAGAGCACGTTGCGCTAGAATGCTTCAGAAGGTAGATCATCAACGAAACCCGTAAATCTAGTGTCCTAACCTTCTCACTGACTTCACTGATTTTCTTATCTGGTGTGATATACTGCCCGTGCACTCCCTCACCCTCCACCATCTCCAGATCCGTAGCTGTGAACAGCTCAGAACATCATCCGTGCTTGACTGGGTCGGTCATAAGCAGCTTGACCATCCTCACGATCACCTTGCCAGTTGTTTCATCATAGGCTGCCGGCAACTGATCCTGCTGCTGCGTTTTGACACAACCTGGGTGTGTGGCGATGGCAATCACAAAACTATGACTTGGTGACTGAGAAAAGTCGAGTTCGCCTTTGTCGAGGCGGGCGGGCGGGCGAGCTCTCACATAATCAGGATTCGCGCGAGTTTCGAGTGAGCGTAGAGTTCGGTCGCGCCGATACCAGTGTTGATCTCTTCAACAGAGGCAAACGCTGTCGACGACGGTGAGAAGCAGTGCATCTCAGATGACATGAAGACCACTCATGATGGCCTGCCCGTTGTCTCTGCCGTCGCTTTGAGCGTGTGCACGAGGATTAAAGCTATGTGCAGCTGAGAAAGCATATTGACTTCGAAGTTGCTGTCGAGGTTATTCGGTTCAGTGAGTGCAACCTAAGTACCCCATCAACTCGCTACTCCTCCGTTCGTAGCTTCTTGGCCACCTCGTCGGTCTGCTACAAGCCACCAAGATTGCATTGTTGCCAGATGACGCGAGAGGTATCGCCATATTGCTCCAGGTCCACCATAGCTTCTCGTGCGTGTTCTTCGGAATTGTTCAAGATCACGATTCTGGAGGCGTTGTGCTAGAGCAGATGAACGACAATTCCATAGCGGATGCCTGTGCTGCCGCCGGTAACTACGTAGACCTGTGTATGATTACTTAGATTAGCTGATGATGGGATTTGCTTGCTAATCGGCAGAGAGGCAAAGTGTTAGAAGAAAGACAGCCACTTAGGTCTAAAATGTCCTTGTCTGGATCAAAAAATCTCCCCACGGAAGAAGCCAGACGTAACCATATTTGGTATGGAGGCACAAAGAAGGGCCTGCATACAAAATAAACTACACAGCTATGAGTGACAGTAAAATAGACACCTGAAGAGACCATGAAAATCTCGGCTAACTCGTATTACCCGCCCTTCTCAAAACAGCATTCTGGGATATTCAGGTACAGTGATGAGGAGAAAGCGTATTGCAAACAAGTCAATATTCGAAATACTAGACACAGACAAAACGGCCAATTGCCACAGGCTGGATGAGATCATCGCCATATCGTAACCAACCATTGGTATTACTGCAGTGAGAAAGCGCAAATCTTGGAACACTTCACTATAGGGAAGCACGGCGCCATGTGCGGAATGCGCCTAGTTCTCATCTCGTTGAAACGCCTTGTCGACTCCTGCGACCCGACAAGATCACGTTCGGATATTGGTACGCGGGCACGAAAAGCGGCAGCTTCCATTACGTTGTATTGTTGCGTCATTGGGAGAAGTGAGAGGGTCCATGACTTAATGGGAACTTCAAAGCGGGCTTTTTAAGATCATCAACGAAGAGTAATTTCCATATCATAAGCAATCCTGGAAGTCCTCTATCGAGTGGCGACATGAACAGTGGGATTCGAGTCATGCAGGAAACACGAAACACAATTGGCTGATCCACTTTACGCGCCATTAAATCACGTCACGTGGAGTCGCGCTTCGATCCTTTCCGAGGTTGCGCTCATTGTTTTCTTCATCTTCACGTCCATCTACCACCATACATCCTCCCCACCACAAAAACTCTTTGACCAGTAGTCTTTGTCCTCTCCAAACTCCGACCACGTCCGTTACTACAATGGCTACTCAAACCACCCCCTCTAAACAGGTACGCCACCCGAGTACCCCACCGCGGTATTTTTGCGCGTCGCGCTGACTGACATTCACCTCTAGGCGGCCGGCAACCTGCAGAATCTCAAAATGAGTGATTCACCTGCCAAAAAACTCGACTTCGCCGCAATGGACAAGGAGAACATTCCTGTCACTGTCGAGCCAACCGCCGTCGAGTCAGACCTGAAGAAGCCAATCACCGAAGTCGTCCAGGCTTCACCACAAGCACCAAAGGTTGCACCAACCATAAAGCCTACAGAGGCCGACGAGCCACTACTGCAAGAAAACCCTCAACGCTTTGTCCTCTTTCCCATCAAGTATCACGAGGTGCGTGCCAGACTTGACGCGTCAAGTGACTGTAAAGGCGAATCGAACTAATTCAGCCATAGATATGGCAAATGTACAAGAAAGCTGAAGCTTCCTTCTGGACTGCCGAGGAAGTCGACCTGTCCAAGGACCTCCACGACTGGCACAACCGTCTCAACGATGATGAGCGCTACTTTGTCTCCCATGTCCTTGCTTTCTTCGCAGCGAGTGATGGCATTGTCAACGAAAATCTTGTCGAGCGGTTCAGCGGTGAAATCCAGATCCCCGAGGCACGATGCTTCTACGGCTTCCAGATCATGATGGAGAACATCCATTCGGAGATGTACAGCTTGTTGATCGATACATTTATCAAAGAGCCAAAACAAAAACAATATCTATTCGACGCGATAGACACAATTCCTTGCATCCGCAAGAAGGCCGATTGGGCATTGCGATGGATCTCAGACAAAGAGTCAACATTCGCACAGCGCCTCGTCGCCTTCGCCGCTGTTGAGGGTATCTTCTTCTCCGGCTCGTTCGCGTCCATCTTCTGGCTGAAAAAGCGCGGTCTGATGGCTGGGCTAACCTTCTCCAACGAGCTCATCTCCCGTGATGAGGGCATGCACACCGATTTCGCCTGCCTCCTGTTCTCGCATCTCAACAACCGCCCAAGCAAGCAAGCAGTCCAAGACATCATCACCGAAGCTGTCTTAATTGAGCAGGAATTCCTCACAGACGCACTGCCATGTGCACTTCTCGGTATGAATGCCACACTCATGAAGCAGTACATCGAGTTCGTCGCCGACAGACTGCTGCTCTCGCTTGGCAACTCGAAATACTACAACGCCACCAACCCATTCGATTTTATGGAGAACATCTCGCTCTCAGGTAAGACGAACTTCTTCGAGAAGCGCGTCGGCGATTACCAGAAGAGTGGTGTCATGGCCAGCACACAGAAGAAGGTCGAGACGCCTGGTGAAGAGAAGAAGTCCGAGCCAGAGAATGGAGGTGACTTCACTTTTGATGAGGACTTCTAGACACTTTGTATGCTGATTGAGTGACTGTTTATGATATGCATTTTTGGGGGGGGAGAAAGGTGTCAGGCTGAGGTTTTCTTCCATCTCCTCTTTCATACCGCGGCTGCATTAGACTCAAGCATCAACCTGGCCGCGGGATTATTCCCTACTTTGTTCCATGCACGATGCGGCGTTGGGTATCATGAGTCGACTTCCTGTTAAATAGGACCGCTTTTGCAAATATAATGGCGGGGCAGAATATCAGTTCCTTGAATGTGACTCCTGTTTTGTTCTTCACGTTCACTTTCCCAATCCAGGACCTGAGTAAGTCGCTCGCGTAGAATCCATGGCTGATCCTGTATTATCCATGGTCTCTGCCCTCTCTGCCCTTTCATTTCTTCCCTTTTTTCTTCTTGCCTTTCCCGCCTCCGCCTTGCACCTGGGGTTGGCCCTGTCCTTGGCCCTGTGCTTTCCCGTCCTCCACCTTCGGCGTCACAGCTCCACTTCCCACCTCATCAACCTCCATCTTATCCTCCACTGGCGCCGCCGCGGGAGCGCTGGCAGGTACAGGCATCTCGATTACCTCCCCACCCGCCAACCTCCCCAGCCCAGTCAACAGCCGTCCCACCTCAGCCGCTTTGTCAGTCTTGTATTTCAGACATATCCCACTACCAGGCTCGAAGGTCTTCAGCGTCAGCGTTGCGGATGGTGGAAGGCGTTCACGATGTGGCTTTGACGTTGTATCTGTCGTGGCGTTTTCTGAGGGCGCCGGTGGTGCCGGTTTTGCATTTGATTTTGATTTCGGGTTGGGCCTTCGAGGAAGGGAATATTTTGTAGTTATGCGGGTTGTGGTGGGGTAGGCTTGGATGAGGAGGGAGGATTGGTGAAGGTAGGTGTTAAGATCAGGGAGGTAGGGCATTGTAAGTTGTTAGAAATACGGCGCATCTATCCACTAACTGAGGCCTCAAGAACCTTGGTTTTAAGGCTATAGTGCGGTTCTTCAGCCTTTAGAAGAGCGCTACTTACGGTATCGTCAGCGTCACAGCATCAAAAAGCTGGACGGAGCTTTTCATTTTCTGTTTCGCCAATTTTCGGTACGTGCGGGCACTTTAAGCTTCGCTGGCTTGGCGTCATAGCATCACCGCGTCAATCCAATTTGAAAAAGTCGAGGCGATCCCCTCCGCCGTCCTGAGACGATTCGTGAGCTTGTCAGGGTGCATGTTCACAACGTTCAGCCGATAGCAGAATGCTGCTCACGCGATCCGTGAGGCGGACAATAGTCAGGACCAGTCCTCGGCGCTATTCCCGTTTCACTCATACCCATACCCATGCTTCTTCGGTCGTTACCACTGACCCTTCTTACACTTCTATATCTCACCCTGCGGTGATTGAAAAGAAGCAGATATTTCATTTTGCGTGGCTAAGCTCAAGATCGCTGATAAGACTTACTGGCCCTGATGTCTTGCCA
>Ga0335073_10011665_pt1 | contig 12344 bp, 11 predicted proteins | sample Lox_Sample_22_FD_207093 | JGI IMG/M metagenome (GOLD analysis project Ga0335073, IMG submission 207093) | Soil microbial communities from Loxahatchee National Wildlife Refuge, Florida, United States - Lox_Sample_2.2 | ecosystem: Environmental > Terrestrial > Soil > Wetlands | place: USA... | reverse complement strand
AGGCCACGGATGATACGGATCAACGCGGATCGATCATCCGTGAATCTCCGTACCAAATCCGTGGCTCGTAGTTTGAGACTCAGCCCGGAGGAGCTACGCCGCCGCCTTCGCCTGGTCCCGCAGCTTCCTCACTTTGTCATGCGCCTGCTGCACGCTCGCGGCCTGCCGCCGGACTATGTGAGCAATGTTCTCCGGCAAATCGCCGGTCAACGCCTTCCGGTAGCTCTCCTTCGCGCTGTCCTCACCCGCTTCCAGCGACTCGAGAATCGTCTTCTCGCCGCCGCCCATCGCAACTTTGGTGTCGATCCAGGCGCGACGAAGAGCACCACCCACCGATCCGGAAGCTCTCTTGTCGGGCTTGCCCGAACGGATGAGTTCCGACTCCAACTCGCCCGCGAAGCGGGACCGCTCCAGGCTCTGTTCGTTGAAAAAAGCCTTCAAGTCCGGCCGCTTGGTTTTCTCGGCAGCGTCCTGATAACCCTTTTGCGCGTCTTTGCAGGTTTCCATAAGATTTTCCAGAACACTAACCGCTTTATTTTCGTCCATAATATTCCTCCGGCACCTTGGATGCCCCGACGCACGCCGGGTTTGGCGGGATTCTGCGCCCGTTAGAATAGGCGTACTCTAGAATGCAGATTCGGAGTCAAGAGGATCGATGACTAAACGGAAATCCAAAGGCGCCTACATGATATCGTCGGTCGCCGAGATGTATGGCATCCATCCGCAGACGCTGCGCCTCTACGAGCGCGAGGGCCTGCTCAAGCCGTCGCGCACCGAAGGCAACACGCGCCTCTACACCGACGAAGACCTGCAGCGGCTGGAGTTCATCCTGTCGCTCGCGCGCGACCTGGGTGTGAACATCGCCGGCATGGCCATCATCCTGCAAATGCGCGAGCGCATGGAGGAGATGCAGCGCCAGATCCAGGAATTCGTGCAGTACATCCAGCAGGAAGTGCTGACTCGCGCGACTGCGGCCGCCGACCCCTCGAAGGGAGCCATCGTCCCGGTGCGCAGGACAGTGGTCGCGCCCACGCTGCAGGCATCAAGAAAAAAGTAGGGTTGATTCCTGCCTGTCATCCTGAGCGAAGCGAAGGATCTATGCAATCTGCGTGCGGGGAGATAGCGCAGCGGGTTGCATCGGTCATTCTCCTTCTCATTCCATTTTTCTTTGCTCCGTTTCATTCGCCCGCACAAATCGCCGGGGGCCTCAGAATCACAGGGCTTGGGCGTATGATGAGTGGTTTCGTCATGCTCCCCTTCAAGCTCGTCTACAGCGACGCCTACTACCTGCCGATCGGCGAGCACGTCTTCCCCGGCGACAAGTATCGCCGCGTGCGCGATCGCCTCATCGCCACCGGCGTCGCTGATGCCCAAGACTTTCTGGCGCCCGAGCCCGCCGCCGATCAAGATATCCTGCTCGTCCACGAGCCGGAATACGTTCAGAAGTTGAAAACCGGCACGCTCAGCCCGCGCGAAGAAATGGAAATGGAGCTTCCTTACTCGCGCGACCTGGTCGAAGCTTTCTGGCTGTCCGCGGGCGGATCGATCCTCGCTGCTCGCCAGTGCCTGACCGACCGCATCTCGCTCAGCCTCGGTGGCGGCTTTCATCACGCGTTTCCCGATCACGGCGAGGGATTCTGCATGGTCCACGACGTAGCCGTGGCCATCCGCCGCCTGCAGCACGACCACAAGATCCGCACCGCCATGACCGTCGATTGCGATGTCCACCAGGGCAACGGCACTGCGACGATCTTCGCCGGCTCGCGCACCGCCAGTGCCATACTGCCCTCATCCTCTGCCCCGCCGGTCGAGGGGCCCGGTGGCCCGCCCCGCAGAGGGAAGATGCACGGAGCCTCCGCCAGCGACGTCTTCACCATCTCGCTGCACCAGCATAACAACTATCCGCTGTGGAAGCCGCCCTCCTCGATCGACGTCGATCTCCCCGACGGCACGGGCGATGACGATTACTTGGCCTGGCTCGATAACGCCCTCAGCTCCGGCCTCCGCCACTTCGAACCCGACATGATCTGCTACATCGCCGGGGCCGATCCTTACCGCGAAGATCAACTTGGCGGTCTCGATCTCTCCATTGAAGGGCTCAAGAAGCGCGACGAACTTGTCTTCCGTGTCGCCCGCGCCCGCAACATCCCCATCATGGTGACCTACGCCGGCGGGTACGCCCGAGACATTGAAGACACCGTGACGATCCACAGCAATACCGTCGTAGCCGCCAAAGACGTTTTCAGTTCGTAGTGAACCACCAACCGGCTCGAACTCGCCCGGCTGCAGTAGAGTAGCCGCGGCTGAAACGCCCGAGCTTGCTCCTCCTAAAAAACGATTCGGCCGAACATTTTTTTGACGACCAGCCGCACGGCCCGCGAAGGCTCCGATGATATGATGGCCGGCAAATCTCAACTTTGGTTTTGCATACTCGAACTCATGGGAATCCCGAACGACAGTTCGCGCCGGCAGTTCATGTTTCGGTCGGCCACCGGCCTGGGAACAGCCTGGGTGATGGCTAATTGGCCGGCGGTTCTCGCCGCGCATGAACATGCTCATCGCGCTGCGGACTCGGCCGCACCGCACCTCGAATTCTTCTCTGCCGCACAAGCCACGGAGGTCGAAGCCGTCGCTGCGCAAATTATTCCCGCGGACGAAACACCCGGCGCTCGCGAGGCTAACGTCATTTATTTCATAGATCGCGCGCTCACCACTTTCGACCGGGACCAACAAACGGTCTATACCCAAGGCCTGCAGGAGCTCTCGGGGAAAGTCACTGCCATGTTCACGGGGAAGCCCTCGTTTGCTGCACTGCCGAACGAAGATCAGATCAAGTTACTGACCGCGATCGAGAAAACGGCCTTCTTCGAACGTGTGCGCGTGCACACCATCATGGGCTTCTTCGCCGACCCATCGTACGGCGGAAATTTCGGAAAGGCTGGATGGAAGCTGATCGGCTTTGAAAACCGTCCCATGCACAAGGCGCCATTCGGTTACTACGACAGCGAGGCGGCCGCGGAGAAATCGACACCCAAATAGCCGATGGGACAAAAATTTCCCAACTCGACTCCCATTGATTTTCTGATCATTGGCGCCGGCGGAGCCGGTGGCGTGGTCGCCAAGGAGCTTTCCACCAATGGCTTTCAGGTCGTGGTGCTAGAACAGGGCCCTTATTTGCATGAGGACGACTTCGTCCATGACGAACTGAAAGTCCGCAACCTGTATCTTCGGCCCACATACGGCGAGCCGACCTACACAAACGACCACCGCAAACAGCCCAATACGTTTCGGCGCAATGAAGATGAAACCGCGGTCGTGCAACCCTCCGCACTCTATGGACGTTGCGTGGGCGGAGGCACGGTTCACTTCACGGCCAATTACTGGCGACTGCACGAAGTTGATTTCGTCGAGCGCAGCCACTGGGGCCCGATTGCGGGCGCGGCATTTTCCGACTGGCCGATCGACTACGCCGAACTCGAGCCGTACTACACCAAGGCGGAATGGGAACTCGGCATTTCCGGACTGGCCGGTGCGAGCCCGTTCGATCCGCCGCGGTCGAAGCCCTATCCGCTGCCGCCCATGCCGGTGAAATCTTCGGGAGTCCTGCTGGAGCGGGCCGCGCACAAGCTGGGCCTGCATCCTTTTCCCGCGCCGCTGGCGGTCTTGTCGCAGCCCTATCGCGGACGCTCGGAGTGCAAAAACTGCGGCTTCTGCGAGTGGTTCGGATGCGAGTGGGCCGCCAAGTCCAGTTCGCTGGCTTCGGTTATCCCGATGGCCGAAGAAACAGGGCGCTGCGAAATTCGGCCGAACTCCTACGTGAAGAGAATCGAAACCGACGCGCGTGGCCGCGTGACCGGAGCGATGTACTTCGACGACAGACAGAACGTGCAGTTTCAGCGCGCCAGGGCCGTTGTTGTCTGCGCCAACGGAGCCGAGACACCGCGCCTGCTCTTGTTGTCGGACACCAGCCTGTTCCCGCACGGCCTGGCAAATTCGAACGGCCTCGTGGGCAAATTTCTGATGTTCGACCACGGTGCGCTGGCGCGAGGAACCTTCGAGCATCCGCTTAATGACTATCAGGGAGTTCAAGTCACGCGGATCCTGCACGACTTCTATGATGCTGACCCGAAGCGCGGCTTCTACGGCGGCGCCGGCATCGATGCGCGCTTCGACGAATATCCCATCGCGTATGGGCTTGACGGATTGCCGCCCGGCTCCCCGCGTTGGGGAGCGGGTTACAAGCGCGCGCTCCGCGAATATTTCTGCCGCAGCATGCTGGTGATGGCGCACACCACTTCTCTGCCGCGCGAGACAAACAGCATCAGCCTCGATCCCACCGTGAAAGACGCCTGGGGGCAACCCGCCATCCGCGTGACCTACACGTCGCATCCGGATGACATCAAGACGATGGAGTTCTTCCGGGATAAGTGCATGGAGTTGCTCGATGCCGCCGGGGCCCTGCAGAAGTGGGCGTTCCCGGTCGCGTCGCAGCAAGGCGGAGTGCATCTGCTCGGAAGCTGCCGCATGGGTAACGACCGGAAGATGTCGGTCGTGAACAAATATCATCAGACGCACGACGTGCCGAATCTCTTCCTGGTCGACGGCAGCAGCATGGTCAGCGCGGGACGCCATCAACCCACCTGCACCATCCAGGCGCTTGCCTACCGCGCCGCCGACCACATCACTCGCCTGGCCAAGAGTGGAAGCATTCCGACCGCGGCGTGAGTGGCGAGTCGGGGCTGGTGCACTGGTCGGATCGAACTGCAAACGATGGGGCGCTGCTCCTCGAACTCCGCCCGGCGCTGCTAAAATAAGTCACCCGCTATGTTCGAGACCTTACAGGAAAAACTACAGCGCGCTTTCAAATCACTTCGTGGCCAGGCCAAGCTGACCGAGGAAAACATTGACGAGGCGCTGCGCGAAATCCGCCTGGCGCTGCTCGAAGCCGACGTCAACTTCAAGGTCGTCAAGCAACTCATCGACCAGATCCGCGCCAAGGCGGTGGGCCAGGAGGTCATGACCGCGCTCTCGCCCGGCGAACAAGTCATCAAGATTGTGCGCGACGAACTGGTCGACCTGCTGGGCAAAGACACGGCGCGCGTGAAGTTCGCTTCGCAGCCTCCGACGGTCGTGCTCATGGCCGGATTGCAGGGCTCGGGCAAGACGACGACTTCCGGCAAGCTCGCGCACTGGCTCAAGAATGGCGGACATCGCCCGCTGCTGGTTTCGGTGGACGTGTATCGCCCCGCCGCGCGCGAGCAGTTAAAGGTCGTGGCGCAGGCGGTCAAGAGCCACATTTACGAAGGCGAAGTCGGCGAAGCCAATACTGCGACCGTGGAGCGCCTGGTGAAAGAAGCGCGGCGCGAAGCGGTTGTCTCGGGATGCGATGTGCTCATCATCGACACTGCGGGGCGGTTGCACATCGACGACCAGCTCATGGAAGAGATGCAGTCGCTGAAGAAGCTACTGAATCCGTCGGAGATTCTGTTCGTGGCCGATGCGATGACCGGACAGGACGCGGTCAACTCCGCCGATGAATTCCATAAGAAGCTGTCGCTGACCGGAATCGTGCTGACGAAGATGGATGGCGATGCAAGAGGCGGAGCGGCGCTTTCGATCCGGCAAGTCACGGGACAGCCGATTAAGTTCATCGGCGTGGGCGAGAAGTATGACGCGCTGGAGCCTTTTCATCCGGACCGGATCGTGTCACGCATTCTGGGCATGGGCGACATTCTGTCGCTGATCGAGCGCGCCGAGCAACAGATCGACAAGAAAAAAGCGGCGGAGATGGCGACCAAGGCGCTCTCGGGCGACGGCTTCTCGCTGGAAGACTTTCGCGACCAGCTGCGGCAAGTGAAGAAAATGGGATCGATGAAGAACTTAATGGGGATGCTGCCGTCGATTGGGCCATTTTCGGGCTTGCAGAAAGCCGCAGATAACGTCGACGAAAAGCAGATCAACCGCGTCGAGGCGATCATTAATTCGATGACCATGCACGAACGGAATCATCATGAAGTGATCAACGGCAGCCGACGGAAGCGCATCGCGCGTGGATCGGGGACGAGCGTGCAGGAAGTGAATAATCTGTTGCGTCAGTACGCGCAGATGAAGAAGATGTTTAAGCAGATGGGGAAGCCGAGCTTCGCAAGAAGGCTGGCAGGGATGAAGATGCCGGGAATGTAAGGGCAGGGGCCAGGGGCTAGTCGATCGAGGAACTGAAGTCGAGCCCAGAGTTCAAGCGTGCCTTTCTACTACGACTTGAGAATTCCGGAGTTTGGTCCGAGCGACCGACGCGAGAACCTCGTATTCGAGAAGTGGATTATCGCTGAGAAGAAGATGATTGAGGCGGGAACCGCGCTGGCGGTGGTGCGACGATGCGAGACAGCTTATCTGTTGCGGAATGCGGGGCCGGGCTTGTTTACTCCGTGGAATGTGCACGAAGGAGAAGGAGTCGCGGAAGAGCAGCCTTTCGGACGCATCACGACGGATGGAGAGTTAATTCCCTACGGGCGTCCGTACGTCACGTTCGAAATTGTAGCTTCGACCAAGTTATGAAATGGAGATCGTTACAAGAGGCGGGGGCGACCGCCGAGTTTCGTCCGCTGCGGGAGATTTATGCCGAGCGGAAGGAGTTGATTGCCAGGTACGTTCCGGCGGAGGCGCAAGCGGTACACGCCGCGGCGGTCGCGGAGTTAAGGGCGAAGCATCTTGCCGGAAGGGCGCTTGCAGTGGGAGCGAAGGCGCCGACGTTTGAGTTATCTGACCACGATGGGAAGCTGGTTCCGTCTTCTGATCTACTGGCACGCGGGCAAGTCGTGATCTGCTTTATTCGCGGGCGATGGTGTCCGTTTTGCGTGGGACAGATGGAGGCGATGAACCTGGTCGTGCCACAGATCGAGCAGGCCGGAGCGACGCTGGTGGCGATTTCTCCTCAGACGGTGAAGCAGTCGTTCTTCATGCACGATCAGCACCGGCTGCGATTCCCACTGCTCTGGGACGCCGGGAACAAAATAGCGCGGCAATTCGGGCTGACGTATCGCGTGCCCGCGCGGCAGGAATCCGTGTATCGGCGGGCGTTCGTGAATCTTCCTTTCGCCAACGGCGACCAGAGTTGGGAGCTGCCGATTCCCGCGACGTATGTTATCGACCGCGATGGCACGATTTTGTATGCCGGCGCGGACGAAGATTACACGGAGCGGCCGGAACCGAGCGAGGTTGTGCTCTCCCTCAGGGGCTAAACCTGACCCGTTTGCGACCCTGACGCGGCCCTGAAGGGTCGCGCGTCCACGAAAGATCTCGTAACGGCATGGCTCGCTCCGTGCACTCCACGCGGGCGGGGCGGCCGCGCCACGTAAGACGCGGTTTCGGTACACTGATAACTCATGCATTACATCTATGGCATCAACGCCGTGACGGAGGCGGTGAAGGCGCGCGGACGGGCGTTTGAGTGGGTCGGGATGGCGAAGGAGCGCCATGACATTCGCCTGCAGCGTTTGATTGAAGACTGCAGGCGGCTCAGCGTGCCCATACGATTTGTAGAGCGAACTGAACTCGATCGCATGGTCGGAACGGCGGCGCACCAGGGAGTGGTCGCTGTTACGTCGGCCAAACAATACAGCGATCTCGATGATGTGATTGAGGCCAAGCGCAGGCAGTATTCGCTGGTGGTCGTGCTGGATGGCGTGGAAGACCCGCATAATCTGGGAGCGATTCTGCGCACGGCAGACGCGGCTGGAGCGGATGGCGTTGTGCTGCCTGAGCGGCGCGCGGCCGGCGTGACCGGAACCGTCACCAAGGTTTCCGCAGGCGCAAGCGAACACTTGCCGATTGCGAAGGTGACCAACATCGCGCGCACGGTGGAAGAACTGAAAGGCCGTAACCTATGGACGGTCGGACTCGACGAGCGTAGCCCGCAAACCTATTTCGCGCTCGACTATAAGATGGATTGCGCGCTGGTGCTGGGAGCGGAAGGAAAGGGATTGCACGATCTGGTGAAAAAGAAGTGCGATTTTCTGGTGTCGATTCCGATGCTGGGCAAGGTACCGTCGCTGAATGTATCGGTCGCCGCGGCGGTTGTGTTGTACGAGATCGTACGACAGCGCGAGTCGAGGGAAGTCGCATCCAGGAGAAAATGAGGTTTTCCGCCACGAAGTTGCACGTCCCACTGCTGTGCTTTCTGTCCCTCATCTCTGCGAATTGCTTTTCGCTCGACCGCGAGGCGTTTTCGATTACGAACTACGATCTGAGCTTGCAGATCGAACCGGAACAACATCGTTTGGGCGTGCGGGGCAGGCTCACTCTGCGGAACGATTCTCCGGTTCCGCAGAACATTGCGGTACTGCAGATTTCGTCATCGCTCGATTGGCGATCGATTCAAGCCGGCGATAAACCGGTGCAGTTCGTCACGCAGACCTACACTTCGGACATCGATCACACCGGTTTGCTTTCGGAGGCGATTGCAACTTTGCCGCGGGCGGTTGCGGCGCACGCGACCGTCGAATTGGAGATTGGTTATGAAGGCGTCGTTTTGCTGGATGCGACGCGGCTCACGCGCATCGGAACACCGGAAGATGCGGCGAGGAGTTCGGATTGGGATCAGATTGACCCGAGTTTCACAGCACTGCGAGGGGCCGGCTACGTTGCCTGGTATCCGATCGCGACCGATGTGGCGAATCTTTCGGAAGGCAACAGTTTCTTTCAGGTTCTGGGGAGATGGAAGGAACGGGAAGCCGGGGCGAAGATGCGAGTGCAGATTGCGCTGACGCGCGATAGGAGCGAACCGCCCCAGACTATCTTTAACGACGTTGCATGCGTAAATAAAACGCATGAGTCAATGGGTGCCGTGTCTCGTTTTCTCTGGGATTGTGCCAACCGCTCGCTGCGGTTAGAAAGTCCGACGCTGGTAATCGCGGATTATCAGATTCTGGAACGGCCCGGGATTGAAGTGCGGTATCTACACGGGCACGACGCAGGCGCGGCGAATTTCGCCGACGCCGCGGATAAGACTCTACCCCTCGTCACCGATTGGTTCGGAGCGCAGCGTGAGAAGGCGAAAACGGCTGACCTGCTCGATCCCAGTGCGGCGCCGTTTGAGAGCGGAGCGCTGCTACTCACGCCGCTGGGCAATCCGGATTCGAAGCTCGCTGGACTGGCTGCGGCGCATCAACTCACCCACGCTGCGTTCCTGTCGTTTCGGCCCTGGATCGAGGAAGGGCTCGCCCATTTCGCGCAAGCTCTCTATCTCGAACAGGAAAAGGGACGCCAGGCTGCGCTCGATTACATGGGGCATCATCGGTCGGCGTTCAGCAACGTAGAACCGGCTTCGACTGCGCCGCGATCGGAAGACGAAGTGAACCGGTCGCTGGTGAATACGGCCAGCGAGGAACTTTATCGCAGCAAAGCGATGTGCGTGTGGTGGATGCTGCGGGACATGGTGGGAGATGCGGCGCTGAAGAAGGCAATTGCGGCGTATCGTCCCGAGCAGGATAGAGATGCGTCGTACATGCCTCGGCTGATTGCCGCGCAGACAAAGCGCGACCTTGAATGGTTCTTCGATGATTGGATCTACCGCGATCACGGGCTACCGGACTTCAAGGTGGAGTCCGGCTACGCGCGGAAGACGATGAATGGCGCTTTCATCGTTACGATGACGATCGAGAATCTGGGCGGTGCGGGAGCGGAAGTACCGGTGGTTGTGAAGGCCGCAGGCGGCGACGTGACCAAGCGGTTAGAGGTTCGGGCAAAGAGCAAGACCACAATTCGCGTGGAAACTTCGTCGGCGCCGACAGAGATTCAGATCAACGACGGCAGCGTACCGGAGAGCGACATGACAAACAATACGTTCAAGTTTGAGACGGTCGGAGATTGAGGCTTCCGCACAAGGGACAGAGAAAGAGCGGACTCCTCGCTGCGCTCGGAAATGACAATCCTACCGACCTGTCGTGGTCCTGCCTGTCTCAGTGCGTGTGTGATAAGTTGAAGTTTTTGTGAGGGAGCAAAGCTTGGCCTACATCCAATTTCTGGGCGCGGCGGGAACGGTTACCGGATCGAAGCATCTGATCAATACCGGCGATGCCTCGGGCAAGAACGGGTTTCAGGTTCTCATCGATTGTGGCCTGTTTCAGGGACCGAAGGACTGGCGCGAGAAGAACTGGAGCGATACTCCGGTTCCGGCGAAAGAGATCGACGCCGTCATTCTGACCCACGCCCATCTGGATCATTGCGGATGGATTCCGCGGCTGGTGAAAGAGGGCTTCCACGGGCCGATTTACGCGACGGCGCCGACGATTGATTTGTGCGGCATCATCCTGCCCGATTCCGGCCACCTGCAGGAAGAAGACGCGAATTTCTACAACAAGAAGAAGAAGTCGAAGCACGAACCGGCCTTGCCGCTGTACACGTTCGAGGAAGCGCAGAAGTCGCTGCAGTATTTCAAACCGGTGCAGGTTGGGCCGATGGTTCAGCTTTCTCCAGAGATTTCATTTCGCTTTGTGCGAGCCGCGCACATTCTCGGATCGTGCATGGCCGAGGTGTCGTTAAGCACGAACGGTCATACGTCGCGATTGCTGTTTACGGGTGACATTGGACGCGTGCTGGATCACAAAATTGCGCCGGGGAAGGTCGTGCACTCGGGGCCGGCAGAGGGAGAAGTTGCCGATCTCGTGGTGATGGAGTCGACGTATGGAAACCGTACACATCCGAAAGAGGATCCGCTGCCGGAACTTGGCCAGTTGATCAAGGCCACGGCGGAGCGCGGCGGCACCGTGATCGTTCCGGCATTTGCGATCGAGCGGACGCAGAAGTTTGTGTTCATCCTGAAGCATCTGATGGAGTCGGGCCAGATGCCGCAGCTGCCGGTGTTCTGCGACAGCCCGATGGCGATCAAGGCGGTCGAAATTTTTCTGAAGCATGACGAAGAATACAGCCCGGAGACGCGCGACATGATTCGGAAGTACGGCTCGCCCCTGGAGTGGCCGGGCTTCACGTTCGCATTGACGCCGGAAGAATCGAAGAAGATCAATGCGGTGGTGATGCCGTCAGTGATTATTTCGTCGAGCGGCATGGTGACGGGTGGGCGAATCCTGCACCATTTGATGCAGCGGCTTCCGGATCCGCGGAATCTGGTGCTCTTCATTGGATTTCAGGCGCCGGGAACGCGTGGATTTGCGATCAAGAGCAAATCGGACGAAGTGAAAATCTACGGGGATATTGTGCCGATCCGAGCGCAGGTTGCCGCGCTGGAGCAGTTCAGCGATCATGCCGACCCGCCGGAACTGTTGCAGTGGCTGCGTACGTTTGGGAATCGTCCAGCGAAAACGTATCTGGTGCATGGCGAGCCGGATGCTGCGGGGCAGTTGCGGGAGTTGATGATGCGAGAGTTGGGGTGGGACGTGCGGGTGGCGGAGTATCGGGAGAAGGTGGAAGTGGGCTAGCGCCGCTCGGGATGACAGGGTGAAGGCGTCACGACCGAGATGCAAAACGCGCCAGCGCCTGCAGCTTCGCGGCTGCGACACCGGAGTCGATGGATTTCGCTGCGAGCGGAACTGCTTCGGCGATGTGGTTCGCTCGACCGGCGGCGACCAGCGCGGCAGCAGCGTTAAGCAGCACGACGTCACGGCGCGGTGATTTCTCACCCGCGAGCACGGCGCGAATGATGGCGGCATTTGCGGTGGCATCGCCACCTGAGATTTCCCGCAGCGGGGCGCGAGCAAGTCCGAACTCCTCAGGCTCGACCTCGTACGACCGGACCGAGCCTTCGCGGGCTTCGGCCACGCGGGTTGTTCCCGTGATGGTGATCTCGTCGAGACCATCGAGGCCGTGGACGACCAGAGCGCGGCGCAGGCCCAGCATACTCAGCGCTTCAGCAAGCTTCTCGACGAGGTCCAGCGAATAGACTCCCACGACCTGCCCCGAGGCGCGGGCTGGATTGGTGAGCGGGCCAAGCAGGTTGAACATCGTCCGCATCCGAAGCTCGCGGCGCACGCCCTGCACCTGCTTCATGGCGGGATGAAGGTTGGGCGCGTAGAGGAAGCAGATACCGACCTCGCGCAGACATTGCGCGGCGCGTTCGGGCGAGAGCTGGATGTTGACGCCGAGAGCCTCGACGACGTCGGCCGAGCCACATTTGGAACTGATGCCGCGATTACCATGCTTGGCGACGCGGACACCGGCGCCTGCGGTCACGAGCGCGGTTGCAGTGGAAATGTTGAAAGTGCCGCTGGCGTCGCCGCCGGTGCCGCTGGTGTCGATTAAGGAGTCGGTGGCATCGGAGGAAGATTCCTCGGCCAAAGCGTCGCGGCCGGTTCCGCTGACGGCGAGGGCTTCGGCGGAATTCGCGATGGGCA
>Ga0335073_10011664_pt1 | contig 12345 bp, 14 predicted proteins | sample Lox_Sample_22_FD_207093 | JGI IMG/M metagenome (GOLD analysis project Ga0335073, IMG submission 207093) | Soil microbial communities from Loxahatchee National Wildlife Refuge, Florida, United States - Lox_Sample_2.2 | ecosystem: Environmental > Terrestrial > Soil > Wetlands | place: USA... | reverse complement strand
GCCGCGATCTGCTGGGAGACCGCGGACTGGGTGTAGGACAGGGCCTCGGCCGCCGCGGAGAGTGAGCCCCGATAGGCGACCTCCTTCAAGACCTTCAGGCGGGCCACATTCAGCATAAGATCATCTTATAATAAATATAAAAAAGATCATTGGAGCTGATGGCAGGAACGTGCGATATTGATCGAGAAAGCAAGCGAGAAAGAACTTCAAAGTCGGTCGCGGAGGCCGGCGAGAACGCACAAGGAGCCATCATGTCCACGAAGATCATCGTCTCTTACGACGGCACCGCAAACGAGAACGACGCGATCGCGCTCGGCCGGGTGCTCGCCAACGCCGGCGCCGAGGTCGCGCTGGCCTACGTACGCCACGCCCAGGAGCTTGACTCCAGCCGCGAGCAGCTCGCTCAGAGCGAGGCCGAGGAGCTGCTGGCCCGCGGCGCCCAGCTGTTCGGCGACGCCAACGTCGCGCGCCACGTCGTGACCGACCGCTCGACCCCCGAGGGCCTGCGTGCCCTGGCCGAGCGCGAGAGCGCGAACGTCGTCGTGTTCTGCTCGGACTCGCACACCGCCAAAGGCCACGTGTCCGTCGGCAACTCTGCCCAGCAGCTGATCGAGGGCGGTCCGGTCGCCGTGGCGATTGCGCCCGTCGGCCTGGCCGAGGACCCGCAGGCAGGCATCCGCTCGGTCGTCGCGATCGGCGACGGCGACGGCGGCGCGCGCGCGACCGCGGACTCGCTCGCCACGGCGCTGGGGGCGAGCGTCGCGCCCGTTGCCAACGAGGACACCGGCCTGCTCGTCGTGGACTCGCGTCCCGAGGCCGAGCAGGGTCGCGTCGGGATCAGCTCCTCGGCCGCGCACCTCGTCGAGATCGCCACGAGCCCCGTGCTCGTGCTGGCGCGTGGCGTCGCGCTGAGCTTCGGCCGTCAGACGGTCGCCGCGTAGACGACGAACCGCGGGAGGTCCGCCACACCGGGCGGGCGGCGTTCTCAGCCAACGCTGGGGCCGTCGCCCGCCTTTCGTTTGTCCCTGTAGAACGTCGCCAGGCCCTGGGCCACGTCGAGCGCGCCGCCCAGGAAGTGACCTACCGGGCCGGTCCACAGCCACGCCTCCAGGCGCCTGTGCAGCTGTCCATTGCGGCGAGCCTTCATGCGGTGGCACGGTATCGTGGCAGCCGTGAGCGCCGCGCCCGAGACGACCGTCGCCGAGCTTCCGGACTCGCGCGTGCGCGTCGAGGTGAGCGTCGCGCCGGTCGAGGTTAAGGCGCGCCTGGAGGGCAAGGCGCGCGAGCTCGGGCGCGAACTGAAGCTGCCGGGCTTCCGTCGCGGCAAGGTGCCCGCCCCGCTTGTGATCCAGCGGATCGGGCGCGACGCCGTGCTCGACCAGGCTGTCCGCGACTCGCTTGGACGCTGGTATGCGCAAGCGCTCGAGCAGTCGGGCATCGTCCCCGTGGGAGACCCGAAGCTCGACGTCGACTTCGAGAACCTCCCTGACGACGGTCAGCCACTGCAGTTCTCGATCGAGGTCGGCGTCGTGCCGAAGGCCACGCTCGGCGACTACACAGGCCTTGAGGTGCCGCGCCGCGAGCCACTCGTCGATGAGGAGCAGGTTGAGCAGGAGATACAGGCGCTGCGCGAGCGCCTGGCCAAGCTCGAGACCGCCGAGCGGGCGGCGACGCAGGGCGACTTCGTAGTAATCGACTATCTCGGTTCACTACCCGCCGAGGACGATCCCGAGCGGTTGGAGCCTTTCGAGGGCGGCGAGGGTCGTGACCAGCTGATCGAGCTGGGCGCCGGCAACCTGATCCCCGGCTTTGAGGAGGCGCTCGTCGGGATGAGCGCGGGCGAGCAGAATGACGTGAGGCTCACGTTCCCCGCCGACTACCCCGCCGAGCATCTCGCCGGCAAGGAGGCTTCGTTTGCGGTGACCGTCAAGGAGGTCAAGGCCAAGGAGCTGCCGCCGCTCGATGACGACCTCGCGATCGACGCGGGCTTCGACGACCTGGGAGAGCTGCGCGAGGACATCCGCACGCGCATGCTCGAAAACGACGAAGCTCGGGTCGCTGGCGAGTTTCGTCAAGCCGCGCTCGACGCCGTGGTCGCCACAGCAACCGTGCCCGTCACCGACGAGCTGGCCGAAGGGCGCGCCCGCGAAATGTGGGACTCGCGCCTGCATTCGCTTGCTCACCAGGGCATCTCGCGCGAGGCGTTCCTGCAGATAACCGGCCGCGAGGAGGCCGATCTGCTCGCCGAGCTCAAAGACGAGGCCGAGCGCACGCTGCGCCGTGAGGCCGTGCTCAGCGCGATCGTGCAGGCCGAGCAGCTAGAGCCCGACGAGGAACGCTTGCTCGAGGCGATCGCTCCCACCGCCGAGCGCGAAGGAGTCGAGGCCGAGAAGCTGCTGCAGGAGCTGCGCTCGCGCGGTCGTGAGGAGGAACTGCGCGAGAGCGTCGCGGCGCGTATGGCCGAGGAGCTCATCGCCGAGCGCTCCAAGCCGATTACGCCCGAGCAGGCACAGGCGCGCGAGGCGCTCTGGACGCCCGACCAGGAGACCGAGGCCGAGGGTGCCGCCGCGGGCTCCGGCGCCGGCAAGTTGTGGACCCCAACCGAGCGGAGCTCAGCCGGCTAGCCTCTGTGGGAGGAATCCGGCCCGCGAAGCGAAACCAAAGCGAGGACTATGAGCCCACTTGTTCCAATGGTCGTCGAGCAGACCTCGCGCGGCGAGCGCGCGTTCGACATCTACAGCCGTCTGCTCAACGAGCGGATCATCTTTCTCGGCACGCCAGTTGACGATCAGATCGCCAACCTGATCGTGGCCCAGCTCTTGCACTTGGAGTCCGAGGATCCCGAGAAGGACGTCTCGCTGTACATCAACTCGCCCGGCGGGTCGGTCTACGCGGGACTGGCAATCTACGACACGATGCAGTTCATCAAGCCCGACGTGCAGACGATCTGCGTCGGCATCGCGATGTCGATGGGCGCTCTGTTGCTCGCGGGCGGGGCCGAGGGCAAGCGCATGGCGCTGCCTAACGCAAAGATCCTGATCCACCAGGTGTCCTCCAGCTTCGAAGGCCAGGCCACCGACATCGAGATCCACGCCAAAGAGATCATCGACGTGCGCAAACGGCTGGATGAGATCATCGCCAAGCACACGCACAAAGACCTCGAGCAGGTCGGCAAGGACACCGAGCGCGACTACTTCATGTCTTCCGAGGAGGCCAAGGAGTACGGCATCATCGACCGGGTGATCTCAGAGCACTAGGGGGCAGGATGGCGCGACCGACAGACTCCAACGAGCAGCTCCTCTGCAGCTTCTGCGGCAAGTCCCAGCGCCAGGTCAAGAAGCTGATCGCCGGCCCCGGCGTCTACATCTGCGACGAGTGCATCGATCTCTGTAACGAGATCATCGACGAGGAGCTCTCCGCGCCGCCGGCCTTCGACCTGGAGAACCTGCCTAAGCCGAAGGAGATCTACGACGTGCTCGACGAGTACGTCGTCGGCCAGGATGCCTCCAAGCGCACGCTCTCCGTCGCGGTCTACAACCACTACAAGCGCGTGCAGATGATGATGGCCGGCGACGCCGACATCGAGCTGCAGAAGTCGAACATCCTGCTGCTCGGCCCGACCGGCTGCGGCAAGACGCTGCTCGCGCAGACGCTCGCGCGGATCCTCAACGTCCCGTTCGCGATCGCCGACGCGACCGCGCTGACCGAGGCGGGCTACGTCGGCGAGGACGTCGAGAACATCCTCCTGAAGCTGATCCAGGCCGCGGACTACGACGTCAAGAAGGCCGAGACCGGAATCATCTACATCGACGAGGTCGACAAGATCGCGCGCAAGGCCGACAACCCCTCGATCACGCGCGACGTCTCCGGCGAGGGCGTGCAGCAGGCGCTGTTGAAGATTCTCGAGGGCACGCAGGCCTCCGTGCCGCCCCAGGGCGGGCGTAAGCATCCCCATCAGGAGTTCCTGACGATCGACACGACCAACGTGTTGTTCATCTGCGGCGGCGCTTTCGCGAACCTCGACAAAGTCATCGAGCGACGCATCGGCCACAAAGGCGTGGGCTTCGCCGCGGCGATCGAGGCCAAGGCCGAGCGCGACACCGGCGAGGTGTTCGAGCACTGCCTGCCCGAGGACCTGATCGAATACGGGCTGATCCCCGAGTTCATCGGCCGCCTGCCGGTGATGAGCGCCGTTCACCAGCTCACGCGCGAGGACCTCGTCTCGATCCTCGTCGAGCCACGTAACGCGCTCGTCAAGCAGTTCCAGCGCTTTTTCTCCTTCGACGGGATCGAGCTGGTCTTCTCCGAGGACTCGCTCACCGCGATCGCCGACAAGGGCCTGGAGCGCGAAACCGGCGCCCGCGGGCTGCGCTCGATCATCGAGGAGATCCTGCTGGAGGTGCAGTTCGAGCTGCCCTCCCGGCGCGACGTGAAGAAGTGCGTCGTGACGAAGGAGACCGTCGAGAAGGGGCTCACCCCGACGCTAGTGACCGAAGCCGCGCCCGAGGAGACCCAGGAGGACTCCCCGCGCGAGCAGTCCGCCTGAGCGCGGCAACCGTTCCCGGTAGTATCGCCCTGTGTCCAAGCGCCGCGAATCGAACTCGCTGGTCAAGAGCACGGTCGGCGCCGTGCCCTGGCTCACGCTAGCCCGCGCCGCGATGATCGTCTCGCGCCACTGGAACGCGCTCTCCGCCAAGGAGCGCGCCCAGCTCGCGCAGCTGATCGGCGAATCGCGTGGGCGCGCTAGCAACCTGAGTTCAAAGCAGCGCGGCGAGCTGCGCAAGCTCGCGCGCAAGCTCGACCTGAAGGGCATGGGGCGCGAGCTGTGGCCAATCGTGCGCGGCGGCCGGGGCGGTCGCGGACGACGCGGCCGCAAGCGCCGCTAGCCTCAGCCCCCGAGATGAGCGCGGCCGAGGACCTCGACAAGCTCTCGACGCTCGAGCTGCACGACCGTGCGGTCCGCCGCGCCGAGCGCCACCTCGACGTGAAATTTTTCTGGGAGCTCTTGCAGTTCATCCCTGCCGCCGAGGCCGCCAGCGGCGACGAGGGCGAGGCCGACTACGACATTCAGTCCTCCAAAGGGCTGATCTCCGACGCTCTGCACAGCGGCGAGGGCGAGCTGGGCGAGGCGATGCGCCCCGTGTTCATCGACTACCTGCGCCAGCACTCTGACGGCTGAGGCGTGCGCGGCGGGTGCGCCGCTCGGGCGCGCCATCATGAGGGAATGCGGATGAGCGGCGCACAGCCCTGGAGTGAGCAGCGAGCCGAGGCCTATCTGCGCTCGATCGAGCTGTTCGGCATGCGCTTCGGACTGGACCGGATGCGCCGGCTGGCGACCGCGCTCGGCTCGCCCCAACGGCGCTACGACAGCATCCACGTGCTCGGCACGAACGGCAAGACCTCCACGACCCGGATGATCGCCGCGATCCTTGAGCGTCATGGGCTGCGCACCGCGGCCTACACCTCGCCGCACCTGATCTCCTATCGCGAGCGGTTGCAGGTCTCAGAGCGGGACATCGCCGGCGAGCGCTTCGCCGGCGCGGTCGCGAAGGCGGCCGCCGCGGCCGAGCGCGTGAATCGCACGCTCGCCGGCGACGACCACGTGACCCAGTTCGAACTGCTCACCGCCGCGGCACTGTGGGAGATCGCCGAGCGCGATGTGCAGGTCGCCGTCGTGGAGGCCGGGCTCGGTGGGCGCTACGACGCCACGTCGGTGATCGACGCCGAGCTGACCGTGCTGACGAACGTTGGGCTGGAGCACACGCGTTGGCTCGGCCCGACCGTCCGCGACATCGCCGAGGAGAAGCTCGCCGTGGTGCGCGAGGGGGGGGCGCTCGTGCTCGGCGCGGGGTTGGCGCCCGAGGCGTTTGAGGTCGCCGAGCGCGTCGCGCGCGAGCGGGACGCGCGGATCCTCGTGGCGGACGAGGTGGGCGTAGAGGACGAGATGGGCGTTCGGGACGAGCTGCGCGCCGCGGGCGCCTTCCAGCGACAGAACTTCGCGCTCGCGCGTCTTTCGGCTGAAACCTGGCTGCGGGGCGCGGGGATCGAGCCCAACGAGCGCGCCGTGCGCGCGGCGGGTGCCGGAATCGAGGTGCCCGGGCGCTTGCAGATCGTCGCGGAGGACCCGCTCACCGTGCTCGACGGCGCGCACAATCCTGACGCAGTCGATGCGCTTGTGCAGGCGCTGCCCTCACTCATCGGCGAGCGGCCGCTGGCGCTCATTCTCGGGGTGCTGGAGGATAAGGACGCCGTTCGCATGCTCGGGCCCCTGCTGGGGCGCTCGGAGCACGCCTGGTTCACCGCCCCGCCGAGCTCTCGCGCGCTCTCGCCCGCGGCGCTTCAGTCGCTCGCCCGCCAGCTCGGCTTCGATCGCACGAGCTGCGAGCCCGACGCGGCGCAGGCTCTTTCAGCGGCGCGGCGCTGGGCGGAGGAGCGAGGCGCGGTCGTGCTCGCGACGGGGTCGGTCTACTTGGTCGGCGAGCTCCTCGCGCTGGTGCAAGAGAGGGGCGTCGCGCAGGAGACCCGTGCCGCGCGGCGAAGGGCTCTACCGTGAATGATGAGGGGCCGTCCGTGCTGACGATGATCGGCGCGGTGGCGCTGATCGTCGCCCTTGTGATCCTCGTGTTCTTTGCTGCTGGCTACGGATTCGGACGTCTGTTTCTCTAAACTCGGCCCGCCGATGCTCCCTCTCGGATACTTCGGAATCGAAAGCAGCGGTCTGAACCTGGTCGTCGACCTGTTGATCCTGTTTGTCGTCGTCCTGTACCTGTCGCTGATCTACTGGACCTACGCGGACGCGCGGCGGCGGATCATGGACCCGATGCTCGTGGGCTGCGCGACCGCGGCCTCGCTGTTCCCGTTCGTGGGCACGATCGTCTACATGATCCTGCGCCCGCCCGAGTACCTGGAGGACGTGCGCGAGCGCGAACTGGAGATGCAGGCCGCCGAGGCGCGACTGCACGAGTTCGACCACTCGCTGTGCCCCCACTGCGACTACCGCGTCGAGCGCGACTTTGTTCGCTGTCCGAGTTGCCTGCGCAAGCTGAAGGACCGCTGCGTGAACTGCCAGCGCCCGCTGGACCAGGCCTGGACGATCTGTCCCTACTGTGAGACCGAGGTCGCGGCGAGCCCGCCGCGCCGCACGCGTCGCCGGCGCACGCAGGCGCAGGCCGAAGCCGAGCAGTCCGAGCTTCAGACCGCGACCGGCCGGCCGGAGACCGCGCGCGCGAAAGCGGCGCGCGAACGCAAAGAACGTGAAGCGGCGAGCGAGCCGCCGCTGGAGGAGCTGGAGGACACGCAAGCGACCGAGGCCACCTCGGTCGCGGCCTCCGAGTCGGCCCCGCGCCCGCCGCGCAGCAGCAGCTCGCGCTCCTCGCGCGCGAGCGGCAGAACGCGCCCCAGCACCTAGGCGCCGGGCGCGTCTGAAGCTCACGCACCATCATCGACCAACCGCAAATCCGAAAAGGAACCCATGGACCGCACGCTGATCCTCGTAAAGCCCGACGCCTTCGCCCGTGGCCTGTCCGGCGAGATCATCGCCCGCTTCGAGCGCAAGGGTCTGAAGCTCGTCGCGCTGCGCAGCCTGACTGTGACGCGCGAGCTCGCCGAGCAGCACTACGCCGAGCACTCAGAGCGCCCGTTCTTCGGTGAGCTCGTCGACTTCATCACCTCCGGCCCGATCGTCGCGATGGTGCTCGAGGGGATCGAAGCAGTGAAGGCGGCGCGCCAGGTGATCGGCGCGACCAACCCGCTTGAGGCCGCGCCCGGCTCGATCCGCGGCGACTTCGCGATCGAGACCGGCCAGAACATGGTGCACGGCTCGGACTCGGCGGAGTCTGCCGCGCGCGAGGCCGAGCTGTTCTTCGGCAAGCTCGACTAGCGCTGGGCCGCGCGATCGCTGCCGCATTGCGGCTCTCGCTCGTACTTGCCTCGGGCTCGCCTCAGCGGCGCGAGCTGCTGGGGCGGCTTGGCGTGCCCTTCACGGTCCGGGTCTCGGGCGCCGAGGAGCTCACGCAGGGAGCTGACCCAGCCGCCGTGGCGGTCGAGAACGCGTTGCGCAAGGCGCGCGCGGCGCTTACGCCCGGCGCGGCTGAGGCGGTGCTTGGCTGCGACACGATCGTCGTGCTCGACGGCACGATCTACGGCAAGCCCGCTGATGAGGCCGCGGCTCGGGCGACGATGAGCGCGCTCGCCGGACGCACTCATGAGGTGATCAGCGGGGTCGCGTTGCTGCTGGATCGTGATGACGACGTCGAGGAGCGCACGGCAGTTGCCCGCTCGCGGGTCACGTTTCGCAATGTGGACGAGCCGCTGCTGGACTGGTACCTGGCTACGGAGGAGTGGCGCGGGCGCTCGGGCGGCTACGCGATCCAGGGTGCGAGCGGGGGGCGGTTGGCGCTCCGGGTCGAGGGCGAGGAAGAGAACGTCGTCGGCTTGCCGCTGCGCACCTTGCGCGAGCTTGGTCCCGAGCTGTTCGGCGACGCCTGAGCCGTTCGGCGCGGCGGCTCGGGAGAGGGACCCGTCGTTTTCGGGTTGCGATAGCGATCGTATATACGGCAGGTTGGTTCGCACGGCAGGTTGGTTCGTACGGCAGGTTGGTTCGCTCCAGGTGTGATGGGCTACTTGGCGTATATACGTTTGCTACCAATCCGGCTCTTTCGCGACCCCGCCCACTTGCTCCAGACGCCTTTGAACCTCACCCGTGGTCGCAGGCCATTTCCCCTGCAAAACCGCTGGCGAACCTACCGGGCGGAAAATCTTCTCCGCTAGACTGCGCCACCGGGCGACGCGGAGACGCGCACCGGCCGCGAAGCGCACAAGCGCATCTCGTGGAACGGCGCGCGAGAGCGAATCCGCGGTCCGGTTTTCTTCTCCATCCATGGGAATCTTCAGCTATCTGACGGGATTCGGTGGCCGTGACATGGCCGTCGATCTGGGAACCGCGAACACGTTGGTGTACGTACGCGGTCGCGGAATCGTGCTCTCGGAGCCGAGCGTCGTCGCGATCGACTCGCGCACCGGCGAAGTACACGCGGTAGGCATAGAGGCAAAGCGCATGCTCGGCCGCACGCCGGGCACGATCCAGGCGATTCGCCCGCTCAAGGACGGCGTGATCGCGGACTTCGACGTGACCGAGGAGATGCTGCGGCACTTCATCCAGAAGGTCCACCAGAACCGCTGGGCGCACCCGCGCGTGGTGGTCTGCGTCCCTTCGGGAGTCACCGGCGTGGAGAAGCGCGCGGTCGAGGAGGCGTGCCTGTCGGCGGGCGCGCGCACCGCCTATTTGATCGAGGAGCCGATGGCCGCGGCGATCGGCGCAGGGCTGCCGGTCGGCGAGCCGACCGGCTCGATGGTCGTAGACATCGGCGGCGGTACCTCCGAGGTCGCGGTGATCTCGCTCGGGGGAATCGTCGTCTCGCAGTCGATCCGCGTCGGTGGCGATGAGATGGACGAGGCGATCATCAACTACGCAAAGCGCGAGTACAAGCTGCTGATCGGTCAGCAGACCGCTGAGGAGTTGAAGCTCGAGATCGGATCGGCCTGCCCGATGTCCGAGGAGCTTCAGGCCGAGATCCGCGGGCGCGACATGGTCGCGGGGCTGCCCAAGACCGTCGTGCTCACCAGCGAGGAGATCCGCACCGCGCTGGAAGAGCCGCTGAACCAGATCCTCGACGCGGTCAAGGAGACCTTGGACCGGACACCGCCCGAGCTGGCCTCGGACATCATGGACCGGGGGATCATGCTCGCGGGCGGGGGCTCACTGTTGCAGGGCCTCGATGAGCGGTTGCGCGAAGAGACGCAGATGCCGGCGCACCTCGCGGAGTCGCCGCTCACCTGTGTGGCGGTCGGCTCGGGTCGCTCGCTGGAGGAGTTCGAGGCGATTCATCGCTCTAACCGCAATTCGCGCAATCGCCAGCGTCGTAGGTGAGCGGAGCTGTGACCGGCACGCGCGGCCGGGGGTACTCTTTCCCGTGAACGCTTCGGAAGGTCGCCATTCGTGTATGACAAGACGGTTCGGCGTCGGCGCTTGGTTCTCGCGCTGCTCGTCGTGCTCTCCCTGATACTGCTGACCGCATACTTCGGCGAGGCGTCAAGCGGCGGACTGCACTCGGTGCAACGTGGCTTCTTGACCGTCGTCTCGCCGATCCAGAACGGCGCCAATAAGGCGCTGAAGCCCGTGCGCGACCTGATCGGCTGGTTCGGCGACACGCTGCACGCCAAAGGCCAGCGCGACGAACTGCGCAAGCAGGTCAGCAAACTTCGCCACGAAGTGATCGCGAACAACGCGGAAAAACACTCCTACCACGAACTTCTCGCGCTCTACAAGCTCGATAACCAGCTGAGCGTGAGTGACTACCACCCCGTCACCGCGACCGTCGTCGCCAAGTCACCGAACGTCTGGTACTCGACGGTCACGATCGACAAAGGCGAATCCTCGGGCGTGCGTGTCAACGACCCCGTGATCAACAGCGAAGGGCTCGTCGGCAAGGTCGCTCAAGTCGCCTCCGACGGGGCACAGGTGACGCTGATCACCGACAGCTCCGTGGGTGTTTCGGCGCGGATCGGCACGTCGGGGGCGACCGGCATAGTCCAGCCGAAGGTGGGGGACCCCAACGACCTGCTGCTGCAATATCTGCCCGCCAACACGCAGGCGAACAAGGGCGAATACGTCGTGACCTCGGGCACGGTCTCAAGCCCCGACGATTCGCTTTATCCGCCGGGTATTCCGATCGGGCAAGTCACCTCGATCAACGAAGAAAGCGCCTACCGCTCGGTGAACGTGCATCCGTTGGCGAACTTGCACGATCTTGACGTGGTGCAGGTGCTCACCGCCGCGCGGGGCTCGCTACCTGCGAATCTCGGCCAGGTCACCGCGAGCATGCCGCCGGGCCGACAGGCAAGCGCTTCCGGTGAACAGCTCGCTTCGGTTAAAGCCGGCGGAGAAGGCGAAGGCGGCCCGTGAGCGGCGCTCCCTCTCCCGGCCTTCTGTGGCGGATCGCGGCGCTCGGCGTCGTCGTCGTGTTTTTTCAGATCGGCGTCGTCTCCGAGGTGCCGGTGTTCGGCGTGAGCGCCGACCTCTCGCCGCTGCTCGTCGCATTCGTCGGCTTGCTCTGCGGCTCGGTCGTCGGCGCGGTCACGGGCTTCGGCGTTGGCCTGCTGGTCGACCTCGCGCTCGTGCAGACGCTCGGCGTGACCTCGCTCGTGCTGACGGTCGTCGGCTACTTCGCCGGGCGCCTGCGCGAGGCGCGCGACCCGCAGGCGGCGCTCACGCCGCTGCTCGTGGGCGCCGCGGGCTCGGCGGCGGCGATGGTGCTCTACTCGGTCGTACAGTTCCTGCTCGGGGTCGACGCGCCCGTGAGCTGGGAGCTGCTGCGCCAGATCGTGCTGGGCGTCGTGGTCAACACGATCATCGCGCTACCGGTCTGGGCGCTCGTGCGCCGCTGCTTGATCGGCGGGCTGCCTGAGGACCCGCGCCGGCGCCGGCGCCGCGCCTACACGACCGGTGGTCTCTCCCCGTTGTCTCGCTCATGATCGGTCGCACGCGCACCACGGGGTCGCGTTCGTGAGCGCGATCGAACCGGGCAGCGGGCGCTTCCCGAGCGAGGATCGCTCGCGCATGCCGGTCTCGCCGCAACTGGCGTTGCGCGTGGCGATTCTTGGCGGGCTGGCGATGGCGATGTTCGCGATCATCTTCTTCCGCCTGTGGTTCTTGCAGGTGCTCTCGGGCGAACAGTACGTCCAGCAGGCGAACGCGAACCGCGCTCGCGACCTGCCGATCGCGGCGCCGCGCGGGGAAATCCTCGACCGCGAAGGCAAGCCGATCGTGGCGAGCCGCACGACGAACGCGGTGCAGATCGTGCCGTCTGCGCTGCCGCCCTCGGGTACGCCGCGGCTGCACCTGTACCGCCGGCTCGGTCGCTTGCTCGGGATGAGCGGGGCTCACATCCAGGCGCTCGTCATCAAGGGGCGCACCGCGCTGCCCTACGCACCGGTGACGATCAAGACCGATGCGGGGCGCGGGGCGCTGACTGTGCTGGCCGAGCGCCAGAGCGAATACCCCGGCGTCACCCAGCAACCTGTCTCGATCCGCGCCTATCCCTACGGCGAGATGGCCGCGCAGGTGCTCGGCTATGTCGGCCAGGTCTCCGAAACCGAGTTGAAGCTGCGCGCGTTCCACGGCGTCAAGCAGGGCACGGTCGTCGGCCAGGAAGGACTCGAGTACTACTACGACCGCTATCTGCGGGGCAACCCGGGCGTCGAGCGCGTCGAGGTCAACGCGGCGGGTTACCCGGTGCCGAGCAAGCTCGCGCCGACGCAGCCGAAGGCGGGCTACAGCCTGAAGGT
>Ga0335073_10011663_pt1 | contig 12345 bp, 9 predicted proteins | sample Lox_Sample_22_FD_207093 | JGI IMG/M metagenome (GOLD analysis project Ga0335073, IMG submission 207093) | Soil microbial communities from Loxahatchee National Wildlife Refuge, Florida, United States - Lox_Sample_2.2 | ecosystem: Environmental > Terrestrial > Soil > Wetlands | place: USA: Florida... | reverse complement strand
GCGGCGAGCACGGCCTCGTGGATGGCGCGGTGGGCGTCCGGCCCGAGGCCGTTGTTCAGCTCGCAGTCGTCCTCGTACTTCGCGATCGCCGCCGCGAGATCCAGTGCTTGCTGGCGCAGCCCGGCGAGCCGGGGGGTGTAGGCGAATTCCATGTCGGTGTCACTGCCCTTCCTGGACGAGCGCGGCCTGGCCCGGGGCCGTCGCGACGATCTGCCCGTACTCGTCCGCCTGAGCGTCCCTGTCGGTGCGCCCGATCCGCGCCAGCGCGGCCGGCCAGCCGGCCCGCAGGGTCGCGTAGGTGACGGCGGAAAGCGCCACGCAGCCGACGAAGCACCAGGCCACGACCCCGTAAGCGCCCTGCGGGAACGGATGGAAGCTGAACCAGTAGACGAGCACTATGCCGGCCACGGCGACCAGCGTGGTCAATGCGATGCCCGCGCGCAGCGAGCCGGTGCGGGCGGCGTAGACGCCGGCCACGAGGGTGGTGAGGCCGTAGGCGAGCACGAGCAGGTAGCCGGACAGGGTGCCCAGGTAGCCGTACGAGTTGTCGGGGCTGGTCAGGGCGGCCCCGGCGACGCCGAGGATCAGGTACGCCGCGCCGAGCGCCGCCACGGCGGCGACCGGCGTCCGCTGCGTCGCGTGCACGGTCGCCAGGCGCCGTGGCAGCACCCGGTCCCTGGCCAGCGTGTATACGGTGCGCGACGTGCCCGCCATGATGCCGAGGCTGGAGCCGAAGAAGCTCACGGCGACCCCGAGGTCGATCAGGTACCCGAGCCAGCCGACGCCGTTACGGCTCGCCAGCGTGTCAAGCGGCGCCGCGCTGCTGGCGAAGGAGATGCCCTTGAATCCGAGCACGATCACATAGCTGGCGAACACGTAGAGCGCGCCGAGGCCCACGACCGATCCGGTCATGGCCAGGCCGATCGCCCGCCTGGGGTTGCGCGCCTCGCGGCCGAGGGTGGCCGCGTTCTCGAAGCCCGCCAGGGCGAAGACCGCGAACCCGCCGGCCTCCAGGATCGACCGCACGTTCATGCCACCGAAATGCAACTGCCGCGAGTCGATGACGCCGCCCGGCGCCTTGATCAGCACGACGCAGAACAGGATCATGATGACCCCGACGGTGGCGAACTCGATGGCCAGCAGCAGCCGGGCGGAGAGCTTGATCTCCCGGTAGCACAGCCATGCGTTCGCGGCCACGACGAGGATCACGAGGGCGCTGATGACGAGGGCCGAATGGCTCGCGGGCATGCCGACCCGGATCAGCCAGGCGTCCAGGTAGATGGCGCTGCCGAGGGCGCAGGCCGGTCCGGCGAGCAGCAGCGCCAGACCGTGCGCCGAGACGACGGAGAAGCCGCCGGCCCGCCCGCCCGCCCGCGCGGCCAGGCCGTAGAGGCCGCCGGTGCTGGCGAAACGGCGGGTGAGCCAGCTGATACCCAGGGCAAAGCTGGAGACGATGACGGCCGTGACCACCCAGGTCAGCCAGCTGAGGTTGCCGGCCGTCTCGCTGATCAGCCCAGTGGACAGGGCGAGGGTCGAGGACGGGGCCAGGATGCCAAGCGCGATGCCGAACACGGCCCACAGCGGGAGGATCCCCCGGCGGAGAGTCCTGTCTTGTTCAGCGGCCGGAGGGGCCTGCTCGGTCGCGCTCATGGCTTCACCTCATATCTAACTGACCCGTCAGTTATTTATGAACTGTGAGGGGTATCACGCCCGTTGTCAAGGGGCCCGGCCCAGATTCTTGCGGCCGGCGGGCGCGGTACCGTACCCACAGACTGGCCGCCCGCACGCTGGGCCGGCACCGACCGGAGGTTACATGCCACGACCCCACGTGGAAGAGGAACGGCGCCACCAGATCCTGGAGGCGACCTGGCACGTCATTGCCGTCAGCGGCTTCCGCGGCCTGCGCCTGTCGGATGTGGCCAAGCGCGCGGGGGTGAGTTCCGGCATGATCCACTACTACTTCGATACGAAGGACGACCTGGTCAAGGCGGCGTTCGAGCGATATTACGAGCACTCCACGCAGCGCCGCCAGTGGCTCATGAAGACGGACAGGGGCCCGCTCGAACTGCTCAAGGCGATCGTCGAGTCCTACCTGCCGATCGAGGACGAGACGCTGGAGGGGTGGCACGTCTGGAGCGAGCTGTGGGTGGAGGGGCTGCAGGAGCCTGATCTGCGCGAGCTGAACGAGGACTTCTATGGCCAGTGGCGGCGCCTTGTGGCCGGCATCATCCGCGACGGCCAGAACGCCGGGCTCATCCGCGACGGCAGCGCGATCGAGCTGGCCAACATGCTTATCGCCATGATCGACGGCCTCGCCATCCAGGTACTGCTCGGCTCCCGGAGCCTGACCGCCGAGCGCATGCGGACCACGTGCATGGCCTTCATCGACGAGATGCTGGCGAAGCCGGCGGCGCGCGAGGTCCCCTGACCTGCCGCGCCGCCAGCCTCTTGTCACGGGGCGCATATCGGCCGCATAATAACTGACGGACTAGTTATTTATTGTTCCGGCAGGAAGCGACACGACATGACGGCAACTCCGGCCTTCGCCGCACTCCCGGGGGTCTCCGGCGTCCGGGAGTCTCTCGGCGCGCTCTTCGCCCCCTCCTCTGTCGCGATCGTCGGGGCGTCGGAGAACAGCCAGAAGTGGGGCTACTGGCTAGCGTCCGGCGCGCTCGCCGGGCGGGACCGTCGCGAGGTTTACCTGGTTAATCACCGCGCCACCACGGTGCTTGGCGCGCGTTCGTGGCGGTCGCTCGCCGATCTCCCCGCCGCGCCGGAACTGGTGGTGGTGGCCACGCCGCCCGGCACCGTCCGGCGCGAGGTCGAGCTGGGCCTGGAAACGGGCGCTCGCTGTTTCGTGGTCATCAGCACCGGCGTCGGGGAGCCGCCCAGCCAGCGCGACGAACTCGACCTGGCCGAGCTGGTCCGGTCGCGCGGCGCCCGGCTGCTCGGGCCCAACTGCATGGGCGTGGTTGACCATGGCGCCGCGCTCCAGCTGTGCTGGGGCGCGGTGCCGGCCGGCGAGATAGGGCTGGTGTCGCAGAGCGGCAACCTGGCGCTGGAGATCGGCCGGCTGCTTGGCCGCGCGGGGCAGGGCCTGTCCCGGCTGGTATCGATCGGCAACCAGCGCGACATCGACGTGGCCGAGGCGCTGCTGAGCATGGTCGAGCACGACCGGACCCGGGTCATCGCCGCCTACGTCGAGGATTTCCGCGACGGCCGCCGGCTGGCGCGGGCGCTCGCGTCCGCGCGGGCCGCCGGGAAACCGGTTCTGCTGCTCGCGCCCGGCCACAGCGCCGCGTCGGGTCGTGCGGCCAAGTCGCACACCGGGGCGCTCGTGAGCTCGCGTGACGTCGTCGACGCGGCGGTCGCGCAGGCCGGCGCGCTGCGGCTCGACACGGCCGGAGAACTGGCCGACGCCGCGGTGACACTGCTCGCACCGGGCGCGCGCGGCGGCCGCCGCGTCGCGATCGTGGCCGATGGCGGCGGGCAGGGCGCGCTGGCGGCCGATGTGCTGTCGGCGGCGGGCCTGTCCGTGCCGCCGCTGGGCGACGCCACCATGGAGCGCCTGCGCCACATCCTGCCGCCCGCGGCGGGTGTCACCAACCCGGTCGACCTCGCGGGCGCCGGTGAAGCAGACATCGGCAGCTACGCGGCCGTGGTGAGCGCGCTGCTGACCGCGCCGGACACCGGCGCGGTCGTGCTTTCCGGGTACTTCGGCGACTACTCGGACACCTCTCCGCAGCTGGCGGAGGCGGAGTCCGCCGTCGCGAACGTCCTCGCGGACGCGTCCGCGGACGCCGGCCGGCCGGTGATCGTGCACAGCATGGCCACCACAGAAACCCCCGCCCTGCGGGCGCTGCGCCGGCGCGGGATCCCCGTCTTCGACCGCATCGAGCACGCGGCGGCCGCGATCGCGAACGCGGCTCGCTGGGCCGCTCTCTCGCCGGCGGATACGCCGCCGTTCGCGCTCGCGCCGCCGGCTGGGGACGGCAGCTATGAGCGGACGCGGGAACTGCTGGCCGGATACGGCCTGAGCTTCCCCGCCGCCAGGTTCGTCGCGGATGCCGACAGCGCGGCCGCGGCCGCGGCGGACATCGGGTACCCGGTCGTGCTCAAGGCGATGGGGCTGGCGCACAAGACCGAGGCTGGCGGGGTAGCGCTCAATCTCCGCGACGAGCCAGCGCTGCGGGCGGCGCTGGCCGCTATGCGGCTGCGCACCCGGTCCGGTGCTTTCTGCGTCGAGGCCATGGTGCGCCGGCCCGGTTCTGTCGAGCTGATCATGGGCGTCCGGCAGGATGTCGCCTTCGGGCCGGTCGCCATGGTGGGCATCGGCGGGATCACCGCCGAACTGCTGGCCGACACCGTGGCCGGGCTCGCCCCGCTGACCCGCGCCCGGGCCCGCCAGATGCTGGAGTCGCTGCGGCTGGCGGCGCTGCTGACGGGGTGGCGCGGCGCCGAGCCCGTCGACCTGGACGCCGCGGCCGCCGCTCTCGAGGCGATCGCGAAGGCAGGCGCCGAGCACCCGGAATACAGCGAGCTCGAGGTCAATCCCGTGCTGGCGCACCCGGGCGGCGCGACCGCCCTCGACGCCCATGGCGTCCTCGGGCGGCGATGAGGATGCCGGGCAAGGGGAGTGCGGTCGCCATCGTCACCGGCGCGGCCCGCGGGATCGGCGCCGCCGCCGCCTGCCGGCTGGCGGGGGACGGGATGGCGGTCGCCGCGCTGGACCTGGACGCGGCGGCGTGTGCCGCGACCGTGGACGCCATCACCGCGGCTGGCGGTCAGGCGATCGCGGTCGGTGCCGATGTCAGTCAGGCCGGCCAGGTGGCGGCGGCGGTCGCCGCGGTGGCGGACGCTCTCGGGCCGCCCGCCGTGCTGGTCAACAACGCCGGCGTGATCCGCGACAACCTGCTGTTCAAGATGTCCGAGGCGGACTGGGACACGGTGCTCGGCGTCCATTTGCGTGGCGCGTTCCTGATGAGCCGGGCCGCCCAGCAGTACATGACCGGCCAGCGCTACGGCCGGATCGTCAACCTCTCCTCCAGCTCCGCGGTGGGCAGCCGCGGGCAGGCCAACTACGCCGCCGCCAAGGCCGGTCTGCAGGGGTTCACCAAGACCCTCGCCATCGAGCTCGGTCCGTTCGGCATCACCGTGAACGCGGTGGCCCCCGGCTTCATCGTCACCGACATGACCGCGGCGACCGCTGCCCGGCTGAAGGTGAGCTTCGACGACTTCACGGCCAGCGTGGCGGCGCAAACCCCGGTCCGCCGGATAGGGCGCCCGGCGGACGTCGCGCACGCGATCTCGTTCCTGGCCAGCGAGGACGCCGGCTTTGTGTCCGGACAGGTGATCTACGTCGCCGGCGGTCCCGTCTGCTGACGGCTGCGGCCGCCCGCTACCGGTAGCTGCCGAACCGCTCGGTGATCTCGGGCACTCGCTTCGCCGCGATGAGGTGAGCGGCTGCCCGCGGGGTTAGCCGGCCCGCGGCCGACTGGGCGAGCACCTCGCCGGTGAGCTGCCGGATCGACGCCCGGATCTTGGCGAAGGCGTCGTCGGCGCGCGCCCCGATGTCGCCGAACAGCGTCCACCACCACCACGCGTTCGTCCCGGAGTTGACCACGACGTCGGGCAGGACGGTGACGCCCCGGCTGACCAGCTTGACCTCGGCCTCGGGAAGGACCGGCATGTTGGCCGCCTCGGCGATGAGCCAGGCCTTGATCTGCTGTTCGTTGCGCGGCGTGATGTGGCCGGAGACGGCGGCCGGGACGAGAACCTCGGCGTCCGCGGCGAGCCAGGCGTCGCGCGGGAGGTCCCGCCATCCCGGCTTCAGGTCCTCGCGGCGGATCGCGCCGAAGCCGTCGCGCGCGGCGAGCAGCGCCTCGACGTCCAGGCCGCGGGGGTCCGCGATCGTGCCGTGCACGTCGGCGACGGCCACGATCCGCAGCCCAGCCTGGTCGAGGAACCGGGCCGTCGCCCCTCCCATCGTGCCGAGGCCCTGGATGGATACGGTGACCCCGGAGCGGTCAGCTCCCCGGCGGTCCAGCGCGGTGAGGATCGCCTCGGCCACCCCGCAGCCGCCAGCTAGCTCGCCGAGGCCGATGTCACCAACCGTGACGGCGGCCGCCGCGGCCAGCCGGCGGCGGGCGGACTCGTGGTCGGCGAGCAGCGGGTAGACCGCCTGGATCGAGTCCACCAGGCCGGCATCGGCGACGGCACGGTCGACGCGCCCCTGGGTGAGGCCGAGGTCTTCGCCGGTGGTCCAGAACTGCTCGATGTAGGGGCGCATGGCGCGCAGGTACCTGACGAGGACGTCGTGAGCGCCGGGGCTGGTGGGATCGAAGTCGATGCCGCCCTTGGCGCCGCCGAACGGGATGTACCTGGCCGCGGGGTCGTAGTGCAGTGCCTCTTTCATCGTCATGCCGCGGGCGAGGCCGGCCACTTCCGCGAGGGTGCACCCGTCCCGCATGCGCAGGCCGCCGCTGGACACCCCGCGGACCAGGCGGTCGATCACCAGGTAGCCGGGCCGGCCGGTGACCGGGTCGGTCCAGGTGACCGACAGCAGCGGGGAGTTTTCGTTGTCCGTCATCTGGGCGTCTCCTCAGGAACTCTGCTCGGGGATTACGACGACGCTGGGACCGGGCCTGCCGAGAGCCTCGCGCACGGCCGCGGCCAGGTCCGCGGGTGTGGCGGCCGTGCAGCCGTAGCCGCCGTAGGCGCGGCTGATCTGGGCCAGGTCCGGCGTGCTCAGGTCGGCCGGCCGTGGGTCCTGGCCGCGTTCGGCCATCTCGGCGCGGATCTCGCCGTAACCCCCGTTGTCGAACACGACGACGGGCAGCGGCCTGCCGGTGTCCGCCGCGGTGCCCAGCTCCTGGATGGTGAACTGCAGACCCCCGTCCCCGCTCAAGGCGAGAACCTGCCGCTGCCCATCGGCCGCGAGCGCGCCGATGGCCGCGGGGAGGGCGAAGCCGAGCGTGCCGAAGCCGGTCGGGTGCAGCAGCCGCCCCTCCGGGCCGAGCGGCAGGTGCGGGAGGGCCCCGTAGTAGCAGCACATCGCGCTGTCCGAGGTGATGACGGCGTCCGCCGCGAGCACTTGGCGCAGCGCTCGCAGGTAGGGCACCCAGCGGGCGTCGCGCGCCCGGTTCGGGGCATCGCGCGCGTCGATCAGCCCGCGGGCCGTGGCCTGCGCGCTTGCGTCCGGCCGCGGCCGGGGCGGAAGCCGAGCCAGCAGCTGCCGTACGCCGGCGCGCGCGTCGGTCACCAGCGGGGCGTCCGCGGTCTGCCCGCTGTACATCTGGTCTGGATCGATATCTATCCGCACCAGGGCGCGCCCCAGCCGGGTCGGCTGCCGCCAGAAGTCCGACTCGGCCAGCTCGCTGCCGATGGCGACCACGACGTCACGGCAGGCCAGCCAGCGCTGCACCGCGGGGGAGTGCAGCGCCACCCCGGCCGAGAGCGGGTGCGATTCCGGGACGATCCCCTTGCCGTTCGCGGTCGTCACGACCGGCGCGCCGAGCCGTTCGGCCAGCTCTGCGCATTCCGCGGCCGCGCGCCTCGCGCCGCCGCCGAGCACGATCGCGGCGGTGCCCGCACCGCGCAGCAGGCTGACGGCTCGCGCCACGTCGGCCGGGCCGGCCGCCGCCGGTTCGGGTTCCGGCGCTACCGGGACGCCACTGGCGCGCGCGCTGCTGTCGCCGGCCGCGTCGAGGAGATCGACCGGGATCTCGATGTAGGCCGCGCCTGGCCGGCCGCGCCTGAAGTAGCCGAACGCCCGGGCGAGCGCGACGCCAATCTCCGCCACGCTCGACACGCGAAGGCTGAGGCCGGCCACCTGGGCCATGGCGAGCCGCTGTGAGCCGCGCATCTCGTGCAGGAACCCGGACCGCAGCATCGGGTGCCCGAGCGGCATGCCGGGCGACACGACAAGCAGCGGGACGCTGTCGGAGTTCGCCTGCCCCGCCGCCGCGGCGATGTTGAGCAGGGCCGGCCCGCTGGTCGTGATCGCGACCCCCGGCTGGCCGCAGACGCGGGCGTAGGCGTCCGCCGCGTAGCCGGCGCCCTGTTCGTGGCGAGTCGTGATGTTGCCGATGCCGCTGCGGCTCAGGCCGGCGAAGATCGGCAGGTTGTGCGTGCCGGGGATGCCGAACGTGCGGGTGACGCCGTGTGCCCGCAGCCCGGCCGCGAGCACGTCGGCGCCGGTCGCCGGGCCGCTCGCCCAATCGGTCGTCATGCCTTGTGCCATGGGTGGCTCACAGCGTGACCTGGCCGGCCGCGCCGGTCCACTCGATGCGGGTGCCGAACCGTGCCGAGGACTCGGCGAGCCGCTCGATGATGTCCCGGCCCCGTTCCGCGTCGGTCAGGCGCGGAATGCCGCTCGTCGTGAGGCCGCGGCCGCGACCAAGCTCGACCGGATGCAGCAGGAGTCCGGCCAGTCCGTCCTCGTCGTACCGGCACTGGGCCACCACCGACTCGAAGACCCAGGGATGGTCGAAGCTCGCCGCGTTCAGCACGCTGGACAGGTCGGCGTCGGTCACTTCGCCGGGTGAGCCGAAAGCCCCGGCCACCAGCGTGCGGTGCACGCGGTACAGCTCGCCGGGCAGCGGCTGCTGGATGTCGCTCCAGAAGAAATTCCCCATCCCGTGGAAGATCGGCCGGCCGCGGTAGATCTCCACCGGCCCGAGACGGTGTATCCCGGTGGTGACGAAGGCGTCGGCGCCGGCGTCGATCGCCTGGCGGGCTAGCTCTCCGACGATGTGGGCCGGCTCAGTCGGGGCCGCCACACTGGCCGCCTCGTGCGAGTGCAGGGTCGCGACCAGGCAGTCCGAGTGCTGGCTGCCCAGTCGCACCGCCCGCAGTTCGGCTCGCAGGTGATCGTCGCACGGTTCGTAGCGGTACCTGGGCGGCTCCGCGCCGTCGGCGGCGCGCTCGACGCGCTGACCGAACAGCTGGAAGGAATCGCCCGTTGCGGGCGCGCCGAGTTGGGCGGTCACGGTGGCGAGGGTGTCGAAGAGGCCATCGGGAAGCACGGCGATCCGGGTCACGGCGACCGGACTGATGCCGGGACGGCCCGGCGCTTCCCCGTGCGGTGCGAGCGCGTCGCTGAACGGCCGGAAGGTTGCCGCGAACGAGGCGAGGCCGACCCGTCCCGCCGGTGTTTCCAGGTACCGGGCGGCGCGGGCCGCCGCCTCGTTAGCGCCCGCGCCGGCGTGCACGACGCCGGCCTTGTCGAGCAGGTCCGCGGTGGCGCGCATCCCCCCCGTCCCCCAGTCCAGGGCGTGGTTGTTGGCGCGCGACACGAGCCGGATGTTCATCGCGGCCAGGTCGGCCGCCACCGAGGGCTCGGCGGCCAGCGACCAGTCCCCGTCCCATGGGTAGGGGTGGCAGCTCAGCTCCCTGGAGTCGAAGATCACCGTCTCGAGGTTCCCGCAGACGGCGTCGGCGCTGGCGAGCAGGCGGAGCACTGCGGCGAAGGCAGGATCCCGCCCGGCCAGCTGCGACACCGGTCGGGACAGGATGCAGTCCCCGAGCAAGGCGATGGTGAAGCCGGCCGCGGCGCGGGACGTCATGGCGCCGGGCGGACGGCGCCAGCCGGCACGGCGGCCGCCTGTTCCACGGGGTTGGCTGCCGGGTCGCACGGAAGGACGCGCAGCGCGGCTGGCGGAAGGCAGGCCTGGACCGGAGTCCCGGCCGGCCACGAAGCCGCCTCGCTCCCGTTGGCCACCAGCGCCTGGATCGTGACGCCGGCGGCCAGGTGGACCATGACCTGCGTGGCGGAGCCGAGAAACACGGTTCGCTCGACGAGCCCCGGGATCGCGTTGGCGACGGATTCCCGGTAGCCGTGCAGGGTGACCCGCTCGGGGCGGATCGCCAGGCGCACCAGGCCCGTCGCGTCCACCACCCCGCCGCGGGCCTCCAGCTCGAAATCGCCCGCCATGACCGCGCACGGTCGCGCGGCGCTGCCGGGAGTGCGGACGACAGCGTCCATGAGGTTGGAGACACCGAGGAAGTCCGCGACGTAGGCGTCGGCGGGCTCATCGTAGACCGCCCGCGGCCGGCCCACCTGGACGATGCGGCCGCGGTTCATGACCGCGATACGGTCCGACATCGTGAGCGCCTCACTCTGGTCGTGGGTGACGTAGATGAACGTGATCCCGACCCTTTCCTGGAGCGCCTTGAGCTCGACCTGCAGCGTCCGGCGCATCCTGGCGTCGAGCGCGCCCAGCGGCTCGTCCAGCAGAAGCACCGACGGCCGGAGCACGAGGGCGCGCGCCAGGGCGACCCGCTGCTGCTGCCCGCCGGAGAGCTGGGCCGGCCGCCGTCCGTGGTAGGGGCCGAGTTCCACGAGGTCGAGCGCTTCGCCGACCCGCTGGCTCACCTCCTTCTTCGAGCAATGCTGATACCGCAGCCCGAAGGCGACGTTGGCGCGCACGTCGAGGAACGGAAAGAGGGCGTAATGCTGGAAGACCGTGTTGACCCTGCGCTTGTTGGGCGGGAGGTGAGTCACGTCTGCGCCGTCGAGCACGATCGCGCCGCTAGTCGGCTCCTCGAATCCGGCCAGCATCCGCAGTGTGGTGGTCTTGCCGCAGCCCGAAGGCCCGAGCAGGGAGAAGAACTCCCCGCCCGTTATCTCGGCGCAGATGCCGTCGACGGCGCACTGGCTGCCGAAGCGCTTGGTCAGATCGTTGAGGGTGACGGTGCCCCCGGCCATTGGTTTCTCCCTTGCGTTGGGTCGTCTGTGGCGTGGGTCAGGCGCCGGTCAGCGGGCCGAGCGAGAGGCCCTCGTCCCGGCGCCGCTCGCCCCGTGTCAGCCGCCGGTAGACGGCCCACCCCGCGGCGACGGTGACGATCGACATGACCAACATGACGGTCGCGAGCGCGTTGAGGGCGGGCGCGGCCGCGGATCCTCCGTGCGCGCCGAGGGTGTAGATGATCACGGACATCGGCTCCGACTGCGCGTTCGACGACAGCAGGTCCACGATGACGAAGTCGTCGATGACCCCGGCGAAGACGAGCACCACGCTGGCGAAGATGGCCGGGAACAGCAGGGGCAGCAGGACGCGCCGGATCGCGCCGGTCGCGGACGCTCCGAGGTCTCTGGCGGCCTCCTCGTAGTGCGCGCCGATCGACTGCAGCCTGGCGCGCACGATGATCGCGGGCCAGGAGATGTTCCACGCCACGAGAGCGAGGAATTGCGCCGTGGTGCCCAGCCGGATGAAGGTGAGCAGGTTGGTCAGCAGCAGGAAAATGCCGACACCGAAAATGAGCTCGGGCATGACGAACGCCAGCAGCATCACGAAGGTCCAGGCCGATGCCTGCCGGGAGCGCCAGCGGTGCACGCCGATGGCGAAGAGCACGCCGATCGGGACGGCGACCACGGTGGTGAGTACCGCCAGCCGGACGGTCTGGATCACGGCTTGGTGCAGCGCGGGGTCGTGCAGCACGGAGTAGTACGGATCGCCCACGTACCAGCGGAGCGAGAACCCCTGCCACTCGGTCACCGACGACCCGCTGTTGAACGAGAAGAGGATCGCCAGCGCGACCGGGGCGAGCGACCATACGAGGTAGAGCCAGACGAATCCGCGCAGAATCGACGGGCGCCGCAGGCGCCTGATCCGGCCGAGCCGGCTGATCCCGGGCAGCGCGACGCCGGTCGCGGCCGAGGGTGCCAGGCTGCCTCCGGTCATAGCACGTCACCTATTCCGGCGCGCGAGGTGCCGCGGACGTACCAGATCATCGGGGCCAGCATCACGATCAGCAGGAACAGGACCAGGACGGCGCCCTCGCCGCCCTGGCCGGGAGTCGAGAGGCTGTTGCTGATGACGTTGCCGACCATGGTGGTGGAGGGAACGCCAGAGAGCATGGTGTTGGTGTAGAAGTCCCCCGCCATCGGCAGGGCGGTGATCAGCGCGCCTGCGTACACGACCTGCCTGGACAGCGGCAGTGTGACGTGCAGGAACGTCCGGGTGCGGCCCAGCCCGAGGTCGCGCGCCGCCTCGAGCAGCGACCCGTCGATCCGGTCGAGCCCGGCGTACAGGACGACGATCACGTAGGGGACATAGCCATAGACCAGCCCGAAGATCACCGTGACAGGCATGCCCGACAGCCAGTTGACGGGCTGCGTGATGAGATGAGCCACGATCAGGGCGTGGTTGACCAGGCCGTTTCCCTGCAGCAGGTTCTGCCAGGCGAGCATCCGCATCATGTAGCTGACCCAGAACGGCGCGATCACCGCCACCAGGTACAGGCCCTTGCGCCGGCCGGCCTGGCGGGCCAGGAAGTAGGCGACGGGGTAGCCGATCAGCAGGCACAGGGCCGACGCGACGGCGACGTACAGCAGGGTCCGCG
>Ga0335073_10011661_pt1 | contig 12347 bp, 9 predicted proteins | sample Lox_Sample_22_FD_207093 | JGI IMG/M metagenome (GOLD analysis project Ga0335073, IMG submission 207093) | Soil microbial communities from Loxahatchee National Wildlife Refuge, Florida, United States - Lox_Sample_2.2 | ecosystem: Environmental > Terrestrial > Soil > Wetlands | place: USA: Florida... | reverse complement strand
TGCTACTCTGGTTATAATCAGGAAGATTCCGTTATTATGAACCAGAGCAGTATTGATCGCGGCCTCTTCCGAAGCCTGTTCTACCGTTCATACCAAGACTCTCAAAAGAAGATTGGTATGAACGTTGTGGAGGAGTTCGAGAAGCCCACACGTCAAGAAGTCATCCGTATGAAACATGGTACCTACGACAAGCTCGATGACGACGGTATCATCTCTCCAGGTGTACGTGTATCTGGCGAAGACATCATCATCGGCAAAGTAGCACCAATCGCGCCGGACTCGGATGAATTGGGCCAGAGAACAAAGATGCATACAAAACGTGATGTGTCGACGCCGCTGCGAAGCACTGAGTCTGGTATCATCGACCAGGTCATCCTGACGACTAATCTCGAGGGTTTGAAGTTTGTCAAAGTTCGAACTCGCACCACCAAAGTTCCTCAAATTGGTGACAAGTTCGCATCTCGCCATGGTCAGAAAGGTACCATTGGCATCACCTACCGCCATGAGGACATGCCTTTCACGCGCGATGGTCTCACTCCGGATCTTATCATCAACCCGCACGCCATCCCGTCTCGCATGACGATTGCTCATTTAATCGAGTGTGTTCTCAGCAAAGTTGGTTCATTGCGAGGAGCCGAGGGTGATGCTACGCCCTTCACCGATGTCACTCTTACGAACATTTCCGACCTGCTTCGCGAATCCGGGTTTCAGTCTCGCGGTTTCGAGGTCATGTATAACGGTCACACGGGGAAGAAGCTGCGCGCCCAGATCTTCTTGGGTCCGACGTATTACCAGCGTCTACGTCACATGGTCGACGATAAGATCCACGCTCGTGCTCGCGGCCCCGTCCAGATCCTGACGAGGCAACCGGTCGAAGGTCGTGCTCGCGACGGTGGTCTTCGTTTCGGAGAAATGGAACGCGACTGCATGATCTCTCATGGCGCTGCGGCGTTCTTGAAAGAACGCCTCTTTGAGGTCAGCGACGCATACCGGGTTCATGTGTGCGAGATCTGTGGGTTGATGACTCCAATTGCGTAAGTAACACCCCAACCTCCTTGTCTTTGAACATCTTCAAACTAACTGAAACAGTAAACTTAAGGAGCAATCGTTCGAGTGTCGGCCCTGCAAGAACAAGACAAAAATCGCACAAGTGCACATCCCTTATGCGGCGAAGCTGCTCTTCCAAGAACTTATGAGCATGAATATTGCTCCAAGACTCTTCACGGAGAAGAGTGGCGTTAGTGTGAGATAGGCTGGCGCAGTCACGCCTTTCACCCCTATACTCACTACTTTCGAACTCGAGCACATCCCTCGATGACTCTAGAATCGTTGACACTCAGACGGTTGACACTGAGGAGTATGTCCATGGTACGAAGGGCTCGTCGATGGCAGATTGGCACAAAACAGGTGGATTTACCCTTGATTCCTTTGCCGAATGGCTTACAGGCTCGAGCGTTGCCTTTCGTAAACCATATTACATTCTCAGATGTCATTGTGAAATTTGTTTGGAACACCAGCGTTGCGTTTGGAGTGGTGACATGGTAAAAGCTCACATTCAGCACAATAAGGCGTCACGGTCTCTCTTTGACTCGGTTTGCATACCTTTGCTCTTAGCATAAAATAGCCAATATTAGCTCGGCATGGCATGATTGTACTTTTAGAGAGTCTGGTCGAGAACAACTAGAGTTGAATGAAGCTACCTAGGGTTGATTGAGCTTATCGTGAAATGAGTACCGTTGCAGTTGTGGAGAATGAGACCGAATTAATCTTCACATGAACATGACAATTCACCTTTATTCGTCTTGATTTCCTCGAATCTCTGCTGCGGCGTGGGTTTCTGCCTTGGAGACTACGGGGAACGGTTAGGGGGCAGTGATCGGAACCTGATGAGATTTAAGAGGATGCCAACTGTCCACTTCCAACTCGCCGATAATAATCACATCCAACTTCGTTATGAATTTAAGAGCATAAAGAGCGTGAAATTTGAATATTTTCCCTCAAAATGAGACCCCAAACATACAAAGAACGCAAGGAAGCCTTTGTGTCAAACCTCACTGGAGGGAGCGTCTGGGAGATCAATGCGGTCACAGTTGTCGCGCCCGTACGAGTCAAAGCCCTTCAGTATTGCTAAACCCATGGCTAATGACGATTTAGATAGCTGTTTTCCTTTGGTCAGCTCTTCAATCGCGGCAAAAGTTCTTCAAGCCGTATACACCGCTAGCTGCTGCGACAGAGATTTTACTGAATTGTGGAGCGATCACTTCCGCCATCACGCTTTACTCATCGCAACCACTTTTACTGGATGCGCTCCTCTTTGCTCCAGCAGTCCTGATTCTATTGATGCCAAAGTCAGCGGAAAAGAAGGATCGCCCAAAACCACCGCCAAAATCAGAAAATGCTGGTGCGACGTCGGAATCGTCTGGTCTTGATCCATTCCCGATCAAGCCCTTTGTGACTATGTATAGAGGAGGCATGATGGTTATCACTTGTGCAGCAATCCTCGCCGTTGACTTCAGAATCTTTCCGAGACGCTTCGCTAAAGCGGAAAATTGGGGTACCTCGCTCATGGACATGGGCGTCGGTTCGTTTGTCTTCTCCGCTGGTGTTGTCTCAGCTCGTGGCATACTGAAAGAACAACTCTCGGGCAAGCGAGTTAAGATTATCACTCGACTTGCTCAATCAATCCGTCACGCAATTCCACTGCTCGTTCTAGGAGCAGTCCGCTTGTGGAGCGTCAAAGGCGTAGACTACGCAGAACATGTTACCGAATATGGAGTCCATTGGAACTTCTTCTTCACACTGGGATTCCTACCACCGTTTGTAGCGCTTTTCCAGTCGCTCTTCAGCATCATACCCTCACACGCAGCTCTTACCCTACTCCTTGGCGTGGCATACGAGATTGCGCTAGACAACACCAAGCTTACGGAGTTCATCATTGCGGCTCCGCGAATGGATCTATTCTCACAGAATCGCGAAGGAATCTTTTCTTTTGTCGGCTATCTAGCTATTTTCCTTGCTGGCCAAGCAGCAGGCATGTTCGTCCTACCGAGGGATCCTGATGATACGAAATCCAGTAGCTTCCTCAAGCGATTCAGTCGAACAGCCTTAGGCAAACTCATAATCTGGACGTTCATCTGGTCCGCACTCTTTGAACTCACAACATCGTATTATGGATTCAACCTTCCTGTATCACGTCGACTAGCCAATCTTCCATATGTGTTATGGGTCGCTGCTTTCAACTGTGCACAACTGGCTATGTGTGCGTGTGCGGAAAAAGCGTGCTTCCCCAAACTTTATTCGGTATCGGATGCTGCTACGGAGAAGAAGAGGACCCGCGAGGCAACGAGCACAGTATTACATGCTTTCAATCGGAATGGGCTGCCGATTTTCTTGTTAGCAAATCTTTTGACTGGAGCAGTGAACCTAACGATGCCGACCTTGGACATGGGAAGGTTGGAAAGCATGGCGGTGATATGCGTGTATATGAGCATATGTGCGGGTGTTGCACTGGCGATGGAGGCTTGGAATATCTCTGTAAAGCTATAAAGGGTATCAATATCAGGCTAATCTGTATACATATCCAATCTTATCGACCTAGATCTCCAGCATTTCCTAATGAGGAAGGGCGCGGGCCGACCCGTATGCCGATTCCCTTCAGAAATAAACAATCTTCCTAAGCTCCAACACTTTCATTTCCACTCTTCTTCAGTACGTCTCTCTACAGCAGCACGCAAGATAACCCCGTCACACACATGCTGTCCGCTTTCATCAGCATCATCCCATTTCATGCGCGCCGAGGTGTAAACATCCACAACACCTATCACCAAGCACCCAGTACTGGAGTTTCTCCTGTTCGCTCTTTCGTTCTCCTCACGCACACAAAAGCACGAAAATATGCCCACCTGTTGATTCCCGCTCATTACACTCACTTTCTTCAATGAACGACTTGGCCAACCACGCACCGGCAGCTCACGAGCTCATACATGGCATCTCCAAGTCCTAGCCGTGATTAACCCCAGCTATCCGTTAAGCACCTCTTTTCGGGAACCTTCTCATTTCTCACTTCGATGAGTCACACCTTACGGCATTCGTCTTTGATCACGTCTTTGATCTTAGATCAAACCCAACACTTCTTCTCACACCACTCTCCCTCATCCTCCTCCTCTCCCTTTTCCTCCTCACCACGTCTTTTTCGCACAAGTCTTTAAATTCTTCGCACTTTCATCATCCATCTCCTCCTTCTCTTTCTCGCTACACCTGCACACAAGTCTTTAAATTCATCGCACCTCCATCACTCACCTCCTCCTTCTCCTTCTCACTACGTCTTCCTGCGCGCAAGTCTTTGAATTCATCGCACTTTCATCACCAAACCTTCGATACCCAGCAATCATTGAACATTTCTCAATCATTTTCACTCTCCCTCTACGAACACTAACTCTTCCTCACTGCACAAACTCTGGTTCCACTGACCAAGCACAGCAAACAGGAAACTCGCATGGATGTTCAAGCTCAACGTCATGAATGGCCTTAGCTAGCATTTCTTCTCTGGCGTTCTGCAAATCTTCTCTAGAACATCAAGGCTGACACACCATCATAGGTTACGCAACGGCAACTGCTAACTCTCTTAGGCCGAGCCGAGTCGAATCGAGAAGCGGAGGTGGATGCCAGGGGGAGATATCAGCCTAAGAGCGGGAGACCGGCAGGCGGGGACGGCTCTCGGTCCACTGCAGGGACGGTGGTGCGCAAGCTTCGGCGGGCGACCGACAACCGATGCGACCGACCGACCGATTCGACCGACCGACCGATGCGACCGATTCGACCGACCCACCGATTCGATCGACCGACCGATGCGACCGACCGACCGACCGAACCGACGACGACGACCGAACCCACGAGCGGCGGAACCGGCACGAATGCCCTTCAACCCTTCGAGAGACTCTGGCTTTGGAAGGCCTGGGGCCCGCCGGTGGAGGTAGGGCGGAAACCAGCGAAGCAGGCGGGAGGCGCTCTCGGGTCAGGCCGCCGGAGAGTTCAGGCCTGGGGTTGGGTATGCGCACGACCCCGGTGCGCTGCCCGGCTGCCGGGCGCACCGCGGACGTCGGCGTGTAAACCGAATGTGATCTCGCGTTGAGGCCGGTCGCCCGCGACTTCCGAGTCGAGGGAAATTTGAGGTCGCCTGTTCCCCCGTCTTGTAATGGCTGCCTGTCCGGGGGCGGCTACGGGTTCAACCTTTAGGTTCTGCGAGGGGCATTCGTGCCGCATCCGTAACCACCGATGGTATGTTCTATTTCATTACTTTGTTTTCATTCTGCTGCTTTGGCCTTTCATGACTTGAGCTTGGCTGGGGTCGATGTCATTGGTGCGGTGCGGTGGAATGCTGGAAGGGTGCATGGATGGGTGTTGGTATTTGAAGGCATGGATTTAAGCCTATGCTGGGTGAGAGATTGGGTTTAGTGTTCACGTAGATGAAATATAATGGTGTTGAAGGTTGACCTTAACTTTTTGTGCTGATCAATGTGCCTGTGTGCTTTTGTTAATCTGAGTGTCGCGTTAGGCTCGGTCCGACTCACGCCGCCTTCGTACCAGAAAAGGTAACTAAATATTTTAAAATTCCCTCCGCAATTGAACGAAAAATGCTTCTATGGCGTAGCTGGTCATGTAAGTTGTATGCTTGATACATAGAAAACAATACACTGGCTTCCCTCTCGCACGTCGGTCTCATATTACGCAATGTGATTCAGGCTTAGTCTGGAGCAATCCGAAGGTCGTCGATCCGAACCCGACTAGAAGCAATATTTTTTTGCTACTCTCTCGTTTCGAGAATAATTTTTTAGGTGAAAAGGGAGGAAGAATTTGTCCTTCACTTCTCGTCCACACGCTATGATGTGCCATTACAATCAGAGAAGTGCTACAGTTATTAGCTGGGCAAATTTGAGGTGCGTTGAGTTGGCTGATATGATCAAATGAAGTCGGTATGGTGGAGCTTCACGGCGAAACAAAAGGGCGACCAACTTGCAAGGTTACATTTTGCCATCCACTTCACCGAACGCTACGGACCATTTCAAGCCTCGTAATCACAATAATGCTGTGCTCCAAACTTCAAAACGTTCTCTATGCCAAATAAATGCTCTCTAGTTGCAAAATCAGTCCATAGCCGGCCCGTCGGTAACCTTCGTCATAGATTGACTGGATGCTTTCTCCGGATCGAACCGCCAAACCTGTGAGAAGTTGAGTAATACGCATTGCGAAAAACCTGACGCACAAGGACAGGCGAACTCACTTATAGAAGAGCATGGGAATCGGCGTCATGGCCAGCGCAATAATGGCTAGGACGGTGTTGCCAAGTCCGTAGTTCAGTGAGCTGTAAAGTGGCGGGCCCGCCAGCGGCAGAAAGGCGCCGACGATCGACAGCGACGTCCTGACCGCTGCCACTGCAGATGCCGAGTACGTTTGGAACGCGTCGACGAGGTATTGCTGTGTAGGAAGGAAAATGCCTAGCAGGCCGAAACCGAAGAGCGTGAGACCAAGAATGGGAACGATCCTGTGGACTCGTCAGCAAATGGGCATTCATGCGGAAGCGTTGCATGCGTACCAGTGCGTGTGCTTTTGAGTGGACCAGCCGTACCAGATGAGAGAGATGGGAACGAATGCGGCGTAGTATATTGTTGCAGGTAAGCGGAATTCAGGTTCGTATTGACCGCTGTTTCTTTTTGTGAGTTTGACCACTGTTGCGTCGTTGGTCTTCATGATCGAGAGCAACGATATCACCATGCCTAATCCACATCCTATGTACGCTAGGCCAGTGTCTCTTGATTCCCACCCGTAAACTTCTTCGAATACTGTTGGGATCGTAGTGAATAACAGGTATAGGAATCCGTAAATGGTCGCGACGTATGCACATATTAAGAAAGCGATGGGTGATCGCGTCAAAAGCTTGGTGGGTCGTACAATAGCGGTTAACAGCATTTCTTTCCTGGACATCTTGCGGATCAGCAGCGGTTCTAAGTCGTCTCTTCCTGTCTGTGCTCGCAGTCTTCTAGCTTTGCGTTGTAAGAGAACCGGCGTGTACGATTCTGGCATGAAGGCAGTCATGAGCGCAGTCACTAATCCACTTGCAATGAGCAAGATCCAGTAATCCTGAGTTTCGTCAGCTTGTGCTCTGCCGTGCACGATTCTGCTCTCACCCATCGCCAACCCAAATCTTCCGAGACGAAACTCCCGCATAGAGGGCCCACTGCGAAAACTCAGCACATAGGAATATTTTAAGGCCCCAAACGTACATACAAGCAGGTCCTAAGCATTGTGCAAGCGTAATAAGCGCTGTCGAAAACGCCCGCCTCTCTACCGGAAACATGTCTGCGCAAATCGCCGGCGAGATGGTCATCACCGCCGAGCCACCGATGCCCGCCAACAACCTGAATACGATCAACGCCGACATCGACGGAGCAAGAGCACTGCCCAATATCCACGCGTTCAGAAACCACGTCGACAGGATAACCACCGGATACCGGCCGAACATCTCTGAGAACGGACCGAGGAAGAGAGGGCCGATGCTGAACCCGAGGATGTAAATGGTCACCATGAGAGAGCCGATGATCTCGTTCGTCTCGTGGAAGTCACGCATGGTTTGGGCGATTCCAGGAGCAACCATCGACGACGCGAGGGGACTTGTGCAATGTCAGGAAAGACTTGGTGTCAGTGGATTTGCGGTATACACACCTGAGGGTTGAGATGACGGCCATGAAGACCATAAGGTAGCTCTTCTTCCAATTGGGCCAGTTCCTGAGGTTATGAATTAGTTTGACCGCATATCGATTTTGAGCAGAACTCTACTCACAAGGGATTTTCTGGGTCATCCAACGAGTCCCATCCCACCAGCCCTCTATCCCAATCCATAAGAGGCGGGCCATCTTGTGGAACGGGTTGAACCACTTCTGATGATTTCAATGACGCTGGAAGGTCTTCATCAATTGTAATAGGCAATGATCCTTCAATCTCTTTGTCTTTTTCCATAGTTTGCTGTAAATAAACTTCACACCTTGCCACCGCTTCCGTTTACACAATGTCAGAGAAAGGCAACGACTATTCGGAAACAGAATAGAGGGATAGAAAGAAATTTTTGAGACGCACACGCACTGCACCATAGGAAAACGATTGAACTTCAATAAGCAAATGCTCATGACTTGTAACGTGCCGACCATCCGTGATTGCAGCATTTCGAAATGTGGTTTGGATGATCTGCGTGGCATGCTTTTGCGGATATCATATCCCGACAAAAGCAGTCACTTCCGTAGCTAGTTATCAGGTACCGACAGTCTTTTGAAGGATTGATTAGATCCTCTGTGCTCTTTGCAGGAAATGAGTTTTCCGCTTTCTGCTGCTAGTTACGTTGTTTGATGTATTCTGTAAATTCATTGCGTTGTGAAACAGCATTTGCATTACTGAGGATGTCGACAGGCTTCTTAGGTCAATCACAATAAAAGCCATACAGGAGCACAATAAGAAGCGCTTCAACAGCGTGTTAAATTCATTACTAGAAATACAAGGTCGTAGCAAGACTCGGCAGTCCGGGCCTGAGGTGAACACACGCGGCGAACCACCTTGATGGCAACATAAACCCTCCAGGCCATACCCTGTAACGCTCAGCTGGCCCTTTTGTAACGCCTGGGATCAACCCATTCGAAATTAACTTCGAGGGGAATAAATTGGGTATGATTTGTTGAAATCCGAAGAAAAATGATCAGAGATACCTGGCCCGTCAGGATTCTTCTCGAGGAAGCAAAGTGTAAGAAAATGGAGGATGCAGTGCAGCTTGCTATCTGCCCGTTCCGTTCGCAAATTTGGTGAGTTAACTACAAGGTATACACTATCGAAATTCCGTTCCGGACGTCAAAGCTGTTGATTGTGAAATGTAGACGGAAAAGTGAGGATGGAGGACGCTTAAGAGGCGAATATCGTCTTGCTGTTCTCGAGCAGCGACTGTACGGCGTTACGCTGGACTTGCATGTCGCTCATCTCGCGCTCGATGGACTGCGGACGCATGATGGTGGGCGCAAATACCACCGCAAGATTATGGGGAGTCATCTGTTCAATGTTAGTATGATGATTTCCAGCGCGATTTTGAAGATATAAACGTACCAAATTGATGCTCGACTTGTCCATAACTCTGCCGAGATGGAAGACCAAAAACTCCAGGCAGTCACGGTGGTGCTGAGGGAGTAGGTTGATGGCCTCCTTCATTTGCGTTGCCTTACGTGTTTCATCGGGAATTTTGCTTGCCTCCAAGAGTGGGTCGTAAATTTCGTAGGTAATCAACGGAGCGGGCAGACGTCGGAAGTATTGCTTCAGCGCAGATGTAATAGCGTGAACATCGAGATCTGGATCTGATATGTCGTAGTCATTGCTCTGCTCGAAGCCCATACGGACCTGATTGACTTGGCCACTGCCACCGGATTTGCGATAAATGCCTTCAACATCCATGCCTCGAAGTTCAATCTCTTCGATGCAACGAGTAACAATGCTCGGGATGACACGCTTCTCCATCTCACAACGAACAGTGAGATCTGTATTGAACAGGTTCGCTGCCGAAGCCGTTGCATCTTGATACAAGTTGGGATTGCTGTTGTTGTGACCGGATTTGAGATGCTGGAGCTTGCTGCCTTGTTTGTCACCGCCGAAGAAGAAGTTGCGACGCGGCGCCTCACGAGGCAAGTCGACAGTTTTTGGTGCAACACCATCATTCGGCATTTGATTGTAAGGCATTCCTTCGAGTTGGTTGAACTGTTGGCCACGCTCAGGCCTCTCCGCCGCGAGAGCGCCGCGAACGCCGCGCAAGCCCTTTGTCAAGCCTTGGGTGCCTTTCTTCCACATATTAGGCTTGCCTTTGTTGCTGCGAATCTGAACGACATGGCCAGTCACAATTGAAGCCTCATCGTCGCCTGCCATACCGTAGCCTCCAAGGGAGACGTCAGTATTCATTGATGGGCGGAAGTCGCCTGTCGAATCGTTCTTGTCTTTGGAAATTTGGATACCCAAGCCGTTGGTAAGTGACCGGCCAGCATCAACAGATTGCCCATTCGCACCTCTATTGGACTTGTACATATCCTGGATGGAGTGAATAAGTTCGTTATTGTGTTGCGTGAGCTGGGCATTGCGTGTGGACAAAGCTTCATACTCGGCAAATCCCTTGTCTTTCATCGCAATCAGCGTTGAACATTCGTTGGTGAGATCATTTCGCTTTTTGATGAGGTCCTCAATCTGGGGAGCGAAGGACTCCTTGAGTCGCATGAGAGAGGCTCCAAAGTCTTTGGTTATTTCTGACTTCAAAGACTCAATATCCAGTGGCTCGTTGGAGTCCTTTGCTCTCTTGAGATGATCCGTTAAGACTTCCAGCTCACGAACGACAATCTCTCGCTGGGTATCCAGGAACGCCATTGTGGATCGCTTCTCGCGAATCTCTGAGTTCATCTGGCTCATGTCGGTGGACTTGCGCATGATGTCATGTAGGCCGCTCTTCTCGGCTTCGAGTTCCGTCACGCGCTGCTGAGCACGGCGGAGTTGGTTCTTCAATAGAATGTTCTCTTCTCGAGACTCGGGTGAGGTTGTCGCGATAGGACTGCTAATATCCATGGAGCCGTTGATTGTCGAGGACTTGGCTGACCATTTACCAGAGCCTGAGATGGATCTGGTACCGCGGTCGCTGAAGCTGCGTCCATGTTTGACGGCATTGGACACCTTGCGCAGAACTCCAGGCTCGGGTTGCGATGTATCTTCACCTTTCATGATGCGTGCCATATCCTCGTCCATCGAGAACTCAGCACCAGTGCTATACCGCGGAAGACCGACAGGCGATACTTGCAACGATAGCTCCGTATGGGCAGTGCTTGATGACTCGGTAGGTTTGTGTGATGGAGTTGGAGGCGGCTGTGGTGCGGCACGCGGTGAGGTGAAGGATTCTGTAGGTGCAATTCCTGGCGAAATCTTGCTTGAGGATCGTGCAGGAGGACCAGAAGGTATATCGAGGATACTTCTAGATGTAGGGGATTCAATCGGCTTCGATATGCTTCGACCATGCACCGTTGGGCCGCCTGTATCATTTTCACGAGTGGATACGGAAGACGCAGATCGATCGTGCCCTGTTCCAGAGGTTGGAGTTGGCGTCGATGGCCGAGAGCTTTGTGCCGAAGATCCGTCCTTCCTTGACAGCACCACCTTCACCGAGTTTTGGAGCGAGTCTCCTCTCTTAGGCCGTTCCATCGAAGGCCGCGAACTGGAGTCTCGGGTAGGCGGGAACAGACTGGGCATATCATCCTGCCGCTTGACATCTTTCACCGACGACTGATTGTTCTCCACCGGCTGCGGCGATGAGCTTCTGGGGATTTCGGTCAACGGTTGATGGCTCACAGCAGGAGAATTAGATGATGAGGACTTTGACTGCGAGCTTCGCCGAGAGCCAGCTCTCTTCGATTTTGGAACTTCTTGCAGCTTGAAGTCGGATTGAACCGAAGGAGGGGAAGTAAGTGAGGGAGAAGCGTTGTTCGTGTCGACTGCACGACCAGGTACAGGCGATGCATCACTTGCTATATCCTTCTTCTTGCGCTGTGAATCTCCAAGATGATCAGACATTTGCCGTCCTTTCTCCTGGTATGCTATGTGCGGGCTAGATGGTTGCTTGCGCTCGGTGGAAGAGGATCTGGAGCCATGCTGAAGGCTTTCTTGAATGATTTCGCGTCCTGTCGATGGTGCTGATTTTCGAGCGAAGTAATCCTTGGCTTGAGGGAGTCTGGAGTCCGTAGGTAGTTGCGATGGAGCATCCGCGCCGAACTCACGGTTCTTGCCAGCGATGAGAGAGGATGCAGGAGGCGGGTTAGTATCCAGGACTAGCGGCACAAACAATCCTTCATCGGCGTTGGGGCTATCGTAGAAGCTAGATACGGCTGAGTTCTTCGACGATTGATTGCCGCCGTACGTGCTTGCGGGTAGAGTAAGGTTTTCTATGCTCATTAGTAATCTCTTCGAACGCTCGTATCTTTCTTGCAGTGACCAACCTTTCTCTCTCTGTCTCTCGTCAACCGAGCTCGGTGAGTCTTCTCTTTTGTTTGGATTCTCCTTGCGAAGTCGGCCATGCCGCGACCGAGAGGTCATGTCGGCTACAGGGTCCGAATGCTTCTCCGGCGGCGTGTCCAGCTCGGATCCTGTAGTGAAAAGGTTTTGCGAGGGATGGTCGCGTGGTAGATCGGGTAATGATTTGTTCAAGCTGTTGGATGCCGCTTGTTTCTGTGCTGCCTTCCTGTTCTTTCGCCGCTTGGCCATCAAGGTTTCATGACAAGACATGCAAAAGATGCCTT
>Ga0335073_10011660_pt1 | contig 12347 bp, 14 predicted proteins | sample Lox_Sample_22_FD_207093 | JGI IMG/M metagenome (GOLD analysis project Ga0335073, IMG submission 207093) | Soil microbial communities from Loxahatchee National Wildlife Refuge, Florida, United States - Lox_Sample_2.2 | ecosystem: Environmental > Terrestrial > Soil > Wetlands | place: USA... | reverse complement strand
GAGAACTTTCCAGGATACTTCCATTTGAACCGAATTTGAGGTTGCAGTAGGAGAAACCACGGACGGGGCAACCTGAGCTGTAGGCGTGGCTACGATGGATATAGTCCCCGTGATTGTTGGTGGAGTGGAGGTTGTGGTCTCGAACGCAGTACAGAAATATTGCTGGGAAGATGCTTCGCTGGCGAGACTCAACTCTCCGATTGAGCGATCGCAGTCACCGCACGATGACACTGCACTCATGAAGTACGCCGGATCAGAACAAAGACATTGGAGAAAGGCGGTCTGGTTCTGGTTCGATGAGCCGGGATAAGAACTGGAACAGCCGTCATAGAGTGAATACATGGATGTGCATGCCGTTGTGAGGCATGAAGTGTTGGCTTGCGGAGGAACTGCCACTCTCGCTATCAGTCAGAGGTATATATGGAAATATACGAATAAATATATGGTGAAGATGCTGTTAGCGCTGTTTGTCCGGCAGCAGTACCCGAAGCCATGTGGTACTAAAATTAGCGAGGACCTTTTCGAGATTTATATACAAAAGTGAGAACTTCTCCGACTGTCAGAGAACTCAGTGTCACACCCGGATAGTCGAATGTGACGGCAAGAGGTTGGCTGGGGCTGAGGAAGGTGTATGTGACTAGGTCAGCGGAAAACTGGGCGCCAGTAATATTCACGAATGCCGTTGCCGTCATAGTGTACAAACACCCGGTGCCGTAACTGATAAAAGATTCCACCTCGGTCAAAGTGGATCCTGCATTCAAAACGACCAACGCATTCTGGCCAAACTAGCTCAGGGTTAGAGCGCTGAAAACTTCGGCTGTTACGAATTCCGCACGCGACGTACATGCACCGGCCACCACTGTGGAAAGAAGTATTATTTGAAAAAGTTTGAGCAATATCCACATGGCGCGTTTCGCTCTGGCTACAAAGGCGGTGTAGGGGCTGAGACGATAAAGAGAAAGATATTGAACGGGAAAAAGCCCGGTCGCGTTGCCCACAGAGCGGGGAAACGACTATCCTGGATATTTTTAGTAAAAGCGGGGCACGCATGATTAAGATAAAGTTTGGTTCGTTTCCAAGGATGTTGATCTCGCGGGAGGGTTGTTCAAGAAACATTACTATTGGGTGCCTCTGGCGGTATCGGACATTGGCTCGTATATGTTATTGGAATATTTTCGCGATGGATCAAAATGATTGGACGATTCTAATGATGGCGGAAAGGCATTGCGAGGCCACCCCCAAGTTGGGAACGATGTTGTTAAAAGAAGGACCTGATAGCCTCATTTCAGACTCGGAGGAAAGCCCAAAGCTTTCTCCATTGGCTTGTTGAAGGTCTCGTAATTATTGTAGTGTTTTCATAACCATTTTGGTAAGAGACCGAAGAATCACGGCCATCCGCAAAGGCCGCCGTAGATCCGTCTTCGCGGTGTGTGCCACCTTAACCGATTCATTAATTTTCAATCAGTTAAATGAAATTCATATATAATCATGCTCTCGCGCTTCCAATTCCGCCGACTTATTCCTTTCACGGAATCGGTCAGGAAAATGACTTCAATAGAACTTCGTAACTACGATGAAACTCGTACCCAGACGGAGCCCCTTCCGTCTCCATATCGACTCCATTGGCTCACGTGGGTCCTTGCCTTGGTGACCGGGCTAGTGCTGGCTTTCACGATCGTGTACGCTTGGGCGGTGTCAACCACCAGCGGGCCGCTCACGAAGTTGGTCTACGCCAGTGTTACCAGCTCCTTGACAATTCTGAGAGTCACCACGGAAGTCACCGGCATTTTCTTGGCTCTTTTGTGCGTATCGACGTTGCATCTTGTCCTGTGGGCGGTTGCAGCCTCGGATAAGGGGATCTCATTGTCTTCCTTCCTTGGAATCAGCCCGAGCACAGGTTTGAGAGGATTGTTTGCCTTGTTCTTTTGGAAGACAAAACCTGACCAGGACTCTCGGAAACTAGATCATCATCGACTCTGGGTCTTGAACAGGTATTTCCAACCTTATATCTATATTGACGACTAGGGTATTGTTGTTAGCGCTTGTGCCGGTTATGAACGTTATTATTACATGTATCACTGTATCTTGAGTCATGGTACTGAGACGCCGCTAGCCGAGGTTTCGCAGACGACCACTTTCAGGGCGGAATCTGGATTACAGGTTTCTGCCGGGATCGGGCCTTTCGAACCATCGCTGGCAACGACCTGGGATGGAAACATTACATCTTTCTATTTCAGCACGCAAGTATCCAGTCTTTCCATCGAACCACTCCGCACTATCGCCGTAAACCCAGTATCAGCGGCCTGCTCCGGTGCCGATTGCATCTCTTATCTCTACACCGGCGGGATCGCCTCGACTTCACCATATATCTTCCTGGTATCACAGTCGCCTGATGCGGATGTATTCTTGATCCAAGGTGAGGTTGGTTTACAAGGCGATTATTGGAATATCAATCCAGCAGAGCAGCCATTCGCAGCGGACCATTGTCAGATATGGGGTGACCCGCAGATCGCATTTTCCGTTTGCCTTCAAACGTCGAGTCTAGATTCGAACAGCCTTATTGGAGGTTTCAATCTTTATGTCTGCGCTGACCAAAAGCTATGGGACTCTGTTCCGATCAACTTGGTTTGTGCCTCACAAATACTTCCTGGGTCAATTCCGTCCAAATTGCATCATCGTTCGCTTTTTCGAGCCGAACAGCCACGACGGCATACTCCCGAGCTCACGGTACTCTCCTCACTATCGAAGACGTGCACCAGGGGATCCCGCAGACAGTATCACCTGTCGATATCCTATTCGTCTTAAACGCACTTTTTTCGACTGGGCCTCTCACTCCAGCCGAAGCGGCAGTACAAGGCATTACGGTCGTCGGAGACTTCGTGGACTGGGTATGGTCTTATGCCAACCAATATGTTATGTATGGGTCCCTTTACGGCGCCGAAGACTTTTTCCGGTCTATGGTTACGATACCTTTGCTCTGGTCTCAGGTTAATGGCCCCTTCAATTCAACCTTCGCGACGAAAATCCCCGGTCCGTATTCTGGTTTCCCATCGGATTTGTACACCACCGGACAGCTGGCCAGAAGCGAAAATCGTATCGTCATTGCAAAGTGGACAGTAATCGTATATACCATATTGGGGTTGTGGATGTATCTATGGTGTATTATGTTTCTGTTCTGGACAATGAGGATTCAAGGGCCCCGGATGAGTCCCTGGCCTCTGATTGATTTCGGAGCTAGACTTGCCTCCGGGGCGGTAACGGAACAATCGCCGTCGCAAAGTTTCGCCGGTGTTGCGCTGGCAAAGCAGTTTGAGATCAGGAAGCAACTCGAGGATCGTCGCGTTTTTCTGAGAGTATTGCCGAAAGGCGGTGGGGATAGTCAAGATGAAGCTAATGCTGGAGGAGAAACAATTGGATTGACTACATTGAAGGAGTTGAAGACGCTGAGATTGTGGAACGCCGGCACGGAAGCTCCTCTAATCCATCATGACGAGAACATTGGAAAATGAGTTTATGTAGTAGGCGGTGCGAAGATGAAGAGATGGGATTGTTTTAATGAAAAGCGGAACGAGGGTTAATACACAAAAACAAGTCCTTCAATAAGTTATAGGATAATACATCGTTGATGTTACTGTCCTCCACGAAGTCTCGCCTTCCATTGTGGAGCGACGCTGTTGGCGGGACCAAGGAACAGTAGAGATCAAGAGGTCCGATCTTTCATTGACTACATAGTCGTGCTGGAGAAAATCCCTGATTTCCGTCAAGCTGTGGACCCCCCAGTCAGGGCCGGCTTTATTTGGGAATAACATTTTCCCTATTTCCGCTCAGGATTACGTGAGCCCTGACCTTGGTCCCTTTGGTAATTAGCGTTTCTTTAATGAAATCTCGATCATGCAGTCGTCGGGGTAGGATTGCGTCTGATTCCAATTCTACACATCCGCTTCGCCATGAGGACTGAGGCCACGGTGTATCGAGGCTCGAAAGAAGGAAAAGTCATTCAAGGGACGGAACAATTCACTCCTGGGGATGAAGAGCTGTTGCTCAAGGTGCATCCGCCGTCTTCCTTTAACGAGCCAGATCACGCATTCGGGACTCTGTGGCACAGACATCCATTACTTTGAATATGGACAAGTGCTCGGCCACGAAGGAGTGGGCATAGTACTCGATATCGGTAAAAATGTCCCAGAGAACCTATTCTCCCGAGGCGATATTCTCGGTTTTGGCATTCAATTGAACGTCTCTCCCCCGGCATCACCATTGACGATTTGTGACTTACGATATAGTCTTGCGGTGTATGTTCTCTCTGCTTGGAAGGACAAGAAATTTATTGTCCTAAACGCCAAATCCAATCTCTGCATCTTCTTAATCGCGGGAGTTTCTCCTCCCATTACCTCGTTTCATACCGGTTTGTATTTCGTATTCCTCTGGGGATAAAGCCGGTGCATGCAGCGCCATTGATGGGCGCCGGCGCAACTGTCTTTTCGGCGTTGTACAACTTTGATGTACGTCCCACCGATAAAATCGCAATTATCGGACTCGGCGGAGTGGGACATCTAGCGGTTCAATTCGCCGGCGCATGGGGGTGTGAGGTGACTGTTCTTTCGACGTCGACCGCAAAACACGATGACGCAATGAAACTCGGAGCGTCACAATTTGTCGTCACCAACAACGAGAACTGGACAAAGGCCATGCTGCAGACAATTGACGTGTTGCTCATGGTGGCAAATATTAAACCGGACAAGTGGGACGAGTACATTTCCATACTGAAACCGCGGGGGAAAATCATTTTGGTGACTGCGGGAAGCGATGCTCTTTCATTTCCGGTATGTCGTTGGTCTTGTGGTGATTGATCTCAGTACACACCTATAATACAACAAGGATTTCGAATCTTTGGATCGTTGACGGCGTCGAGGAAGGAGATGAATCTAATGCTTCAGTTTGCCGATTTACATAAAATCATACCCTGGGTGGAAATCGGGAAGTTAAACTTGGAGGGAATTCACGATGGGATTGATCGACTGAGAGAAGGTTTGACAAGATATAGGTATTCCGATTTGGGAGGAGAGCTAATATGAGATTTGTTGCAGTTGCAGATGATGCACCCTAACCATGTCATCCTCACCCGGCTATTGGCAATAATTGAACATAGCCACACGGAAATTAGTCACGAAGCCACGCTTCCAGGGTTCAAGGAAGTGAGCTAAAACGCACGTGGTTGAATCGAAGAAGTTGATGATCACTTCGAATGTAAGCACGATATGATAGAGTTCTATCCATCTCTCTGCTGCTGAGACTTCCGTTTTGCGAAGCGGTTCAAATTACTCAGGTGGGACCAATTTCCCACTTTCGGCGCCCCCTGCGCGCCGCATGGGCTTTCATTGGCTGAACGGGACGTCCCGAAACCGGAATCACGAGCCGCATTTTTATTTTACCAGCCCCAGCCTGAGGTAGAAACGGGAATGCGACAGGGTATACACGGGAGCGAAAAAAAATCAGGGCCCTGTACGAGCGCCGCCAAACGTTCAGCGTAGATTGTCTGCCTTGCGACCTTTCACAATGGATCGGATCCTCCGACTCTCCCCGATTCCCACAATTATCCTCAACGCCTCGTGCACAATTGCAGAGGTATCCAAAGGATTCTGTGACGTCAGCGGGCTTGTCGCCTCTGACTGTCTCGGCTCTCAACTCTCCGATCTATTAGAGACGCAAATACCATTCCTCGATGCGACGGCAGTTCAGGATGAGATACAGCAAGCGCTGATCACTCAGAAACCGCGAATCACAGAGCCAGCCCATTCGCTCGACGACACGTTCTGGCGGACGCGCGTTGCTCCGATATACGAGACGTCCGGGGAACTAATCTACATTCTCCTTGAATTCGAGGATGTTACCGCCGAGTACCTTAATATCGAGTCGCTAAAGAATCAACTCAACGACGCCGATATCTACCGTGTGCTCGTCAACACCGTCAAAGACTATGCCATATTCTTGCTCGACTCGACGGGCCATGTCGCGACATGGAATACCGGCGCCGGAATACTCAAACAATACAGCGCAGAGGATGTCCTCGGACGGCACTTTTCCATGTTTTACGGCGAAGAAGACAAGGCGGCGCGCATACCGGACCAGGAACTCGAGGTCGCTATTCGAGAAGGAAAATTCGAAGACTCGGGCTGGCGGTATCGAAAAGACGGATCTCGCTTCTGGGCCAACGTCCTCATAACGCCTTCGTACAGAGACAACATTTTAATTGGATTCACCAAAGTCACTCGTGATATGACGGAACGACATGCCGCTGAAGCTCGCTTGGTCGCCGAGTACGAAGAAGCCTCAAAGCTAAAGTCGCAATTCCTTGCCAACATGAGCCATGAAATACGGTCGCCCATGCACGGCATGTTGTCTGCAATAACACTTCTCACGGAAATGGCGCTCACCCCGGAACAGAAGGAGCTCGCGTCCATCATCGAGGATTCAGGATCGATTCTGTTGCAAGTCATCAACGATATTCTCGACTATTCGAAACTCTCTTCGGGGGCTTTCCAACTCAATAGTATCGACATGTCCATCAGAGACACAGTCCTCGCCGTCGTAAAAGTTACCGAAACCAGCTTGAAACCAGAGCTCGTGTTGGACTACCATATCGACAGCAATGTTCCTGAGCTAGTGAACGGCGATCCATTACGGTTTCGGCAGGTGCTCCAGAATATCGTAGTAAATGCCGTGAAATTCACCGAGACCGGATCTGTAACTATAAACGTCAGAGTCGTAGCCACCGACGGACAGACCTTTCAAGTCCTCACCGAAGTCACCGACACAGGCGTGGGAATCCCCCTCAATTCCGCCGACATGCTCTTCACCCCCTTCACACAACTCGATAATTCCGCGACAAAGAGGTTCAAAGGCACTGGTCTCGGCCTCTCCATTTGCAAATCCCTCGTAGAGCTCATGGGCGGCGACATTGGGTTCCGACGAAATCCGACTGGACCGGGAAGCGTTTTCTGGTTCAAAGTCCCCGTCAAAAGATCACAGGTTCCCACGAGACACGCTTCCGTCGTTCCAACATTGTCGATTGTCAAAACAATTACTCAACGGCGGATACTCCTTGTCGAAGACAATCCGGTCAACCAAAACGTCATGGTCAAAACTTTGACAAGACTCGGGTTTGCGCATGTCGATGTCGCCGAAGATGGGCGACAGGGGGTGGATTGCTTTCTAGACAAGAAATATGACTTGATTCTCATGGATGTCAGCATGCCAGTCCTCGATGGCGTCGGTGCGACAAAGGAGATTCGCGCAATGGGGAGTCAAATCCCCATCATTGCGATGACCGCAAATGCTTTAAAGGGGGACGCGGAAAGGTTTGTGGGGGCTGGAATGTCGGACTACATCGCGAAACCGGTCGACAGGCAGCTGCTGGTGAAGTTATTAGTCAAATGGTTGGAGTAAAGTGGGTTGATTCTGGGAGATTGTTGAAGGAGTCGGCGCATTTGGAGGAGCATTGCCTTTTGGGAAACACATGGCGAAAGCACTGTTTGCGTGGGGGGTTTATTTTGAGCAGGGGAATGGCGGAGTTATTCAAAGGAGCAAAAGGAGATACGCAGAATGTAAATGTATGTATTTAATAGTATCCAACGGGGCCGTTCTTGACCTTCTCCGGACCTTCTCCGACGACATGTGTCCCTCAAATGGGGAGATTTATTTGCCATTGATAATAATCCCAGTACTGAATCGGGGCAGACTTTTGACAAGTGCAGCTCTTCTTGAATTTCAACTTGCATTCCTTCTTGGATTTCTTCTTCTCGCAACAGCATCCACAGGTCGTTGGCTTACACTGAAGCGCAAGACTGGTGCAAGGGAATGCGTAGACTTGGTTTCCGAAGCTGCTGCAGTAGTTGGAGTAAGCTGGAAACATTGCCATGTATTGGCCGTAACAATCCATTACTGAATAGGATTGTATCTTTTCACTTCTTGTGAGTACGTGCAAGCGTGGGAGCGTCGAATTTCTGACAATGACCGGGCGATTTATACGTGCTTCACGGGTGGGCCAAGGCTGGACAGGAGGCCTCAGTCTGTATGATTCGATCTGACCATTGGTCAGTTAATTGGGAATAGCGCCGTCGCTGCCCCCTTTGTCCCTCCAGTTTCAGGTTCCCATTATTCGCCCCTATTTGAGGGACTTGGTTGCTCTTTTCATTCCTTTGATGGAATCTACTGATAATAGCCATCGAGACGGTGATTATGTGCAGAACAAACGGAGATTTCTACAGTGCGGTTTTAGTCTCGGGCACGTGATGTCGTAAGGAACGGGTTCAGGCTAAATAAGCATAATCTGTTCTGTAATTAGATCATTTGAATATTCTTTCCTGCCAAAATATCAATCTAATGATGAGTTGTCCCTCCTGTAACGTTCCTTTGAGCTACAGAAGAGATGTGAATACAACTCCGATTACTTTCTCCCTCCAAGGGCCGTAGATTCTCTCCGCCCCTAGTCTTCGTACCCAGCCGCCACGCAGTGGTGGCGTGTGGGGTTTGAGAACCAGACTATTCCGCGCCCCGAGCGGCCCCGAGCGGCCCCAGACTAACCAATCAATCCTCACGAAACGAAAACTTTAATTCTGCCGCTCCGTAGTCTCCACTTTCGAATTTCCGAACACCGCGGCGAGAGATATTCTTACCAAGGACGATTCCATACAGTCGGTGCGACGCCTCGGGACGAATATTGCATGCCATCTTATGGAACCAATGATGACACAAATCAAAATTACGGAAGAAGAGCGTATTTCAGGGATTCCGGATGCTCCCACTATTGAGAAGGCATTGGAGGCACTTCACCGGGATGGTCATTGATCCTTATCTACCATTTCTGATACTAGGAATTGTTGTCCTTAATAACGCTGTATTAATATCATGGCTTTGAAAGTGAGTTGACGTAAACAGGTCGACGTGTCGCATCTGGATATTTTGAACGAGCGCATGATTCCCGATCTTATCGAGATGCTCGAGAGAAAAGAGATCCGTCAAATTCCCCCAGGTGTTGATTCAACAGAACTTGCTAATTCAACAGTCGGGTGTGGCAACTTTGTTCAATATCCCCCTCTTTATCCCCAATATCTCTTTGAAGACGTTTTTGCCAACCCTATCGCCGGCGCTGTGCTATGCAACGTTCTCGGTCCTAAACCAGAATTGAGACACGTGTTCACCAATTCCGTATTTCCCATTAAAAGAATTGAGCTGAAAAGAGGCCTTGGATGGGAAGATCCGCCAACCTGTTCATTGCGACATGGTTCACGAACACTTGGACTTTCCTTTTGCGATGACCGTGAATATTCCGTTCGTTGACACCTCGGTGGACAATGGTGCTACCGAATTTTGGCTTGGGACGCACTTCCGTGGTAACAAGGGTATCAAAGATCCCACGCTAGACGGTCCGTGGATTGCACCAGAGTATCTGGAGAATCGACGTGCAGAGTGTCCTCCGATCCGTCCCGCTATTTCCAAGGGCAGTCTCGTTATTAGAGACGTCCGTTTGTGGCATGCGGGGATAGCCAACGAGACTTCCATTCCTAGAATCATGTTGGGCTTGGTAAATGCCACCCGTATCAAACTAATGAAGGGACATTATGCAAGCTGGTACGGAAATCCGATGCGCGTAAAGTTGCCAGAAAGCAGCAGAACCAGAGTCGATGGTTGGGATAAAGATATTAGGATTATGGCAGAGTACATTCCTGATGCCGAGTACAATCACCTGACTTTGCAACATAATGTGACTCAAGCTGGAGGGAACAGAGAAATGACAGCTCAAGAGGTCGCATATACCAAGAAGTATGGAACTGCCGTTCAGCGCTTTGATTCTATGAAATAAAGTACTATCATACATAAACTAAATCATTCCCTGTGTGTACCGACTTCTCGTCGTGATGCTAGTGTCGTGATGCTAGTAGATGATGATCCCACTGTGTAGAGGATGAGATTACTCTTCCCCGGATGGGAGGATATTTGACTCTCCAACTGGTCCCAAAACTTGAAGAGTGGGCGCCCGCAGATACGTATTAATGCAAACCCCGCCAGCCGCCACAGTCAGCCGTTTATTCTCCGGCCGAACCCGGTTCGAGCTCATTCGACGCCGCCTCCTCTGGAGACTGGAGCGTGGCGCGCCAGTCTGGCGACCTGAGGCTTGTGATTCGCCGAAATCCTCCGGAATTATCGATTTGGATCTATCAAATCACGGAAGACCCGACTCAATTCGAGTGCGATCTTTGCAATGAACGCGTTCGCTGTACTGTTGCTCTTTTCATCATTCACCTTGTGTCATGCCTGTAATTTCGTGGCATCTTCAAACGTATGTGCATCCCCTGTCTAGCAACCGTTTGACCTACTTGTAGACGGCGACTACTATTTCTAATCTCCAAGCCACTACTGACTACACCGTCCTTGACGTGTTGACCGTAAGTGGTTGCGACACAGGCGGGTTTTCGTTAACGGAATGGAGGACAGCGGTTGTAGACAACAACACATACCCGGCGCCATCTGTGGTATTCCCTCTGACAGTACAAACCGGGACCATTACTGGTACATTCGTATTCCCGAATTTTGTTGTGAACACTCTCACCCCTGGCGATCAAGTCACGTTCGTATAATAAATATCTTGGTACGTATTCGATATCGTTTGCCCGGTGTTCTAATTATTCTAGGCAATCTTGATCGTAGTATGAGAGTCTCAACCCTGCCCTTCTCGTTGGCACAGTAACCGTGAGCACCGTTTCGGGAATGTACCTTTCTTTTTGCACAGGAACTCTTACTGATTTAGAGACTGACTGTGCCGACGAGTCTCAGTACAACGTCGGTGGAGACCAATACCGTGGCGTCTTTAACCCCATCGACCGTCAGTACTTCAACTTCAAGCTCATCGACGGCCACAACTAGTTCCGATGTCTCTTCGACCTCCTCAACGGTCAGCGCTGGCTCTAAGACCTCTTCGACGTTCAGCACTGGCTCTGGTAGCGCTACCTCGAAAGCCACACCGAGTCAACAAAATACGTCCTCATCTGCTGCTACGGTCAGGATTTCCTTATTTATGTATCTTCACTACTGACGATTGTACAGGTAGGTTCAAACTCTTCGCTATCATCCAGCGCCATCGGAGGAATCGTAGGGGGGGTTCTCGGTACAGTGGTGATTGTTACTCTGATTGTGGCGATATTGGTCTACAAACTGCGAACTTCACGTGGCGCACAACCTGCTGTCCTGGATCGTACTGGTATTGATGAGTCAGATAAAGGTATTCCGAGCTCTGTCGGATTTCCTAGACTCAATGAAGAAGTACCAGGAACTCCTCGAAATGCGGATAGCGCAGTGACTGAGGGAGGATGACTGAGAGGCTATTGAAAAGGGGAGAAGGTATGGTGTTGGGGTGAGGGGCCGCTCTTTAGTCTTGAATTAGCAGCGAAAACGCTCATTCCTGTAGATACGAAATGACTTATATGATGGTTCAAGGCTTGGCAGCAACGGACTTTCCGATCAGCATCAACGTCTCCCAGATTGAAGGTTGACTTTAGTAAGGCGAAGTGTACCCAGATTCCGTGATCTGAGGCGACCTCATGACGGTCTACTCGTTCGCCAGTTTTGTAGCTCAATAAAGTCATCTTTTAAACCTGTTCCCCTAAGAGTGAGCCAACATTAGCCCCTCATGAAAACGCATTGTGCCCCATGACGACCCCAGAATCAATGAATCCGACGCCTCAGTCATTGCTCCTAAAATGAACTACCATGGTTGATTTTTGTGAACATCGCAGAGCACCTGGACTATCCAGACCTGACTGTCTTTAGCCGCACTTGTAAACCAATTTACAGGGAGGCGACGAGATGACAGGATAGAATATCCCATTCCAAATGGACTCGGACTCTATATCAGGCAGCGTGCGGAACCAGTAGTTTTCACGAAGCTGCTCAGTTGGTTTACGAACCTTCGATCTCTTACCATTATGTTCTTCGATATACGTCAGTCTGACGAGAATATGATATATATACTCAAGAACAACCAATGGTGTTTCAGGAATGAACGAAATTTCCATGGTTCCGAAAGAGAGAGGACACTCTTAGGGAAAACAGTGACGACAAGGGGAACGGTGACCGAATGATTCCGTGTCACAGGTTCGCAGTCCAGAGGAACTTGAAAGGAAGATAGGAATATGGGGAAGCCAGAGACTTTCGGTGGACTGGATATACCACGATCTGCCGGCGGAGGAATAAGCGGATTATATGGAACTAGAGCGCGAGGTTGGAGATCTTTTCAATCTTAATTCCAATTTGGAAGGAATAGAAGCGCTTATATGTGGATATCCCGACTG
>Ga0335073_10011659_pt1 | contig 12347 bp, 12 predicted proteins | sample Lox_Sample_22_FD_207093 | JGI IMG/M metagenome (GOLD analysis project Ga0335073, IMG submission 207093) | Soil microbial communities from Loxahatchee National Wildlife Refuge, Florida, United States - Lox_Sample_2.2 | ecosystem: Environmental > Terrestrial > Soil > Wetlands | place: USA... | reverse complement strand
GGGTAGCGCAGGCTCGCGACCGCGGGCGCCGCGCGCGTGCCGCTGCGATCCTCGCTGAGGTCGATGTACAGCAGCCCCGTGACCCCCTGCAGCTGCAGCTCGGCAACGGTGTGCTCCGAAATGGGGGTGGTCGCGTCGACGTCGACGATCACCTCGGCGCGGCTCGAGTCGCGCGGGTCGATGCGCAGGTCGTCCACGCGGCCGACCGGCACGCCGAGGTAGCGCACCGCGGCGCCCTTCTCGAGGCCGCTGACGCTGCCGCTGAAATAGATCTCGTAACGGTGGTAGTCGCGGTGCTCGCGGGTGTCGGAGTACCAGTAGACGAACAGCGTCCCGGCGAGCGCCACCAGCAGCACGAAGGCGCCCACGGCGGCGTAGTTGGCGTCACGCTCCATGCGCGGCACCGAGGCGGGCGCGGGCGCGCTCGCCATGGAAATACGCCTGGATCCACGGGTTCGGGTCCTCGACGATGCGGTCGAGCGTGCCCGAGATCATGTGCCTGTCCACGATCACCCCGACACGATTGCAGGTACGGAAGATGCTGTCCAGATCGTGCGTGATCATGACGATCGTGAGCTTGAGGTGCTGCTGCAGGTACAGCACCAGGTCGTCGAACGCCGCGGCCGAGACCGGGTCGAGTCCGGAGGTGGGCTCATCGAGGAACAGCAGCGGCGGATCGAGTGCCAGGGCGCGCGCCACGGCCGCGCGCTTGACCATGCCGCCGGACAGCTGCGCCGGGTACTTGGCGGCGGCGTCCTCCGGCAGCCCCACCAGGCGGATCTTGAGCAGCGCCAGCCCGGCGAGCGCATCCGCCGGCAGGCTCAGGTGCTCGATCATCGGCAGCTGCACGTTCTGCAGCACCGTGAGCCCGGTGTAGAGCGCGCCCGACTGGAAGGCGACACCGTAACCGGCCTTGATCGGGCGCAGCTGCTCGGGCGAGAGCTGCGTGATGTCCCTGCCGTGGATGCACACCGTGCCGGCGGCCGGGCGCTGCAGGCCGAGGATCGTGCGCAGCAGCACCGACTTGCCCGCGCCCGACCCGCCGACGATGCCGAACACCTCGTCGGCCCCGACCTGCATGTCGAGCCCGTCGTGCACCACCTGGGTGCCGAAGCGGTTGACGAGCCCGCGTACCTCCACCACCGGCGCCATCAGATGTCCAGCCTCATGAACAGCACCGCGAACAGCGCATCCGCCAGGATCACCAGGAAGATCGCCTGCACCACGGCGACGGTCACCAGGTGGCCGAGCTCGCGCGCCGAGCCGCGCACCTCCATGCCGCGATAACAGCCGGCGAAGGCGATCAGCAGCGCAAACACCGGCGCCTTGATGAGGCCCACCCAGAAGGTGGTGCCGGAGATCGACTCGTTCACGCGGTTCACGTACTGCGTGAGCGGCATGTCGAGCAGGAAGCGGCACAGCAGGCCCCCGCCGGCGATGCCGATGAGATCGGCGATGACGGTGAGCAGCGGCAGTGCGATCGCGAGCCCGAGGAGGCGCGGCACGATGAGCAGCTCGATCGGGTCGGCGCCGGTGGCGGTGAGCGCGTCCACCTCCTCGTTGAGCTTCATCGAGCCGATCTCGGCGGCGAAGGCGCTGCCGGAGCGCCCGGCGACGATCACCGAGGTCAGCAGCACGCCGAGCTCGCGCAGCACGCCGATGGTGACCAGATCGACGACGTAGATGTCGGCGCCGAGCCCGCGCAGCTGCTGGGCGCTCAGGTACGCGAGGATCACGCTGATCAGGAAGGCGATGAGCGCCACGATCGGCATGGCGGTGATGCCGGTGTCGTAGACGTGGCGGACCACCGAGATCGGCCGCAGCCGCCGCGGGTGCGCGAGGCTCGCGGCGAAGGTCGTGCACACGCGCCCGAAGAAGGCGAGGCCGGCGAAGATGTCGCGGCCCGTGCGCACCGCGTAGCGGCCGATGGCGATCAACGCGCGGTCGCCCGGCTCCTTGGGAGTCTCCGGGGCGGGCGGCTCGGCGGCGGCCGCCGCCTCATCCGCGAGCGTCGCGTCCACCAGGCGCAGCTGGTCGGGCGCGGCGCCGACGAAGCCGACCTCGGCGCCCGCGCGGCGCGCGCGCCGCACGAAGGCGCGCAGCGTCCAGGCGCCGGAGAGATCGAGGCGGCTGATGCCGGCGGCGCCGATGCGGATGGCGGGGACCGAGGCGACGTCGATCGCCGCGAGTGAGCGCTCCAGGCGCGCGACTTCGCGCACGCTCCACTCGCCCGTCAGCTCGAGCTCGAGCCCGTTGGCGGTACGGCGGACCTCGACACTTTCCCGATTCGGATCCGTTGCTGACACTCGCGGCCCTGTCGCCCGCCGGGGACTGCGATCATAAGCCCCCGGCCGCGGAGCGGGCGAGTGCCGGTGTCAGAAGTCAGCTGTCGTCGCGGTAACGGCGGACGCGGGCCGCCGCGTAGAGCATCGCGCCCGCGGCGAGCACTCCGAGCCACAGATCGACGTCGGTGAAGACGCCGGCGAGATCGAACTTGTCCAGCACTATGCCGACCGGGAAGAGATGGTGCAGGTCGCCGAACTGGTTGGGGCCGGCGATCAGCTTGTGCCAGATGCCGCTCATCCGGTAGCGCTCGAAATCCGCGATGTAGTGCGTGCCGAGTGCGACGCGCTCGAGGATCGGCGCCACCAGCGGCACGAGCGTCGCCCACAGGATCGGCGCGCGCCGTATCCAGGCGGAGAACAGCAGCAGCGCCGCGGCGATCGGTGCGTACCAGAGCACGCTCAGCACCACCTCGAGCAGCAGCACCACCTCGGTGCGCAGCCACTCGTAGGTGCTCCAGCCGAGGGTCCCCGGCGCGCGCACCGCGAAGATCGCCATGAAGACCAGGTCGGCGAGCGTCGCGATCACGAACACGCCGAGCGGGACGACCACGGCGGCGACCACGAACTTGGAGGCGACCGTGAAGCCGTCCGACAACGGCATGGACTTCCAGAAGAGGATGCTGCGGTCCTTGCGCTCCGCGAACAGGCAGTCGAGCAGGTAGAAGCCGACCACGACGCCGGTGACGATGAATACCGGCTGCGCCGCCACCCATTGACCGATGGTGAGGATGGCCACGCGTTGCTCGTGCGTGAGCACTCCGTCCGGGAGGTCGAGGTTCATGCGGCCGAGCAGCAGTGCGACCGCCAGCAGCGCTTCCACCACCAGCGGTGCCCGCCACAGCGCCGGATGCTCCCAGAGCTCGCGGCGCACCAGCGCCAGCATCGTGTCGAGCGGTCCGGCGCGGCGCAGCAGCGCGGGTGGCGGTGCGACGGTGGCAACGTTGGCGTTCATATCAGTGCGGCCCCACAGTTGGCGTACATGAGATAGGTGGCGAGCGCGACCACGGCGCCGGCAAGCAGCGGCGCGACCCAGGGGGCCGAGCGCTGCCACGCGCCGGCGGCGCGGGCGCTGCGTGGTTCGAAGCCTGCGGCAGCGCGGCTCATGTGGCGCTCGCTCCCTGCATCTTGGCGACGAACAGGTCGGCGATCGACGGCGTGCGCAGCTCGCCGTACGGGGCGAGCTCGGCGGCGGTCCGGCCCTCGAAGAACATGGCCACCCGGCCGAAGATCTCGCGCTCGTAGAAGGGCTTCAACTCGCGGGCGCGCGCGGTCTGCTCGCCGCTCACGGTGAGCTGCTGGAAGCGCGCGCCGAGCTCCTCGACCGGCGAGTTGAGGGTGAAATGTCCGTGATTGATGAAGATCACGTCGGTGAACAGCTGCTCGACCTCTTCCACCTGGTGGGTGGTGATGAGGATCGTGCGCTCCTTGTCGAAATAGTCGTTGAGCAGCGTGTCGTAGAACTGGCGGCGGTAGAGCAGGTCGAGGCCGAGCGTCGGCTCATCGAGCACCAGCAGCCGCGCGTCGATCGCCAGGATCAGCGCCAGATGCAGCTGGGTCACCATGCCCTTGGAGAGCTGGCTGACGCGGCTGCCGCGCTTGATGTCGGTCTTGGCGAGGAAGCCCTCGGCGACGCTGCGGTCGAAGCGCGGGTGCACGTGCTCGACCAGGTCGAGCGCCTGCGCGACACGCAGCCAGCGCGGCAGCACGGCCACGTCGGCGATGAAACAGACCTCGCGCATCAGCGCATCGCGCTGGATGCGCGGATCGAGGCCGAGTACGCGCAGCTCACCCTCGAACGAGGTGAGTCCGAGAATGGCCTTGAGCGCGGTGGTCTTGCCGGCGCCGTTCGGGCCGATGAGGCCGACGATGCGCCCCGGCTCGACGCTGAAGCTCACGCCATCGAGCGCGCGGGTCGCGCCGTAGGCCTTCGAGAGCGCGCGTCCTTCAATTACCGCTGTCATCTTGCTCCCCCTTGGGTTGCGTCGGCGGGAAGGGCGCGGCGGGTGCGGCCTTGCCGGCCGCGAGCAGCTCCTCGCTCGAGAGGCCGAGGCGCTGGATGGTCTGGTAGACCTTCGGCCAGTCGTCCTCGAGGAAGCGCTGCCGCTCGTCCTTCATCAGTGCCTTGCGCGCGCCGAGGCTCACGAACATGCCGCGGCCCCGGCGCTTCTCCACCAGTTGCTCGTCGACCAGCTGCTGGTAGCCCTTGAGCACCGTCAGCGGGTTGAGGCGGAAGTCGGCGGCGACGTTGCGCACCGAGGGCAACGGGTCGCCTTCCTTGAGGACGCCTTCCAGGATCATGGCAACCACGCGGTCTCGCAGTTGCCGGTAGATCGGCAGGCTGTTGTCCCACTGTGGATCCATGATGGCGCTTGTCACGGGCGTTGCTGTGCTAGCCGATTAATCTACCAAAACAGCCGGCTCGGGCTTGCCGAACCAGGACGGGGCGCTCACGTGCGCGGCGCTGCTCAGCGCAGGGCTCGCACCCGGGACGACCGCGGTCGACTCGACGAAGGCCATGCTGCATACGACACAGATCACGGCGGCGGCGGCGGCACAGGTCAGATTCCGGTACAGGGTCATTACGGCGTTCATGGTCATCTCCTTGCAGGTTTTTCACTCTCTTCAGCTCCCTGCCCCATGCAGGTCGCTTTCTATGGTGTTGTACTCTACTAGAACACTACTTGAGTGTCAAACTATTTCAGCAAATGACCCCCAGGGCCTCAAAGCCGGGGCTCCCGGGGGGGTCCAGCAGGGGCGCGAGCGCCGCTTTTGCAGGGCCCATGCGGCACACAGGCTAGAATTTCGGGTCCCTCCAGCCCTGGCCAGCAGAGAAGCCCCATGAAACCCGCCGTCAATGTCGCGATCACCGGCGCCGCCGGACAAATCGGCTATGCGCTCGCCTTCCGCGTCGCCTCCGGTGCGCTGCTCGGGCCGGACACGCGCGTGCGGCTGCATCTGCTCGAGATCAGCGCGGCGCTGCCGGCCCTCTCAGGCGTGCTGATGGAGCTCGCCGACTGCGCCTTTCCAACACTCGAGCAGGCGCTCGCGACCGACGATGCCAACGTGGCCTTTCGCGATTGTCAGGTGGCGATGCTGGTGGGCGCGCGGCCGCGCGGGCCCGGCATGGAGCGCAAGGATCTGCTGCTCGCCAACGCGCAGATCTTCTCGGCGCAGGGCCAGGCACTCAACCGGCACGCGGATCGCAACGTGCGCGTGCTGGTGGTCGGCAATCCCGCCAACACCAACGCGCTCATCGCGCAGGCCAACGCGCGCGACCTCAATCCACGCAACTTCACCGCCATGACGCGCCTCGATCACAACCGCGCCATCGCGCAGCTCGCCGACAAGACCGCCACGCACGTGAGCGACATCCGCCGCATGACCATCTGGGGCAATCACTCCGCGACCCAGTACCCGGATCTGACCCACGCGCTCGTCAACGGCAAGAGCGCGCCCGCGCTGCTCGAGCGCAAGTGGATCGAGGAGACCTTCATTCCGACGGTGCAGCAGCGCGGCGCCGCGGTCATCAAGGCGCGCGGCGCCTCCTCGGCGGCCTCGGCCGCTTCGGCGGCGATCGATCACATCCATACCTGGGTGCACGGCACGGGCAAGGACGACTGGGTGAGCATGGCCGTGCCGTCCGACGGCAGTTACGGCATACCGGCGGGCGTCATCTACTCGTACCCGGTGACGATCGCCAACGGCGAGTACCGCATCGTGCCCGCCCTCGCGATCGATGAGTTCAGCCGCCAACGCATGGACGCGACTCACCGCGAGCTGCTCGAGGAACGCGACGGAGTCAGAAACCTGCTCGGTTGAAGGGAATCCCTATGCTCGGTGCGATCGTCTCGCTGATCGTGGTGCTGGCGGTGGCGTACGCCGTCACGCAGGTCGGAGGCGTGATCACCCTGGTGTTCATCGCCGCGGTGTTGTTTCTGGCGTACCGGCGGCTGTCGCTGCTCGCCTTCACGGTCACCTTCACGGTGCTGCTGGCCGTCTACACCACCGCCGGAGCGCCGGCGGGACTGTGGAAGGGGCTGCTGTGGGTGCTGCTCGCGGGACTGTGGCTGCTCAACGTGCGGCCGCTGCGCAAGGCGCTCATCACCCGCCCCTTCATGGCGGCGTACCTGAGGCTGCTGCCCTCGATGTCGCAGACCGAGAGGGAGGCACTCGAGGCGGGCACGGTGTGGTGGGACGGGGAGCTCTTCACCGGTGCACCCGACTGGCGCAAGCTCCTCAGTGCCAGGGCGCCGCAGCTGTCCCCCGAGGAGCAGGCCTTCCTCGACGGCCCGTGCGAGGAGCTGTGCCGGATGCTCGATGAGTGGAACATCACCCACGAGCGCGCCGATCTGCCGCCGGCGGCCTGGGAGCTGCTGAAGACCCGCGGGTTCTTCGCGATGATCATCCCGAAGAAGTACGGCGGCATGGAGTTCTCCGCCTACGCGCACTCGTGCGTGCTCGCCAAGATCTCGAGCCGGAGTCCCACCGCCGCCTCCAACGCCGCGGTGCCCAATTCCCTCGGTCCGGCCGAGCTCCTCAACCACTACGGCACCGAGGAGCAGAAGAACTACTACCTGCCGCGTCTGGCACGCGGCGACGAAGTGCCCTGTTTTGCGCTCACCGGCCCGCGCGCCGGCTCCGATGCCGCCGCCATTCCCGATACCGGAGTGGTGTGCCGCGGCCTGTGGCAGGGGCAGGAGATCGTCGGCCTGCGGCTCAATTTCTCCAAGCGCTACATCACGCTCGCGCCGATCGCGACCGTGATCGGGCTCGCCTTCCGCATGTTCGATCCGGAGCGGCTCCTCGGCGAGAGGACCGACCTCGGCATCACGGTGGCGCTGATCCCGCGCCACACGCCCGGCGTCAGCATCGGCCGCCGGCATTTCCCGCTCAACATCCCCTTCCAGAACGGCCCGATCCAGGGACACGACGTGTTCGTGCCGCTCGACTTCATCATCGGCGGCGTGAAGATGGCCGGCAGCGGCTGGCGCATGCTGGTCGAGCAGCTCTCGGTGGGACGCTGCATCTCCCTGCCCTCCAACACCACCGGCGCCTCCAAGGCCGGGGTGTGGGCCACCGGCGCCTACGCCCGCATCCGCAGCCAGTTCAACACGCCGGTGGGCCGATTCGAGGGAGTCGAGGCGGTGATTGCGCGCATGGCGGGGCTCACCTACACGATGGACGCGGCGCGCTCGGTCACGACCGGTGCGATCGACGGCGGCGAGAAGCCCTCGGTGCCCTCCGCGATGCTCAAGTACCACGTCACCGAGATGGGCCGCCAGGTCGCCAACGACGCCATGGACGTGCACGGCGGCAAGGGCATCATGCTCGGACCGAAGAACTACCTCGGGCGCGGCTACGAGATCACCCCGGTCGCGATCACCGTCGAAGGGGCCAATCTCCTCACCCGCAACCTGATCATCTTCGGCCAGGGCGCGATCCGCTGTCATCCGTTCGTGCTGCGCGAGATGACCGCGGCCCGCAATCCCGACCGCGCCGCCGGCGTCGAGGCGTTCGATCGGGCGCTGTTCGGCCACATCGGCTTCACCATCTCGAACGCGGTGCGCTCCTTCCTCATGGCGCTCACCCACGCGCGCTTCACGCGCGCGCCGGTGGCGGGCGAGACGGCCCGCTACTACCAGCACATCGTGCGCTTCAGCGCCTCGTTCGCCTTCGCCGTGGATGTCGCCATGCTGACGCTCGGCGGCTACCTGAAGAAGAAAGAGGGTCTCTCGGCGCGGCTCGGCGACGTGCTGTCCGCGATGTACCTCGCTTCCATGGTGCTCAAGCACTACGAGAACCAGGGCCGCAACGAGGCCGACCTGCCCATCGTCGAATGGGCCTGCCGCAACCTGCTCTACCACGCGCAGGAGCAGCTGCATGGCTTCCTGCGCAACTTCCCGAACCGTCCGCTCGCGGCCCTGATGCGCGCCCTGATCTTCCCGCGCGGCCTGGTGTACTCCGCGCCCGGCGACCGGCTCGGCCATCGCGTCGCCACGCTCGTCACCTCGGCGACCGAGGTGCGCGAGCGGCTCTGCCACGGCATCTACTGGACGCTCGAGCCCGGCAACCCGCTCGGCCTGCTGCAGGAGGCGCTGCTGCTCGCCGAGAAGCTCGAGCCGCTGCTGAAGCGCATCCGCGTCGAGGGCGTCAAGACCGGCCGCGTGAGCGCGCTCGACCTCCCGGGCCAGATCCAGCAGGCACTCGCGGCCGGGATCGTCTCCGAGACCGAGGCGGCGGCGCTGCGCGAGTACGACAGGAAGACGCTCGATCTGATCAACGTCGATGACTTCGCCTCCGAGGAGCTCGGCACGCAGGCGCAACCCCTCGAGGCCGATGCCGAGGCCGGGCAGGCGCGGCCGCACGTCGCATGAGCACCCCGGCCGGCGCCGTACCGGGCACCGCAGCGAGCGCCGCGCCGGCTGCAACGGCTCCCCTCGCCCTGATCCCGCTCGCGCCCCGCTGCGATAACTGCGGCGCGAGCCTCACCGGGCGCTACTGCGCCAATTGCGGCCAGCGGCGTGAGCCGCCCGTGAACTCGCTGTGGCACTTCCTCACGGTGGCCTTCGAGGATGTGACGCACGCCGACTCGCGCCTCTGGTCGACGCTCGCCGCGCTGCTCTTCAAGCCCGGCTTCCTCACCCACGAGTTCCTCGCCGGCCGCCGCGCGCGCTACCTGCCGCCGGTGCGGCTCTACCTCGTGCTCTCGGTGGTGTTCTTCCTGTGCGCCTCGTTCGGCCAGCCGAAGGTGGTGCAGCTGAGCATCAACGATGCGGGCGTGCCGCAGAAAGCGCGCGTCCTGCCGCTCGATCAGGCAGACATGAACCCCGAGGGCACGCGCCCCGGCGAGACCGTTGCGCAGCGCAACGCACGCGAGTGCGCCATGATCCATTTTGCGGGGCCGCTCGATGAGGCGATGCGCAAGGCGTGCCTCAGGATCCGCAGCGACGATGCGCGCTCGCTGGTAGCCGCCGTCCGCCACAACCTGCCGCGCACCATGTTCGTGTTCCTGCCGCTGCTCGCCGGGATCATGAAGCTGTTCTACTGGAGGCCGCGGCACTACTACGTCGAGCACCTGCTGCTGCTGCTGCACAATCACGCCTGCGCCTTCCTCGTGCTGCCGCTCGCCTGGGGCCTGAGTGCGCTGCTGCCGTTCGCCGCCGGCTGGACTGAGGTTGCGGTGTTCCTCTACCTGGTGTGGTACATGTACCGCTCGCTGCGCGTGGTCTACGGGCAGGGCCCCGTGCTCACCATGGCCAAGCTCGCCGCGCTCTCGTTGCTGTACTTCGTATTCGGCATCGTGATGTTCGTACTCGCCTTCGCCTATAGCGCGCTCACGCTGGATTAGCCCCGCCAGGGATCGGCTCATGCCTCCTCCATTGCCCACCTACAGCGGACTGTCCCTGTGAAGGAGATCACCATGCGAACGCTTCTCCCCGGTGCACTGGCTCTCGCCGCCTCACTCGCGGCTGCACCTCCTGCGCTCACCCAGACACCGTCGGCCGCACCCGCGGCCATGGCTGCTGCCTTGCCGCGCACCCCCTCGCCGCCCGGCGCCGAGGTGTACATCATCAGCCCCCGCAACGGCGCCACGGTGAAGAGCCCGGTGCGCGTACTGTTCGGGTTGAAGGGCATGGGCATCGCGCCCGCGGGGGTCAAATTCGACAACACCGGCCATCATCACCTCATCGTCGACGGCGATCCGCCCGCCGACATGGGGGCGCCGCTGCCGGCCACCGACCACCTGCTGCACTTCGGCAAGGGCCAGACCGAGACCTCCCTGCCGCTGAGCCCCGGCAAGCACACCCTGCAGCTGCTGCTCGCCGACCAGAACCACATTCCGCATGAGCCGCCGGTGATCTCCCGCAAGATCACGATCACCGTCGTGCCCTGAAGGACGGGCCCGTGAGCCGCGCCGTCCTGCACGTCGACATGGACGCCTTCTACGCGTCCGTCGAGCAGCACGACGACCCGACGCTGGCCGGCAAGCCGGTCATCGTCGGCTGGGCGGGCGGCCGCGGCGTGGTGGCGGCGGCGAGCTACGAGGTGCGCGTCTTCGGCGTCCGCTCGGCCATGCCGATGCGCACCGCGCTCAGGCTGTGCCCGCACGCGCTGTGCGTGCCGCCGCGCATGGCGCGCTACCAGGAAGTATCCGGCACCGTATTCGGCGTATTCCGCGAGATCACGCCGCTGGTGCAGGGGCTCTCGCTCGATGAGGCGTTCCTCGATGTCACCGCGAGCCAGGCCCTCATGGGCGGTGCGGTCGAGATCGCACGCCGCATCAAGCAGCGCATCCGCGAGCTCACCGGCCTCACCGCCTCGGTGGGCGTCGCGCCGAACAAGCTCGTGGCCAAGATCGCTTCCGACCTCGACAAGCCCGACGGGCTCACCGTGGTGCCCGCCGAGCGGGTGCGCAGCGTGCTCGACCCGCTCTCGGTGCGGCGCCTGCCGGGGCTCGGACGCAAGACGGGCGAGCGGGTCGAGGCGGCCGGCATCCGCACCTTCGCGCAGCTGCGCACCGCGCCCGATGCGGTGCTGTGGCCGCTCTTCGGCCGCTACAGCGCGTGGGTGCGCGAGCGCGCCTGCGGGATCGACGAGCGGCCGGTGGAGCCCGATCTCGAGGAGAAGTCCCTGTCCGCCGAGGACACCTTCGAAGAGGACGTCGCGGACGCGCGGGTGCTGCAGGCGCAGCTCGCCCGCCTCGCGGACCTCGCCTGCGCGCGGCTGCGCGGCCGGCAGCTGGTGAGCGGCTGCGTGGGCGTGAAGATCCGCCGCGGCGACTTCGTCACCTTCACCCGCCAGCGGGCCATTGCGCCTGCGACCTGCGAGGGGCGGGTCATCGCCGGGGTGGCCGCCGAGCTGCTCGAGCGGTGGTTGCGCGAGCACCCGGGCGCGAAACTTCGCCTGCTCGGCGTGGTCTTGACAGAGCTCAAGCCCGCCTCCCAGCTGGGGCTCTTCGAGGAGGTGCGCCGCGGCGGCCGTCTCGATGCCACCCTCGATGAGGCGCGGGCGCGCTTCGGCGCGCGGGCGCTGCGCCGGGGAAACACTTTTCTGTAGCATCGCACCCATGTATCTGAAGTTCTTCGGCCTCAACGAGAAGCCGTTCGCGATCACACCGGACCCGCGCTATCTCTACCTGAGCGCGCGGCACGCCGAGGCGCTCGCGCACCTGCTGTACGGCATCAACGAGGCCGGCGGGTTCGTGCAGCTCACCGGCGAGGTGGGCACCGGCAAGACCACCATCGTGCGCTCGCTCCTCGCGCAGGCACCGAAGGATGCCGAGATCGCCCTGATCCTCAACCCGCGCATGACCGCGCCGGAGTTCCTGCTGACCATCTGCGAGGAGCTCGGCATCGAGGTTGCGGGCGCCGCGCGCTCGAGCCTGAAGGACCTGGTCGACACGCTCTCCGCACATCTGCTGCGCGCGCACGCGGCCGGGCGGCGCGTCGTGCTGGTGGTGGATGAGGCGCAGAACCTCTCCCCCGACGTGCTCGAGCAGGTGCGGCTCCTCACCAACCTCGAGACCAATACGCAGAAGCTCCTGCAGATCATCCTCATCGGGCAGCCGGAGCTGCGCGAGCTGCTCGGGCGCAACGAGCTGCGCCAGCTGGCGCAGCGCATCACCGGCCGCTACCACCTCGATCCGCTGTCGCGCGAGGAGACCACCGCCTACGTGCGTCACCGGCTGCGCGTCGCGGGCGCGACCACCGACATCCTGAGCGCCTGGGCGCTGCGCGAGGTCTACCGGCTGTCACGCGGCGTGCCGCGCATCATCAACGTCATCTGCGACCGCGCACTCCTCGGCGCCTACTCGCTCGACCGTCACCGCGTCACCGGCGGACTGATCCGGCGCGCCGCCGCCGAAGTGTTCGGCCGCGGGTTCGCCGCGTTCTGGCTGCCCTGGGCCGCGGCGGCCGCCGTCGCCGCGGTGCTCGCGGCGGTCACCGCGACCCTGTGGGCATTCGGCCCGTGGACCCCGGGGGCGCGCGCCGTGGCCGCCAC
>Ga0335073_10011658_pt1 | contig 12348 bp, 11 predicted proteins | sample Lox_Sample_22_FD_207093 | JGI IMG/M metagenome (GOLD analysis project Ga0335073, IMG submission 207093) | Soil microbial communities from Loxahatchee National Wildlife Refuge, Florida, United States - Lox_Sample_2.2 | ecosystem: Environmental > Terrestrial > Soil > Wetlands | place: USA... | reverse complement strand
TTTGGCTGTTCTTGCCATCAACAAGCGGACCGGCAAGCTGGAGCAAACGCCCGAAGTGGTGATGCGCGGTTTTGGCGGGGCGGACGTTACCGACCAGGCTCGCGAACTGGTGCTGAAGACGCTCGATGGTCTAACCAGCGAAGAAAAGGCAGATTACGGAATGGTCAAGGAGAAAGTTCGGGTCGAGCTGAAGCGCCTGATCCAGAAAACCACGGGACGCCGTCCCATGATCATGCCGGTGATCATGGAAATCTGACGCCGCGGCTCGGCGTATGTTACTGAAGAGCAGTTCTGCATTGGTTGTTCATCCCGATGACATCCAGAATGGGTAAAATCCCGGTATGCGCAAACCTGCCTGTTTGTTGGGATTGATCGTTGCGGTCCTGCTTGCGGGCGCCGCGGCCGGCGCACAGGAACCCAAGGCCACGGTTCCATCCTGCCTTCCCACGGCAACTCTGGAGCAGCTCATTGTTGCTCTTGACGATGCCGTCAGCGGCCCTGCGAACAAAGACCGCACGTGCCTGCGCCAGATTCTCTTGCCTGAAGCGCGACTTACCCCAATCCGGCAGATGGACGACGGCAGCTTTTCGCCACGCATCCTGACTGTTGACGACTGGATCGATGCGGTGGCCAAGCGCGGAAGCGAAGAGATGTATGAGCGGCAAATCAAGGTGAAGTCGGATGCCTATGGCCATTTTGCCCAGCTTTGGAGCACGTACGAAATCCGGCCGACTCCCGAAGGCAAAGCGACCGTGACCGGAATCAACAGCGTGCAGGCTGTGTTCGATGGCAAGCGCTGGAGGGTGTTTTCTGTTTTGTGGGAGGCGAATTCAACTGCCGGTCCAGTACCGGAGAAGTATCTGCCATGAGCGCAGCCACGGAGTCCCTGGTCTCGCTCGATGCGATTCGCGCAGCGGCTTCGCGCATCGCGGGGATCGCCGTGAGGACGCCTCTGGTTCGTGCGCCGTTTTCTGGCGCGACGGGCGAGGTCTGGCTGAAAGCTGAGAGTCTTCAGCCGATTGGTGCATTCAAGATTCGCGGAGCGGCAAACAAGATCCTGCAACTCAGCCCGGAAGAGATCGATCGCGGTGTGATTACCTATTCGAGCGGCAACCATGCTCAGGGAGTGGCGTATGCGGCTCGTGCAGTGGGCGCGAGAGCGGTGATCGTGATGCCATCGAATGCTCCCGCGATCAAAAGGGCATCGACAATGGCGTTGGGCGCCGAAGTCGTGATTGTGGGGCCGGCCTCAAGCGAGCGGCTCGCCAAGGCAGAAGAACTGGTTCGCGAGCATGGCTATATCGTCGTGCCGCCTTATGACGACGAACAGATCATTGCCGGGCAGGGAACCTGCGGACTTGAGATCGTGGAGGAACTTCCCGGTGTGGACCTTGTGCTGGCGCCGGTCTCCGGCGGAGGACTGCTGAGTGGCGTGGCCGCGGCCATCAAACAGGTCCGCCCGCAGGCTCGCATTTTCGGCGTGGAACCGGAACTTGCGGGGGACACGGCCGCGAGTTTTCGCAGCAAGAAGATTGTCACCTGGCCTGCCGAACTCGTGAGCCGGACCATCGCTGACGGACTCCGCACCCAAAGCGTGGGCATCCGCAACTTCGCGCACATCCTGGCATATGTTGAAGGGATCATCACCGTGAATGAGCCTGAGATTCGCGCGGCCATGCGGGCAATTGTTGCCACTTCAAGGCTGGTTCCGGAGCCGAGCGGAGCCGTTGCCGCGGCGGCGTTGCTGTTTCGCTCCAACGAGCTTCCGAAGTACCGCAAGGCGGTGGCGGTGGTGAGCGGCGGCAATGTAGCGCCTGCATTCCTGGCAGAAGTGCTCACGGAAACTGGTCCGTAGCGTCGTTGAACTATGATTTTTGCTGTGAAGAGAACAAGCGTTTTTGCAGTTTCCTCCTTGATCGTGCGCAAATGTGCCGTGGGACTCCTGGTTGTGTGCGCGTCGTTGCCTGCGCTCGGCGACAAGAAGCAGCCGCAAATCGTGAAGCCGATGGCTGGTCCGCGCGCAACGGTTCTTCGCGTGACCTGGCTCTACATCTCGCCTGATATGAGCGCACAGAAAGTGGACCGGGTTCAGATCGGCCGGGAGATGGTGGTGGCCGAAAAGAGCGGCCCGTGGATGCGCGTTTATGCCAACACCGATATCGAGGAAGAACACGCAAGCGACACGCCGATTTTTGGCAGCAACGAGACTCCGCCGCCGATCTCGGGCTGGGTTGAGGCAAAGGGCGTCGTCGAGGATACAACTCCAAACGGCGACCTTATCCTGATGGGTGCAGCCGCTAACCAGGAAGCTGCTGCCAGCGACCCGCGCGGACCTGTGAATGCCGCTCGTAGCGCGCACCTGCTCTACCGCAGGGTTGCCGAGATGTTTCCTAACTCGCCTCTGGCGGGCGAGGCAGCGTGGCGCGCCGCCGACATCCTGTGGCAGATCCAGAAAGCCGATCTCTCATCTCTTCCATCGGCAAAGGAACGCGACCCTTACATGCGCGAACAGATGGACGAGGACAATCTGAAGAAGGTCGTCAAGTACTTTCCCCATACGCGCTGGGCGGACCTGGCCGATTTCGATTTAATCGATAACAAGCTTTGCGGCGATTGGCAAGGTTCGACCAAGTGCCCCGAGAGAGAAGCAGAGATTTACGAGAAATACGCGGATGAGCATCCAGACAGTCCGCGTGCGGCGAAGGCTCTTTATGAAGCTGTCTACCGGCAGGCGGTGCTGGCCGATATGTATGGTGCTGATGGAAGCGACAAGAAACAGGATGATGCGCACAACCACGCGCGCGAACTGGCAACAAGGTTAAAGGATAAGTACCCGCAATCGGACTATACATGGAGAGCGGCAGCCCTGGTGTACAAATTGGATCAGGGCGTTCCTGTCTATGGTATCGAGCGCGAATAGCGAGATGAAGAAGCATGCCGCTCGCTCGACGGCACGGAAAGATCGAACTTCGGAGGCTTTTTGAACGTTTACATTCAGTCTGTCCTATTGGGCATTGTGGAAGGCTTGACCGAGTTTTTGCCGGTCAGTTCAACGGCACACCTGCGAATTGCCGAAGCGTTGATGCGTATTCCTCTGGACGATGCCTACTGGAAGATGTACACGATTGTGATCCAGGCAGGCGCGATTTTTGCCTTGCTGCTTCTCTACCTGGAGCGCATTCTGGGGTTCATTCGCACGTTTCCAAAAGGCGAGGGCGGCGACCGCACCTGGCTTACGCATCCCATCTCACTTACGCTAATCGCATTTGCCTGTACCTCAATTCCGGCGCTTGTTCTGAAGAAATGGAGTGACAGGAATCTGAGCAGTCTGAGTGTGATTGCATGGGCGCTGCTGGTCGGCGGCATTGTGATGTGGATTGTGGACGCGCGCTCGAGCCGGTACGAACCGACCACGACGCACGTGGAAGAGATCGGGCTGGGGCAATCAATCTGGATCGGGCTTTGCCAGGCCTTGTCAGCCATCTTTCCGGGCACCTCCCGCTCCATGTCCACGATTGCGGCTGGACAACTTGTCGGTCTCGACCGTCCTTCGGCGCTTGAGTTCAGTTTTCTGCTTTCAATTCCAACCATGCTGGCCGCCACGGGCTACGATCTGCTCAAGGAGATTCATCCAAGCAGGTCCGCATTGGCTGCGGGGGCCGTACCGGTTGCTCATGTAGTTATGACGGGCGAACGCTGGATTGTTCTGGCCACCGGCTTCGTGGTTTCGTTCATCGTTGCGCTTGGGGTGGTGGAGTGGTTCCTAATGTGGGTGCGGAAGCACGGATTCACCATCTTCGCCATCTACCGGATCATCATCGGAATTGCGCTGCTGATCTGGGGTGGAAAGATTATCGGGGGCTAACCTGCGACATCTCCGCGACTTGCGACGGGGGTTGGCAGCGAGGTTCCCCCCGATTGCTTTTGCCCGGAACCCGCTTCGGCGACAGGGATAATAGAAACTGCTCTGGGATTTTCCGTCCCTCCTGACGGCTCGTTCGCGTCCGATTGCGGCGGCCGTGGAGCGGAGGCATCCCTGTGATGAAGACGATTCCGATTGCCCTTTCGCCCACGCGCAGCCGCGCCCTGAACGTGTTTCTGGGCCTGATGCTGGCGCTGGTCTCGGTACTGCTGTTCTTCGCTCTTGCGACCTACCATCCCACCGACCCCTCGATGAACACGGCTACAGATGCAATGTTGCCGCGCGCCATCCACAACTGGATTGGGCTTTTCGGTGCATGGCTAAGTGACCTGATGCTGCAATCGATCGGCATCACTGCATTTCTGCTTCCGATATGGCTGGGCAGTGTGGGATGGAGTTGGATGCGTTCGCGTTCGGGTGGTTCGGCCTGGCTGCGGTGGGTCGGATGTGCTTTGGCCGTGGTTTTCCTTCCTGCCGTTTTTGGTCTATTGCCCTGGCATTGGCACTGGCTGCATGCCGTGCCGATCGAGGGGGTGATGGGCAAGCTGATTGCGGGCATGCTGATCGTTTACTTGAATGTGCAGGGAGCGTGGCTAGTGGCTGCGGCCCTGGCCGGCGCAGGCATCTATTTTGCTTCATCGGTCAGCTTCTGGACGATCAAGCAGTTTGTTGAAGATCGCTGGGTCCATGCGATGGCAATGAACGACCGTTGGCGCAACTGGCGCGAAGAGCGCGCCGAGCGCAAGGCTGAGCAAGAGGCCGTGCGGATTCAGCAAGAATCGCCGGGGCCGGACCAGAGGCTGTTTTCAGGATCAATTGGTGCGACCGACGAACCCGCTGCCGAGCCGAATGCCAAGGGGCTCAGCAGGATTGCCGCCTTTTTTGGACGAAGGCAAAAGCCCTTTGAATCCGACCCGGTGGACGAGATTCCGGCTTTCCAGCGGGCCGCGACTCAGCCTGCCGAGGCAAGCGTTCCGGTGACTCTGTCAACCCGCCGCCCCAGCATCTGGGAGCGCACCGTGACCGGAGCGACACCCGCGTCGGCAGTTGCGCCTTCCGGTCCCGTAGCCGCCGGGCCAGTGGCCGTGGCGCCCCAAACCCCGCCCCGGCTTGTTGAGATGCGGCCTGCACGGGCAGTCTCTGAACCAGCTCCGGCTCCAGCTAATCCGCCAGTTCCTAAGCTTGAGCCGGCTTCCGGTATCGCCATCCATGAACGTGCAGACGCCGACGTGCGCACGGTGACGGTGGCTCCCAAGCACGTGAGCGGGTTCAAGCTGCCGGCGAGCACACTACTGAATGCCGGATCGGGCCCGCAGGCGGTTCGTGAGGACGAACTGCGAGAGGAAGCAAAGGTCCTGGTTGAGAAATGCGGCGAATTCGATGTGCGCGGCCAGGTAGTGCAGATCAATCCTGGGCCAATGGTTACGACTTACGAGTTCAAGCCTGAGGCGGGCGTGAAATACAGCCGCGTGACGGGGCTCGCCGAGGATCTATGCCTGGCCATGAGGGCTGAGAGCATTTTGATCGAGCGCATGGCCGGAAAGAGCACGGTGGGCATCCAGGTTCCAAATCATGAGCGCGAGACGATCCACCTGAGGGACGTTCTGGAATCGGAGACATTCGCCAAGGCGCGCTCGCGGCTTACGCTGGCCATGGGCAAGGACATCAATGGCCGGATTGTCACGGCCGATCTTGCGTCGATGCCGCACGTGCTGATTGCGGGATCGACCGGATCAGGCAAATCGGTGGCGATCAACGCCATGATCATGAGCCTGCTGTTCCGCACCACGCCGAGCCAGGTGCGGCTGATTCTTGTGGACCCGAAGCGCGTGGAACTGGGCATGTATGAGGGCATTCCGCACCTCTTTACGCCCATCATCACCGAGCCGAAGCTGGCCGCCAACGCGCTGCGCAATGCGGTGCGCGAGATGGAGCGGCGCCTGAAGCTGCTGGCCAGCCGGAGCGTACGCAACATTGACCAATACAACAAGCTGTTCGAAGGCACGATGCCCTCGCTGTTCGACGAGGGCGAGGCCGAAGAGCCCTTGCCGTATATTGTGATCATCATCGACGAGCTCGCCGACCTGATGATGCTCGACCGATCGAATGTTGAAGAATCGATTACGCGACTGGCTCAGATGGCGCGCGCTGTGGGTATTCACCTGATTCTTGCAACGCAGCGACCCAGCGTGGATGTGATCACCGGTCTCATCAAGGCGAATATTCCCACGCGCATCAGTTTCCGGCTGGCCACGAAGGTGGACTCGCGGACGATTCTCGATACGAATGGTGCCGAGGCATTGCTGGGACGCGGAGACATGCTCTTCCTTCCTCCGGGAACGAGCCGACTGATGCGGCTGCATGCGCCGTATGTGAGCGAAAAGGAAACGTCGGCGGTGGTCGGGTTCTGGAAAGACCAGGGCCAGGCTGAATACGTGGAGGGCTTCCTGGAGTCGCCGAAGGACGATCGGCCCAGCGTCGAGGGATCCAATGATGATCCAGACGAGAACGATCCAATGTTTGACGATGCGGTGCGACTGGTCTTTGAATTCGGGAAGGCATCTACCTCGCTCCTGCAGCGGCGACTTCGCATCGGTTATGGGCGCGCGGCTCACCTGATCGATCTGATGGAACGAGACGGGCTGGTTGGGCCTGCGGACGGTTCACGGCCGCGGGAGTTGTTAAAGGCTCCGGGCTGGCTGCACGAAGTCTCGGTGTCAGACGAATAAGGTCGCCGGGGTTCCCGCATTTGTTTCCAGCTTTGTTTGGTGAGGGCGACTTTGAACAGCCGGGCAGAAGGCTGACCCCCTCCCCCCCGGTAGTCTGGACGCAAAATCCTCATTTCATTCACATTAGCCTGCGGTCCTGTCTGTAAATTCCTCTACCGCAGTAACTTAGCAGTAAATTCCTGCTAACAAAAGAGTTAAGGGCCGCAATTGAAGAAGATGACGCTGCGCGCTTGGGGGTCATGGTTTAATTGTGCGCGTTCTGGCGAATTTGTCGGCAAGCCGCGGGGAGAAATTTGGCGAGTGAAGTCCCGGCCCTTGACGCTGGAGAAGGGTCCAAAGACCCGATTTTATAAGGACCCTTTTGGCCTGGCCGAAGCCGTGCCCCTATTCCAGAGCATGGGGTGAGCGGTCAAAAATTGGGTGGTAATTGGGCATTTCGGCCGTCATAACAACTGAGCTTTGAGACCTGCTGCCGCGTCTCATTGAAAACGAGGACTCCCTGCGAATGAAAAGGGCTCTTGGTTTCTTTGTGCTCCTCTGGTGCCTGCCACTTGTGGCGCAGCGTTTTCCCCCGCCCGGGGCGCTGCCGGGAAGTCCCTTTTTCATTCGAAAGACATGGCAGATTGGCGGAGTAGGGACCTGGGACTATTTGACGGTTGATCCCGTTGCGGGCCGCCTGTATATCGCGCACGGCCCTGTGGTGCAGGTCGTCGATATTGAAACCGGCGCGCTGGTGGGTACAATCGGCGGGTTCCGGCAAGCTCATCAAGTGCTATTAGACGATGCTGGAGCCTATGGCTATGTGAGCGATGGGCCCGCCGGGCAGGTGAAGATTTTTGACCGCGCCACGCTTCAGATTGTCGCGGGCGTTGGCACCGGCCCCAGTCCGCGCTCCATCGCGCTCGATTCCGAGTCAGGTCTGCTGTTTGCCATTTGCACTGAAGCGGCAGGTGCGGGCGAATCTGTGCCAGGCGGGGCAAACCATCACGCGCGGCCGCAATCCCAGGCGCGCCGACGAGCGAGCCAAGGATCGGTGAACCGCCTCTCAGAAGATGGAACCAGATCAATGATTACGGTGATTGATGCCCAGAGGCGCGAAGCGCTGGCCAATGTGGTGATTCCCGGCCAACTGGGCTTTGCTCAGGCTGCGGGAGACGGGCGGGTGTTCGTCACCGTTGCCGACCGCAACGAGATATTGCGCATTGATTCGGAACCAATCGGCGCGATGATCCGCCGCTTACGCGGACAGGCAAATGAGGCCGAGGAGAGGGAACGGCGGCTGCCGATCGTTCTTGATTGGGGTGCTCATCTGCCTCCCCCGGACGACGGCGGCCTGCAGGTTCTTCCGCTCGCAGGAGACTGCGACGATCCGCTCAGTCTGGCCATCGATCGTGACGATCAGCGGCTGTTTACGGCGTGCGGGAACATGCGATTGGTGGTGACCAACGCTGAGAACGGCGCGGAGGTGACATCGTTGCCCATCGGTCCGGGAGCCGATGCGGTGGCATACGATCCGGAACGAAGACTCATCTTTACATCCAATGGCGGAGGGGATGGCAGTCTGACGATTATTCGCCAGAGCGTAAGCGACACTTACTCGGTGATCCAAAATCTACCCACCCGCCAGCAGGCGCGGACCCTGGCGCTTGATCCCTCCACCGGCGACATCTATCTGGTAACCGTTCTTTATGGAGCCAAGCTTGGGCCGCCTCCGAGGAACGGTATCGGGACAATGACCATGACCGCCATCGATTCGAGCTTTCAGGTTCTCGCAGTAGGGAATTAGGGGCCGAACCTGGCTCGATGAAATAGCGCCATAAGTAACCGGGATGAATACAGAACGGTCTGTCGGCAATCAAGGTTCATGGTTACTATTAATTACAAACAGCTCTTGACCTGAGGGCGCAAACTGGACGAGTGCTCGGCATAGGTACAGATCGCAATCTCCCAACCGTCTTACTGATCGACGATGACATGATCACACGAGAAGTGATCGCGACGCTCATGACCATGCATGGCTACACACTCCACACCGCGGTCGACGGGGCAGATTCGCTGAAGATGCTTGATTCGAAGGCGTGCATCCCCCACGTCATTCTTGTTGATGTTCGAATGGAAGGGTTGAGCGGGGTGGAACTGATCAAAGAGCTTCGGGCCCGGAGCACGGCGACCATCTATGCCATGAGCGGCGTCAAGCCGCCGGATGACCTGAAGCGCGCCGTTGACGGATTCCTGTTGAAACCGTTTGTTCCCGAGGCGCTCGAAAAGCTGCTATCGCGGCACATGTTGCAGGCTGATCCGGGAGGGGCCGCACTCGCAGATCCGCTGATCAGCCCGGAAACGCTTGCTCAATTCCGGCAAATGATGCCCGAATCGGCAGTTCGCCAGATCTACGCGACTGTTGCCTCGGACCTGAAGGAGCGAAGCACGGCGCTTGAAATAGCCGTTGCCGAGGGTAACGCCAACGAAGTGCGCCGTCTTGGGCACGCCATTAAAGGGGGGTGCGGCATGGCGGGTGTGAGACAGGCGGCCCTGCTGGGCGCCCTGCTGGAATCTGAGAGTGACGAATTGAATAACTCCCTGAAAGCCATCAGGGGATTGCAGGCTGCCGCAGAACACCTGGAGCGTATGCTTGATGTAGAATTCCGGACATAGGCAAAAGCAGGAAGTTCTGGCGGCAGTTGAAGTTGGAAAAGGCTGCCGGAATTGAATGCATGTTGGCTTGATCGTTGCCTTTTATGACCCACGGGAGGTGGACCGCACAAGTGGAACGACCAACACGCATCATATTGGCGGATGATCATCCTGTGGTTCGCATCGGCGTGCGTAATATGCTTACTGCCGAGGAAGGCTTCGACGTAGTCGGCGAGGCCGATGACGGGGACGAGGCAATCACCCAGACCCTGGAGCTTCAACCAGACATTCTTCTTCTCGACGTCGCCATGCCCCGCCTTCCGGGGCTTGAGGCGATGCGCGCCATCATGAAGGGGTCGCCCTCGGTCAAGATTCTGCTTCTCACCTCGACGATTACGACCCAGCAGATCATCGAAGCGCTGCACATCGGTGCACGTGGCATCGTGCTCAAGGATGCGCTGGCAGGGCACCTCAAAACAGCCATCCGCACGGTCTGCGCAGGTGACTATTGGATCGGCGGAAAGCGGGTTGTGAACCTGGTTTCAGCTCTCCACGACCTGATGCAGCAGGCGGCGCCGCCGCAGCCCAAGACGTATGGGCTCACGCCACGTGAACTGGAAGTGGTGGGCTGCATCGTGGAAGGATGCAGCAATCGCGATATCGCCAAGCAATTTGGGCTGAGCGAGGAAACGGTGAAGCGACACCTGTCAAACATCTTCGATAAGACGGGGGTCTCGACCCGGCTGGAACTGGCGCTGTTTGCCATTGCCCATCACATGGTGACGCCGACCTAGGGCTGAACGACGCCCTGTTTTTTTTCTTAAACCTGCTGAAGCGGATCAAGCGAGGAACTGGCGTTCAAGCCGGTCAAGCAGATCCTCTGTTTCGTCGCAGACGCCGGTATGAACGGGCGAGGGCTGAATCATGGTGCTCCGCGGCGATACCAGCCAGTGAAACCGTTCGCGCTGCGACAGGGCTGCGATCGGCCCCGCATCGGGCTCTCCCGCGCAGATACGGGGGATGACGGCCAGGTGTTCGGCAACGAGGCCCGCGTCCACCTCGGGCCATAGTGCTTTCAGGCGCGCAGCGTCGAGGCGGATCCGCGCAGCCAGGTAGCGCTTTTCGGGGCAGAACACAATCATTCCAGCATTGAGAAACTCTTCGCGCTCGACGCGCGGCACCACGCGCAAGACGGCGTAATCAAACGAGGCGGGCACGTGCATGAATCGCCTCCTGTTCGAAGATATGCGAGGAAGTCAGTCTTCGCGAGAGGAAATCGAGGTAACCGGCGCGGCGCTCATCGGCGCTGAGTTCGCCGGGAATGCTTTCGAGCCACTCCTGCGGCACCTGGCCAATGATTTCCGAAAGAACACCGGGGGCAAGTGTGCGATGGGCGAGGACGGCCGCGTGCTCAATCGCAGAAGCCCTGGGGAGCAGGATGTGCTGCGCGATGGGCGCAAAAGGCGAGTCTGCTTTCCCGGCCATGGTTGCCCAGTCGTGATGGCAGAAAAGCGCTGCGCCGTGGTCGATGGGATAGATCTTTTTGTGCCAGATCAAGAGGTTGGCGTTCTTTGGCGTGCGATCGACATTCAGGGTGAAAGCGTCGAACCAGACGATCAACGACGCCTCTTCCGGCGAGGCCGCATCACGCGCCGCAGGATCGAACATGATGGAGCCGGGGAGATAGTCGAGGCCAAGGTTCAGACCAACGCTTGCCTTGAGCAACTGGCGGATTTCGTAATCCGGCTCATTGCGTCCCAGAGACGTCTCAATCCGGACGAACACGATTTCGGGAACGCGGAGGCCGAGAGCACGGCCAATTTCGCCTGCGATCAGCTCCGCGATGAGCGCAAGAATGCCCTGTCCAGCGCCACGAAATTTGACGACATAGAGTCCCAGATCATCTGCCTCGACGATCGCGGGCAATGAGCCCCCTTCGCGCAAAGGAAGTACGTAACGCGTGGCGTTCACGGTTCGCAGCATCGAGAATTCAGTTTAACGGCCGGACGCGCGGCGGTTCGCAGGCAATGGAATAAAGTTGGAATAGATTGAATTTTGAGGAGTTCGACGATGAGGGTTGGTTTTATCGGTCTGGGCAAAATGGGCACGCCAATGGCTCTGCGGCTGATCGCCGCCGGGCATGAATTATCGGTGTGGAACCGGAGCGAGGCGCGCACCAAACCGCTGATCCGCGAAGGCGCAATCGCGGCAGCCACCCCGGCGGAAGCAGAACTAGGCGCCGATGCGGTGATCACCATGCTGTTCGACGATGCGGCCCATGAAGAAGTGCTGTTCGGCGCGAACGGGCTGGTCGACGCTCTTTCACCGGGCACGCTTCACATCTCGTGCAGCACGATCAGCGTGGCCTTGAGCGAGCGATTGACGGCAGAACATGCAAAGCGAGGGCAGGGGTATGTTGCTGCGCCGGTATTTGGGCGGCCCAGCGTGGCCGAGCAAGGCCGTTTGTGGATCGTGGTTGCCGGCAATGAATCGGACGTGACGAAAGCACGCCCCTTGCTGGAGCCGCTCTCCAGAGGCATTTCGATCGTTGGCAAAGAACCGCGCCAGGCGCACGCCCTGAAACTCGGCGGAAACTTTCTGATCAGCGCCATGATTCATTCCCTGGGCGAGGCGTTCGTTTACGCGGAGTCGCAGGGCATTGCGCCGGAGGCGTTTCTTGAAGCTGTGAACAGTGCGTTGTTCCAGTCGCCTTTCTACGCAGCTTACGGAAATGTGATGCTGCACCCGCCCGAAAGTCCGGGCGCCACCATTCTGCTTGGCGCAAAGGACCTGCGTTTGTTGCGTGATGCTGCGGAAAGTCGTCATGTACGGTTGAGCCTGGCCGACGATCTTGCCGAGATTTTCAAGCAGGCAGAAAGGTCTGGCCTGGGCAATGAGGATTGGGCGGTAGGCCAATACAAGATGGCGAAGCAGCGCGGAACTGTGGCGGGTTGAGACTGGAGCAGGCCGGAATTCCGCACATCGGGACGTAAGCGCCATCACGAAATCCACAACTTGGGTTGGGTAGGATGGATGCATGAGCCTGAAGGGAAAAGTCGTCTT
>Ga0335073_10011655_pt1 | contig 12348 bp, 14 predicted proteins | sample Lox_Sample_22_FD_207093 | JGI IMG/M metagenome (GOLD analysis project Ga0335073, IMG submission 207093) | Soil microbial communities from Loxahatchee National Wildlife Refuge, Florida, United States - Lox_Sample_2.2 | ecosystem: Environmental > Terrestrial > Soil > Wetlands | place: USA... | reverse complement strand
TAAGGAATTCCGATGCCGCATACCTTTGATTGGGATAACCTCGACGATATCGCCATAGGCTTGGCGGATCGCTTCCCCGATGTCGACCCCTTGACCGTTCGCTTCACGGACATGCACAAGTGGATTACGGAACTGCCCGGTTTTGCTGGCGCTCCGGAAAAATCCAACGAGAGCAAACTGGAAGCCATTCAGATGGCTTGGCACGAAGAATGGGAAGATCGCCAGAAATGACTGGATCGGCGGCGGATGGCGCGCCGCTCATGATTCCCGTATAATTACGAGATTGCAGTGAACCCCTGTGGCGCTATGGTGCAACGGTTAGCACGCGGCCCTTTCAAGGCCGAAATACGGGTTCGATTCCCGTTAGCGCTACCAAGTTTTCCTTCTCTCAAAGATGATATTCTTACGTGTCAGGCTTTGCCGCCCGGAGGAGAATTCTCATGGCCGATTTAACTCGCTCCAATAATCCTGTTTTGAAAGAAAGCGCGTTTGCTGGTCAGGCTATCACCGGCGAAGTTATGACCATTCAGGGCACCGTCAATAAAACCGGCCTCTTGCTCCTGTTTGTGGTTGTTGCCGCGGCTTGGACCTGGGGCTTAAGCCACTCCGAAACGCCCGAAGCCGCGTATCCGTGGATGATCGGAGGCGCACTGGGCGGATTTGTCGTGGCGCTGGTGACAATTTTCAAGAAAACATGGTCTCCGATTACCGCCCCAATCTATGCGTTGCTCGAAGGCTTGTTCCTGGGCGGCATCTCCGCCATCTTTGAGCGCTCGTATCCTGGTATAGCCATTCAAGCCGTGAGCCTCACGTTCGCTGTGATGTTCGTCATGTTGCTCGCCTACAAATTCGGCATTGTTCGGGCCACCCCTCGGTTTACCATGGGCGTCATGGCCGCGACCGGCGGCATCGCTCTGGTCTATGTGGTGAACATGGTGATGAGCGTTTTCTTCCATCGGCCCATGTCTTTCCTGTACAGCGCCACACCGCTGGGTATCGGTATCAGCGTATTTGTCGTGATCATCGCCGCGCTGAATCTGATTCTCGATTTCGACATGATCGAGCGCGCTGCGCGTATGGGCGCGCCCAAATACATGGAATGGTATGGCGGTTTTGGGCTGATGGTTACGCTCATCTGGCTGTACTTGGAGATTCTGCGGCTGCTCAGCAAGGTGCGCCGCCGTTAAACGAAAGTTACTGCAATCGCCAAACGCACCGCAAAGCGGCTTTTCTCCGATCGATTCATTCAGGCCCTTGCCTACGCAGCCCGTCTGCATGCGCGTCAATTCCGCAGACGCACGCAGCGGCCGTATATCGGTCATCTGCTTAGCGTCACTTCGATTGTCATTGAATACGGTGGCGACGAGGAAATGGCTATTGCAGCGCTCCTTCACGATGCCGTAGAAGACCAAGGCGGCCTGCGGCGTCTGCGCGAAATTCGCAAGAAGTTCGGTGAACGCGTCGCGCACATCGTGGACGGCTGCACCGATAGTTACGCCCAACCTAAACTTCCTTGGATGGAACGGAAACGCGCCTATGTTAAAAGGGTCGCGGGCGAATCCGCCGAAGTGCGACTCGTCTCCGCCGCGGACAAACTCTCCAATGCGCGCGAAACGCTTTACGAGTTTCGAGTCCATGGCAACGCTGTGTTCGACCGATTTGCGGGCAAGAAGGAAGGCACGCTGTGGTATTACCGCGCCCTGGTCACGGAATTTCGCAAAGCGGGAAGCAATCCACTGGTGGAGGAGTTAGACCGCGTGGTGACCGAGCTGGAATCGCTGGCCAACAGCGCAAAATCGTAACGCGGAACCGCGGGACCACTGGCTTTTGCTGTGACGCGGACATCGCGCTACAATTCCTTCAGCACATTTCCTGCCCATGAGCCCGTCTAAGACCGCATCGCATTGCCTGTTCACCATTGGTCACTCTAATCAGGAAATTTCGGATCTCGTCGGCACGCTCATTCGCCACGAAATCCACATGGTTTGCGACGTACGGAGCCGTCCCGGGAGCTTCCGGTTTCCGCAGTTTAATCGCGAGCCCTTGATGGCGCAGCTGGCCAACGCGAAGATCATCTATCAGTTTTTTGGCGATCAGTTTGGCGGGCGTCCGCTCGACTCTCGTTACTATCGTCCCGATGGCCTGGTGGATTATACCGCGCGACGTCAAGCGCCCGATTTTGCCGAAGCGATGGATCGCCTGTTGGGTTTCTTGAAGACTCAAAATGTCGTTTTGATGTGTGCCGAGGAAGACCCGCTTCATTGCCATCGGTTTCTGCTCATTTGTCCGGCCTTGGTGCAGCGTGGAGTTGTGCCCGCGCATCTAAGACGGGGAGCCGCCCTGGAAACGCAAAGGGACGCCGAAGATCGCCTGCTGCAGTTGCATGGATTTGCCGATGTCACCAGCAATTCCTTGTTTGCCCAGGGCCGTTCCGGCGCACTGGAAGATGCTTTGCGTTTGCAATCGGAACAGTACGGATTTCGAACCTCCCCGGAAGCCATCGAGTATTTCTGATTGGGCAAGTCCGGACTACTTTGGCGCTTCTGCATTGGATAATTTGCTCTACTTGGCCGATGATAGATAGCGCCGTTCAAATGGGCTACACTAACTGCTCTTTCCCTCCCGGCTAGTCGGGAACGAATGAGGTCCCAGCTTTGACCGTTACCGATGTGTACGTCGTTGGTTCCGCCAGCGCTTTCGGCTCGCGGCTCGTTCCTTCCGAGGAAGTGGACCACGCTTTTGGCATGCCCGAAGGCAAGCTAAAAAGCCGCGCGGGAATTGTTTCCGTGGCTCATGCGGCCGAGCATGAAGATGAAGGAACACTCGGCGCACAAGCCTGCCAGCAGCTCTTAAGGGATACCGGGCAAGAGCCCGAAAGTCTGGATTGGATCGTAGCGGCCAGTGAAACGCACCACGCCTATCCATCCCTCTCCGCTATTCTGCATGCCAAGCTGCGTTTGCGCGAAAATTGCAACACGTTGGATGCCGGCAGCGGCTGCTTAGCCTTGTTGCAAACACTTGCCGTGGCCCAGGCGTTGCTCGCCTCCGGACGAGCCCGGAAGATTCTTGTCGCCACAGCGGATGTGCACAGCCGCACGCTGGGTCCTGGCCGGGCGGTGGGCGAATTTGGCGGGCTGTTCGGCGATGGCGCCAGCGCGTTTCTTCTGTCCAGCAAGCCGCGCGACTCCAAAAGTCTTGCTTACCGGCTGGGCGAGTTTTTCTTTGGATGCGCCCCAAAATATGCCGAAGCGATTACTGTCAGTGAATCCGGAAAAGGCCAATTGGACGTCCAGTTCGACGGCGACGCGCTTTCCCGCGCCGCAGTCAGCCGTATGGAAAAAGTGATCGACGAGGTCGAGCATCGCAGCGGCATTTCTCGTGAAGATGTCGGAGCCTTCGCCACCCACCAGCCCAATCCACGCCTGGTCACTCTTCTGGCCAAGCAACTTGGCGTGTCCGTTAAGAATTTTCCCCCGATTGGCAGCACGCGCGGCAATCTGGGTTCCTCCATGTGCGGTGCGGCCTTGCATGCCGCTCTGCACCATGCCGCTTCGCAACCCGCCGAGGAGCGCCAGCCGGTATTTTTGGCGTCTCTGGGGCCGGGACTGATTTTTGGCGGCGGCTGGATGGTCCCCGCCACCACCTAAAATTCCTCTCTTTCATTCGCTCGTTGGAAAGCAATATGAGATCCCGCTTTCCGGGCGGTGGAACTAACGCGGCCACGACCCCGCCGATGCATTCTTCCCATCGAACGCTTACAGGAGCTACGGCGCGGGGAGTCCCCGTGTGGAGAATTGCAAATCCGGCGAAGGCACCACGCAGGCTTGCGATGCTGGCCAACCCGGGTCTGTGTTCGCGTTACGGCACAAGGTTGTCAGCGTGGTGCTCACCGTAGATGGTGTGACTACGCCGTCCAGCGCTTCCGCGTACACCGTATAGCTGTGTCCCACTGCTAAGTGCTGGATGACATAGCTCCCGTCAAACTGAGTCGGTCCCGGCGCCGTACAGCTCCAGCCTCCCAGCGTTCCAATCACATTTCCGGACGCGACGTCTACGGCCACCACGTGGGCTCCAAATATTCCTGTCACGCCAGCGGGGGAAATCGGTAAGGAAAGTGGATTTGCAGGAATCACCCGGCCGGCAATCGAACCGACGTACGTGGTGTCATTCGGATCGGTGTACAACGTGCGCAAGCCGGCACGATCATCATCCGCAAGCGGCGCGTCAGGCTGCTGCGCCGTAGGCCGCTGTCCCGAGTAAGTGCCGGGTGCGGCTGCGAAGGGAAACATAATGGCGCTCCACACGGCCGAGTGGCCGAATCCCAGCAGGTGCCCGAACTCATGGATCATCAAGGATTCCATATCGTACGACGTGGGATGTGCGCTCAACGCCGATGGCGTTGCAAACGTCACATTCGAGTCGCTGGGGTTGAAATAAATATCCGCGTCCAGAATCTGTCCGACTTCGGTGGATACGACGTTGCCGAGCTGGATGTCGATGGCGTCTGCGGTGATCACACGCGTGAAGGCCAGAACTCCGGGCGTAAATCCCATGTCCGGCTGGTCGAAGCAGATCGAGTTGAGGCCATCCGCGCCGCAGATATTCGCCGTGGCAACGCGCGTGAGCGGAGCGAAGGTTCCCTCCGTCAGCGAAGTGGAGGCCACACCGGTCCACACGCTTTCCGATTGTTGAATCACCGCTTCTATTTCATTTAACGCGCCCGCAGGGGTTTGATTCGTGGTGAAAATTGTCTGCGGATTCGTGCCAAGCACCGTGCTCCACTGCACCGCAATGCTGTCAGTAGCAACCAATTGATGCGACGGAATTGGGCAAGCGGACCCTCCGGAAATTCCGGCGGACTGACGAACGTCTGGCACGATTTCGTTGAACGCATATCCGTGGGCGGCGGCCACGGACCAAAGTCCGTAAAATACGGTCACTAAGGTTGCGCTTAATTTTCGGCCAATGTCTCGCATTGCTCTCGCCTCTCAATTTACCGCGCGCTGCTCCGGCCGCTTGTTTCCTTTTCTTGCTGGTCCAATCCTACCGACAGCGACTGCCGGTGCAGCTCTTTCTGCAGCCTCTCCAGAAAATGGTCCATGCTCAAATTCCGAATGCCGCTCTTCGTAAACGTTTGTGTCTGCGGATCGAACACCGGCACTTCCGCTGAGTCCTGGGTCACAGTCTCGAGCCCGGTACGCGCGTCTTTGCGGATGCGAAAGGTTCCCTGGGTCCAACCCACGATATAAAATTGCCTTCCAGGCTGGCCGGTCAGGAACAGGTAGACTTCCTCCCCGGGGCGAAACTCCGGAACTCCATCTACGTGAGAAGTCAGGTGTTGAAACTTGCCCCCAGGTACCCGGACGACGATCGGTGTTGGCAAGAAACCTTTGTCGCGTTGCACCACTTCAAACACGGTGTCGGTCCAAATCTCCCGCCTTTCGAACCGCGTATCGGCTCGCACGCAACGAACTCGCGCGATGGCAGAGGAAAGCTGTACCAGTTGGTAAAATTGCAAGCGCGTAAGTGTTGTGGCACGCGCAGCCAACGCGCCCAGGCACACGCCGGTCAGGAGCAAGATCCTGGCGAACCGTCGGCGTTGCGCGCTACTCATGGAAGGCCTCCCAAGACTTACTGCACCTGCAGAACACCCGATGCTGAGGTCTGGTCCAGGTTGGTGTTCTGAATGAAAAGCGTTCGTGCTCCGGGAGTGGCTGTGGAGGGAACCTGCAGGGTCAGATGGATAATTCCAAGTCCCGCGGGCTGTTGCGAGATCACCGCGACGTCTCCAGGGCCAGACACGGTGTACGTCATACTCGTGTCCAATCCCGATTCCGAAAAAATGCAGATATCTGCGGTGGCGGTTCCACTGGACGGCCTGACCAACGGGATGGCATTACCGCCGAGGCTGCACGTATTTGTGGACGTGGCATACATCCCGATCGCGGCAATATCCAGATCGAGGTCGTCATCCTCAGAGTCAATTCCCGCAGTAGTGGGTTCCACCACGGTAATGTTCATGCCGGTTGCGGCAGGCGAACCCGTGGTGAGGGGGATAATGTTGTCGACTGTGCTGGGCTGGACCACCACGAGTTGAACGACGTTCGACGTGCTCGCGTTCGGGTTTTGCACCTGGATATTCAAATTCCCGCCTTGTGCTACGTCTGCGCTGGTTACTGGCGCAGTGCAAATTCCGGCGCCGGTGCAATTGGTAACGCGAGCGGTTCCTCCGATCAATAATGTCGAGCCTGGGCCCGGGCTGCTCGGGACAAAGCCGCTTCCGTCAACTTGCAACGTGAAACCTTCGAGTCCACCGGCATAAACGCTGGCGGGGTGCAGTGTGACGATGGCCAACTGGGTGGAAATGACAATGTTGGCGCTACCCGATTGCGTGGAGTCATACTGGCTGGTCGCAACTACTTGCAACGCGTTCGGTGTGGGCGGTGCGCCCGGAGCCGTGTAATCCCCGGACGAATCTATAGTTCCGCAGGTTCCCGCGATCCCGCACCCAGACCCCTGGATTTGCCAAATAACGCTTTGATTGGTCGTCCCCAAAACGGAGACGGTAAACGTCTGTAGACCCAAAGGTGGCAGGGTCACGCTGCCGGGCAGCACGCTTACAACCACATGGTTGATGATGGTGATCTGGGCCGAAGTGGACAGGCTGGAATTCGTTGCACTGCTCACGGTGATGGTAACGGGATTGGGCGAAGGTATCGAACCAGGCGCCAGGTAATCCAATTGCGTTGCAGTGCCACTACTGTACGGTTGACACGGGCTTGAGCCACTGACACAAATTTGCCCTAGCGTGGCACTGCCTCCGGCAATCCCGTTGACCGCCCAATTCAGCGCCCCGCTGATTCCGTTCTGCGTGGCACTGAGGGTGATTCGGCCGTTAGCCACGACGGTGGCGCTCGCAGGAGAAATGCTGAGGCTTTCGCCCGCCAGAATCGTGATATTTTCTTGCACCTGTTTGCTGGGGTCGGCGAGCGGAGTCACCGTAATCAGCACGGTGTCTGGCTGCGGGGCGGTGGTAGGCGCGGTATAAACGGCCGTGTTCTCGAGGGGAGTTCCACCGGCCGATTGCGTGGTGGTCACAGACAACAGTCCGCAGGCGCTTCCGACGCATCCGCTCCCGCTCACTGACCACGATAGTGTTGGATTCGGATTAGAACCGGGCACAGGTGTGAGCGTCGCTACCAACGACGAACTCGCGCCTGTGGCCATATTCGACGGCGCGCTCAGCTGCAGTGTGAAATGGCTGGTAATGGTGGCGCTGGCGGACGCTTGCTTGGAGGGATCCGCTACGCTGGTGGCCACGAGGGTCACCGACGTGGCGCTGGGCAGAATTTGTGGCGCGGTATAAGCTCCGCTGCTGGTGATGCTCCCGCAAGCATTGGGACAAGCTGCTCCCGCCAAGCTCCAACGCACAGTTGGGTCGGGCTTGCCCTGGCTCTGAATCGTGGCCTGAAAGCTCTGCTGCGCTCCCAGTTCGACGCTGGACGCGTTGGGCGTGACCGAAACCGTAAGATCGCTTACTACCGTTACAGTCGCGCTTGCAGATTTGGAGGCGTCGGCCTGACTCGTTGCGGTCACTTGTACCGTCCCGCCCGTCGGCAGATCAATGGGCGCCGTATATAGTCCATCGGCGGAAATAGTTCCGGCTTGAGCCGACCCGCCGGCGACCCCGCTCACACTCCAGGTCACGGCCGTGTTCGTGGAATTGGAAACCGTTGCGGTGAAACTCAGCGTTTCACCCAGCAACACATTCCCGGAACCGGGTGTGACGCTCACTGAGATGGAGGGAGGTGGTGGCGGCGTTTGCGTTACTGAGCCTGCGCCTCCCCCACCGCAGCCCAGAGTGCACGCACTCGTCGCGAGGAGCGCGATTACCAGCACGGATTCGCGCCGTGCGGCAATGTCGTTCTTCATTTCCTTCGCTATTCGCATTTGCGGAAGGGGCCGCATGCTCACACTCAAAAGCAGGCTGAGGTCCACCCCTCTCCTCATCAGCCCCTTGGGCGGATCCGTTCAGGCATTTTCCTTCCGACGGCTGCTAAACTCTTTTGAAATAGCATCTTCCGAAACCTTATCCGCCTGGCCTATGCCGTCTCGAGAGACCGTCCGGATAGCTTCAACATGAATCACTCGTTCTCTTCTGAAACTCCGTGCGCCTCCCCATCCCACTTTGAAAATCGCCCTGTGCTTTGCTTCCATTGACTTTCTTTCTTGCGCCTCCAATAATCCGCCCATGCCACGTCCCGACGCGCTCCGTCGTGTGAAGAGCTACTCCGCCGCAAACGGCTACGTGTATCAATATTTCTTTTTTGAAGTGAACCGCATCCGTTTGAATGACAGGCCGGTTGGTGAATTCATCTACGCGATCTCTGCCGATCGCAAAACCACCTTTGGACTAAGGATCTTGGTGTATCAATCCGCCTTGGAAGCTTGGGCCCGGGCCAACGGACGGCCTCTTACAGCCAGCGAAGAATATGCGGTGGTTAAAATGCGCCTGTTTCAGGCCTTCGATGAAGGATCCGTCCCATTGACCCCGGAAGGTGCGGCGGATGTCGCTCTCGAGGTTGATGAGACCAACCTTGAGCAGCTTCTGACGCTGCTGAATATTTGATCGTTTTCGCCGGGTGAATGAACCAAAACCCGGAGTATGCCGTCTAGTGAAGTGATAGGAGCTCGCGCATGCAGGAGTTGGTTCTGACCCGGCCCGGAAGCATACTCGAGACCGATTCACCACGGGAGATTGCCCGGGCCCGCGTCCTACGTGAGTTTGAGACGCTGCTCGCCGAATGTGGCCCGCTGGCCTTCCGGGTCGCGCAAGGCGTGCTTCGTAATGCCGCGGACGCCGAGGATGTAGCCCAGGAAGCCCTTCTGCGGGCTTACCAGAAATTCGACCGTCTGCGCGATCCTGCTCGATTTCGTGCTTGGCTCGTGCGCATCACCTTCCGCATGGCACTGGATCGTTGGCGCTCCCGGAAGCGCCGCGAGCTGCGCGAAACCGAATGGGCGTTGCCGGATTTGCGGCCGGCTCCCCCTACCACCGAGGAGGTGGCCTCCGCGAACGCCTTTCAGCTTCGCTTGGAAAAAGCCATGGCGGCGCTTCCGGAAAAATCGCGGCTGGTGTTGTTGCTCGCTGCGATTGAAGGTCACACGCTCGCCGAAGTTTCTGAAATTTTGGCTGTGCCCATCGGGACTGTGAAATCCAGATTGTTTTTTGCCAGAAAACAGCTGGCGGAGAAATTGCGATGAATTGCGGACAGTGCCAACAGGAGATGGTCGAGTCCCTCGCTGCCGGTCAGCAATTTTTGAGCAGCGAAGCCGGTGATCATGTCCAGTCTTGTGCCCGTTGCGCCGAATATTTCCAGACCCAGCGGGAGTTGTTCCGTTCGATCGACGCGGGCCTGCACTCCCTCGTGAATCAACCGATTCCCCCATCGTTTCTTCCTGGGGTGCGCATGCGCTTGGCGGAACAGCCTTCTCTTGCGGCGAACGCGAGGTGGCATTGGCACATAACCGCCGTAGGGGCCACAGCTTTGCTTGCTATTTGCATCGGCTACGCATCCCGTAAGCCCGTTCTGCACTTGAGTTCGCCTCCAAAGGTCGTTTCAAGCCAGCGTGCTTTCAACGATTCACCTGCACTGCCAATCCAATCAGCCGCGCCCTCACCAGCGCTTTTACACACCAAGAGCAACGCACACCGCAGTTCCTCCGCGCCTCGACCTATGGAACCGGAAGTCATTGTCTCCGCCGAGGAGCGCCAGGCATTCGTTCGCTTCCTTGCGGACAGCCCCGAACCGACGGATGTGGCCGTGCTGGCACGGGCTATTCACGAACGCGGTGAAGATCCTGTGGAGATCGGCTTGTTGCAGATAAAGACCTTAGAGGTAAAGCCGTTGGACGAGACCGCCAGCGAATAGTAGTTCCGACACAACCATTTCACAAAGCGCACTTGCGCTTTAGGGAGAATGACATGAGCACACGACGTACGGTTATAGCCGCATTGCTAGCTTTGTCCACTTTGCCTGTCTGGTTGCCTGCTCAGGAAAACGCCAAACCGGATACCAAGAAATCCGGTGCCAGTCTCAAACTACAGGTGACCATCGTCGAACGAGAAGGCGACAAGAAGGTAACCAATCTTCCTTATACCTTCTTCGTGAGAGCCGGAGAAGGTGGCGCTGGCTCGCCTTGGACTAAACTGCGTACTGGAAGCCGTGTCCCGGTTTATGTCGGCAAAGATGGGGGCATGCAGTACATCGATGTCGGCACCAGCATTGATGCGCGGGCGGTAGCCGCCGAAGACGGGCGTTTTGACCTGACCTTAAATCTCGAGCGTTCCTGGGTGGAAGGTGAAGTGACTGTGCCCATGGACAAATCGGGTGCTTCACTCTCTGATCCCAATGCCGGACATTTCAAAGAACCCGTCATCCGCCAATTCAAAACCGAAGTGACCTTGCCTATGCACGACGGCGAGACCACGGAGAGCACCGAGGCCGCGGACCCGACAAGTGGAAGAGTGCTTAGTCTGATTGTCACGATGAACGTCAAGAAATAGGGCCGGCCTTATCCGAGTATCCGAGTCAATGCTGCAGCCAAAGCAATATCTTGAAACTCGTAACCCAGTTTCTGCAGTCGCGCTGGCACCACGCGCTGGCTAGCCAGCAGTAGCGCGTCCGCCATTTCTCCCAACGCCAGCCGCAACGCAAACGCCGGGGCAGGGAACAGCGCTGGGCGGTGCAACGCGCGGGCCAGCGCCGCGGTAAACTCGCTGTTTCGCACCGGTTCCGGGGAAACTACGTTCACCGCCCCACGCACCGCCCCATTCTCGAGCGCCCAGCGAGTCACTCCTACCACATCCTCCAAGCTCACCCAACTCATCCACTGCCGCCCGGAAGCAATTCGCCCCCCTATCCCGAATCGAAAAGGGCGCGCCATCACTGGCAATGCTCCGCCATTCTTTGCCAAAACTACGCCAAGCCGCATCCGCACCACGCGGACTCCCAACGCCTCTGCTTTTTCCGCCTCTCCTTCCCAGTCCTTGGCGATTCCACTCAAAAAATCGTTGCCCGGCTGGCTGTCTTCGGTCAGCACTTCTTCGCCCCGATCTCCGTAGATTCCGATCGCGCCGGCGGACACCAGCACCCGCGGTCGCGCCGCCATTTTCGCCAGCGCACCCACTAACGCATGCGTAGCATCCACACGGCTGCTTCGCAGTAGCTTCTTTCGTTCGTTTGTCCACCTGCCGCCGGCGATGGATGCGCCTGCCAGGTTCACCACGGCATCGGCGCCCACGGCTGCCCCGCCTAATTCGCCGGTTGTGGGATCCCAGTTCACGTCAAATCCCTCGTTCCGGCGAAGCGCCTCCTTGTTAGTGCCTGGGCGAACCAGCCGGCACACAGTATGCCCGGCCCCCTTCAGTTCGCGGACTAATGCCCTCCCTACGAGTCCCGTGGAGCCTGTGATCAGAATCTTCATGATGTTGTTTTCTTTCTCATCCCGCAGAATCCGCCGCGGGCTTGCTGGTAGGGCGCGTTTGCTCAGGTTACAATTTCTCCGTGCCCCCTGTCTCATCCAATTTACGTGTGCAAGTGCTCTTCTTTGGTCGTGTCCGGGAACTAACCGGCCTCGCCGAGGAAATCGCCGAAGTGCCGTCTGGGACGAATCTCGCGTCTTTGTTCGGCCTTTACGCCGCACGCTTCCCGAAACTGGCGGCCTTCCGGTCTTCGCTTGTGGCTTCGCGCAACGAAGAGTTTGCTTCCTGGGATACCCAGCTTTCCAATGAGGATAGGGTCTCATTTCTTCCACCGGTTAGTGGAGGTTAAAGCTTCGCAATGCCAAACACCGCCACTGAAAATGACAGGATCGCTTTGCTGCACTCGCCGATCGATCTGCCGGCCATCGTGCGTGACGTGCGCGCCGATCCTGACGGGGCCATGGTCACCTTCGACGGCTTTGTTCGCAATGAATCTCATGGCCGCCGCACTCTTTATCTCGACTACGAAGCTTACGAACCCATGGCTCTCGCCAAAATGAAAGAAATTGCTGAGTTGGCGCACCAACACTTCGCTATCCATCGACTGGCCATCGTGCATCGCCTCGGCCGGCTGCAAATCGGCGAAACCAGCGTGTTCATTGCCGTCAGCGCGCCCCATCGTGGCGCCGCTTTCGATGCCTGTCGCTTTGCCATCGATACCCTCAAACGCACCGTACCCATTTGGAAAAAGGAGTATTTCGAGGATGGAGCCGTCTGGGCCGACGGGGAATTACCGCCCGCACCACCTTCTTCTCCTCGCACCGCATCTTAATCAGCAGATGACCGCTCAACCCCACAGACCT
>Ga0335073_10011654_pt1 | contig 12349 bp, 11 predicted proteins | sample Lox_Sample_22_FD_207093 | JGI IMG/M metagenome (GOLD analysis project Ga0335073, IMG submission 207093) | Soil microbial communities from Loxahatchee National Wildlife Refuge, Florida, United States - Lox_Sample_2.2 | ecosystem: Environmental > Terrestrial > Soil > Wetlands | place: USA... | reverse complement strand
CCCGGGGATGGCCGCGATGGTCGGCTTGGGCATGTTCCACAGCCGGCCGCTCGTGGCCCGCTGGCTCAGCCGCTGGCGATGGATGGCGGCGTCGAGCGACGTCGGGTCCGCCGGCGGGGCGGCCATGTTCTTGACGTCGCCGCCGGCGCAGAACGCGCCGCCCGCCCCGGTGAGCACGACGCAGCCCACCGCCTCGTCCGCCTCCACCCGGGCCAGGACGTCCCCCATGGCGGAGATCATGGCCCGCGAGAACGCGTTCCGCCGGTCGGGGCGGTTCATGGTGATCACCGCGACGCCGTCGTCGATCTCGGCGCGCAGGTCCTCGGTCCCGGTATCCAGCTTGCTCATGTCGTGCCCCCCGCTCTCTCCGGCTCGCTCATGTCATCCTTCCCGCCGGCGAAGCGGACCCCGCCGATCACCTGCGGGCCGCCGGCCAGCCCGGCGATGGTCACGGCGGTGATGCCCTCGCCGTGACCGGCCCGGGCCGGCACGAACCGCAGCCGCTGGCCCGAGCCTGGCAGCGGCACCACCGCGGCGTTCCCGCCGTCGGTGCCGGGCAGCCCGAGTACCGCCGCCCAGCGCCGGGCCGCGGCGGGCGGGTCGTTGACCTCGATCGTCAGCCCGGTCACGCCGCCGGGACCGGGCCGGGGCGCCTGCCCCGTCCACGCCGGGCCCGCCCAGCGCCACGACCGCGGCGGGGTGGCCCAGTCGAGGGACACGATCGCGCCGGGGACGTCCCCGGGATGCAGGTGGGTGGCGGCGATGTCGGGCAGGTCGGCCGTCCAGACCACCCGCACCCCCAGGTCGGCGAGCCGGCGGCGGGCCGCCGCCAGGTCCGGGACCTGGAAGATCGCCATGTACCCGCCGTCGCCGCCGCGCCGCTCCAGATACCGGCCGGCCGCGGTGTCCGGCTGTGCGGGCGCCACCACCTCCAGGAACTCCTCGCCTACCGCGAACACCGCGTTGGTCAGGCCGAACTGGCCCACTCCCGGGTCGTGAAACGGCGGTCCCAGGCCGAGGGCGTGACGGAGCCGGCCGGCCACCGCTCCGCAGTCGCGCGCGACCAGCGCCACCTGGCGCAGGCGGGTGAACACCCTCCCACCCTAGAGATCTGCTCCGGTCCGGCCCCGGGCCGGGTGCGACACGCGGCGCGTTTTCCCGCTCCTGCGGGACTGATGATCACCGAAGCTGCAATGATTACCCACCTAGCCCCGCTCCGGCACCGGGCTTGCGCGATGCTTCCCCGCGACCCGCAAGCGGCGCACCCCAGCCCAGTTCCGCCCCGACGCGTGGCTACCACCGACTGATGAGGACGCAGAGGAACTGGCCGGTTCACCAGCGGGGAGCGATCGTGACCGAGGAATCTATCGCCTGCGTGCGCGTTCAGCAGCACAGCAGCCCGGACGTCCAGAAGTACGTGGCGGTGCGCGTCAGTGAGCTAACCGCCTTCATCGCCCAGTCCGACGACAAGCACACGATCGAGGCCTTCAACCTCGACCTGCCGCCACAGGAGGCGACCCGGCTCGCGGGCAAGCTCGCCGCCATCCGCAAACGGCCGCTGATCGGCACGGTCATCGGCACCGTCACCGGCGATGTCTGGATCACCGGGCCGTTCGCGGGCCAGCCCGGCCCGCGGTACAACCTGGCCGGCCGCAAGCGGTGCGCGTTCCGGACCGCGGGCGGTGACCGGTGCGTGGCGGCCGTCAAGCCCGGGCTGGCCACCTGCGCGATGCACGCGCCGAGCGACGACCCGGACCAGCCCATCACGCTCTGGAACATCTGGGACTGACCGGTGGCCGCTCGCCCCGCGGCGGCGAACCGGCGAAGATGGGCACATGACCCTGGTCGTCGCCCACGGTGACCGCGCCGCGGAGGGTGCCCTCTGATCAGCGTGGCGCCCGAGCGGTTTGAGGACATGGTCGCCGACGCGCTGGACTCGCTGCCCGACGACCTCGGCCGCCTGATGCGCAACGTGGCCGTGACCGTCGAGCACGGCCCGGGTCCGCCCGGGCTGCTCGGGCTCTACCAGGGCATCCCGCTCACCAGCCGCACCGCCACCGGGTACGCCGGGGTGCTGCCGGACCGGATCACCATCTACCGCCGGGCGATCTGCGCGATCTGCGCCACCGACCAGGACGTGGTGGAGCAGGTGCGCCGGACGGTGGTCCACGAGGTCGCCCACCACTTCGGCATCGGCGACGAGCGGCTGGCCGAACTCGGCTGGTGAAGGTCAGTGCACCGCGCCGTCCGGGAGCCGCCAGTTCTTCCAGCCGGGGTGCACGGTGAAGTAGCGCGACGGCCCGGGCGAGATGGCGGCCAGGCGTTCCCGCGGGATCAGCGGCATCCCCCCGGGGACCGGCTCCCACCAGGGCTTGCGGGCGAACAGGCGGCTGAACAGCTCACGCTGGCCGCCCGGGCCCATCACGAGCTGGGCCGGCGCGGGCTGGTCGGGGCGCTGCCAGCGGAAGTCCCCGGACAGCCGCAGCGATTCCTCGCGGTTGGGCAGCGCCGCATGCGAGGTCAGGCAGTGGAAGACCAGCGCGTCGCCGGCCCGGTAGTGGGTGGTGGCCCAGCCGTGCTCGGCCGGGCGGAGCACGCGCGGGGGCTGGGGCGGGCCGAGATGACTCCCGGGCCGCACCGCCAGGCCGCCGAGCCGGACCGGGATGTCGGTCAGCGGCACCCAGGTCGTGAGCATGTCCTGCACGCCGGAGACCGCGTAGTCCTGGTGGACGTAGCGGCCGCGCGCCACCCCGGGCGGCCGCTCGGGGTAGACGGCGCGCAGCACCTTCGCCGGGTAGCTGAACGCCTGCGGCCCGAGGATCGCCCGGATGGCCTGGCGCAACTCGGCGAGGTAGGGCAGCCGGTTGAACGCCGGGCTGACGAGGGCGGCCCGGAACGCCGGGTCACCGAGCGCGTCCCGGGAGTTCAGCGCGCGCCGGTCCACCGAGGCGCGGCCGCGGTCGTCGATCCACCCGCCCCGGCGCAGCGCGGCGCGCACGTCGTCCGCGGCCGCGCGGGTCTCGGCGGCGGGCAGCAGGCCCCGGAAGAACAGGTACCCGTCCCGGGCCAGCCGGCGGCGCAGCGCCTCCGGGTCACCCAGCAGCGCGTTGGCCGGTGACAGCTCGTCCACGCCGTCGACGGTAGCCCCGGCGGGCCGGCCGCGGGCTCAAGGAACGCGGGGCTAACGCCGGGAGAATGCTGAGCGGGTGCTGGGAATGGGCCTTTTCATCCGTCGATCTCGCGCCCAGCTTGCGTGTGCGGGGAGGCGAGGATGAAAAGGTTCAGAGCTCATGAGTCCAGCCGGTCGGCGCCGGGCTGGGCCGGCGGCTGGTCCGGCCGCCGCCGCCGGAGGGTGGGCTGGAAGCAGGACTGGCCGTAGCCCGCCCAGGGCGGGCGCAGCGGACCGTTAAGGCGGCTGAGGAAGGCTGACGTCGCGGCGCGCATTCCGCCGAGCAGCCCGTCACGCCGCAGGACGAACGCGTCGGTGTCCACCAGGGCACGGTCGGACCGCCGGTGCAGCAGGGCCAGCTCGGTGGCGGACAGCTGGAACTCGCTCATGTCCCGCAGGCCGCCCAGCCCGCAGTGCAGCCGCGCCCACTGCCGGGCCATGCGGCGGGCGTGCAGGCTGCTCAGCATCGAGATGTCGGTCGTGGTGACGATCCCGGTCGGCTCGTACTCGGGCAGGTAATGGCGGATGAGCGTGATGATGCGCCGCCGGTCCATGATCACCGCGACGAGCAAGATGACGAGGACGGCGGCCAGGATCGCGTAGGTGAGGGCGAGCCGGGCCACGCCCGCGGACAGCGAGGCGTTCCACAGCGCGTGCAGGGCCACCGCGGCGATCCAGCCGGCCACGATCGCCCACAGCCCCCGGCGCAGGCTGGTCATGGCCGCGTACGCCACCCCCGCCCCGATCAGCGAGGCGAACAGGGCCTGGCACACCGGGGAGACCACGCCGCGCAGCACGAACGTGGTGGCGACGCCGTTGAAGCCGTAGTGCGAGGCCTGCGTGTAGTAGTAGATGTTGTCGATCAGCGCGAAGCCCAGGCCGACCATGCTCCCGTAGACGACCCCGTCGCTGACGCCGTCGATCTCCTGCGGGCGCAGCAGCAGCAGCCCGACCAGGACGACGCCCATGAGCGTCTCCTCGAGCGCGGCCACGCCGATGACGGCCGCGGGAGACGCGGCGGCGAACCCGCCCGGCCGCAGCTCCGGCGTCGTGATCAGGTGGCTGCCCGCGGCGGTGCCGATCAGCCCGATCAGCGCGGCGGAGCCCGCTCCCCACAGGAACACGAACACCAGGCTGCTGCGCGGCTCGGGTTCCAGCCGGTCCAGGTAGAGCACCCCGGCCAGCAGGGCGGGGATGGGCAGCAGGGCCAGTGTCAGCCCGATGCCGGCGGGCAGCGCCCCGCCCGCGGCGACCGCCGCGAGCGCGCCGAGGGCGACCAGGCTGCAGGCCGCGACGCCGACGATGAAGCCGATCGGCATGTGGTCGGCGCGGGTGTTGGCCACGGCGGCCTGCGGATCAATCGGCCCCACCTACGCAGCATAGCGCCCGGCACTCTGGCGCGGGCCGGCGCGGAGACTGGCCCGTCCGATCCGGGCTGGCTACATTCGTGTGCATGTTCGAAGCGGGCGCGGGTGGCGAACTGAACGACGAGCAGCGCCGGGCCGTGACGCACGCGGGCGGCCCGCTGCTGGTGCTGGCGGGGGCCGGGACGGGCAAGACCCGGACGCTGGTGTCCCGGGCCGCCTGGCTCCGGGCGCAGGGCATCCCGGCCAGCCGGATCCTGCTGCTGACGTTCACCCGCCGGGCCGCCGACGACATGCTGGCCCGGGTGGCGTCGGTGCTGGCCCGGGAAGAGGCGCAGGCCCGGGAGGCAGTGCTGGCCGGGGCATCGGGCGCGCCGCAGCCGGCGCGGCGGCCCGGGAGCGCGGACGAGCGGATCTGCGGCGGCACCTTCCACGCGATCGCGCACCGGATCATCCGGGAACACGCGGAGTCGTTCTCGCTGCCGCCCGCGTTCAGCGTGATCGACCCGGCCGACATGACGGACGTGCTGGACGTGCTGCGCGCCGATCACGGCCTGGTGGGCACCCAGCGGCGGGCCCCGCGGGCCGCGATGTGCGCCGACATCTACACCCGCTGCGTGAACACCCAGACCACGATCGCGGACGTGGTGGCGGGCGGCTTTCCCTGGTGCCGCGACTACACCGAGCAGCTGGCCGGCCTGTTCCGGGCCTACGTGGCGCACAAGCGCCGCCACGGGCTGGTCGACTTCGACGACCTGCTGCTGCTGTGGCGGGCGGCGCTGGCCGACCCGGCGGCCGGGCCGGCCCTGCGCAGCCTGTTCGACGCCGTGCTGGTGGACGAGTACCAGGACGTCAACGCGGTGCAAGCGGAGATCGTCCGGCTGCTGCGGCCGGACGGGACCGGCCTGACCTGCGTCGGCGACGACGCCCAGGCCGTGTACGGGTTCCGCGGCGCCGACCCGGAGCACCTGCGGGCGCTGGCCGGCGCCTACCCGACCCTGGCGGTGATCCGCCTCGTCCGCAACTACCGGTCCCGGGACCCGGTGCTGCGGCTGGCCAACACGGTCCGGCCGCAGTCCGAGGGCCTGGAGCTCGAGCTGACCGGGCTGCGCGGCGCCGGGCCGGCCCCGCAGCTGGTGCGCTGCCACGACGAGGCGACGCAGGCGCGCGAGATCGCCGGGCGGGTACTCGAGGCGCACGAGGCCGGCCGGGCGCTGCAGGAGCAGGCCGTGCTGGTCCGGGCCGCGCACCACAGCGACGTCCTCGAGGTGGAGCTGACCGCGCGGGGGATCCCGTTCGTGAAGTACGGCGGGCTACGGTTCACCGAGGCTGCCCACGTCAAGGACTTCCTGGCCGCGGCGCGCATGGTGGCCAACCCGGCGGACGACATCGCCTGGTTCCGGCTGCTGCGGCTGCACGAGGGCATCGGGCCGGCGCATGCCCGCCGGATGATCGAGGCCCTGCAGCTCGCCGACCCCGGTCCCCTGCAACGGCACGGCTGCGCGGTGGACCTGGCCCCGTCCCGGCACCGGGCCGCGGTCGCCGCCACATTGTCGGCCCTGGCCGCCGCGGCGGACCTGGACCGCGTCGCGGACCGGGCCGGCGCCATCCTGGCCGCGCTGGTCGCCCCGCTGCGCGCCCGGTACCCGGACGCCGGGGTCCGCCTGGCCGACCTGGAACGGCTGGCCGACGCGGCGGCGAGCCGGCCCTCGCTGCACGAGGCGCTGGTCGAGCTGGCGCTCGACCCGCCGGTCTCCGCCTCCGACCTGGCCGGGCGGCCCCGGCTGGACGACGACTTCCTGATCATCTCCACCGTGCATTCCGCCAAGGGCCTGGAGTGGCCGGTGGTGCACCTGCCGCACCTGGTCGACGGCGCGGTACCCAGCGACATGGCGCTGACCACCGCGGAGGGCCTGGCCGAGGAGCGCCGCCTGTTCTACGTCGCGGTGACCAGGGCCCGCGACGAGCTCTACCTGTACGCCCCGCTGCGGCTGCACTACCACCGCCACGGCCGCGACGACCGGCACGGCTACGCGCAGCTCAGCCGGTTCCTGGACGCGGCGGCGCGGGCCCGGTGCGAGATCGTGGACGCGGGCCCGCGCGAGCCCGTGGTGCCCCGCATGACGCAGCTCGCGGTGACGGTCGACGCGGCGCTCGAATCGCTGTGGGGTTAGCCGCGCTCGATGAGGCCGCGCAGGTAGGCGGCCTGCCCGGCGTGCTGCAGGTCGTCGGAGATCACGCTCACCAGGCGGACCGCCAGGGTGACCGGCGGATCCCAGGCCTTGTCCACGATGCGGTCGAGGTCGGCGTCGGACAGCCCCCGGACGTACCTGATCGTCTGCTCGTGCACCGCGTCGTAGTACGCGGTCAGCATCTCCCCGGACTGGACCTGGACCGCGGCGACCGCCTCCGTGCCGTGCCCGTACCCGGTGGCCGTGGCCGCGAACGGCAGCCCGAACCGGTCCGCCCAGCTGATCCCGTCGCGGGTCGACGTCCAGACCTGGCCGGTGCCGGCGACGTCGGCGATGTGGTCGTCCTGGATCCGGGTCAGGTGCCAGACCAGCCAGGCGATCGAGTTAGACCCGCTGTCCGGCCGGAACGCCAGCTGCCCGGGCGTCAGCCCGTCGACCGCCTCGTGCACCACGTACCGGACCCTGTCGAACGCGTCGGCCAGCAGGTCAGCGGTGGTCGCCATCGGCATTCTCCCGTCTCGCCCCGCGTTACCACGGCATGGACGTGCTGGTGTAGTGCGTGAGCGTGTCAAGGTCACTCATCTGGTGGACGTGGCGCGGCGGGGTCTCGAACGTCGCGTAGGGCGTGACCCTGATCACCACCCGCTGCTCGTCGTCCGCCATCTGCCCGATCTGCGCGCGCCGGCTCTCCGGCACCTCCTCGCCCGCCATGATCCCGATGACCCGGGTGAGGACGTCCACGGCCAGGTCGCGATCGCGGGACACCGCGGCGGTGCCGTAGACCTGGAGGTAGCCGAGCGGCCACTGCTCGTCGAGGATGCACAGGCTGACCCGGCCGTCGCGGTCCACCGCCTTGGGCTTGTTCCGGCCGGCCATGGTGGAGATCAGCAGGTCGTCGCCGTCCATCACGTAATACACGACGGTCATGGCCGGGCCGTGCTCTTTGCGGTTGTACCCGAAGATGCAGATCCTGTGATCGCGCACGAACTGGCGTCGCTGTTCCTGATCCACGATGGCACCTTAGCCCGTGCGCGCCGCCGGCGAAGTAGTACACGGTGGCCAGCGTTCGGCGTAACAGGGCGAGCAGCCAGTCGTCGCCGAGCCTGCCGGCGACCGCGTCCGCCTCCTCGGCGAGCTGGCACAGCGGCCGATAGCGGGGCGTGCGCGGTTCGTGACGCTAGCAGCCTGGCGTCACTTATAGCACACGTGTTCTACTAACTGGATGACTGACGTAGTACGACCAGACTGGTGGACGTATCCAGTCCAGTGCCAGCATGGACACCCCTGGGGACCAGGGCGGGTGATCGTCTCCTGGCTGCCATGCCAGTGCGGGCCGGCCCGCGTGGCCCAGCCGCGCGGCAGCGGCCACCGGACCATCGCCTGCCGCGCGCCCGGGTGCCGCTACGTCTGCTACGAGCCGCCCCACGAGCCGGAGCCCGGCGACCGCTCCGACAGCTGGTTAAGCCGCCCGCCGCGGGTCAGGCACGCGCGGCGTTGCGCTTCGGCTGCCGCCGGAAGTTCCTGGTGTGCCCGAAGCCGGGCATGCTGAAGCCGGCCACGTCCAGGATCGTCGGCGTGGCCGCTTCCGCGTAGATCGCCGGGCTCGTGTCGAGCCGCTTTCTCCCGCCGGGTTCCCCGGGCCGGTAATCTGCGGACCGGGGAGTGATGATGGCGTCACGGCCACCGGGCGGGCCTTACCGTTAAGTCCCTTTTGACAGGCCTGTCGCCCGGGCTCTTGACTGAGACCGAGCCGAACGACAGTGAGGTGGCCCACGATGGCGATTCACACCTTCGGACCCAACGCGGTGGACTGGGAACAGCGGGTCGACCTGGCCCGCCTGCGCCGCGAGCGCCTGGCCCGGCTGCGGGCCCAGCTGGACCAGTCCGAGCTGGGCGCGCTGCTCAGCTTCGACTTCGCGAACATCCGCTACATGACGTCGACCCACATCGGCACCTGGGGGATGGACAAGCTGATCCGGTTCGCCGTGCTCCCCCGCGGCGGGGAGCCGGTGGAGTGGGACTTCGGGTCGGCCGCCCGGCACCACCAGCTGTACAACCCGTGGCTGGACCACACCCCCGGCCCGCCCACCGCCGAGGGCGCCCGGCAGACCGGGGCCCGGGCCGGCATCTCCACGCTGCGCGGCGCCTTCCACCCCGACGCCGGAATCGCGCAGGACGTGGCCCGCAAGGTGGCTACCGTGCTGCGCGAGCACGGCGTGGCGGACGCGCCGGTCGGCGTCGACGTGGTGGAGATGCCGGTGCTGGCCGCGTTGCGCGCCGAGGGCATCGAGGCCGTGGACGGGCAGCAGGTGTTCCTCGAGGCCCGCCGGATCAAGACCCCCGACGAGATCTCCCTGCTCGCCCAGGCGTGCTCCATGGTCGACGCGGCCTACACCGAGCTGTACGAGTTCCTGCGCCCGGGCGTGCGCGAGAACGAGTGCGTCGGGCTGGTCAGCAAGGTCCTCTACGACCTGGGCAGCGAGTACGTGGAGGGCGTCAACGCGATCTCCGGCGAGCGCTGCTCGCCGCACCCGCACGTCTACTCCGACCGGCTGATCCGGCCCGGCGACCCGGCGTTCTTCGACATCCTGCACAGCCACCTGGGCTACCGGACCTGCTACTACCGCACGTTCGCGGTGGGCAGCGCGTCGCGCGCCCAGCGTGACGCCTACGTGCGCTGCCGCGAGTACATGGACCAGGCGATCGCCCTGGTGAAGCCGGGAGCGACGACCGCCGACATCGTGGCGCTGTGGCCGCGGGCCACCGAGTTCGGGTTCCCGGACGAGACCGCGGCGTTCGCGCTGCAGTACGGTCACGGCGTGGGACTGTCGATCTGGGAGAAGCCGATCTTCAGCCGGCTGGTGTCGCTTGACCATCCGGAGACGCTGGAGGAAGGGATGGTGTTCGCGCTGGAGACCTACTGGCCGGCCACGGATGGCTGGTCCGCGGCGCGGATCGAGGAAGAGGTCGTGGTCACGGCCTCCGGGTGCGAGGTCATCACGAAGTTCCCGGCCGAGGAACTGCTGGTGGCGGGGCCCAAGTACTGGACCGCGGGCGGCGCGCTCGACACGCTCCGGGAAAGCCAGTCGCAGCTGAACACCGCGGCCGGGCGCGGTGAGGCGACCGGCGGCGGTCCGGCGGGCGACGACGCCAGCGCGGTGGCAGGAGGTGCCCGGTGACCGCGGTCGACACGAGCGCCAGCGTCGTCAGCGCCGAGGAACTGCTCGCGCTGTACGAGGAGATGGCGGTGATCCGCCGCACCGAGAAGGCGGCGCACGACCTGTTCCTGGCCGGCCTGGTCAAGGGCACCACGCACCTGGCGGCGGGCCAGGAGGCCGTCGCGGTCGGCGCCAGCGCCGCGCTGCGGTCCGACGACTACGTGTTCGCCACCTACCGCGGCCACCATCACGCGATGGCCCGGGGCGCGTCGCCCGCGGAGTGCCTGGCCGAGCTGATGAGCAAGGGCACCGGCCTGTGCCAGGCCAAGGGCGGCTCGATGCACCTGACCAAGGCCTCCGCCGGGATGCTCGGCTCGTACGCGATCGTCGGCGCGCACCTGCCGATGGCGGCCGGGGCCGCCTGGTCGGCCCGGCTCCGCGGCAGCGGCCAGGTCGCCGTCGCGTTCTTCGGCGACGGCGCCACCAACATCGGCGCGTTCCACGAGGCGCTCAACCTGGCCTCGGTGTGGGCGCTGCCGGTGCTGTTCATCTGCGAGAACAACCTCTACATGGAGTACACGCCGATCGGCGAGGTGACCGCGGCCGCCAACCCGGCCGCCGACCGGGCCGCGGCGTACCGGCTGCCCGCGGAGATCCTGGACGGCAACGACGTCGTGGTGGTCGCCGACGCCGTGGCCCGGGCCGCGGCCCGGGCCCGGGCCGGCGAGGGGCCGACGGTGCTGGAGGCCAAGACCTACCGGCACTTCGGGCACAGCCGCACCGACCCGGCCAGCTACCGGCCGGCCGAGGAGGTCAAGCAGTGGCTGAGCCGGGACCCGCTGGATATCGCCCGGGCCCGGCTGGAGGCGCTGGGCGTCCCCGGTGAGTCGGTGACCGCGGCCGACGAGCGGGCCGCCCGCACCGTCGAGGAGGCGGTGGCCGCGGCCCGGGCGGCCCCCGGTCCCGATCCCGGCAGCGCACTGACCGACGTATGGGCGGACGGAGGCTCGGCATGGCGGACGTGACGGACGAGACCGAAGTGATCACGTACCGGGAGGCCGTCTCCGAGGGCATCGCGCGGGAGCTGCGCCGGGACCCGTCGGTGGTGTGCCTGGGCGAGGACATCGCGGCCGCGGGCGGCGTGTTCAAGACCACCGCGGGGCTGCTGGCGGAGTTCGGCAAGGGGCGGGTCTGGGACACGCCGATCTCCGAGCAGGCCATCCTGGGCGTGGCCATGGGCGCGGCCATGACCGGGATGCGCCCGGTCGCCGAGATCATGTTCTCCGACTTCTTCGCCTGCTGCTGGGACTACCTGGCCAACGAGATACCGAAGATGCGGTACATGACCGGCGGCCAGGTCACGCTCCCGCTGGTGGTCCGCACGGCCAACGGCGGCGGCCTGGGATTCGGCGCGCAGCACTCCCAGGCGGTGGAGAACTGGGCGCTGGCCATCCCGGGGCTGAAGATCGCGGCCCCGTCCACGCCGGCCGATGTCGTCGGGCTCATGGCCGCCGCGATCCGCAGCGACGACCCGGTGGTGTTCTTCGAGCACAAGGGGCTGTTCGCGAGCAAGGGCCCGGCCGCGCCGGAGGGGCACGTGGTCGAGCTCGGCCGGGCGGCCGTGGTGCGCGAGGGCACCGATGTCACGCTGGTCGCCCTGGCCGCCACGGTGCCGCTGGCGCTGGCCGCCGCGGACCAGGTGGCGGCCCAGGGCATCTCCGCCGAGGTGGTCGACCTGCGCTGCCTGGTGCCGCTCGACATGGCGGCCGTGCTGAAGTCGGTCGACCGCACGTCCCGGCTGGTGATCGTGGAGGAGAACCCCTACCAGGGCGGCTGGGGCGGCACCGTGGCGTCGGTGGTCGCCGACGAGGGCTTCGAGCTGCTCGATGCCCCGGTCCGCCGGGTGGCCGCCGCCTGCGTCCCGCTGCCGTTCGCGGACGTCCTGGAACAGCAGGTGATCCCCACCGTGGACAGCGTGGTCGCGGCGGCCACCGCGCTGACCGCTTACTAGAGTCCTTTACCCGCCCTTTACTGGCCCGCTGTCACTTTTGTCACGCCCACGTCTCGGTACGGTCCCGAACTAGGTTCGGCGCTCCCCGGCATCTGGACGCTGCATGGCCCCCGCCGTACCGTGACCAGCGGGGGGTGCCGATGGAGCATGCCGGTGCGCGGATGCCCCGCGCTTCGCCATGCCTGGAGCCCGAGCGAAGGAACCGCGGCCATGGCGTTCACCCCCGAACATCAGACGCACTGCCGGGCCGCGCCGTCGGCCGCTGGCCGCCGCGGGCGGAGAATTGGTATGTCGTGAAGTAGGCGGCCCGGCAGGCGGCCAGCCCGGCCGCCTGACGTAACCTGCGGGAGGTCCCCCGCAGGGATCGCCCGGAAGGGGGAACGTTGATCACATTCATGATCCGCCGGATCCTCCAGGCGCTGGCCGTGCTGCTGCTGGTGACCGTGATCACCTTC
>Ga0335073_10011653_pt1 | contig 12350 bp, 14 predicted proteins | sample Lox_Sample_22_FD_207093 | JGI IMG/M metagenome (GOLD analysis project Ga0335073, IMG submission 207093) | Soil microbial communities from Loxahatchee National Wildlife Refuge, Florida, United States - Lox_Sample_2.2 | ecosystem: Environmental > Terrestrial > Soil > Wetlands | place: USA... | reverse complement strand
AAAGCAGATGAGAATAGACGTAAAGAAGCTCCGAGGAACAGCCCGACGACCGCCTCTCCAGGCCAAGCACCGAGCAAGTCCGCGAGGATATCGTACCAAGCCGTCGCATGTGGAGCACCCGAGCATTGCAGTCCCCGAACGCCAGCTAGCCCAGCCATTGCGCACGCCAACGTCGATCCGGGGTGCGCCCGCGCAATTCCCCAACGCTCGAGGATCGTGCATACGACAGCGCAATGCCTCGACGCCGTCCACGCAACAAGGTAGGTGTTTATCAGCGCCTTGCACCCGCCGCTTTGCGTTGACGAGCGGCAGAGGCAAGCGATGCGTTCGTTGAGCCCGCTGCGGCAGGCCGCACTGCCCTGCCCTGCCTGCCCTGCCGCCCCATGCCGCGGCCCTTGCAGCCCCGCCAGGAACAGGCACCTGTCGCCCGCATTCTGCGCTGCACAGACGCCTGGCCTCGCGTCCCGGCCGCGTGCCGCTCCCGCTGGCCGCGGCCGCGATGGCTCGTTTCACGGCCGCTGCGAGTTGCATTCTCTGGCGGTTTGTGCCCGCCGTCGAACCTCGGTGTGCTCGAAGCGACGGGCGTGTTCCTGGACGCGCACAGATGGGCCGGAAAGGGGCTGGAGTATCTAGCGAGGGCCTAGGGAGCGGGCGCGCGAACGTGGAGAAAGGCAGAGCCTGCAGCTCGATCCTCGGCAGCGCGAGTCACGCCGGCGAAGCGACAATGGTAATCAAACGGCGCGCGCTGGGAAAGAACGAAAACGCGTTGGGGAGTGCTGCGTTTGCGCGGGCTTGCATGAGCGAGGAGCGAACGAAGGACATGGCTCCGGTGCGCCGGGGATGGGTATTCCAGGCCCACGTTTCTGCGCCCGCTGCAGATTCGGCGCGGCGTGCCTATCGAGTTTGCGGCTGGGGTTTTGCCAGCGGGAGAATTGGAGGGGCCTTGCAGACTTGGTGGTTCGCGACTGTGCGAGGCGGTGGTTTTGGCTCCCTGGACGCGACGGCGCCGGGGACAGGGTGACGGCTACGGCTGTTGGGGACGGCAGGTGTGGTTGGCGCAGGAGCCTGTAACTGCGCAACGGGTGAGGAATTCCCAGGGCGCCGTCGACGTATTGAAGGTTGTGGTCTGAGTGGTGGGAAAAAGAAAACCGGCTAAAGTCTGAAACGTGATTGGGAACAAGCAGCCATTTCGGTTTGGTCCGAGGAAAGACGCTTTGGGCAAAAGAAAGAAGGGTTTTTGTTAACGAACTTACCCTTACCACCTTCCCAAAAGCCGTGGCCCTTCCTCGCGATCAATGAGGCGTGGCAGACGCCACAGTCTTCCGGGCGATAGTTCTGCTCTCGAGAGCCTAGATCGGAATTTCCGAAGCGGTTAGCTGAATATTGATGATTGATTGAACGTCGGAAGGGAGAAATATAAATTGAAAGCATACAAAAGCCACTGCTGTAATGTCAGCCGACGCTCATCGAATCGGAAGTACGATGCGGGGGAGCAGGGAAAAGAAATCAGCACGCGGCCAAAAGGCCGACCCAAGGCTTCCCAGTGTCGTGCTAGATATGGTGGAGACATCATAGTTCTCCGGTCGGGCAAATCAACGGCTGCAAGATGCACAGGGGATCGACAATCACTGACCAAATCATCCGGTTCGCGTGCTCGTTTGGGTGATCACTAGCTTCGTCGTGACATCTGGGTTGGGAGTCAGTGGGTTCGATGTCATGAGCTGGCTGAACATCCACCGAGGAACAATAGACTTCTCCGCTCCACTGTACGCCCCCGTTGCAACCCTGCCCTTTGGGTCCAAACGGTCGCGTGGAGAGACGCGCTGTCCGTCATAGCCCATTTGCCACTTTGTTCGCTTACCTATCACATGGGAACACTCTGCTGCAGCATGAAAACCTGTTGATGTCAATAAACTTCGGGGTGCAAAACAAATCCGGAAGAAGCGCAATTCGAGTCAGGCGCGTCTCTGAATGTGGCCCTCACCTGAACCATCGATACTGGGCAATGGCTGTTAGTTTAGTTCGAAGACTACGCACAAGCCGAGTTTGCAAATCTCACCGACTTTGCGTAATGTTGGCATCTACCGCGGCGCGGCAGTTCCTGTCCGGCGGTAATTCCAAGGCGTTCGTTCTTCTGCGTGGAGCAATGCACAAGTTAGATCTCCACTCAATCTCGTCAATACGATGGTTTCGGTTGACGTGCCGGCAAACCACAGGGCGTGCGAAGGGTAGCGAGGCAATCGGCATATCCATCGATCCGAGTAGGCCATCCAAATTGCGGCCCAAAAATGGGAAAACTTACAGGTTTCGTCCGTTTTGGCGCACGGCTTGCATCAACTGTGCACGAGGCGCTCCGTCAACAATTGAGAAATGCCGTTGGATCAATGGTTCGCGTTGTGGTAAAGCAGCGAAGGGATGTCGCCGAACACCATTAGCTTACCTTGCGCCGAGCTCACTCGCAAGAACTTGACATCAACAATGCGGAAACCTACGACGCACCACCCGGCATCAGTCACTATGTCATCTCCCGAACAGGAAATAGGGCATGAAGAAACGCACTCATTCTCCGGTGGCACTCTCGACAAGTTGCCATGCTAGACTCGCCTCGGACGGCGACAACACCAGCCGAGTACGGTGTTGAGCACTCTGCGCAAGTCGGCACGAAATTACTGATCATGGTGAGTTTAACTCTTCAATTGCGAGTGGTCATCATCGCGATACGCTGGTCGGGTGCTCCATAACGGCCAGGTGGGAGTGCAGATGACATGAGACCGGGGACTCGGTACCTGGGAAGGAGATCGACAACGGTACATCCGTCCATATCAAGGTATCCAGCGCGCATCGAGTTGGCGTGGACGAGCTCCATTCGGAAGCCTGCCGAGTCAGCCATGAAGAATAGTTTAGCAGGTGGGCAATACGCATGAGAAGCGAAAACCTTATGCAGAGCATTGTCCACGTCTTACGCGTATGGTAGTGACATACCGCACTGCATCATACTGGAGCATTTAGAGCACGGCAATCTCCTGACCGCGGAGCCTTCACCAATGCTGTTTCTGAGTTTGTTCACGTCCACCTCCTGTTTGCAACGATTGCACTTCAACGCGAGGCTTGCGCTGACGAGCTCGAGGACTTCAATCCCGTGCATCTCTAGATGCGGAAATGAGAGGAGCACGCCCCTTTCAGGTGCGGAATGTGCTTCGATGCGGCTGCTACCTTCCCCTGCAGGTAAGTCCTCACCTTTTTCTTCGTTGTCACTGTCTTCGTTCGTGTCGTAAGAGGCATCTGAACCACTTTCCTCACCGTCACTGTCGTTGTCATGCCGAGGTGTTGACCATTCAGGTGGACGCGGGATGGTGATAATGTGGCGTGCGTGAGACTCACCGGCTGAACTTGATGCCACTGTTTGTAGTTCTTGCTTGCTTGACTCACCGTATGTGTGTATATTCGCTTCAGAACGAAGCGTCTCCACAGTCGTTAATGTAGCTGCTTTCTTCCGTATCGCCAGTCCTTCCGCTACCAATGTGTGCATGTTCTGTGAAAGGAAATTCAAGTGTGATACAACTGACAGTTGTGCATTCTGTGTGGCCCGTTGTGCAAATCCTTCGATCAAATCTTCTACATCGTTTCCACTTCTGTCAGGTACCTCTATGCGGCAAGGCTCAAGATTGTACTTGGGTGGAACTACGAGCTTGACGATCTTGATAGATTGCAATGCCAACGGCAATTTAGTTCTCTTGCGAGGTTCCACTGGCAGAGTGTACGAGACGCCGTCTGGTAGCTTTGTGAACAGTGGCATTCTTCCTAGCCGCGCTTCTAGCTGCCGTAAGTCAACATCACGCTTGCCACGAGCTTCTGCTATCTGTTCAGCAGAATAGGTTAGCTGGTGATCTTTGCTCAGTTCGCTGGAGTCGGCGGATGGATCGGCAGTTTGTCTCTCACGAGATGTTGCGTGAGGCTGTGAGGCGTTTTGCGATTGTTCAGCGGGTACATCTGGCTCTCGGCTCTTCGAAGGTACTTTGCCAACGAATTTGATCGTGTCTGCCGGCGGTGTAGACAGCAAGTTCTCTAAAGTTCGGTCAAGGCTGTTGCAGTACTGCAAGAGCGTGCCATTGGGCATTCTTTCTACAATGGCATCAAAGCCTCGCTCAATGTTGATTTGATATCCGCGGCCCATGTCCTTATTTGTCACGTGCAGACGAGGTTTCGCCTGTGGATAAGCGGCTGGCACTTCGAGCAAGCATTCCAAGACGTCGAGTTCGAAAGGAAAGTCTGGATCCGAAGGTCTCAGACCGAAGGACAGGGTAGTACTTCCATCGGCAGTGGTGACAACGTTCGGAGCGAACCTTCGTGTAACTTGCGAAAGCTCAAATTCGCGGGGTCGTTCCTGCTGTATTTTCGGAATTGGTCGATGCACGGCTCTCTGATTCACAACTGCCGATGCTGTGGTCGCGATTCTGGTGTCGATGCGGTTGCCGCGAGGCGCCGCGGCCAACGGCGGAGGAGGTACCTCTCGATCGGTGCCTGCACCAAACGGCTGTTGTGCCACTGGCGCATCATGTAGAAAGCGACAAGCATCGCCATATTTGCAGCCTGGCAATCATATAGTATTAGCTGAAGGCTCAACTGTGAGTGGCTTAGATGCCTGTTTGGAGGAACGTAAAATAACATCACACGGCCACGAGAGGTAGCCGGATTAAAGCAGCAACAGCGAATGGAGGCGTGCGCGCGAAAAGTAAGACGTTCACGGGCTGCGCAGAGCCAGCAAACGCGCGGGCAACGTAAGCATTACCTGTGCTGGCGAAGAAGCGACACCGAACTTGCAGGCCCGCCTGAGCCTGAGCGGCCGGGCCTGGGTGAGGCTGATTGATGCGTTGTTCATCAGAAGGGGACGAGCCTGATACAGGTGAGCAGATGACCAGCAGGTGCAGCAGCGGCTAAGTCCGGGGCAGTTACTCAACCAGAGACAACCTTACCGGCCGGTTCCCCATTGTCGTGAGGTTGACGAGCATTTGCCGTCCAATCCAGACCTGTATCCATGTCGCAATGCCGCCTTGTCAGCGGCTGCGGAAACGTGAAGGTGTTGATGCTATCAGTGGGATAACTGGGGGTGGCGCGCACCACGAGGCTCGTCTCGTTGGGCACGGCCCGCGCCTGGAGAAGATATTAATAATTTGCGACCAGGTCACTGGACGCCTGCAGCCTCTGAAAGTGGGATGTTACGATGAAAAAGGTCGCCCAAAAGCAGAGGAGGGTGTGTCTTGTTGTTTTGCCCGCCGTGCCTGCAAAACGATGCCAGTTGTCGGACGTACCCGAAAAGATCGCCGCTCAGAATCAAGAATTTAACAGAAACGAGCAAATGTCTCGTGCTACGCCATGTTACCGTTTGACTCATCATCATAGCCAGTCGAACGTGGCGCGGGACTCGGCTGCAGTCATAAGAGGCGAAGTTCGGATGTTGAATCATCTTCACCTATCTGATTTGGGCATCATTTGAGATACTTCGTCTACAGTACTGTACATCAGACCACCATTAAGGCAGCGGCCGTAAGACGAGGAGAGTATAGTATCATGAGAGATATATCATATAAGCCCGTAACGCCGCGGCTACTCTACCCGCTATTCCATTAAGTACATGATCCATTTCACCGCGGCCCGAGTCCAAGAATTAATGAATGTTCGGAAAGAGCGTGGAGGTCATCTGGTTTCCTGACCGAAGACAAACAAAGGGCTCAAGGCAGCAAGATATGGTTTTTGGTTTGGCAAAGCCTTTCGACCGACCATTCCTCCTGCCCATTTGGAGACCGGCCTTCTGTGCGTCAATGGGAATGATTTGCGTGGGCTGGCCCAACCAAAAAAACTCACCCCCGCGCAAGGCCATTGGCGACCTTGGTGGGCGCTTCTTTTTACGCAACTTTCCAGGCGGTACGTAGACGCCCAAGCCCTGCGGAGGGAGCCCGCTCTCCCGGCGGAGCGGTGGGAGAGAAGATCGTTGATCAGGATCGTCATTCATCGGATGGCAGAAATGTCACCTTGCAAAACCTGGCTGATGGCGCATTGGGATGCATGCAATGGGGCATGGGGATGTGCTGCTGCATAAGCGTGGATGCTTGCAACGTGCCCATTGTCTGGCGTTTTGGTTGCAGTCAAGAAAGAGGCGGTAAGAGACACCCCATGGCCCCAATCACAGCTAATCTTTCATGTGAGTATTTGTTGGGACAATATTTCGTTGCCAGCTGGAAAAGTGGAGAGGTCGGGAGATTGTACAATGAAGGGTACCATGAAGAGCTACGAAGCAAATTATGGGGAAATTCAGAGGTAAATGGTCCACTTTTGAACTTTTATTTATTAGGCTAGACATAGACTACCATCTCTTTCACATGAAAAGACGGCGGTGGTTCCCAGCATAGAAACGCTGTCAAATCGAACTGACGCAGCCAGTGGCAGAGGCCCCATAAAAGTACAGTGCGTCGAGTTGTTGATGTTACAAGTCGATGGCAATGAGCCATGGTGGTGTGCAACCCATGTTAAAATTGAATACCTCCTTTGGCTCCTTGCTCCGGGAAAAGTCAATGCCCCAGCAGAATGCAAGCCGTGTTCCTCGAAGAACACTTTGGAGGGAGAAAAAGAAAAGGCCGTGACCTCATAAGCAGATGCAGCAAGTGGTATCTTGAAGCCGAAAATCAAATAAACACGTATTGATGTGATGCTAAACTCCGTTCCGTGAATGTCAGGTGCATCAATCAATGATACACCCGTTGTCGCTATGTGGTCGAGTCGCCATGCTGCATAGAAGAAGAAAAATGTCGCTACCATCCTTTTTGATGGTATTCCTGCAATCCAGTGTCGAAGTAATGATTCCACGAGCTTTGATTTTCTTCCTTGAGAGGATTTAGATACGGTGCGGACTGCATATTACCCGGGAATTCTTTGAGGTTTTTGACATCGTTGGAAGTGTGTCGGCGAGTAATGGATAATTTTGTGGTTCGTGGTTTCTTGGCTTGTCGTTCCCACAGTAAGTTCATCCGAACGGATTCCGTTAGCTCACTGAAAAGCATGTTGCGGCGTGTGGTGCGAGGTGAGAGTGCGAGAGAGTGAGTGTTAGAGGTGGTCATGATGATTGGTTTTGCGCGCGACGTTTGCATTTGAGAGCGGAATGCCTCCGGAACGTCTTCCTCCGTAGGTGACATGCCAATAGGACCGTTTGGAGATGATGTGCGAGATCGTCGTATTGCCGGTGTAGATCTCGATGCTGCGTTTTGCAATGCAGCGGCACGATCCTTCTCATGCATCATGCTTGTGAGAAGAGATCGGCGAGAAGTGAGATTTGGTCTTGAGTCGACTCGCTGGAACATGTCTTTATCGTCAACGAGTGGTGCATCGCTGGCTTCCGCTTCATCTTCCCATTCCTCGTCATCCTCATCTTCATATTCGATGGCGCTTTCGGATTGTTCTTCGTCCGAATCCTCAAAGACCTCTTCGCTTTCGTAGGTCTTGTCCTGGATAGTTCGAGTGAGTACTTCATCCTTGAACGAGGTGACCTTCTTGCTTTGCTTCAGGCCCTCGGACAATGAACTGCGAGTGTCGAAACGCGCTTCAAACGAACTCTCATCGCCTTCGCCTGACGATCCACCGATTTGGAACGTCGCCTTCTTTCTCTTTGGTGGAGTGGATGGTCGTGGTCCAGGTGATGACTTCAGAATGGATGAAGATGTGGATGTCGGTGCGAGCTGCACGCGAGAGCGTGCAGAGGACGAGATCTTATCCCTTGAGAATCCGCGGACGATGCTTGTGGCGCTAACCTCGGTTGAGGCGCTGTCAGTTTTTGCCAAGGAGAAGCTCATTTCGGAATATTCGCTGCCAACGGCGGTGGCAACGGTAGATGTCGAAGAGTCTGGAATGATATGAGAGTGAAATGAAGTGATGGGTGTGGGTAGCTGTTGTTCTGGTTCTGCTTCCACGTGCTCGTTGGTCACCTGCTTTGGCTCGGCAGGCGTCGGAGGTTGCACGGTAAACGAAGCCGGTAGCGGCGATAGAGGTTCGATCGCGCTCTTTTGTTTAATGGAGATGACTATTTTCTCCAGGTCAAGCGGCGATAGGTGCTTCTCCCTCCGGATTCCGCGGCAGGATTCTGAATCGAGCCTTCGGAGCTCCGGTCGGGCCGAGGTAGGACACGAATGCGTGGCGAGGTCTGTGTGAGTGCTTGATGAGTCGGATTCGAGGCTTGACGATAGTTCTGGCAGGTCTTCCGACACGGGAGTACTCCGTTTTGCGGCCGGAGCGAATGATGGTGGTAGTGATTTGCACTGGGACTGGGCGCGACAGCAGAAGCTTTCTCGACTGAAGATGCGCCAGCTCATATTCTCGTAACGCCTTCCCTCCTCTAGCATATCAGAGCACTTTGAGAACCCTACGGAACGGTGGTTAGCAGACTTCGACTCCAAAGCGGGAGCAAAGGCGGGTAGTACCTGACCAGAGGCGGTGGAGGTGAATGACATTGCTTGTATCGACGTCGGTGAGCGATTTTGGCTCTAGATGTAATATCTGAGGACGAAACGGCATGGTTGCTCGGGACGCGCTCGAAGGGACGAGCTCGCTCGAAGGGAAGCGCGGTTGTTATCAGATGACGGCGTCGGTCGATGGTACTTGGGACTATGGCGTCAAGATGCACGAACGGCGCGGGGACAGGTTGAGAGAGAAGCTGGCGTAGTCATGTGTAGGAATTGCTGGCGTGCGATGGGAAGGGTTGAAAGGCGACTTGGGTGTAGGAGTAGTGTTTCTAGCGAAACTTGGGAGCGGCTCGACTATGTAGTTGTTCGTGGGGGAGGCGTGATGGGAGTGACGAGGGAACAGAGGCTATGAAAAGAGCGATCCGGCGTGAGCGAGTCTGGAGCGTGACCTTGACCTGGCAAGCCACCACTTGACCCCTACCCGCGGACGTAAAAGCAGCGGGACCGGTGCAAAGGTAGAGCTTTATCAGGCCACGGGTGGGATCCAAAGCCCGGAAAGCCAAAACGCCAAAAGCCACGCGGAATGCGGAAGGCGACTGGGTAGTGGGTGTGCCACCGGGGGGGGGCCGGTTTGCGAAGGCGAGGGGGTGGACTACTGGTGGCTGGCAATGGGAAAGAAGACGTTGCCAGGGCCTATTGCCGGGCCCTATGCTAAAGGGTACCCAGCCCGTTTGTCACTGTTCTGTACTGGTGGTCATGCGCTCTCCGACTGGTAGATCATGGATTGCCCGTGCGAAGTCCGTGGTTGCGTTCCTGGACGACTGGGTACGAAGTTACTTTCTGCCTCTGTACCTTTCGTGTCCATTCTTCCGATTCATCCCGCGCCGTCACTCTGACACCTACTTACGCATTTCCTATCATATGTACATCACTGCTCGGGCCATGACGGGTATGTCTTCTGTGCATGTTCCAAATCAACACTCTCTCTCCGCAACCTTCCCACTCACACGCATACGCACACACTGACGACGAGCCATTGCCAACCGTCAATCCGTCCAAGCCTTTTCCCTGTCGTGATTCGTGAGCCATCAACATTCGATCGGTCGAATCCAAGCCTCGCTCACTTTCCCGTGTTCCCCGCTGGCGGTAGCGCATGGCGTATAGAGCGAGCAGAAAGGTAGCGCAGATTCAGTCCCAAGCCATATCCCGGCAGGGGTTGACTCAGACGTGGGAGCTAGATGCGGATTTTCGGTCGTTCACTACCGGTGTGCGGCGGCGGCATCACGAGGCTTGCCCAAATTAATTAAGTAGCCAAGACACCAGAAAGGTTCTCGTCGAGCAGCTCAGCTTTCGCTCCGTCGCTTGCTTTGCCACTTCGAGCAAGCTGACCACGACCGTTGACTCCTTCATCCAGCTCAGGCGGCCGTCGAAAGCTTAAAGCTTCGAATCAGCATCTACGGTAGCATCTGTATTGATTGAATGGCCGGCGTGGATGCAGTTGCTCTGCGCTCCTACCGTAGCAATGGTAAACTGTGACCGACTCTGCAACAAACGGACCAACTCAATCCGTAACAGCTGCGTTTCATCACATTCCCTCTTCAGCGACAGACGAGTCAGACCTTTGCCCTTTGCGACTCTTGTGGTCGCGCAATAAAACCACACCTCATGTCTTTTGCCATCTGCTTCTTCGCAGCTTGATTTTCGATGGGCGATAACAGCGTGGTTCCCGTTTCGGTGAAAGCCTCAATCACATGGAAATACAACGACGGAGGCGGTCAAGTAACCAGCAGACGAGACTGGCCAGCTGAATAATCGGGTCTTGTGCTTGGGAAAACGCATTTGCAGCTGTGGCGCTGTTCCTTCCATCGCGCTCAGCATCTTGCCCAGCCACAGTCTTTCCGCCCACGTAATGCGGGTGGGTTGAAGCCGCTGCCTTTACGCTTCTCAAGTCTAAACTGGCGTCAACGGCGGTAGTACAATGTTTGGCGGCCTGGATCGATGGGGTCTGTGGGCGGGATGGCGAGGTCAGAAATTTGGGAGCAAGCAGATGACCAGCTCCTCTGGCCGTATCTGCGGTTCCAGGGCGCAGCGATTGTGTTACGGCAGCGAGCTTGCGGTGTACGCCCGCAAACGGCGGCCGTGGGGTGCACGCTGCTGCTCTCTCTCTCGCACAGCCTTGCCCATCCTCTGCGATTCCTTCAGCTGGCAGGTCACACGCAGATCCGATTCTCAGATACGGGGTAGATGGGGTATCCAGGCTGTCGCTGGGCACACCGAGGGCCCCAAGTCAGTCGCCAACCCGCCAATTTGCGGGGCTCCCAAAAGGCATTGGGCTCGCCGTGCGCTTCGAGAGCCGTCACCTGAGCCCCTTCGAAACCTGGATCCAGGCTCCTTCAGGATCGATCCTTTTCTCCTTCTTTCTGATGCCATGCATGTATACCGTCAGCTTTAATAGGGTACAAGCGTGAGAGCGCGCACGTGTGCCCTTCCCAAAACAACCATCTTCGCCACTATCGCCCCAGGCCTTGAATCTCGGCCTCCCATTACGTTTCGAATTACATTCGTGCTTCGCTGACAATCCATGAACGCTTACCTTATGCAGGACGCTGTGTACAATATTTGAGCGCCATCTATCATTTATTGTATGTATTGATATTGGTGCTTCGATGCAGGTCTAATGCCCTCGCTGTTTGGATGAATTCAGCTTATTCCGAAAATCCCCGGCGCCGAACCTCGGATCTTCCATCGTCTGCGGAGCTGCCATTCTTCGACCACAGTGCCCTCCTAGATTTATGCAAATGACCTTAAGAAATGTCTTGAATGTCTTGCTTCTGTTAGAATGGCAAGACGCTTTGACAACCAATTCATGAACTGGAATCCTTCGAGTCGTTCTTCAACATAGCTCACCGAGGCTTCTCCGGTGGCCTGATTATACTGGTATACAACACCGTTCAGAACATCTCCCTGCGTTCGCTGTTGTACCTGCATCTGGAGTGCATTGTACCCGAACGACTCCCGATAGTGCAATGGCCCGACTAGCTTCTTGCTCGAGCCAAGCCATCGCCTATTCCTAGATTGCGCGTCCAAAGTCAAAGCTGTTTATGCAACGGAAGCTTGACGGTCCATGTAACTCGCAATACCCGGCCCAGGACCGATGCCTGGCAGCACATCAATGCGGAGAACCGGAAGAACTCCGCACCTTGCCAGTGTCCTCTGTGCCATCCTTGCCGCTCTCCGCGTGCCTTTTCTCGGCCTTTGGGATGCGCTAAATTCCTAGCTGGCACAGGTGAGAGCCCGTAGCGACTTTTCGCCGTGGAACAGAGCACTACTCCACGGTCGGACGCCAGTTCGTAATCTCGCCCGCTCCCGTCCTCATCTGCGCTGGCCGTTGGAGCGTGCGGCACAATAATCCTCCCTTCCTTCATTCCTTCCTTCCTGCTGCCCGGTTTATTGATGCACCGTGGTTCGTGTCGACAGCCTGAGCTGGCGATCAACCGGCGGAGAAATCGCTGATTGCTCCGTCATCGCTGCTGAAAGCATTTGGGGATGCAGGCCGCCGGATCAGCAGACCAGTAGCGGCGACCGCTAAGCAGAGGGCAGGGCGGGATGGGGACTCCGAGACCAAGTCCCCGGGTGCGCTACGAGGGTGCTTGTTCGGCTTGGGATCCGCCAGCATGGTTCGCTCAGCCAGCGGGTGGGATGAGAGGATGGAGGGTGTGGTCGCAGGGGACTGTGGCGGACGCCGTGTTTTGCTGCCCTTTTGCCTGTGGGTCCGGCCTGCTCGCCGTTGCTTGCTTTTCTCGCTCGCGACCCTTTGCGAGCATGCCACCGAGGTCCCGAACAAGTCTCCGAAAGTCAAATGGCAGCTCGATAGCTTTTCTGTGTCATTCGCGTGCTCAATGG
>Ga0335073_10011651_pt1 | contig 12353 bp, 6 predicted proteins | sample Lox_Sample_22_FD_207093 | JGI IMG/M metagenome (GOLD analysis project Ga0335073, IMG submission 207093) | Soil microbial communities from Loxahatchee National Wildlife Refuge, Florida, United States - Lox_Sample_2.2 | ecosystem: Environmental > Terrestrial > Soil > Wetlands | place: USA: Florida... | reverse complement strand
GATTCGCTCGGTGAATTCGGCGTACGTCCACGTGCCGACGGCGTCGGCCGAGATCTCAAAGGATCCGCCGTCGCCGCGAGAGAATTTGATCGTCACGGTGTTCCCGGGGCGGTGGCGGTAGCGCTGCCGGAACCACGACAGGGTTCCCGCGACCAGAACGCTGATGGCACCGCCAGAGCCGAGACTGACCGACAGGGCTTCCATCGCCCCTCCGAGCGTGCCCGTCCCGGTTTCCTGCAGGAGGGCCACCCGCCCGCGAAGCTCGTCCTCGTGCACCAGCCAGGCGCGCAGGGTCAGCAGCTCGTCGAGGCCTGCGCCGGTGAGCGTGACGGTCAGGGCAGTTGTCTGGTCGCCCGCCTGACCGGCCGCAGGCCCGCCGGGGATCTCACTCATCGCCCAGCACCGCATGGCGGTTCGTAGGGCAGCTCGGATACGTACCTGTGCCACTGCGCGCGCGTCAGCACGTTAACCGTGGCAGCACAGATGTGCTGGATGGCTGCGGCGGCGCTCAGGTTCCAGATGCGCACGGTGTCATCGCCGTCGCCGCCGACCAGGGTGCGATCGCCGGGACCGAACGCCACAGCGTTGATGTAGTTGGGATCGCCCGTCACCGGCCCGCCGATGGCCCGCGGGCGTGCCGGGTCCGCGACGTTCCAGAGGCGGATCGTGTCGTCCCAGCTTCCGGTGGCCAGGGTGGCGCCATCGGGGCTGAACGCCACCGAGGAAACGGTGTCGGTGTCGCCGGCCAGAGGCGCGCCGAGAGGCGTCGCGCGGGCGGGATCGCGCACGTCCCAGAGGGCGATGGTGCCGTCGGCGTCTCCGCTCGCGAGCGTGCGGCCATCGGGGCTGAACGCCACCGAGTAGACGCCTCCCTCGCCGTCGGTCAGTGGCCTGCCCAGTGGTACCGCGTGGGCCGGGTTGGCCACGTTCCAGAGCCGGACCGTGCCGTCCAGGCTTCCGGCCGCGAGGGTGCGGCCATCGGGGCTGAACGCCACCGAGCTGACCATGCCGGCTGGGCCGGTCAGCGGCGCCCCAAGCAATGCCGGGCGGGCCGGGTTGGCCACGTCCCACAGCCGGATCGTGTGATCGTCGCTGCCCGCGGCCAGCACGCGGCCGTTGGGGCTGAACGCCACTGCGGACACGTACGCGCTGAAGCCTGTCAGCGGCGCACCGAGCAGCGTCGGACGGCTTGGTTCGGCGGTCTGCCACAGCTGGACGTCGTCGGCGCTGGTGGCGGCGGCGAGGATCAGGCCGCTGGGGCTGAAGCTGAGCGCGTCGTACTGCGCCGGACCCAGCAGCGGAGGGCCAAGTGACACCGGGTGGGCGGGGTTGGCCACGTTCCAGAGCCGGATCGTGTCGTCGGGGCTGCCGCTGGCAGCGATGCCGCGGGCCCGGCTGACGGCCAGCGTGTCGACGTAGTTGGAATGGCCGATCATTACCGCGCCGGGGAGGGTCCACAGCCGGATCGTGTGATCGGCGCCCGCGGTTGCCAGCATGCGCCCATCCGGGCTCATCGCCACGGCAAGGATCGCTCCGGTATGGCCCGTCAGCGCCGGGTAGAGGAGCCTGGCATAGCCAGGGCTCGTGACGTTCCACAGGCTGGCCGTGTCGTCGTCGCTCCCCGTCGCGAGGACGTCGCCATCGGAGCTGAACGCCACCGAGGTGACGCTGTCGCTGTCGTCCCAGACGTAGCCGAGGGAAATTGGCGCGGCCGGGTCTGCGACATTCCACAGGTGCGCAAAATGGTCCGCGGCACCAGCAGCGAGGATGCCGTCTCTGCTGAACGCCAGGGAGTAGATCACGCTGGCGCGGCCGTCCGCATACGGAAGCGGCCCGAGCGGCGTGCCGAACAGCCTCGGATGGGCGGGATCGCTGACGTTCCAGAGCTGGACGCTCGAACCGATGGCGTCACCAAGCGTGCTGCCGTTGGCGCTGAAGGCGACGCTCGCGACCGCGTCCGTGCCCGTGGGCACCGGCCCGCCGGCCAGCCTGGGATTCGTGACGCCCTGGGCGCCCAGCGGCGGTCCGAGCGACCGGGGATGGGCCGGGCTGGTCACGTCCCATAGCTGCACGCCGGAGCTCGTGCCGATGGCCACGGTGTCGCCGTCGGGGCTGAACGCGACGCTCGACACGCGGGCGCCCAGCGGCGGTCCGAGCGACCGGGGGTGGGCCGGGCTGGTCACGTCCCATAGCTGCACGCCGGAGCTCGTGCCGATGGCCACGGTGCGGCCGTTGGGGCTGAAGGCGACGCTGGCGACCGCGCTCGTCGTCAGCGGTCGGCTGAGTGGCCGCATGGGCCCCTGGCCGCCGACGTTCCACAGCCGCGCGCCGGAGCTGGTGCCCGCGGCGAGGATGCGGCCGTTCGGGCTGAAGGCGACGCTGTCGGGTGTGCCGGGCGAGACGGGCAGCACGCTCGACAGAGGCGTGCTCGCCGCGCTGATCAGCCGCGTGTAGGTGGCCGCGGAGGGCTTCATCCGGTAGGCGAGGACGTTCAGCTCGGCGGCGAGGGACTGGTCCGTGGAGCTGACCTGATTGGCTTCCGACGTGACCTGGCTGAGGATGGCGACGCGGCTGCTGGCCTCGGCAAGGTTGCGCTGCCCGAGTGCGAACCAGGCGATGCTGGCGGCCAGGATGGTCAGCACCGCCAGGACAGACACCGCTGCTCGCCGCAGGTGGCTCGCCCGGTCTTGCTGGCGCCGGGATTCCTGCAGGAAGGCTCTGGTTACCGGGCTGACGTCACCTTGGTCGGTGTGTTCAGCGGCCCAGCTGGCGGCAGCTCCCAGCCGGCCGCCCCTGAGCAGGACGGAGCTGTCGTGGCCAGACCGCTCCCACGCGGCCGCGGCATCCTCCACCTCCTGGCCGAGCAGGTTGTCGGCCCGGTCGGTGCTGATCCACTGGGCCAGCCGGGGCCATGCGTGCAGCAGGGCTTCGTGGCTGATCTCGATGCTGTCCTGATTGCTGGTCAGCATCCGGGCTCGAATGAAGGCCGCGAGCACCTGCTCTCCGGCTTCGCGTGTCCGGCCGTGCTGCAGCAGCTCCGCCTCGCTCACGCTGCGGCGGGTGTCCTGGGTCCTGTCGCCGATCTTGACAAGGCGCATGAACAGCGGCCGGGCCGCCGCCTGGCTCTCCTCGGGCAGCGCGCTGAAGGTGCGCTCCGCCGTGGTGGCGATGGCGTGCTGTATTCCGCCGGTCTCCCGGTAGCCGGCGACGGTCAGAGTGTCGGCGGACCGTTCCCTCCACGTCGCCTGCAGCGCGTAGGCGATCAGTGGTAGCCGGCCGGGCTCGTACGTCTCAACTGGAGTGCCGCCGCCGCTGCCCTCTGCCGATTCGTTGCTGGCGCCGATGTCGCGTAGCAGCAGCTCCACCAGGCCCGGCTCAAGATCCGAACCGGCCGCCCGGGCTGGGCGCTCGATTGCATCGCGCAGCTCTGCCGTGGACATCGGGCCAACGAACACCTGATCACGCTGCACCGCATCACGCAGCTGCGGGAACTCCGCACACCGGCCGTAGAAGTCGGCGCGCAGGCCCAGCACGACCAAGCCGGCGGGTTCCGTCTGCGGCGTGCCGGAGGCCAAGGCACCCAGCAGATCGATGAACGCCCGCCGTTCGCTCTCGTCTATGCAGAGCGTGAACACCTCCTCAAACTGGTCGACGATGAGAACGACGCGGGCGCCCGCCGGGTCGCCGTCGGCCGCCAGCCTGCCCAGCGCCTCCAGGAACAGCTCGACACCCTGGGCCGGCTCCTTGGCCAGGCTGTCGGCCAGTGCCGCCGGGTCGGTTTCCAGCAGCGGGGCGAGCTGCGCGGCGAGCGCGGCGAACGGGCTCGACCCCGGCGTCATCACGAGGCGCGGCCAGTTACGCGATCCGGGGGCAACCAGCCGGCCGTCCGCGATAGCTGGCACCAGCCCGGCCCGCAGCAGGGAGGACTTCCCCGTTCCGGATGGCGCCACCACGGCCAGTGGCCCGCCTTCGACGAGACGACCAGTCAATCGCGCAGCCAGCTCGGCGGTCAGCTGCTCACGCCCGAAGAACCAGCTGGCCTGCTCCGGTTCGAACGCGACCAGCCCCGGATACGGGCAGATATCGAGTGGATCGCCAACACGTCGTGGCCGTAGTGGTCGTCCTTGGTACGCAGGATTGCCCACTATCACCAGGTCATCTGCCCGGCCGCTCGCGATGTAGTGCGGGCGGGGGCCACCGGTGGCCGGCAGCTTTTTCGCCAGGTACCGATAAATGTCTTGCAGTGTCAGCTGCTCCGGGCCCCGCGGATCTCCATTTCGCAGCACGTTAAGAAACTCGCCGGTAAACCTCGTGTATGTGTCCCCTTCCGGCGCGAGCGCCAATTCGCTTGCGGCCGCCGAAGTCAGGACAAACCCACCATGCACCTGCGCTAAGCCGGCGGCCTCACCCTCGGGGCTCCCCAATACGCCGATAGCCCGTCCTGAATAACAGCAATCCAGCACGACAACCAGGGCGGTTGCCGAGCTCTCGAGGAGCGAATTCCGCACCGCGTTGTAGGCGAGAGCAGTATGCGCAAGCCAGCCCGGCCGAGCGTCGGTCGCCCGGGTAGCCAGGTACAGTTCGCCGCCCAGGCCAACAAGTCCGTGGCCGACGTAGTAGATCATCAGCAATGAGGTGGCGCGCTCGGCCTCTTCGGCCAGTGCCAGACCGATTTCCGTCGGCGTGACGGCGTCAACCACGAGTCGGAGCCGGTCCCACCCGAGACCGCACCGCTCGACCAGGGCCTCACCCATGTCGCGCACTGACCGCTCAACGGCCGGCAGAGAGGGCAGGCCCGAGCCCTCGGCATGCTGCCCGGTACCGATCAGCAGTACCCGGGCACCTCCATCTGCGAGTGCCTCCATCGTGACCCCGCTAACTGTCGGCTATCACACTGGTGGGGCGGTGGACGAGCAGTTGTTGGCCTGAAGGTAGATGTCCACGGTGTCGCCCCGGGGGTAGCTGGTGCCGGGACTGGGCGACTGGGTTATCACGGCCCCGATGTCCGATGAGCCGAGGCACTCGTATTCCCAGTGCACCTGGAAGCCGGCCTGCTCCAGCGTGGAGACCGCTCCTGCCTGGTCCATGCCGATGACGTTCGGCACCGGTGTCGGGCAGTTGTCGGCCTGGAGATCCATGTGCACCCGGGTGCTGAGTGCGACCCGGGCCCCGGCCGCCGGATCCTGCTGCACGACCTCGCCGATGTTCGGCGAGCCGTAGCAGCCGTACAGCCACGAGTAGGTATGGAAGCCGGCAGTGAAGAGCGCCGAGCGTGCCGGAGCGAGCGCATCACCGGCCAGGTTCGGCACGAGCCCGGTGGCCCCGGCGCTGGACGAGCTGTGCTGCGGCGTCGGCTTGACGTGCCCGGAACTAGACGGGCTGGGCGAGGCGCTCGCCGACGAGCTGGCGGACGCCGACCCCGCCGGCTGGGTGGCCGCGGGCTGGGATGAATGCCCGGCTGGCCGTGACGACGCCGCCGGGTGCGATGGCGGCGAACTGCACGCCGCGACGAGCACGGATGCCAGCGCGATCAGAGCCAGCGGCCGCCATCTCGAGCGTTGCGCCAGGATTCTCGCTGCGGACCGGTGAACCAATTTCCGCGGAGCCGCCTTGACCCGCGCCTTTGGCGCCTCGTTTGGGTCCTCTAATCTGATTTGTCTAATATAGCCGACCGTCAATGAGTCGTCGGCCGCCTCAAATTCCCCCACCATGACCCGCCCCTCCCCAACCGGGTACTAACGACCATTTTCACTCCACTTTCCTGGTGAGGCAAGAGGCGACCTTATTCGGTCCGAATTGCTCTTATTTACGGAGGTAAATCCGGCGGGCATGGCCACTCAAAAGAGTCAAGCGGCGATGGCGCGACCCGCTGCGCAGGCTGCCTGGCGTGGGTGTTCGGAAGCCATGGCATCCCAGCGATCCCGTGACAGCACCCGGGTGGTATCGCCGCCGCCAGCCGGATTGTGGATGATGAATCGGTAGCTGAGGCAGATTTCGATCACCGACTCGACGAGGAGACGGACATGACCGCTGCGCCCCCCGGCCGACCGCCAGCCGGGCCCCGCCCGGTCCGCGCGCCCCGCGGGACCACCCTGACCTGCAAGGGCTGGCCGCAGGAGGCCGCGATGCGGATGCTCATGAACAACCTTGACCCCGAGGTGGCCGAGCATCCGGATGAGCTCATCGTGTACGGCGGATCCGGCCGGGCGGCGCGCAGCTGGGACGCGTTCGACGGGATCGTCGCCTCGCTGCGGGACCTGGAGGCGGACGAGACCCTTCTGGTCCAGTCCGGTAAGCCGGTCGGCGTGTTCCGCACCCACGAGTGGGCGCCCCGGGTGCTGATCGCCAACTCGAACCTCGTGCCGCAGTGGGCCACCTGGGAGGAATTCCGCAGGCTCGAGGCCGCCGGGCTGACGATGTACGGCCAGATGACCGCGGGATCCTGGATCTACATCGGAACCCAGGGCATCCTGCAGGGCACCTACGAGACGTTCGCCGCCGTGGCCGCGAAGCGCTTCGGGGGGACGCTGGCCGGGACGATCACCCTCACCGCCGGGCTCGGCGGGATGGGCGGGGCGCAGCCGCTCGCGGTCACGATGAACGGAGGCGTCGCGATCTGCATCGACTGCGACGCGTCCCGGATCGCCCGCCGCATCGAGCACGGCTACCTGGACGTGGCGGCCGACGACGTCGACGACGCGGTCCGCCGCGCGGTGGCCGCGCGGGACGCGGCCGAGCCGCTGTCGATCGGGCTGCTCGGCAACGCGGCCGAGCTGGTGCCGCAGCTGCTCAAGATGGGCGCGCCGATCGACATCGTGACCGACCAGACCTCCGCGCACGACCCGCTGACCTACCTGCCGCGCGGCGTCGCCTTCGAAGAGATGGCGGCGCTGCGGGCCGAGGACCCGGCCGGGTTCACCGCGCGGGCGCGCGAGTCGATGGCGGCGCACGTTGCGGCCATGGTCGGCTTCCAGGATGCGGGCGCCGAGGTGTTCGACTACGGCAACTCGATCCGCGGCGAGGCGCAGCTCGCCGGGTACGAGCGGGCGTTTGAGTTCCCAGGGTTCGTGCCCGCCTACATCCGGCCGCTGTTCTGCGAGGGCAAGGGCCCGTTCCGGTGGGCCGCGCTGTCCGGCGACCCCAAGGACATCGCGGTGACGGACTCGGCCATCCTGGACCTGTTCCCCGGCAACGATGCGCTGGCCAGGTGGATCCGGATGGCCGGGCAGAAGGTGCACTTCCAGGGCCTTCCCGCCCGGATCTGCTGGCTCGGCTACGGCGAGCGCCACCTGGCCGGGGTCCGCTTCAACGAGCTCGTCCAGCGTGGCGACGTGCAGGCGCCGATCGTGCTGGGCCGCGACCACCTCGACTGCGGCTCGGTCGCCTCGCCGTACCGGGAGACCGAGGCGATGGCCGACGGCTCCGACGCGATCGCCGACTGGCCGCTGCTGAACGCGCTGCTGAACACGTCGTCGGGCGCGTCGTGGGTGAGCATCCACCACGGCGGCGGCGTCGGCATCGGCCGGTCGATCCACGCGGGCCAGGTCTGCGTGGCCGACGGCACCCCGCTCGCGGCGCAGAAGCTGGAGCGGGTGCTGACCAACGACCCGGGCACGGGCGTGATGAGGCACGCCGACGCCGGCTACGAGCGGGCAACCGAGGTCGCCGCCGAGCGCGGCGTCCGCCTCCCCATGTCCGGAGCCGAACGTTGACAGGAGTACCCGATTTCATGATCCCGGTAGATGGCATGCACATACGACACGTCAGGTACCGGGATCATGAAAAACATCGCTTGAAGGGTTGTTTTGGACACGCTGGGACGGCCGAAAACTGGCGTTGGGCTGACCGGAAAGGCGTTACGGGCTCGGTGCCGGGCCGCGAGGGCCTGAGGCCGTGATGGCGTTCGCTGAGTTGTGGGATCCGCTGCTGCCGCTCGGCCGCGACCCGGAAACGGGCGGGTACCGGAGGTACTCCTTCACCGAGGCCGACATGGCCTGCCGCGAGTGGTTTGCCAGCGCGGCTGCTGAGCGCGGCATGCGCTCCAGCACTGACCGCAACGGCAACCTCTGGGCCTGGTGGGATGTGCCTGGCGGGTTTAGCGGTGCTGGTGGTGCTGGTGGTGCTGGTGGGGCTGGTGGGGCGGTCGGCGAGGGCGGTGGCGCCGTCGTTACCGGGAGCCATCTTGATTCCGTCCCCGACGGCGGGGCGTACGACGGGCCGCTGGGCGTCGTGTCGGCGTTCGCGGCGATCGATGAGCTCCGGGAGCGGGGGTTCACCCCGGCGCGGCCGGTGGCGGTCGCCGCGTTCTGCGAGGAGGAGGGCGGCCGGTTCGGCGTGGCCTGCCTGGGCAGTCGGCTGCTGACCGGCGTGATAGAGCCAGCGGCGGCGCGGGCGCTCACCGACGGCCACGGGGTGACCCTGGCGCAGGCCATGGCCGGTGCCGGGCTCGACCCGGACGGCATCGGCGCCGACGACGACCTGCTGGCCAGCGTGGGCGCGGTCGTTGAGCTGCACATCGAGCAGGGCAGCGCGCTCGGCGGGCTCGGCGCCGCGGTCGGGATCGCCGAGGGCATCTGGCCGCACGGCCGGTGGCGGCTGGATTTCACGGGCCGGGCCGACCACGCGGGCACCACCCGGCTGGCCGACCGCCGGGACCCGATGCTGCCGTACGCTGCCGCGGTGCTCGAGGCCAGGCAGGCGGCATTCGCGCACGGCGCGCTCGCCACGATCGGGAAGGTCACCGCGGAGCCGGGGGCCACCAACGCGATCAGCTCGTCGGTCCGCGCCTGGCTCGACGTTCGGGCGCCGGACCAGGGGGTGCTGGATCACGTGGTCGGCCAGATCGAGGAAGCTTCGAGGCGGGCCGCCGACGCCCAGGGGGTCGAGGTCGGCGTGCGCCGTGAGTCGTTCACGCCCCTGGTGGAGTTCGACTCCGGGCTGCGGGCCCGGCTGGCCGCGGCCCTCGAGGCCCGGGGGATCGCAGCCCCGGCGCTGCCCACGGGGGCCGGCCACGACGCCGGGGTGCTCTCGGCCCGGCTGCCAGCCGCGATGCTGTTCGTGCGCAACCCGACCGGAGTGTCCCACTCGCCGGCCGAGCACGCCGAGCCCGCCGACTGCGCGGCCGGCGTGGCCGCGCTTGCGGTAGTGATCGAGGAACTGGCCGGGTGATGGCGACCCGAGCGACCCCGCCCGCCCCGCCCGCCCCGGCCGCCCCCGCGGCGCGTGCCTGGCACGCCGAGCTGGCCTGGCTTCCCGGCCGTGGCGTGCGCCCCGACGTGCTGATCGAGGCGTCCGGAGACCGGTTCACCGCGGTCACCCCGGACGTGCCAGCCGCCGACGTCCCCGAGCGCGTGCGCCCGGGCCTCGCCCGGCTGCCCGGCCTCACCCTGCCCGGCCTCGCCAACGCGCACTCGCACGCGTTCCACCGCGTGCTGCGCGGCGCCACCCAGGTGGGCCTCGGCACGTTCTGGACCTGGCGGGAGCGGATGTACCAGGTCGCGTCGGAGCTCGACCCGGACAGCTACCTGGCCCTGGCGCGCGCCGTTTACGCCGAGATGGCGCTCGCGGGGGTGACCTGTGTGGGCGAGTTCCATTACCTGCATCACGGGCCACGGGGCGTCCCGTTCAAGGATCCAAACGAGATGGGCCGGGCGCTGATCGAGGCCGCCGCGCAAGCCGGGATAAGGATCTCTCTGCTGGACACCTGCTACCTGGCCGGCGGGCTGGGCACGGACGGCGCGCCGCTGCCGCTCGAGGGCGCCCAGCTCCGGTTCGGGGACGGCGACGGAGAGGCGTGGGCCGCCAGGGCCGAGGGCCTCGGCGCGGACGAGCACGGGCTGCTCGGGCCGCTGGCGCGAGTCGGGGCCGCGATCCACTCGGTGCGCGCGGTGCCGCTGGCCCAGATGCACCCCGTGATCGCGTGGGCGCAGCGTTACGGCGCGCCGCTGCACGCGCACGTGTCGGAGCAGCGCGCGGAGAACGAGGCGTGCCTGGCCGCGTACCGCCGCACGCCTGCCGAGGTGCTCTACGACGCGGGCGTGCTCGGTCCCCGGGCCACGGCCGTGCACGCCACGCACCTGGTGGGCCGCGACGTCGAGCTGCTCGGCGGCAGCCGCACCTACGCCTGCTTCTGCCCGACGACCGAGGCCGACCTGGCCGACGGGATCGGCCCGGCCCGCGAACTGGCCGGGGCGGGCTGCCCGCTGACGCTCGGCAGCGACAGCCAGGCGGTGATCGACCTGTTCGAGGAGGCGCGCCGCGTGGAACTGGGGGAGCGCCTCGCCAGCGGCCAGCGCGGGCACTTCCGCGCTGGCGAGCTGGCCAGGGCGGCGACGACGGACGGGCACGCCAGCCTGGGCTGGCCCGACGCCGGCGAGATCGCGTCGGGAGCGATCGCCGACCTGGTCACCGTGGGCCTGGACTCCCCACGGCTGGCCGGGGCGACGCGGACTACGGCGCTGGCGTCGCTCGTGTTCGCCGCGTCGGCTGCCGACGTCCGGCACGTCGTGGTGGGCGGCAAGGACCTGGTCGCCGACGGGCGGCACCTGCTGGTCGATGACGTTCCGGGCGCGCTGGCCGCCGCGATCAGGCCGCTGCTGGGAACGTAGCCGTCACGGCGGCGTGCCGGGGTCGGGGTTGGAGTCTGGCATGCCGGAGCAGATGTTCTCCGCGGCGTTGCGCGACTCGATGCCGGCCGACTGCCCGGGAACCGTGGGCTGCTGGCCGGAAGGCTGCTGCCCGGCGTCCGGCGTCGTGCTGGTGCCGGTGCTCTTGCGGTGGTGCTTGCCGGCTGCCTGCGGCGGCACAATCCCGTTGAAGTCCGTGCCCAGGGTCAGCGTCACCGGCCCGGAAACGCCGTCCTGAACGGTGTCCGGGGCCTGCCCGAGCGCGCCCATCAGGGTGTAGGCGCCGCTGGCCCGCGCCGGTCCCGGGTAGCTGACGGTGGTGGCCGAGGTGTACGGAGCGTTGCCGACGGAGGCTACGCGGAACCCAAGCCCCCGCAGGCTCGCCGCGGTCCGCGCGGCCAGCCCGGCGATGCCGGTGCCGTTGAGCACGGTGACGTCCACACCGCTGGCCGGCGTGGACGGCAGGCGGCCGTGCCACGTCGCGTTCGTGTCCAGCATCCGCCAGATCATGTCGTCTTCCGGCTCCTCGGGCAGCAGCCGGTCGTTGTTGGCCGGGTCCACGACCGTCGGCATCGTCACGAAGTTGACGTCCTTGGTGTGCAGGCCGCGCAGGGTTGCCGCCAGCGAGAGCAGCTTGGAGATCGACCCGAGGCCGGGGTCGACCGTGACCGCCTGCGTGGCCGTGTTGGCGATGTCATAGAGCTGGACCGGGTTCTGCAGCACTCCCTCGCTCTCGACCTTCTGGATCAGCGAGGAGAAGAACTCCTGCTGCAGCTCGATGCGGCCGAGGTCGCTCCCGTCGCCGACCCCGTGCCTGGTCCGCACGAACGCGAGCGCCTCGTCGCCGGTGATCAGGTGCTTGCCGGCGCTGATGTGCAGGTTGCTGTACGGGTCGTTGATCGCCTGCGGCACGCACACCTCGACGCCGCCGAGCGTGCTCACCATCGTGCGGAACGAGTTGAAGTCGAACTCGATGAAGTGATCCATCCCGATCCCGGTGAGGTGCTCCACCGTGGTGACCGCGCAGGTCGGCCCGCCGACATTCATCGCGCCGTCGATGATCGCCTGCTGCTGGGCCGGCACCGTGTAGTTGCCGAACCTGGACTTGCAGGCGGGCTCGTAGACCATCGTGTCCCGCGGGATCGAGACGACGGTCGCGTGAGAGTGCGTGGCGTTCAGGTGGACGAGGAGCAGGTTGTCCGACAAGTTCGTGTTGGGGTCGTAGCCGAATCCCGGGCCCTGGCCGTCACGGGTCTGCGAGCCCAGGATCAGGATGTTCTGCACGCCGTAGTCGGAGCGGCCGGTCAGCCCGCCGACTTTCGTCACGTGCAGGTTGCCGTCCAGCTTCAGGTACAGCCCGTAGCCGACCAGGCCGATCACGACCGCCATCGCGGTGAGCACGGTGGCGCCGACGTAGCCGAACTTCGCGAGCCGGCTCAGCCCGCGCCAGCGTTGCCGCATGGACCGCTTGGGCGGCCGTCGCGTTGTGCGGCGGCGCGGCGCCGGCGGGCGCGTTGTGCGGCGGCGGGGCGCCGGCGGGCGCGGCGCTAACTGGTGCGGCGCCGACCGCGCTGACGGCCGGCCCGGGAGGCCTGGCTGGTCGGGCACGCGCTGCCGGGGCACGCGCTGCCGGGGCACGCCGTGCCGGGGTGCCTGCCGTCTCGGGGGTGCCTGCCGCTGCGAGCGGGTCGTGCCGAGGTCTGGCCAGTCCTCGCTCATACCGTGTTC
>Ga0335073_10011647_pt1 | contig 12355 bp, 9 predicted proteins | sample Lox_Sample_22_FD_207093 | JGI IMG/M metagenome (GOLD analysis project Ga0335073, IMG submission 207093) | Soil microbial communities from Loxahatchee National Wildlife Refuge, Florida, United States - Lox_Sample_2.2 | ecosystem: Environmental > Terrestrial > Soil > Wetlands | place: USA: Florida... | reverse complement strand
GCGTTGGCCTCGAGCCTCGCATCGATACGCGCCTGCATGCGGTCGATGTCTTTCGAGCACGGGCGCGCTTGCGCCGCCGAAGCGAACACGCCGAACGCTGCGGCGCCGCATATGACCAATCGTGAAGTCCGCATGACTTCGCCCCCTTCAGTTCAGTTGCGAGGGCGCGCCACGAGACGCGCCCTCTTCGTTGTTTCACATTATTGTCCTTCATGCTCCTTCATCAATTCATCGACTTTGCGCTTGACCGCTTCGAGATTGAACGATGCAGGCGCTTGCATCGGCGGAAAGTTGACGGCCGTCTGCGCTAATTCCCCCACTTTCTGCTGGACCAGGACGAAGCGCCAGAATTCGCGGGCGTAGAAATCGTTCATATAGCCGCCGCCAAGACTGTTGAGCGACTCGCCGCGGATCGACGGCGTCCGCTCGAACGGGTCCTGACGCAGATTGACAATGGTCGGCATGTCGGTCGTCGTCTTCTCGCCCGGCCAGCCCCAAGGCTGCTGGTAGAACTGAAATTTGAAATCGTCGATTCTGATGGCGCCGAGCGTCGGCCCGCCGAAATAGAACAATTCGTGCCGCACCGACGGCCCCTTACCCGTGATCAAGTCCATCTGGTTGTAGCCGTCGAGATGGTTCTTGTAGGTACGGTCGCCGAGCTGCACGCCCTGCAGGAGCTGCTGCGTGATGTTCGGATTGCCGGCTGCTGCGACAAGCGTCGGGAACCAATCGAGTCCGGAGATGATGCCGTTCTCGACCTTGCCGGCCGGCACGTGGCCCGGCCAACGGATGATGCAGGGCACGCGGAAGCCGCCCTCGAATACGGTGCCCTTGGTGGCGCGGAACGGCGTCATGCCGCCGTCCGGCCAGGTGAAGACCTCGGCGCCGTTGTCGGTGGTGAAGATGACGATCGTGTTGTTGGCGACTCCGATATCGTCGAGGTGCTTGAGCAGATCGCCAATATCGTCGTCCATCTGCTCCATGCCGGCCTCTTCCAGGCCGTAATTGCTCTGGTAGTTCATTTTGGCCTGATATTTCTGCGCCAAATATGTGAAGACGTGCATGCGCGTGGTGTTGTGCCAGAGGAAGAAAGGCTTGTTGGCAGCCTTGGCGCGATCCATGAAGCCCTTCGACTGCTCGACCAGCACTTCGTCGAAGGTCTCCATGTCGTATTTGGCGTCGCGGCCCTTCTGCCATTGCTGATGATCGGCACTCATGTCCTTGAACGGCTTCAGCGGGCCTTCATCGACGATGCGCTGCTTGCCGACCTTGCCCCAGCGCGGTTGCACCGTCTGATCGTCGGTATCGGTCGCGTAGCAATGGACCAGATTACGCGGGCCGTATTTGTCGATCCAATCCTGGGGATAGTCGAACCAATACGGATCCGACATGGCGTCGAGGTGATACAGATAACCGAAGAATTCGTCGAAGCCGTGCACCGTCGGCAGATATTTGTTCAGATCGCCGAGATGATTCTTGCCGAACTGGCCGGTCGCATAGCCTTGCGATTTCAGGGCCGTGGCAAGAGTACAGGCCTGTTCGGGAATACCGACATCGGCGCCGGCCTGGCCGACCGTGGTCAGCCCGGTGCGCAGCGGCAACTCGCCGGTGATGAAATTGGCGCGGCCGGCGGTGCAACTCGCTTCGGCATAGTAGTCCGTGAAAATCATGCCGTCGGCAGCGAGTTTGTCGAGGTTCGGCGTCTTGCCCGACATGATGCCGCGGTGATAGGCGCCGATATTGAACCAGCCGATATCGTCGCCCATGATGACAAGAATGTTCGGCTTGGCGCCTGCGGGCGCGGATTGTTGCTGCGCTTGTGCCGTTTGTACCGGCGCGGAAGCCGCCAGCGCGGAAGCTGCGGCGAGAGTGGTCGTACCCAATAGTATGTTACGGCGATTGACCGCGCTCTTATTCAGAGTTGGCTCTCCTTTGTCACTGCTGGACATTTCACGCTCCCGGTTCTGATGACACATCGGAATCCGACGTGGCTCGTTGACGTATCCACCGCTTCGGCATGGCGCGCGGCCGGACGATAGCGGCGGCAGTAATTCGGCGCGCATAGATGCGAGCCGCCTTTCAAAACCTTGCGGGGAATCCTGATCTTGGGCAGGCGCGGATCGTAACTGTCCTGTTCGCGGCCGCCGCGCGGATTTTCTGGAACGCAGCAGGCCTTCGGCGCGTCGGCTTCATGCTTGGTCGACCACCAATCCGACGTCCATTCCCAGACATTGCCGATCATGTCGTAAACGCCATAGCCGTTGGGCGGGAATGCCAGGACCGGCGAGGTCCGCTCGAAGCCGTCGTCGCAACGATTCTCGTAAGGGAAATTGCCCTGCCAAGTGTTGGCGCGATGCTTGCCGCCGGGCGTAAACGCGTCACCCCAAGCGAATTCAGCACCATCGAGGCCGCCGCGCGCGGCGAACTCCCATTCCGCTTCCGTCGGCAGATCCTTGCCGGCCCATTTGGCGTAGGCCAGCGCATCGGCGTAGCTCACGTGCACGACCGGATGATTGTCGAACGCGTCGATATTGCTCTTCGGTCCATAAGGATGCCGCCAATCGGCGCCTTTAAGAAAGGTCCACCACTGGCTCCAGTCGCGCAGATCGACCGGATGACTTGGCGGAGTAAACACCAGCGAGCCGGCATAAAGCATGTGCGGCAGCGCGCCGGGATAATTCTTCGGATCAGGCGGAATCTCGGCGAAGGTGACGTGGCCAGTAGCACGAACGAAGTCTTTGAACTGGCGGTTGGTCACTGGCGTGCGGTCGATCGAGAACCCGTCGACCGTGACACGATGAACTGGCGCTTCTTCGGGATAATGCTTTTCCGATCCCATGCGGAACGTACCGCCAGGAATCCAGATCATGTTCGGCGGCACCGACGGCTCGGCGCGTTGCAAAGACACGACAAAACTCTCGTTCACGGGCTTCCTCGCGACAACGCGTTCAGCCTCTAATTTTCTTCGCGCCATTCTTTCAGGCGCTTTGCGCAAAATAGATAAGTTTGTTGAAACAACTGCGTCTTATTGGATCAAAGACTAGCTGAGAAAGGCGGGCAACGCATCCTAAGTTTCCGTGATGGAACTATGCAAAAGCACCGGATTGTGCGCTGCAGCGGCGTGCAAGGCCGTTTTCCAAAGGGCAACGCAATTGTCACGCTCACATTTGAATTAAACCAGCGAATTAGCAGCGGTGCGCGACCGTACCTGCGATCGTTCAAACCCCAAGGCCAAGCGCTCTATACGAAGATATATCGCTCTTATACTAAAGTATCTGTCGTCTGGCGCGACACTCATCTGGTGCTAAAGTCGGGTGGTATCGCTGACTCTCAATTGGCAAGATCTCAACCCATGAAGGATCAACGCCATGTATCAAATCAAGGAAGACCAGACCAAAAGCGATTTCGATCGGGCCGAGGACACTTTCTTTGAAGCAGTCCCCGACGAAGCAATAGAACGCACGGCCCAAGTGTGGGGGACCGGAGCCTTCACATTGGGCAATTGTACGGGTTTGGGTTCCTGCCCGGCATAATCGCCGCGCCTATCGCCACCATTCGCTCTGTCCGCAGTGAGTTCCGCCGCGGTTGTGATTTGAACGCAACACCCGCGCTGAATCGGCGGTGAAACCGTCACGCGACGCGTCGCACACGATGCGTGGCGCCGCGAGATCGGCTAGGCTAGCTGCGCTGCCGCGGGGGCGCCGATGCAAGCGAGGCCGGGGTCAAAGCATTACAGATTTTACGCGCGAACCAGTGCGGCGCTGTTGAGCCTTGTCGCTGCGCTGTATTGCACGAGTGCCGCACGCGCCGACGAAGGCGGCGTAAGTTTCTGGATCCCGGGATTTTTTGGCAGCCTCGCCGCGGTGCCGCAACAGGCCGGCTTCGCGATCGCCTCGATCTATTACCACACCACCGTATCTGGCGGTGGTGGTATCGGCCTCTCGCGCGAGTTCCAAATTCGCAATATCCCCGCCGGGGTCTCGGCAACGCTGAACGGCAGCGTCCACGCCACCGGCGATCTCGGTTTCGTGTTTCCGAACTATACGTTCGCGACGCCGGTGTTCGGCGGCCAAGCTACCTTTGGCATACTGGCCGCTTACGGCAACGTGGACACCAATTTGAACGGCGCCTTGGCCGGCACGGCGACGGTGGGCGGAGTGACGGTGCCGTTCATGCGCACCGACAGTCTGAGCAGTTCGGTGACCGGCTTCGGCGATCTGATCCCGATGTTCACGCTGCGCTGGAATGCAGGCGTCAACAATTACATGACCTACATTACCGGCGACATCCCGGTCGGCGCCTATGACTCGATGCGTCTTTCCAATATCGGCATCGGCCATGGCGCGATCGATGCAGGCGGCGGCTATACCTATTTCGATCCGAAAACCGGCCGCGAATTCTCCGCCGTGACCGGCCTCACCTACAACTTCACCAACACCGCGACGGACTACCGGAACGGCCTCGATTGGCACCTCGACTGGGGCGCTTCTCAATTTTTGACCAAACAGTTGCAGGTCGGGCTCGTGGGATATTTCTATGATCAACTGACCGCCGATCAGGGTTGCCTGCAGATTCTTTGCCCCTTCAAGTCGCAAGTCACAGGCATCGGGCCGCAGATCGGATACATATTTCCGGTTGCCGGCATGCAGGGCTACATCAATCTGAAAGGTTATGGCGAATTCGACGGCCACGACCGGCCCAGCGGTTGGAATACGTGGCTGACCTTTGTGCTGTCGCCGGCTCCGCCGTCGGCGCAATCGTCGCCGCCGCCGATGCTGACCAAGATGCCGCCGCGGAGTTAGAGACTTGCGACGGACGGCCGCTGGCGCCCGGAGGACCTCCCCGAGAACACGCGGCTGCACAGATCGAGGAGGACAGGATGCGAAGTTCGCAGCCAGCAGCCTCTGTCACGTCGCTCTCGCTGCCCAATACGTGGTTGTGCAGGACTCATCCACGCACAAATGCACGGTCATGGCGAAAATGCTGGCGGGACCGGGAAGCGGCGCCACGGCCTTAAGCGATACGCGCGCGGATGCCAAAGCCGCGATGGGGTAGAATGAGAGCCCGCGGAATCGCAGAACGAGTTGACCGCGACAAAAGCATGCTCATTGGTCGCTGGTTGCTCGCAATGATGGCTATACCGCGGAATCAATTCCGGCGCCGTGTGGCTATTCTTCGCCGGTGAGATCGCGTCGCCGTCCCTCGAGCGCCGCCGAATAACGCCGCAGCACATAGGCTTCCGTCAGCAGGCCGACGACGTGGCGGTCGGTGAAGGAATCCACAACAGCGAGCATTTCGGTTTCGGCGCGATCGAACGCCAGCACCGCCTCCTTCACCGCCATGCCGGGCAGCAGCATGTCCTCGCGATGATGCACGAGATCCTTGATCGAATAACCGGGCTCGAGTTCAGAAGCATGAGCATCGGCCACGACGATCAGACCGACATAGCGATCCTCCTCGTCGACGGCGATGACGGACGCCGCTGAGCCGAGCGGGAACAACTCGCGGAACGCAGCGATGCTCGATGATGCATTTACGGTCTGTACGTCCTGACGCATCATCTTTTCGACCGTGAGGTCGCGCATCCAGCCGATATCAGCGGCGCTGCGGATAGTCTCGCCGCGCAGGTGGAAACGCCAGGTGGCGAACGAGTAGCCGAATACTTCGCGAGTGACCTGCGCGGCGATAATGACCGCGATCAGCACCGCCGTGGTGAGCCACAGATCGTCGGTGGTCTCGAGCGCAATGAAGATCATCGTCAGCGGGCCGCCGATCACGGCGGCGGCGAGCGAACTCATGCCGATCACGGCATAGGCGTTGGGATCGAAATAGACGGTCGGCCAGAACATCGTCAGCGCGGTCGCCAGGAGGTGGCCACCGAGCGCACCGATCAGCAGCGAGGAGAAGAACATGCCGCCGCGAAAACCGGAGCCGAGCGAAGCGATCGAGGCAACGATCTTGAGCACGAAGAGGAGCGCGACGGTGCGGAACGACAGATCGAGCATGCCGGCAACGCGCAACGCGCCGTGCCCCGACGACATCACCTGCGGCGAGACGATCGCCAACAAGCCGACGACAAGACCGCCCGCCATGGTGCGCAGCGCTGGCCGTAATCTCAGCCGCGCGAACATCGCCTCACTCAGCGCGACGCCGCGCATCAGGACGATGCCAAGCGCCGCCGACAGCAGGCCGAGCGCCGCAGCAAGCGCGAGATCGTGCCCGGTGATTGTCGTCGGCTCCGGCGCCACCACGCCGAGCTCGGCCGGCGACAACGAATGCGCCACCAGATACCCGACCAGGGCGGCAATGCCGACCGGCGCCAGACCGCTCGGCGAATAACTGCCGATAATCAGTTCGAAAGCATAAAACGCGCCGGCAAGCGGCGCCCCGAAAGCGCCGGCAATGCCGGCGGCAGCGCCGCACCCGACAAGAATCCGAAGGTCGCCACGACGCAGGCGAAATGCCATGCCCATGCGCGAAGCGATGCCGCTGGCAAATTGGGTGTAACCGGCTTCGAGACCGACCGAGGCGCCGACGCCGCTCGACCACACCGTCTGCAGGGCGACAATGATACTGCCGATGAGCGACATGCGGCCGCCGTGCAACGCATTGGCTTCGATCGGGTCGATCTCGCGTTCAGGGCGCCAGCGGCTGATCAATTCGCTCGATGCGCCGAAAATGATGCCGCCCAAGAGCGGCACCGACAGCGCCAGAATTGGATCAAGCGTCAGCCGCGCCGAAAGACGCTCGCCATGCCGCAGATTGAAGAGGATTTCGTGCAGCAGATCGACCGCCGTGCCCATGAAAGCCACGACGAGTCCGCCGGCGACGCCGACCAGCGCCGCGAGCCCGATCAGGCTCGATTCTCGCGCGCGCACCAGGGCACGCAGGCGCCGGGGAATCTCGAATCTGGTTGCGGCTTTCGCTGTCAACGGATCACCGAGGAGACGCACACAAACCATAACTGTGGACGCGGCCCGCCGCGGACGAGCGCGTTATACTGGCTATTGCCGGTAGGCGCGCCATGGGGCGAGCGCCGCACATGCTTTAGCGCGTCACCTATAAAGGTAAAGCCGTGGAGACACAGTGAACTTTCTTCCCGCCCGCAGCCCCTTTTGCCGCGTGGCAAAGGAAGCGTTCACGCCCAAAAGGCAAGCGCCCTCGTCTTCAACCCTTGGAGGTAGGGACAGCGCCGGAACGCCCGATGGCACAAGGCGTTAGTGATCGTAGCCGGGTGGCGGTCCAACATGGTTTCTGACACGGCCGACGTGTTTCCGCGTCTTGTTTCCAGCGTCCCAAGCGACCCCTCTCCGCCGCCTCGGAAACGGGCCCGGGCGCGTATTGCCGCAGGTCGGCCAGAGGCCGGGCTGGGCACGGACGCGATCGCCGAGACCGATATCCCTGCCCGGCTCGACAGTCTGCCGTTCGGCCGGTTTCACCTCCTCGTGATCACCGCGCTCGGCATCACCTGGATTCTCGATGGCCTTGAAATCACGCTAGCCGGTGCACTGTCTGGCGAATTGAGGAGCAGTTCCGCACTCGGCCTGAGCAATACGCAGGTCGGCCTTGCCGGAAGCTTTTACCTTTTGGGCGCCGTGCTTGGTGCCTTCTTCTTCGGCTGGCTGACAGATCGTCTCGGCCGCAAAAAGCTGTTCACGATTACGCTCGCCATTTACCTATTGGCGACAGCAGCCACGGGCCTCGCATGGAATGCTTTCAGCTTTTCGCTGTTTCGTTTTTTGACCGGCAGCGGTATAGGCGGCGAATACACTGCCATCAATTCGACAATCCAGGAGCTTATTCCCGCACGGTTCCGCGGCTTTACCGACCTTTTGATCAACGGCAGCTTTTGGGTCGGCGCAGCGCTCGGCGCGGGCGGTTCCATCGTCCTTCTCGATCCGGCCGTCATTGATCCAGCATTGGGCTGGCGGCTTGCTTTTCTCATCGGAGCGGCCATAGGGCTTGTGATTCTGCTGATGCGATTTTGGATCCCTGAAAGCCCGCGTTGGCTGATTACCCACGGCTTCCCGCAATCGGCCGATGCGGTCGTGCGTGGCATTGAAGCTCATTTCGGCGGACGGCAGGCATTGTCACGCAGCAAGATCGGCGCCGCGACGCGGCTGCGAATGCGCAGTCACACGCCGCTGTCCGAAGTCGCGCGCACGCTGTTTGTCACTTATCGCCGCCGCACGCTGGTCGGCTTGAGCCTGATGACAGCGCAGGCTTTCTTCTACAATGCGATCTTCTTTACTTACGCGCTGATCCTCACCGATTTCTATGATGTGCAGGCGCCGGATGTCGGCTGGTACATTCTGCCGTTCGCCCTGGGCAATGTGCTTGGCCCGCTCCTGCTCGGTCGCCTGTTCGATACAATCGGGCGCAAAGTCATGATCGCCTCGACCTACGCGCTGTCCGGCGTCCTGCTTGCCTGCACCGCCGGCTTGTTCAGCCACGGCCTGCTTACGGCGCAAGAATTGACCTTTGCCTGGATGATCGTGTTCTTCTTTGCGTCGGCCGCGGCCAGTTCGGCCTATCTCACGGTGAGCGAGATCTTTCCGCTCGAGATTCGGGCGCTGGCGATTGCGTTCTTTTATGCTATCGGCACCGGCATCGGCGGTATTGCCGGCCCGCTTCTGTTCGGCCTATTGATCAACACCGGCTCGCGCGACAGCGTCGCCGTCGGCTACATCATCGGTGCCGCCCTGATGATCGGAGCTGCTCTGGTTGAAGCGCGTTTCGGCATCGCCGCCGAGCGCAAACCGCTCGAATCGGTAGCGCGGCCGCTGGCGCAAGTCGAGTGAACCACCAATATTCGATTGATAGGCTTGCAGATGAGCTTGGACACTCACGATATCCGCGGTGCCGGTCAGGCAAGTCCCGATACAGAGGCGGCGCAAGCATTTGCCGTTCCTGATCTGGGCCATTGCGCGATTTTGCTCGACATCGACGGCACGCTTCTCGATTTTGCGCCCTTACCGCGGCAGGTGCGGGTGCCGGCGGAGCTGCGCGAGATACTGACCCGGCTCAATGAACTGACCGGCGGCGCCTTGGCTCTGGTCAGCGGCCGCTCGCTTGCGGATATCGATCTGATTTTTGCCCCGCTCGAACTCGCGGCAATCGGCGGTCACGGCGCCGAATGGCGTACCGCCTCCGGCGGCAAGATCACGCTGCGCGCGCAGCCGCTCGACGCGTCGCTCAAGCATAAGCTTGCCGCGCTGAGCACGCTCGGGCCGGGCGTGCTCGCCGAGGACAAGGGCTATTCGCTCGCTCTGCACTACAGGCTCGCGCCGGAAAAGGCGGACGCGGTGCGCGCCGCCGTCACCACGATCTGCGCCGAGGCCAAGCCCGGAACGGTTGAAATTCTCCCCGGCAAGTTCGTCATCGAGATCAAGCGCACCGGGATCACCAAGGCCAGCGCCGTACGCGAACTCATGGACGTCGCGCCGTTCTTCAGGCGCAAACCGATCTTCGTCGGCGACGACATCACCGATGAACCGGTCTTCGGGGTTGTCGCCGAGCTTGGCGGCTTGGGCTTTTCGGTCGGTCAGGTCGACGCCCCAGTCAATGGGCGTTTCGCGCAGCCGCAATCCGTGCGCGCGTGGCTTGCACAGCTTGCCGCCGGCAAAGGCGCCGCCGCATGAAAGATCACGGACTCGATCTCGCGGTCATCGGTAATGGCCGTACCGCCGCTTTGGTCGATCCCTGTTCACGGATTGTGTGGTGGTGCTATCCGCGTTTCGACGGCGATCCAATCTTCTGCCGCCTGCTTGCCGGACGCGAGGAGAAGGGCTTTTCCGATGTCATCCTCGAAGGCATGGCGGACTATCAGTCCGCCTATGTCCGCAATACCGCGATCGTCAGCCACGAATTGATCGACCGTAGCGGCAACAAGATCAGGATTACCGACTTCACGCCGCGGTTTCGCCAATTCGGCCGCGTATTCCGCCCGCCGCAAATCTATCGCGTCATCGAGCCGGTGGCGGGCCTGCCGCGCATCACCATTCGCATGCGCCCGGCTTGCCATTACGGCAAGCCGCTGCCGCGGCGCTCGCTCGGCAGCAATCATATCCGCTATTCCGACGACGACACGGTGATCCGCCTGACCACCGACGCGCCACTGTCGCTGATCGACAGCGAGGCGCCGTTCGTGCTCACCCATCCGCTGCATCTGGTGTTCGGTCCGGACGAGCCGTTCACCGGCGATCTGGAAAAAACCTGCCGCGATTTTCTCGACCGTACCCAAGACTATTGGCTGGAATGGGTGCGGCGGCTGTCGATTTCCTACGATTGGCAGGAAGCCATCATCCGCGCCGCAATCACGCTGAAGCTGTCCAATTTCGACGAGACCGGCGCGGTCATCGCCGCGCATACGACCTCGATCCCGGAGGCTCCCTCATCCGGCCGCACCTGGGACTATCGCTATTGCTGGTTGCGCGACGCCTATTTCGTGGTGCAGGCGCTCAATCGCATTGGCGCGACGCGCACCATGGAGGAATTCATCTCCTTCACGCTGTCTATCGCATCACGGCCTGAGGAAGAGCTCAAGCCGCTCTACAGCGTGGTGCCGAATATGCCGCTCGCGGAGCGCACAGCGCCGGACCTTGAGGGCTATGGCGGCGACGGCCCGGTGCGGGTCGGCAATGCCGCCGTCGATCAGGTGCAGCACGACGCTTATGGCAGCGTCATCCTCGCTGCCATGCCGATGTTCTTCGACCGCCGCCTGCCGCGCCCCGGCGACGAAGGCCTGTTCCGCTTGCTCGAACAGCTCGGCGAACGTGCCGCGGCCAAAGCCTTCGTACCCGATGCCGGCATCTGGGAATATCGCGGACGCCAGCGCGTCCATACCCATTCGGCAGCGATGTGCTGGGCCGGCTGCCAGCGCCTCGCCGCCATCGCGTTGCGGCTCGGGCTCGAACCGCGCGCCAAATACTGGAATGCGATTGCCGAGCCGATGCATGCCGAACTGCTCGACCAGGCCTGGAATCCCAAGCGCGGCGCCTTCACAGCTGCCTTCGGCTCCGACGATCTCGACGCCAGCGTTTTGCTCCTCGCCGATCTTGGCGTTGTCGAGGTCGAGGATCCGCGCTTTATTTCGACCGTCGCCGCCATGGAGCGCGAACTGGTGCGCGAGAAGCATGTCATGCGCTATGCCGCGGAGGACGATTTCGGCATGCCGGTCACGGCATTTCTGATCTGCCGCTTCTGGTTGATCGATGCGCTGTGGTCGCTCGGCCGGCGCGAGGCGGCGCAAGACCTGTTCGCCGATGCGATGCGCCATCGCAACCGCTACGGCTTGCTCTCCGAAGACGTAGACCCGCAGACCGGCACGCTGTGGGGCAATTTCCCGCAGACCTATTCGATGGCGGGGCTGATCCTTTCCGCAATGCGGCTGTCGCGCAGCTGGGAAGACCGTTACTGGCGCGGTTGAACGCTGCCCCATCCGACCCTACGGCGTTTGAAAGCCCCTGCCGGGCCGGAACGATTTCGCCATGCGCGCGACGATCGGATCGTAAATCTGTTTGGCGGCGGCCGGATACGTCGTGGAAAAGCCTTCGGTCATTTGCCCGCCATGCGATAACAAATGCCGCTCGTAAAAGATGCTGTCGCCCTTCGTGCCGGAAATCACGAACCAACTGCCGCCCTGCGCCTTGTAGGTGACGACTTGGGCGGGATCGAGATTCTGCAGCGTGAAGTCTTGGTATTTGGCGAGGCTGAAATCGGACGCATTGTAGGAGGCCCAGACGGAGAACGCGGCGCCGTCGGCACTGGTGAATTTGCGGCCGTCATCGGCGCCGGGCGGCGGCTTGGCCTTGAATTGGTCAGGATAATCGATCGTCGTGCCATACCTGTCGTTTTGATAGGTCAGCCATCGTTGGCCTTGGCCGGCAGGGCGACCGCCGCCGACCCAAGCGCAGCTGAAATGACGCAGGCCAGGAAAGATTTCCAGCGCATCAATGTTACCTCTTGGTGTTTTCCGTCCGGCATTTGCGGTCGGACCATTCACTTTTTGGCAAATCGCATAAATCAGAGTAACGCTGGAATAAAAGCAAGATTCGCTCACGCAGCCGCAGTCTGACCCAGGAGACGCTCATGTGCCGATATTGCTTAGACGCTGCCGCCCAGCATCAGGTTCGCCGATCGGACAGGCGCGACGCGCAGGCCATGGTGCACCCGATCGAGCGCCGTAATGTATTGAAGCTCGGCCTTGCGGCTGCCGCGGCCGCCGCCGCGAGCCTGACCGTCGCGCCGCGGGCCCGCGCCAAAGCCGTGCCTAAGCCGGAAAACGCGATCTCTCCCGACGCCGCGCTGGCGCGGCTGATGAAGGGCAATCATCGCTATGTCGAAGGCGTCGGCC
>Ga0335073_10011646_pt1 | contig 12355 bp, 17 predicted proteins | sample Lox_Sample_22_FD_207093 | JGI IMG/M metagenome (GOLD analysis project Ga0335073, IMG submission 207093) | Soil microbial communities from Loxahatchee National Wildlife Refuge, Florida, United States - Lox_Sample_2.2 | ecosystem: Environmental > Terrestrial > Soil > Wetlands | place: USA... | reverse complement strand
GGCCAAGGTCGGCGTGGTGCACGACGAGAACGCCGAGGCGCTGGGCGGGGTGGCCGGGCACGCGGGGTTGTTCGGCACCGCGGCCGATCTGGCTCGCTACGCGTCCGCGTGGGTAGGGGACGGCGCGTCCGGCGCGTCCGGCGCGTCCGGCGTGTCCGGCGTGTCCGGCGCGCCTGGCTGGGTCGGCGACGGCCCGGCCGCCCGCGCCTTGCGGGCCGAGGCGCTGCGCGGCCAGACCGGCGGGCTGGGCGGCGGCGGGCGTCGCGGCCTGGGCTGGGGCCTGCGCGGCGACCTGTGGGACAACATGGGCCACGGCTGGCCGGCGTTGGGTGCCGGGCACACCGGCTTCACCGGCACCAGCCTGTCTGTCGACCCGGTCACCGGGCTGTGGGCCGTGCTGCTGACCAACGCGGTGCACTTCGGCCGGGGCCCCGAGCACTCGGTCGTCGGCCTGCGCCAGCAGGTCCACGCCGCGGTCGCCGGCGCGCTCCTAGCCTGACCGCAGAGCCGGGATGTCTAGGAGAACGCGGCGGCGTAGTCGGCGACGAACTGGGCGAAGGGCCGGGCGGGGCGGCCCAGGAGCGACGGGACATCCTCGGTGACCCACTCGGCGTCGCCGTCGGCGGCCAGGCTGAACGCCTGGGCGTTCATCTCCGCGATCTGCCCGGGGACGCCGGCGCGGATCATCGCGTCCTTGTTCTCCTCGAAGGTGAGCTCCCGGTAGGTGATGGTCCTGCCGAGCAGCTCCGACAGGGTGGCGGCCACGTCGTAGTTGGATATCGGCTCAGGGCCGGTGAGCCAGTAGGTCTGGCCGGCATGCCCAGCGGGGGCGGCGGCGACCTCCGCGGCCACGGCTGCGACGTCGCGGGCGTCGACCAGGCCGAAGCGACCCCGGCCGGCCGAGGACCCGAAGCTGCTCGTCTTCGCGATCGCCGGGGCCAGCGCCAGCAGGTTCTGCATGTAGGCGTTCGACCGCAGCAGCGTGTGCGGGATTCCGGAGGCGGCCAGCCCCGTCTCAATCTCAGCCTGCCAGCGCCGGCGCGCGATCGGCGAGTCCGCCGAAGCGTTGCTGGTCGCCTTGACGACATGGCCCACGCCGGCCCGGGCCGCGCTGTCGACAACGTTCAGCTCCTGGCCGGGCACGGCCGGGCTGACCAGCACCACCGTGCTGACGCCCGCCATCGCGTCATCGATGCTGGCCGGCACATCCAGGTCACCTTCGGCGACCTCCGCGCCGGCGTCGGCCAGCGCCGTCACCTTCGCCGGATCCCGCACCAGCACCCGGACGGGCACGTCCTGCTCGCGCAGCAGGCGGACCGCCTCGGAGCCGACCTTCCCGGCCGTTGTCACAAGAATCACGATGAGCCTTCCCGCGCACTCAGAATGGGCTATACAACCCATTCTGTCCGAGCACGGACTGGGTTGTCAAACCCAGAAACCGGTAGGGTGGAGCTGTGGAAACCGAGGCAGGTGACCGGCCGAAGCTCACTCCGAAGGGGAAGCGCACCCGGAACCGGATCATCGAAGCGGCCGCCCAGCTGATCTACGAGCGCGGCGCCGCGAGCACCACGCTGGATGACATCAGGTCAAGAGCCGGGGTGAGCGGGTCGCAGCTGTCCCACTACTTCGCCGGAAAGGACGAGCTGGTGCAGGCGGTCATCGACCACCAGGCCAGAGCCGTCACCGGCAACCAGCGGCAGGCCGATCTCGGCAGCCCCGAAGGGCTCCGAGCCTGGCGGGACAATGTGATCGCCCAGGTGAAGAGCAGCGAGGGCCAGGGAGGCTGCCCGCTGGGGTCGCTCGCCGGGCAAGTCGCCGAGACCGACACCCAGGCCCGCACCCAGATCGCGGCGGGATTCGGGCAGTGGTCAGCCGCGATCAGCGACGGGCTGCGCCGCCTGCACGACACCGGGCACCTCCCGAAGGGCACCGACCCGGACGACCTCGCTGTCACCCTCCTCGCCGCGCTCCAAGGCGGTCTCCTTCTCGCCCAGGTCCAGCGTGACACCCGTCCCCTCGAAACCGCCATCGACACTCTCCTCGAACTCGCTCGAGTCGATCGCCAGGACGCGCCGGAGGGCGAGATCCCCAGGTCCTAGACCTCCACCGGGACTTCTCAGACCGGGTCACCCGCTGGACCTGCCTGCCCGCCGCCGGTCGTGCGGAAGGCGCCGGGCGGGAGAGGGCGTCGGGACGTCTGGCCGGCGCGTCAGCCGTGCGGGATCTCGGCCTCCACCAGGTCCCTGAGCCGACCGAGGTCAGCGGCGATGAGCCCGCGGAGCTGGCGGCGCAGCGGGCCCGCGGCCAGCCGGAACGGACCGCGGGGGGCAGCGTGGATCGACGGGGTGAGCACCGTTCCCGCTCCGTCGGCGGCGAGGCGGTACTCCTCGCGGAAGCGCCGACCTGACCTACCACGCGATCGCGCGGGCGGCCGACGTGCAGGAGAGAACGGTGTACCGCCACTTCCCCACGAAGGCGGACCTAGAGGCCGGGGTGTGGGAATGGATCACCTCCCAGCTCACGCATACCGACTTCGCCGCGCGGAACACCGACGACCTCGTCGCTGACATGCGCAACGCGTTCGCGGGCTTCGACGCCAGCGCCCCGCTCATCCGGTCGATGCTGCAGTCGCCCGAGGGCATCGCGGTCCGCCGCCGGCAGCAGCCCGGGCGCCAGGCCATGTTCCAGGCCTGCGTGGACGCCGCCGTGCCCGGGGCGCCGGGCGACGTCCGCGAGCGGGCCGCGGCCGCGTTGCAGGTCCTGTACTCCGCGCCCTCGTGGGACCTGCTGAACACCTTCTGGAACATGGACGCTGAGCAGGCGGCGGACACCATCGAGCTAGCGATCCGCTCGCTGCTGGCCGGGCTGCGCGCGACCCACCCCGATACGGCACCACCAGGCAAAGGCGGGCCGGGCACAGCCCGGCCGAACGGAAGGGAACCGACGCCATGACGCACACCACCGACCAGGCCGGCACCCGGGACGGCCAGGCCCCGGCCCGCCGCGCCGCCAAGACCGCGGCCGGCGAAGGAGACAAGTACTGATTCTTCGGCGGCCTGACCGTCATCCGCAGCCCGGAAGGCGCCCGCCGGTCATCATCGAGATGGAGCTAGCTCCCGGCGGGCACGCCCCGCTCGACGACAGCTTTTACCCGCCACCGGCCAGCCTGTCATCGGGCCGCCCATGTCAGCCCAGGAAGCGGCCGAGATCGTCGCCGCCAGCGACCGGCGGCTCGGTCGCGATCCCGTCACGCTCGGCCGCCATCGCGGCGAAGACCTCCGCCATCGCCCGCGCGTCATCCGCCCGGGCCGGCCGCAGCGCGAAGTCCGCCATCGCGGGGTTAGAGCTTGCCGCGGTTCTTGGCGGCCAGGATGATCTGGGTCGCCAGGTAGCGGCTCACGCCGAGCTTGTCGGCGATCTCGTCGGGCCGGAGCCCCTGCTCGTTGTACAGGAGCGCGAGTCGCTCCTGCTTCGCGGTCCACTGCGGGCGGGCCGCCGGGCGCGGCGCTGACTGGGCCCGGCGGGGCGTGCGCGCCGGCCGGGCCGGGTGCGCCGGACGGGCCGGCCCGGGAGCCGGCCCGGGAGCCCGGGCGGACGGGCCGAACGACCCCCGCCGCTGATCACGCAACCGGCCGCTGGCCAGGTCCTCACGCGTCTGCTCGTCGAGAATCATCAGTTCGTCGGCCGCCTTGTTCATTCCCACGGCCACCATGGTCAGGCCCGTCGCGTTCTTCTCCTGGCACTCCGGGGCCATGCAGTAGTCGTACTTCTGCGCTCGCTCGGGATGCAGCTCGGTCCCGCACGTGATGCACTGCGCCATTATGTTCTATTTTCCTTTGCGGCAACGCTAAATAGCACCACTACAACGCCGGAAGGACCCGCTCTGTTCCCTCGCCCCGGCCGGCGGTCAGGGCGCCGTGGCGGTGGCCGTGGCGCTGACCGGCACGGGATGCGCCAGGGTCTGGTAGACCACGCAGTAGCGCTCGGTCAGCCCGAGCAGGGTCGCGATCTGCTCTTCGGTGGCGTCGGTGTCGAGCTCGAAGGCCAGCCGGATGGACCTGAACCCGACCGGGGCGTCCTTGGCCACGGCCAGCGTGCCCCGGAAGTCCAGGTCGCCCTCGGCGTGCACGGTCCCGCCGGCGATCGGTATCTCCAGCGAGGTGGCCACGGCCCGCAGCGTTACCCCCGCGCAGGCGACCAGCGCCTGCAGCAGCATGTCCCCGGAGCAGGCCAGCGACCCGTCGCCGCCGGTGGCGGGGTGCAGGCCCGCCTTGGCCAGGGCCTGGCCGGTGGCGACCGAGCAGCTGATCTCCTCGGCGCCGAGCTGGCCGCGCGCCCGCAGGGTCACCACCGCCTCGCGCGGATCCTGGCGGTAGGCCTCCTTCAGCGGCTGCTGCACGGCCCGCAGCCCGGCGCTGTCCACGTCCGCCTCCTGTCTGTCGCGGTAGCAGGATCAGCCTCTAGGCTGGCATCAGCCCGGCGCAGGTGTCCAATCGCGCGCCCCGATGACCCGGCCTGGGTCATAGCCGCAGGTAAACCGGGCGGGGCCGGGCGCCGCACCGCCGGGGCGTCGTACAGTGACGCCATGCCGCAACTCGTACGGCGCATTGCAGCGCAGGAGTCACCCGCGCACACCCCGCAGACGCTGCTCGCGCACGTGCGCGCGCTGACCCCGAATCTCGCGCCCGCGGAGCAGCGGGTATCCGCCGCGATCGCGGCGGATCCGGCCGGGGTCGCGGCGATGACCATTTCCGAGCTGGCGGCGTCGTGCCGCACGTCGGGCACCACGGTGATCCGGTTCTGCCGCGCGATGGGCTTCCCCGGCTACCCCGAGCTCCGGCTGGCCCTGGCCGCGGCCGCGCAGGCCGGGCGGGAAACCGGCCGGGAGGACATCGGCAGCGACATCGGCCCGGCCGACACCCTGGACCAGGTGATCAAGAAGATCGCGCACGCGGACGCCCGGGCGATCGAGGAGACCGGCGCGCAGCTCAGCGCGCAGGCCCTCGAGGCGGTCGTGGACGCGGTCGTCCGTGCCCGCCGCATTGACATCTACGGCGTCGGGGCCAGCGCGTTCGTCGCGCTCGACCTGCAGCAGAAGTTGCACCGGATCGAGGTGATGGCGTACGCCTGGCCGGACCCGCACATCGCGGTCTCCTCCGCGGCCCTGCTGCGCCGCGGTGACGTGGCCATCGCGATCTCCCACACCGGGACGACGTCCGACACGGTCGGCAGCCTCGCCGAGGCCCGCGAGCAGCAGGCGACCACGGTCGCGATCACTAACTTCCCCGGATCGCCGATCGCCCGCGTCGCCGACTACGTGCTGACCACCGCGGTCCGCGAGACGACGTTCCGGTCCGGCGCGATGTCCAGCCGGATCGCCGCGCTCACCGTGGTGGACTGCCTGTTCGTCGCGGTGGCGCAGCGCAGCTACTCCCGCACGCTGCGGACGCTCGACCGCACCTACTCGGCGGTGAAGACCCGCCGCTGACCGCGGCCGGAACGCCCGTTACGGCACGGTTACGCCGGTGCCGGAGATCTTCCTTTAGTCCCGGGCCGAGTAGTAGCCTCCGCACTGCAGGGAAGGTCCGACGTGGCGGCTAGGGCAGCAGGATCCGAAGCGAGAGGTCGGGCGTGATGAGCGGGACAACGGGATCCGACGCGGGTGCGGCCTCGGTGCTCTCCTTCGAGGAGGAGCCGTCGGTCACCAAGATCGAGCGGCGCGGCATCGAGTACATCCCGCCGGACAAGCGGTGGGGCAGGCCGGGCAACCTGTTCTGGATGTGGGCCGGAGCGGTCTGGAACGTCGAGTTCGTCGTGTACGGCGGCCTGGCCGTCGTGGTCTTCGGCCTGTCGTTCGCCCAGGCCGTCGTGATCATCCTGATCGGCAACCTCTTCTACCTGCTCACCGGCCTGGCCAGCCTGCAGGGCCCGGAGGCCGGCACGACGACGTTCGCCATCAGCCGGGCCCCGTTCGGGCCCAACGGCAACCGGGTGCCCTCGCTGTTCAACTGGGTGACGCAGGTCGGGTTCGAGATCGAGGGCATCGCGCTCATCGTGCTGGCCGCGATCGCGCTGACCACCAAGGCGGGGTTCATGGCCGGGACCGCCGCGAAGGTCATCTTCATCATCGTCGCGGTGGCGATCCAGGCGGTGCTGCCCCTGCTCGGTCACGCCGCGGTCCTGCGGGTGCTCCGGTGGCTCAGCATCCCGTTCATCATCTTGTTCGTGGTCATGGCGATCATCACGACGTCCAAGGTGAAGCTGCACGCCGTGCCGCACGGGGCCGGCTGGGGATCGCTGTTCGTGTTCCTGGCCCTGGTGATCTCCGCAGGCGGCCTGGGCTGGACCGAGAACGCCAACGACTACTCGCGCTACCTGCCGGCCGACAGCAACAAGCGGAACATCGTGCTCGCCGTGGCGCTGGGCGGGGCCATCCCGTCCGCGCTGCTGGAGATCCTCGGCGCCGCGGTCGCGACCGGGGTCCCCGGAGCGACGTCGATTACCGGCCTGACCGCGGGCTTCCCCGGCTGGTTCGTGGTCCCCTACTTGATCTTCGCGATCGTGCAGCTGTTCGCGATCAACACCATCGATCTCTACTCGTCCGGGGTCACGCTGCAGAGCCTGATACCGGGGCTGCACCGCGTCACCTGCGTGGGCATCGACACCGTCGTCTGCGGAGCGTTCGCCGCCTACGCGATCTTCTCGTCCAAGTTCACCTCGTTGCTGGCCGACTTCCTGTTGTTCATCATCGTCTGGCTGGGCCCCTGGTGTGCGATCTACCTGATCGACTCGTGGCTACGGCGGAACCGGTACGACCACGAGGCGCTGCTCAACGAGCGGGGCGGGCGCTACTTCCGCCACGGCGGGGTGTACTGGCCGGCGATCATCGCGCAGGCGGTCGGCATGGTGGCGGCGGCGCTGTGGCTCAACGCCTACTCGCCGTACGTGTCGCCGCTGTCCAGCCGGGTCGGCGGGTCCGATTTCAGCGTGTTCATGGGGCTGTTCTTCGGCGGCATCACGTACTGGCTGCTGGCCCGCAAGTCCGTCCGGGCCGACGGCGAGACGACGCCCTCGGCCGAGGCCACGCCTTCGGCGGCGGTGTAGTGGCGCGCCTCAGGTGTCCCAGCGCTCGCTCATTTCCGCCCAGGTCGGAGGCGGTCCGGGCAGCGTCGCCGGATCCTGCGTGTGCAGGCCGTCCAGCAGGAGGGCCAGGTAACGCTCCCGGAGCTGACTGGTGCGCGCCGGGTCGCGGAGCCGGACCGAGGCGACCATCTCCAGGATCCAGCCCATGTCGTCGACCACCACGTCGGGCCGGATCCCGCCGGCCGCCCTGACCCGCTCGAACAGCGCCACGTTCAGGTCCTGCGCCCGGGCGGCGTCGCGGTAGAGCTCCTCGGTAGGAGTGAAGGTCCCGGCCAGCTGCTGCGTCAGCGAGTGGGTGTCGGCCCGCATCACCCGGCTCATGAACGCGGCGAACGCGGTCCACGGGTCCCGGTCGTCGGCCAGCGCCGCCTCGGCCTCGGCGATGTACCGGTGCAGGCCGTCGCCGCTCAGCTTCCGCAGCATGTCCTCCTTGCTGGGATAGCGCCGGTACAGGGCCGCGATGCCGACGCCCGCCCGCCGGGCCACCTCCGACACCGGGGCCGCCGGGTCGGCGACGAACACCGCCCGCGCGGCATCCAGGATCAGCTGATCGTTCCGGGCCGCCTCGGCCTGCCGGCCGGGACCTGGCTGCTGCCTCATGGGGCCGACCTTACTGCAGATCGGAGCGTTCTGTTCTGTTTACTGCCCCGCCGCCCCGGGCGGGACCAGAATGAGATGCCATGAGCACCCCGGTCAGCCTCGAGGCCCTCAACGCGATGCCCGCCGCGCAGGCCAGCGAGCACCTGCTGGCCTGCTGCACTTCCGAGCAATGGATCCATAACGTGACGTCCGGGCGTCCCTACGGGTCGGTCAGCGAGATCCTGGCCCGCTCCGACGAGGCCGTGGCCGGCCTGGACCGCAGGGACCTGGAGCAGGCGCTGGCCGGCCATCCGAGGATCGGCTCCGGCTCGGCGGCCGGCTCGTCACGGCGGGAGCAGGCGGGGGTGCAGGCCGCGGACCAGGCCACCCTCCGGGCCCTGGCCGACGGCAACGAGGCCTACGAACGGCGGTTCGGCCATATCTACCTGGTCTGCGCGACCGGCCGCAGCGCCGGGGAACTGCTGGCCCTGCTCCGCGAGAGGCTGGGCCACGATCCCGGCACCGAGTGGGGAATAGTGCGCCGCGAGCTGGGGAAGATCAACCGGATCAGGCTGCGGCGGCTGCTGGAGGGCACGGCATGAGTGCGGTGAGCGCGATCACCACTCACGTGCTCGACACGGCGCGGGGGACGCCCGCGGCCGGTGTCCCGGTCCGGCTGGAACGGGTGTCAGGTGGGGAGCCGACCGAGATCGGCCGCGCGAGCACCGACGCCGACGGGCGCGTCCGGGACATCGGGCCGGAGCGGCTGCAGGCCGGAACCTACCGGCTGGTGTTCGGCACCGCCGAGTACTTCGCGAGCCTGGACCGGGGGGAGCCGCGGGCCTCGTTCTTTCCCGAGGTCACGGTCACCTTTACCGCCGACGGTGAGGCGCCGCACTACCATGTTCCGCTGCTGCTCAGCCCGTTCGGCTACGCCACCTACCGCGGGAGCTAAGGCCATGGCGATCGTGCTCGGCCCCAACCAGTACGGCAAGGCGGAGACCCGGGTCGTGCGGGTCTACCGGGATAACGGACGGCACGAGATCCGCGACCTGAACGTCTCCACGCTGCTGCGCGGCGACTTCGCCGACGCCCACACCCGCGGTGACCAGGCCAGCGTGCTCCCCACCGACAGCCAGAAGAACACCTGCTTCGCCTTTGCCAAGGAGAAGGGGGTGGGCGAGATCGAGGATTACGCGCTGGACCTGGCCCGCCACTTCGTCAACGACATCGAGCCGGTCACCGGGGCCAGGGTCGAGGTCGAGGAGTACCGCTGGGAGCGGGTCAGCGTGGCCGGCCAGCCGCACCCGCACACCTTCGTCAGGGCCGGCCAGGAGGTGCGGACCACCGCGGTGACGGTCTCGCGCGGGCTGTCGTGGATCGTCTCCGGCCTGAAGGACCTCGTCGTGCTGAAGTCCACCGGCTCTGAGTTCGCCGGCTTCCTCACCGACCGGTACACCACGCTGGCCGAGACCAGCGACCGGATCCTGGCCACCTCTCTGACCGCGCGCTGGCTCTACAACCTCCGCCCGCACCGGCGTCAGCCCAGACCGCGGCCGAAGAGCTGGGATGAGGCTCACGCCGACATCCGGCAGATTCTGCTGGAGCGGTTCGCCGAGGTACACAGCCTGGCGCTGCAGCAGTCGCTGTGGGAGATGGGCCAGGCGGTGCTGAGGGCCCGCGACGACGTCGCGGAGATCAGGCTGTCCGCGCCCAACCGCCATCACTTCCTGGCCGACCTGGCGCCGTTCGGCCTGGACAACCCGGGCGAGGTATTCCATGCCGCCGACCGCCCCTACGGCCTGATCCAGTGCGCCGTCCTGCGCGACGACGCGCCCGATCCCGGCCCGGCCTGGGATTCCGCGGCCCTGTTCGGCTGAGGAGATGAGGGCGACGGGACGGGGCGAGGAGTAACCAGTGGACTTCCTGCAGCCGGCGAGCTGGGATGACGCGCTGGCCGCCAAGGCCGAGCGCCCGGAGGCGGTGCCGATCGCCGGGGGCACCGACGTCATGGTGGAGCTGAACTTCGACACCAGACGTCCCGACGCCCTGCTCGACCTGACCCGGGTTCCCGAGCTCGCCGGCTGGGCCGTCGAGGACGGCCGGGTCCGGCTCGGCGCCGGCGTCACCTACACCCGGCTCATCGACGAGCTCGGCGGGCTGTTGCCCGGCCTGGCCATGGCGGCCAGGACGGTGGGCTCGCCGCAGATCCGCAACCGCGGCACGGTCGGCGGCAACCTGGGCGCCGCGTCGCCGGCCGGCGACTGCCACCCGCCGCTGCTCGCGGCGGGAGCGGAGGTCGAGGTCGCCTCGGTGCGCGGCACCCGCACGATCCCGGCGCCGGAGTTCTTCACCGGCGTCAAGCGCAACGCGCTGGCCGCGGACGAGCTGATCGCCGCGGTCCTGGTCCCGGCGGCGGCCGGCCCGCAGCAGTTCAGCAAGATCGGCACCCGGAACGCGATGGTCATCGCCGTGGCCTCGTTCTGCGTCAGCCTCGACCTGCGGGCCAAGACCGTCGGCACCGGCATCGGCTCGGCGGCGCCCACGCCGCGGAGGGCCACCGACGCCGAGCGGTTCCTGTCCGTGGCCCTGGACGAGGCCGGCCTGTGGGAGTCCCGGGCCGGCCTGCCCGCCGGCCTGGTGCGCGAGTTCGGCGACCAGGTCGCCGCCGCCGCCGACCCGGTCGACGACGTCCGAGGTACCGCCGCCTACCGGCGCCACGGGCTCGCGGTCATGGCCAGGCGTACCCTGACCTGGGCCTGGAGCTCTTACCAGGGACGGGACTGAGCGGATGCGGATCACGGCGACGGTCAACGGCGAGACCCGGCAGGCAGACGACGTCTGGGAGGGTGAGAGCCTGCTCTACGTGCTGCGTGAGCGGCTCGGGCTGCCCGGCTCCAAGAACGCCTGCGAGCAGGGTGAATGCGGTTCCTGCACGGTGTACCTGGACGACGAGGCGGTCTGCGCCTGCCTGGTCGCGGCCGGGCAGGCGCAGGGCCGCCGCATCGTCACGGTCGAGGGCCTGGCCAGCGGCGATGCGCTGCACCCGGTGCAGCAGGCGTTCGTCGAGGCAGGCGCGGTGCAGTGCGGGTTCTGCACGCCCGGCCTGCTGATCGCCGCCCACGACCTGCTGCGCCGGGGCGGCCGGCCGTCGGACGCCGAGGTCCGCGAGGCGCTCGCGGGCAACCTGTGCCGGTGCACGGGATACGAGAAGATCCTGGACGCGGTACGGCTGGCCGCGGACCGGTGGCAGGATCGCGGGCCGTGACCGGCCTGGTTCTGAGCGGCTGCCACGTCCTGACGCTGAACCCGCGCCGGGATGAGTACCCGGCCGGGTACGTCGCGGTCGACGGAAACCTGATCATCGAGGTCGGGGCCGGGCCGGTGCCGGACCGCCTGGCCGGCGCCCGCCAGATCGACGCCGGCGGCTGCCTGCTGATGCCCGGCCTGGTCAACACCCACCACCACCTGTACCAGTGGGCGACCCGGGGCCGGGCGTCCGACGCCACGCTGTTCGACTGGCTGCTCGAGCTGTACCCGGTCTGGGCCCGGATCGACGAGCCGATCGTGCGAGCGGCCGCGACCGCCGCCCTGGCCTGGCTGGCCCGCACCGGCTGCACGACCAGCACGGATCACCACTACGTGTTCCCCCGCCGCGGCGGCGACCTGCTCGGCGCCACGATCGAGTCCGCGGCCGAGGTGGGCCTGCGGTTCCACCCCACCCGTGGCTCCATGGACCTGGGCGAGAGTTCCGGGGGGCTGCCGCCCGACCACATCGTCGAGGACATCGACACGATCATCGGCGCGACGCAGGCGGCGATCGAGCGGTACCACGACCCGTCGCCGGGCTCGATGCTGCGGATCGGCGTCGCGCCGTGCTCCCCGTTCTCCGTCACCCGCGAGCTGCTCACCGAGTCCGCCGCGCTGGCCCGGAGCACCGGGACCCGGCTGCACACGCACCTAGCGGAGACCGACGACGAGGACGAGTACTGCGCCGAGCACTTCGGCTGCACCCCGGCCGAGTACCTGGACTCGCTCGGCTGGCTGGCCGACGACGTCTGGCTCGCGCACGGCGTGCACCTCGACGACGCCGCGATCGCCCGGCTCGCCGCCGGTGCCACCGGCGTGGCCCACTGCCCGTACTCCAACGCCCGGCTCGGCGCGGGCATCTGCCGGACCCGCGCGCTGCTCGACGCGGGCGTGCCGGTCGGGCTCGGCGTGGACGGCGCGGCCTCCAACGAGGCCAGCTCGCTGCTCGGCGAGGTCACCGCCGCGACCCAGTTCGCCCGCGGCACCGGCGGCCCCCAGGCGATGAGCGTACGCGAGGCCGTGGAGCTGGGCACGCTCGGCGGGGCGCGGCTGCTGGGCCGGGAGGCCGAGATCGGCTCCCTGGAACCCGGCAAGCTCGCGGACGTCGCGTTGTGGCGCCTGGACGGCGTGCCGCACGCGGGCATGGCCGACCCGGTGGCGGCGCTGGTCCTCGGCCCGCCGCCGCCGCTGGAGGTACTGCTGGTCAACGGCCGGGTGATCGTGGAGCGCGACCGCGTGGTCACCGTCGACGAGCAGCAGGCGGCCGGCGCGGCCCGCCGGGCCAGCGAGTCCCTGATGAGAGGCTGAGGTCATGACGACCATC
>Ga0335073_10011641_pt1 | contig 12357 bp, 11 predicted proteins | sample Lox_Sample_22_FD_207093 | JGI IMG/M metagenome (GOLD analysis project Ga0335073, IMG submission 207093) | Soil microbial communities from Loxahatchee National Wildlife Refuge, Florida, United States - Lox_Sample_2.2 | ecosystem: Environmental > Terrestrial > Soil > Wetlands | place: USA... | reverse complement strand
CACAGAATTCACATTTTTCTATGACCGGAAACGTTCTGAGCGGCTGAACAGGTCACTGAAAAAGTGCTCTACACGAAAAAACCAATCGCAGGGCGCGAAAGCGCGGAGGCATGTTCAACGGCGTGACGGGGGGAGTGACCTGTGCCCTTCGCGATTTTTACGAATATGGTTTTTTCAGCATACGGCGCGGCTGGATTCCGCGCCCTTTGAAAACATGATACATCTATGGATTTTTCTGCCACGGGTTAGAGAGCGTCACGGGCAGATGAATTGGCATCTTTACTTAATGGCAGTTAAAGTGTGCCCTTTCCCGGGCCAATCGGATGCTTTCTCGATCTCCGCTGTCGCTGCTGCTTACGAATCCGCTTTGGACCTGGCTGCACCGCCTTGGCGGACCCGGCCTGATTCTGGTGGGAATCCTCGACAACTCGGCGATTCCTTTGCCCGGCAGCATGGATGTTTTCGTCATCCTCCTGGCGGCGCAGCACGGCAACTGGTGGGCCTATTACGCATTCATGGCCACAATCGGAGCCGTCGTTGGCGGATATATCACCTATGACTTGGGCGAAAAGGGAGAGGAAGAAACACTGGAAAAACGGATCGGGAAAAAGCGGGCAGAAAAAGTCTACCAATGGTTTCAGAAGGGCGGCTTCCTGAGGATTGTCGTGGCCTCGATCATGCCGCCGCCCTTCCCGATGTCGCCGCTGTTGCTGGCCGCCGGAGCACTGCACTATCCACCCAAAAAGTTTCTCAGCTCACTGTCGCTGGGACGCGGCGTGCGCTATTTTGCTCTGGCTTATCTGGCGCATGTCTACGGCAAGAACATCATAGGATGGCTCACGAGGTATTATCATCCGCTCTTGTACATTCTGATCGGGCTGGCGGTGGCAGGAGGGATCGGGGCGCTGGCTTATTTCAAGTGGTATCGGCCGAAACGACAGCGGGAAGAGCGGGAACGCGGAGAACCGGTAGAGCAGTTTCCGATGCCACGCCGTAAGAACAAACCCAAGGCGGGATAAGCCTCGCTTGCGTTGCTGGGACCAGCGTGTCGTGCACGGTCAGCGAGTTACTTTCCTTTGACGCACAAACGACAGGGCTCGTTTCATCTCCGAGGTAAGGTCTGTGTCTTCGGTGGCCACATGTAGTGGTTCCCCAGAATCTGCACTGAGCCAGTTGTTTAGCTCAGCCGTCGCGGCTGTGACGTTTCGTCCCTGGCGATGCACCGGCATTCCCTGCTTTTTCCATCTGTGGACGACCGATTCCGGTTCCCCGAGAAACTGCGAGATTTGCCGCCAGCCGATGAGAGTTTTCTGCTCTGGTTTCGTTTTGTGCTTTGAAGTCATTCGCACGCCTTGCAGACGAGTCGCTCGCCCAACTGGCCCTTTCCTAGAGGATGCTTTTTGCAGTGCATGTGCGCTGTAAGGAACAATCGGGGTAGCACCAGCGGATAAGTCCAAGCGCAGGCGAGGCATGCGCTATTATCTAAAGCCGACCAGGAGTCACGAGATCACGGAATTTCTCGACAAAGTTGCCGTCGCCGGCGCCTCACGCCGGACCGCGTGGAAGAGTCTGCCGATAGTAGCCCGGATTTGCTTCTATGCGGCGGTGTTTGCGATGTTCGCCTCTGTCGCATTCATCTGGCTCGGTATGGGCCGGGTTTACCTTCCCCCGTTGCGAATCTTCCTTACCGTAATCATCTTCGGCGGCTGCGCGATCGGTTATGCCGCGGTCGGTTTGGCCCGCCGGCACTGGCTGATCCCGGTGTTCATGATCGCCGAAGGTTTCCTGTTTGGGATCATGGGCGCCGTGTACCGCGATACTCCGCAGCTGATTGCTCCAGATTCGCCGCTGCAGAAACAGCTCATGTTGCTGCAGGTGGGTTCGATCGCATCCGTGGTGGTGGCCTATATGTTGTTCGTCGTCTTTTTTTACAACCAGGGCTCGCAATTGTTTCGCGCACAAAACGAGATCGCGCTCGCGGGCGAGATTCACCGCGCGCTGGTCCCGGCAATTGAGCGGAAGCTCGGCGCATTTGAGTTGTATGGCGCGTCGGTGCCGAGTGGTGTAGTAGGCGGCGATCTGGTCGATGTTGTGGGCGATGCCAAGACATGGACGGCTTATGTGGCGGACGTTTCGGGACACGGCGTCTCGGCTGGAGTGCTGATGGCGATGTTCAAGACCGCAGTGCACACACAGATCACGGGCACGCCGCCGGAAATTCTGCTGCGGGAAGTGAATCGCACGCTGTACCCCCTGAAGACGAACAATACTTTCGTGACGGCTGGCGTTTTGCATTGTAATGGCGACGGTGTGATGCTTGCCCTCGCCGGACATCCGGCACTGTTGCGTTACTGCCGGGGCACAAGCCAAGTGCACGAGTATCCGCCCGCGGATCTGCCGGTCGGCATTTTGCCGGAGGAGAATTTCACGGCCGTGCCGGTTGCGTGCGAGTCCGGAGACGTCTTGTTGATCGTCACTGATGGTCTGACGGAAGTATTTGGTCCCAAGGGTGAGGAGATGGGAATGGGTCCGCTGAAGGTTGGCTTGGCGCAGTGGGCGAGTCTTCCCTTGCCCGAACTGTTCACGCGCCTGCGGGAAGTCGCTCTGAAAATGGGACCGCAACTCGACGATCAGACCATGCTGATTGTCAGGCGGAAGTAGTTTGAGTTGCACGGAACTCAAGTTTTCCCGACGAACTTCTTGCTCGCGCGTGGAGAAGTTTCCCCAGCGGCTAAAGCCGCTACTGCCTGCGCCCTTGACGCGGCCCTGAAGGGCCGCTCTTTCCACGGCACTAGACTGGGCAGGGAACTGGCGAAATCCCCCCATGTCTAAGCCTCAAAAGACGTGACCGGGATGGGCCATGAAGGGGCGTTTACCGCGGGTAACCTTTCCGGTTCCGGCGCAGTCTAATGAAATGGTATACTGCCTGTATTCAGCGCGGTAGCTGGGGTGTTGTACGCCCTCAACCGAAGGAAACCTCAAAGATGGCTAGTAGTTCTCGCCGGTCACTTCTCCTGGTAGTTTTTTTCCTCCTCACGTGCGGTTTTCTGGGAATTCTATTTGCCCAGCGCAGTGGCCAATCATCGTCGATGGCCAGCGATTCCGAGGTGAAGGACAGCCTGAAACAATTCACCGACGTGTACTCGATTGTTGAGGAGAACTACGCCGAGCCGGTCGATGCCGATAAGGCGATTTACGACGGCGCGATTCCCGGCATGCTGCACGCGCTCGATCCGCATTCGAACTTTTTTGATCCTAAGTCGTACGCGCTGATGCGCGAAGACCAGCGCGGGAAGTACTACGGCGTCGGCATGACGGTCGGGCCGCGCAACAACAAAGTGATCGTCATTTATCCATTCGTGGGAACGCCGGCCTACAAGGCTGGCATTCATCCTGGAGACGTGATCATTGCCGTGGATGGAAAATCGACGGAAAACATGAGCACCACGGATGTGGCGGATTTGCTGAAAGGGCCAAAGGGAACGACGGTACATATCAGCATCGCGCGGGAAGGCGTGGAAAAGCCGATGGAGTTCACGCTGGTTCGTGACGAGATTCCGCGCTACAGCGTCGACGTGCATTTCCTGATTCGTCCCGGCATCGGGTACATGCATGTCAACGGATTCAACGAGACGACAGATCATGAGGTTTCCGAAGCGCTTGATCAATTCGGCGATCTGAAGGGGCTGATTCTGGATCTGCGCGGCAATCCCGGCGGACTACTCAGCGAGGGTGTAGGGGTCGCTGACAAATTCCTGAAGAAAGGCCAGTTGATCGTTTCGCACCACGGGCGAGCGTCGGCGGAGAAGCGCTATTACGCTCAGCACGGAAATGGCGGGAAGGATTATCCGATTGTGGTGCTGGTCAACCGGCTTACTGCATCGGCGGCGGAAATCGTTTCGGGAGCGATTCAGGATCATGATCGCGGACTGATTGCCGGCGAGGTGACATTCGGGAAGGGATTGGTGCAAACGGTATATCCGCTTTCGGAAAACACCGGCCTGGCGCTGACCACCGCGCACTATTACACGCCGAGCGGACGGCTGATTCAGCGCGATTACAGCAATATCTCGCTCTACGATTACTACTACAGCCGCGAGAATGATACGTCGACGGCGAATCGGGAAGTGAAACTCACCGATAGCGGCCGCACGGTTTACGGCGGAGGCGGCATCACGCCGGATGTCACGATTCCTCCGATCAAGACGAACCACTTCCAGGACACCCTGCTGCAGCATTACGCGTTCTTCAATTTCGCGAAGCGATATGTCGTGGATCATCATCCGACGAAGAGCTTCGAAGTCGATGACACGATCATGCAGGAATTCCGCAAGTCGCTCGACGAGGCGAACATCGAGTATACGCAGGCTGATCTGATGGATAATGCTGATTGGATCAAGTCGAATATCAAAGCGGAAATTTTTGTCGATGCCTTCGGACAGGATGAAGGCATGAAGGTTCGCGCCGAGGCGGATCCGGAAGTGATGAAAGCGCTCGACCTGCTCCCGCAGGCGAAGGCGCTGGCGGATAATGCCCGGAAAATTGTGGCCGAGCACAATGCGGCTCCGGCATTCAGCCGATAAAGAAATAGCTTTGAAGGAAAGCCCGGAACGATCCCCGGGCTTTTTGTTTGTCGGCGGATTTTTCTTCGCGCATCTTCGCATCGTCTGGCGACCTTCGCGATGAAATTCCGGCCGCAAAGTCCGCAAAGGGCGCGGTTTGGAACGGAGGCGATCCAAACGCGCGATCCTTGCGTCGCGGCTTTTTCTAATAAAAGCTGCGCGACGCCTCGCGCGGATCGGCCAGATCTTTCGCTGCGCAACCGCGGCTTGCTCAGGATGACAAGCAGACCGATTGAATACTTCGGCACTTTGGTTCGTTGACTTCACCATTTTCGTATGTGAGAATCCGCGCAAGAGGGCGATGCGATTCCCTTAGTTGCGTCTACATGGAATTGTTTCGACAACATCATCATTGCGCGTTCGCCGGCGCGATCACGTGGCAGAGGTTGGGTTGAAGCCGCTGATTCTAGCCGGAGCGATGCTGCTGGCGCTGATCGCGGGATGGACCGATTCGCGCAGCCGGCGGATTCCGAACTGGCTCACTGTGCCGGCGGCGATAATTGGGATCGGTGCGAACACCGCACTTTATGGGTTGGAGGGTTTGAAGTCTTCCCTGCTCGGTGCGGCGGTGGGTCTGGCGCTGCTGCTGCCTTTTGTGATGCTGCGCAGCCTGGGCGCCGGGGATTGGAAATTTGCCGGAGCGCTGGGCACTTTCGTGGGGCGGATTGTGCTGGTCGATCTACTGCTTGTCTCCGTTTTCGTGGCGGGAGTGATGGCGCTGGCGCTGGTGATTTATAAAGGACGCGTGCGACAGACGTTGCGCAATATTGGGCACATTTTGGTGTCGCTGGTGACGTTTCGCCTGCCGGGATCGCATGTGTCGCTGGATAATCCAGAGTCACTGAAAGTGCCGTATGGAGTGGCGTTGTCGGCGACGGTGGTCTTATATGGCCTGGCTCATGTGTGGGGAGTGGCTTAGAGCATGATGACTTTCACTGCGCGCGAGATTCCCATTCGCCTCGTCTCGCTTGGCGGGGACTCTTCATGTGAAAGTTCCCACTTCTCGCAAACACGGCGAGAAGTGTGGCACCCCATTTTGATTTCCATTCGTCGGTTGGCGTGCGAAACGTCGGGCGCGGAGATCGCCGAGGCAGCTGCCGTACTGCCGATCATGTTCATGATCGTGGTGGGAATTTTCTGGTTTGGCCAGGCCTTCAGCATCTATGGGACGATCACGCGAGCCGCGCAGGAGGGGGCGCGCGCGGGCGTGGCGCCGGTTTGCAGCACGTGCGCCGCGGGGAATCCGGCAACGACGAACGCTTACAACGCGGTCGAGGCCTCGCTGGTTGCAGCCAAGCTCGATTCGTTGAACGCGCGGTATCCATCGCCGTTGCCGACACTGAATTCATGTACCGGCAGCGGAACTGTGAGCTGTTCGGGGGTCAATGGCAATATCTGCGTGCGGACGAACGTTCAGCTTTCCAACAGCACGGGCACGCCGGCCGGCGCAACCAATGTTTGCGGGATCTCCGTCGAGTTCCAATACCCGTTTCAGTTCTGGCTTCCATTCACTGCGCTCAACAAGCAGAAGATCTGGATGACAGCGGCGGCGCAGGTGCGCATGGAGAGCCAGTGATGCGCGCAGGTTCGCATTGCCGCAGCAATCTCAGCGAAGACCACGGTTCGCAACTGGTCGAATTCGCGGTGACGTTGCCGCTGCTGGTCGTTTTCGTGGTGGGAATTTTCGACTTCAGCGGCGCCTTCACGCTCAAGCAGAAACTGACGAATGTCGCTCGCGATGCGGCGCGCGTGGCTGCGGCTGATCCGGCCAGCGATATACCTGCGTCCTCCACCACACTGCCAGCATCGGTCGCCGATGCGTATCAGGACATCGCCAATTACTTCACAGCGAATGGCCTGAACAACTGCGGCTTGACGCCGAGCACGGGGTCTTATACCTCGCCCGCGATTTGGACTTTTTCCGCAAGCGGAAGCGGTTGCCCGGGGACGGGGCTGACGATCATCATTAATCGCGGATATTACTTTCCCGAAAGTAGCAGCAGCACTGCGCCTTCGGTGACGTGCGCACCAGAGAACGTGGGTTCGCAAACAGCGGTCATTGGTACGTGCGTGAGCATTCAATATGCGTATCAATGGCGTTTTGGCAATGTGGTCACCTTGCTGGGATCGTCGGCGCTATTGCCGAGCACGATCAGCGTGACCGCCGTCGCCATGAATGAAAATTGAAATCGATATTTCAATATGAAGAAAGCGATCATTCGGCGTTCACCAGATCGCGGCACTGAAGCCGGAGTGACCATGATTCTGGTCGCGGTCTGCATGGTGGCGATTATCGCCATGGCGGCGCTTTCGATCGATGTGGTCACGCTGTACCTGGCGCGCATGGAAGCGCAGCGCACCGCGGATACGGCAGCACTGGCGGCTGCGAAAGTGATCTCCTTGTCTGGAATTACCGGCGATCCGAGCGATACCAGCGGTGATTGGTTGCAGATCTGTGGAGGCGCCAGCAGCGCGGCGACGCAGGCGGCGACGGCTGTCGCGACGCAAACTGTCGATCGAGTCATACCAACGGTGACGGTCACATACTCAGCAGCCGGCACGGCGCAATCCAGTTGCGTGGGACTGCCCCCCGCGTTTGGGGTGAATCCGATGGTCACGGTCCAGGTGACGCGCAACAACTTGCCGACATTCTTCTCGCACATGTGGGGAAACACGGGCAACACGACAACAGCAACGGCGACTGCGGAGGTGTTCAATCCTTCGAACTCGGGAAATGCGGGAAACAACGGAGCAACCGGGGTGATCACACCAGTGTGGCCAAGGTGCGTGAAGCCGTGGATGGTGCCGAATCTGGACCCGATGTATACGACCGGCCCGGGCTTCGTAGATCGTACTGATGGGCACATTCTGAATCCTGGTATTTCTCTCGGCGGGAACAACGCGAATGGGGTGATCGGGGAGACGTTTTGGCTGGCTTCGGATTGCAAGCACACGGGATCGTCCTGCGGTCTCCGTTCGTCACCGGAGGTGAATTATTCACTCAGCCCGTATGTGATGGTGAGCCCAAATGTGCTCTATCTCCCCGCACAGGCGCCTACCTCCACTCCGGTTGCAGTGCCCTCCGCCTCATCTGGCGGCAGCTTGTGGGAGCAGGCGATCGCGGGGTGCGATCAGACGACGGTGTATCAGTGTGGCGTGCAGAACGTAAATACAATCGATTTGAGCGAAAATCCCCAGTCGACGGGCGATATGATCGAGGGAGTGGAATCGCTGACCCATGAAGGCAATCCCGGCGGTTCCCAGCCCGATGGCCAGGATACGTTAAACGATACCGCGTATCCGTTTCAGTTTCTCCCGGGGAGTTCGAATCCTGTCGTCGGCAGCAGCCTGAGTGGCGATCCCGTCACGAGCAGCCCTTCCATCGTTACCGTTCCGATTTATGACTATCCGGCTACGAGTCCGATTACTACCTCAAGCACCGGAACCATCCAGGTCACGATCGTAGGATTTCTGCAAGTGTTCATCAATCAGGTCGACCAGTACAGCAATGTCAACGTCACGGTGCTGAATGTTTCCGGATGCGGAAACGGGACGAATACCACCGGCAACGCCGTATACGGCTCTTCGCCCGTGCCGGTCCGGCTGATCACGCAATAATCGAGAGCATCCTTACTGCGGGTCGGGAGGATCCGGCGGCGGAGCGCTAATTTCGGGCGGCAGCGACGGCATCCGTGGGTCAATCGGCGGCGGTACGTTTGCACTCGGCGGGGGCACATACGGTTGGGGCTGCGGCGCTTGATCTGCGGTCTGCAGCGGCGGCAGCGTGGTCGGACCGCCTTCTGCGCGTGGAGTCAAAATCACTCGATCGAGTTTCTTGGGATCATTGGCCGCGTTGAGAATCAGGAAATTGAACTTCGATCCGTGCAGCAGGTGCGCCAGTACTTCCTGCGCGGGAGCCGGGCCAAGATCGAAGACGACTTTCTCCTGATCTGCGCCGGGGGCAAGAGAAACATCGGCGCCGGTGCGCTGCTTGACCGCCTCCAAAATCTCGGCGAGAGTGACCCGATCGGCCTTAATGCTAAGCAAGCCGTTCACAAATTCGACTTTGAGCGAGGGCTGGGGCGGATCGGGAGGAGCGGTTGGCTGAGTAGCCGGCGTATTGGAGGCGGTCACAACCTCGACGGCCGGTTCGCGCCACGGATCGATTGGTATCGAGCTTGACGCGGTTACGGCGGTGCTCATTTTGATCAGGACGCTTCGCCCCGCAGGAAACACCTCGTACGGTTCGGGGCTGTCCAAGTCAATGACCACGCGCGTGGTGGGCGGATTCGATTGAAACAAACCGGCGCGTACGTCTTTGACAGCTCCCACGTAAATGGATTGGCTGCGTAACTCGGGCGCTGGGAGGGAGTTGGGGAAATCCAGAACCAGGCGATCGGGGCCTGTCAACACCTGGGTTTGCGGGTTGATGGGATCGCTGGCGTCAACTTCGATCTCGATGGAGTCCTTGGCTCCGAGAATCTTGATTTGGCGGATTACTAAACGAGCTTCAGACCCCGTTTTCAGCGAGGTACGTTGAACGACGCCGTGAGTTGAACGTTGTGCCCAGACTAGAGGAACCAAACACAGCAGTAGCAAAACGGAATGAGCCCGAACCGGGGAAAACCTGCGCCTCAACATCAAAACCTCTGTTTCTCAAGTTTGCAGGCCTGATTGTAACAGTGCAAGGCAATGCCGTGACACACACTTGGTACGTGAACCACCGGAGATTGGCTGGGCAGTGTGGGCGGCAAACTTCCCATTGCGGGGCGGGTACCTCGCCTAGCACCTTACTATTTTGCCCGACTCGATTCCTTTGGTCGCGTTCCTTGTGTCTACGATCAACTGCGCCTCCTCTACAATTCGCCGGTAGTCGTAGTCGGAGTGGTCGGTGACAATTAGAACGCAGTCGTACTGACTGAGATTATCGAGACTGGCGCATTTCAACTGCAGGTTGTACTTCCGTCCGCGATCCACGAAGGGGAAGTCGGATCGTTATAGCTCACCTCCGCGCCTTGCTTCTGTAATAGCTCGATGATGGTGAGCGAGGGCGACTCGCGAAGATCGTCGATGTCCTTCTTGTACGCCACCCCCAGCACAAGTAGCCTCGATCCATTCACCGCTTTTTGGCGCTCATTCAGCGCCTTTCCCACAGAGTCCACCACGTGATAGGGCATCTGCAGGTTCACCTCGCCCGCTAGTTCGATGAAACGGGTGCGGAAGTCAAATTCTTTGGCTTTCCAGGAAAGATAGAACGGATCGATCGGGATGCAGTGGCCGCCCAGGCCCGGCCCGGGGTAGAACGGCTGAAAGCCGAATGGCTTGGTGGAAGCGGCATCGATCACCTCCCAGATATGGGAAGTCACCATTCACGGAGTGCATTCCAGCTTCACGGTGGTGGACGACGAGACAGTGACCGCGACTGTGCCCACGGGCGCGACGACGGGAGCGATCAGGGTTGCAGGGCCCGGCGGCGCCACTACAAGCACCACGACTTTCACCGTGGACTAGCTGGGCGCGGTTCTTGAGCCATTTCAATGCGCCAACTCAATTCTCTCGCAAGAAGCGGCAGACGATCTCGTTGATGCTAGCTGGCAGGCAATCCGCTCCCTCGATCTACGGCACTGACAAACCGATCTGCCTGGCTGCTCATTCAACGCCAACCATGCTAATGTGGCTGTCGCGTCGCACACATATGCGCATCGTCCACGTTGTTGGTGCTCGCCCGAATCTGATGAAGCTCGCCCCGGTTTACCGGGCCATCGCTAGTTTTCCAGGAATCGAGCAGGTGGTGGTCCATACCGGCCAACACTACGACTTCAACATGTCGGATGTGTTCTTCCGGCAGCTGGGTACGGGCGCGCCCGATATCAATCTTCAGGTGGGCTCAGCCAGTCATGCCAAACAGACGGCTGAGGTCATGATGCGTTTTGAAACCGTTGTGCTGGAGCGTCGGCCGGAGTTGGTGCTTGTGTACGGAGATGTGAACTCAACCGTAGCGGCTGCGCTGGTCTGCGCAAAACTCGGGGTTCCAGTTGGCCATGTGGAGGCCGGCCTGCGCTCGTTTGATCGTTCCATGCCGGAAGAACTCAACCGCCTGGTGACGGACCAACTCGCGGATTTCTTATTCACGCCTTCAGAAGATGGCGATCGGAATCTTGAGCGCGAAGGAATTCCAAAGCGAAAGATTCATCTGGTCGGCAACGTAATGATCGACACCTTGATTCGTATGCTGCCGGCTTGCGAAAGCCATTTGCCTTCGGATGTCCCCTCTCGTTTTGCGCTGGTGACGTTGCATCGTCCCTCGAACGTGGACGATCTCGCCTGGCTTAAGGGCCTGCTGCACACGCTGGAGAACATCAGTTCGGATCTGACCATCCTGTTTCCAGTTCATCCGCGGACAAAGCAAAGGATGAATGACATTGGGCTGAATGGCGCGAGTTCACGCCTGCGCCTGATGGAGCCGCAGCCCTATCTGGCTTTTCTCGCGCTGCAACAGCGAGCGGCTGTGGTGATCACGGATTCTGGCGGAATCCAGGAAGAGACCACATATCTTCAGATCCCGTGTTTGACGGTACGAGAAAATACCGAGCGTCCCATCACCGTTGATATGGGAACCAACATTCTCGTGGGACGCGACTCCGAGCGGATGCGAAGTGAAGTAGAGATGATCCTGGCTGGACATAGGAAAGCAGGTCAAGTTCCACGGCTCTGGGACGGACACGCCGCCGAACGCATCGCACAGATCGTCGCAAAGCTCTAGCAGGCGATCGGGGCTGTCAACACCTGGGTTTGCGGGTTGATGGGATCGCTGGAGTTAACTTCGATCTCGATGGAGTCCTTGGCTCCGAGAATCTTGATTTGGCGGATTACTAGTTGTGCTACCGAACTGGTTTTCAGCGTGGCACGTTGCGCGATTCCATGCGTTGAATTTTGGGCCCACACTAGAGGAACAAGAGAAAACAGCAGAAAACGCGACGAGCCTGAACGAGGGAAAAGCTCCGCATGAACTTCCAAAAACCTCTATTCCTGAAGTTTGTACGCTGATTGCAGCAGTACAAGGTATCCTGCGAGACCCCTGGTACCTGAACTCCTAGAGACTCTGGCTATGCAAGTGCAGCCATCCAAACAGGGGAATCGCCTCCGGGCGCCGCCGAATGCCCCGAAACGCGAGTTCTTCTCCGAAGGCACTCCCCTTGGCCATTTTTCCGTTTAAGATACAACCTCGAGGGGAATATCGGCAGTTCGCTCCTGCCTTGTATGAATTCCGAACTCAAGATTCAGGCCGCTGCGCAAGTCCCATTCTGGAAAACACCAGTCTTGCGCGAAGCTCGTTTTGAGGATTATGGACAAATAGCGGCGCTGGCGCGCAAGGTGGGCCTGGGTTTTGAGGACGAGGCGGCCTGGCAGCATCTTTGGAAAGCAAATCCGGCGTATCAGGAAAGTGGCGGCAAACTTGCGATCGGGTGGGTTCTGGAGGACGCCAGTGGTAGGCTCTCTGGATATTTAGGCAATGTCCCGCTGAATTATGAGCTTGAGGGAAGAAGACTGCTGGCGGCCGCAAGCCGGGCGTGGGTTGTAGATCCCTCGTGTCGCCCTCACTCGTTGATGTTGCCGGGCCCGTTCTATCAGCAGGCGAATGTCGATCTGTTCCTGAGCACGAGCGTGAATTCCAAATCGCGGCTCGGCGCCACCCTTTTCAAAAACACCCGTGTTCCCGTGGGCGCTTGGAATC
>Ga0335073_10011640_pt1 | contig 12358 bp, 16 predicted proteins | sample Lox_Sample_22_FD_207093 | JGI IMG/M metagenome (GOLD analysis project Ga0335073, IMG submission 207093) | Soil microbial communities from Loxahatchee National Wildlife Refuge, Florida, United States - Lox_Sample_2.2 | ecosystem: Environmental > Terrestrial > Soil > Wetlands | place: USA... | reverse complement strand
CGAGCGACTCGATATGCCCGGTCCTGCGCGCCTTTTCGAGAAAGCGCACCACCAGGGCGCCCTTGTTGCGGTCGGTGAAGTAATCGAACTGGCGGCGCAGAAAATAGCCGGAGTGGACCGCAACCAGGTACAGGAACGCGGCTTCGCGCTCGGTATAACCGAATGACCGCAATGCCGTGATGGGATCGCCTGCCACGGTCACAGCTCCAGAATGCGTTCCATGAGGTGATGGTCGTCCTCGATCTTCGCGGTGAGCGTGGCGCGGTCGGAGGACGAGGCGTAGACGTGGAATCCGGCCTGCGCCTTGTTGCGGAGATGACCGGGCCGGTAGGCCGCGGTCAGGACTTCGATGTCTTCGTGGCTGGTGCGCGGCCCCTGATCGATTTCCTGATTGTCCCTGCGCGGCAGGTCGTACTCAATGCGCGCATCGGGGATCTGGATGCCGCCATCCACGAACGGCAGATCGAACTGCCGGGCGACCTGCTGCTTGATCTCATCCATGCCGCGTTCGGGATTGGCCTTGCGTTCGGCATAGATGGCCTTCTGAATCTGTGACTTCAACTCGAAATCGAGCTGGACGCGCAGGTTCGTTCCGCCCTTCCGCTCGATGCGCTCAGACTCTTTGAGCCAGGCGCGATAAATCTGCGCATCGTGCTCGACCTCGCGCGGCTTGACCATGCCGGCGTAGAGCTTCTGGTTTTGGGGCAGCCCGCTGGTCTGCTGCGCGACCGCCCTGCCGTCTTTGGTCAGGGTGACGACCTCAATGCGCTCGACCCTGCCGCCGCACCCATCACGGCGGGCATTTACGGAATCGACCTGGATCAGCCCCTTTTCGCGCAGGAAGGACAGGTCCCGTTCCATGCGTGATTGCCGATTGTCATAGATGGTTTCAGCAAGGTCGCGGGTGGTGACAACGCGGAAGCGGCCCACCTCGGCGAGCACCTTGCGTTCCTCTTCACGCAGGGAGAGGCCGATAGCTTGCGGAGCGATCGTCTGCCTGCGCGGGCGCTGGTCCATCGGGCGGTCCAGCGGGACCGTGCGCTCTGAACCCGATTCACGCTTAGGATGGCGGGGACGGTTCTGCGGCGCCTGGGGCATGGGTCTGCGGTCGGCAGCGCGCGCAGCCAGCGCCTCCCGTCGCAATTCGACGGGTGACGGTTCCAGCGGCGTGTCTGAGCGTGGAGGCTCCGGCTCACGCCGCAGTGGAAGGTCGCGGGGAAGATCGAGGCGCATCAGTCAGCCTCCCCCGGCTCGTCGGGTGTGTTGTCCTGAAAATTCAGCGGGGGCTGCGATGGGACGGCGGCGTTCTCTTTCAGTTGCCCCTGAAGAACGGTGACATCGTATTCGGAGGGGTCGCCGAAGGATTCCATCTCGCGCTGCGCGGCTGCTTTGGTGGCGCGGATGCGGGCCACATGGTCGCTGGAGAAATCCATGTACTCTTTCTTTTCGGTATCCGTCAATGGCCGTGGAGCTGCCCCCGGCGCGCCGCTCGAATCCTGCTTACTCTTCGCCGAACTGCGCGGCGATTTCCTCTGAGAGTTCCGAGTGTCCACTGTGTATCTCCTGATCGAAGTGTTTGAGCTTGCGGCCTGTATCGCGCAGGAAGAATTTGCGCTCGATCCAGATGGCGAGGCCGAGCAGGTTGGCAAAGAGCAGAGCGCAGTAAAGCGCGATGCTCTTGAGATAGCTATGCAGAATGAGGCTGCGCCACGGCGTCAGGAACTGCATCTCGCGCGTTAGCCAGAGACCGAGCGCAAGGAAGATCAACGTGGCGACGAAGACGGCGTTGGCAATCATCGATGTCCTTTCCTGCCGCAAGGAACGAGCGGTATCAGCAGCAAAAGAGCGGAGAGGCATCCGCCTCTCCGCGAAAGGCGGCGGACGGTGTTACCCGTCCTCGCCGAAATCGACCAGTGCGTCAGGCCGGTCAAGCCTGGTAATGCGGATTGCATGAACGGCATAGATTGCGTGCTTGGCCACGCGGGGTTTACCTGCCACGACGACGGTGCGGGATTCCTCCCACTCACGGATTTCGCCTTCAATTTCGAGATAGGTTCCGCCTATCATCCCGCGTACCATCCCGCAGAAGTACGGGCCGGGGCAGATAACGCGATGCAAGTCGGTGCGGGGATTCCATCGATTGGCTCCGAGATCCCACACCCCGGAGACAGTCGCCAGCAACAGGACCGCGAACGAATCATTCTGGATATGGCCGGATGAAGGAGCCTCGACATTTTCGGCCAGGAATCCGCGAAGTTTTACGAGATTCTCAAAGAGCTGCATAAGTCACCTCCTGGGGAGGAGAACGCCGCTTACGCGGCATCCTCCTCCGTGACCGGCTCGGCGTCGGGATTCTCGCCGGCTCTGGGAGGCGCCACCAGCTTCTTGACGATGCTGGCGCGCACTTCCCATCCACGGCGTTTCACCGTGGTCTTCTTCTTGCCCTCACCGACCTCGGCGTCGTACTCGGTGCTGCGCAGTTCGCCCACCACCTCGACGTAATCGCCCTTCCTCAGCCCCTTGGCGTACTCGGCGGGCTTGGCGAACGCGACGATGCGGTGCCAGTCGGTGTGGTTCACCCACTCGTTCTTCTGCTTGTCCTTGTAGCCGGACTTGGTGGCGAGCGACAGAACCGTGAAGGTCCGCTGCTGCTTGGTGGTGATGTTCTCGGCGTCCTTGCCCAGGAAGCCCTTCAGCTTGATTTCGTTTTCGTAGAGTGCCATGTCATTTCTCCTTGTTGTATTTGCCCGGATTACCCTCGGGACACTCTTGCGCGAAGCGACGCGAGTGTGCCCCGCTCCCAAGGCCAAGCGGCGCTTTTTCGGAAGGTTCGGAAAATCTTTTCGTCCGCGCTCTGTGCGGAGTTTTGCCGAAAAGATTTTCTGAAAGCCGAAACCCGCAGGGCGGCGTAGCCGAAGCAGAGCCGCGCAGTTGCCGCAGGGCGCGGGATAAGCACCGAGCGAGTGGCCGAGGGTGAGCAGGGAAAATACAGGAGAATTGGCGCTCAACAGGAACGATTGCTGAAGGATTGCTGTCGATGAGGACGTCGTTATCATCAAGTGGCAGTGGGCCTTGTTCCGACACTCGCCTGGGACTGCATGGATAAGCGGATGAGTGGGCCGGCCACACCTTCTGCATGGCCGCGTTGCCATCGCTTGCCTGCCGAGTACGCCGAGGAGCTGATCCCAGGCGGTAGCGTAAGAGTGGGCGAGCTGAGCAGTGCTGCGCACGCGGAAGATATGGGCAAGGAGAAGGCCGTTCTTCCAGCCGCGCATGGGAAGTGCGTGTCAGCATTGTCCGGCTGCGTATCTGGCGCCTCATTGCGACCTCCCGGCGCCGGTCCGGTCACGGAGGATTGCATCGACTGCGGCGATGCGTTGCCCGATCCAGCGCATGACCGGGACAGCCATTGAGTTGCCGAGGGCCTTGTAGCGGGGGCCGTCGGCTGCGAGCCTGCCGCGATATTCGACCAGCGTGTAATCGTCGGGGAACCCTTGCAGGCGTTCGCACTCGCGCGGTGTCAGGCGGCGCACTGCCATTAGCGAGTGCAGCAGATTCGGAGGCCCCGTGCTCGTATCAGAGCTATCGACCTGCTTGGCGTAGGACGCAGTCAGAGGCGCGGCGATGGCGAGCTGCCCGCCGCCATTGGCATGGCTGGTATCGTGGCCCATGCCGCGCAGCGTGGGTGCGACCTCAGCAACATCGGCCCCATAGTCTTTCGCGGAAAACGCAACGTAGCTGTTGCTGCTGCCTCCCGAGGCGGCTCGCAAACTTGCTGCGTCAGACACTTCCGGTAATGCACCGCCCTCTCTGCCGCGCAGATTGAAAGCAACGGCCTGAGTCGCTCCGCTGCCAGCCAATGTGTGCGCGAGATCGTCAGAGAATCCCGCTCCGTTAGAATTCGTGTGGGCTGTGTTGATGGCGACCGGGATCATCGGTACGCCGCGCCCGGTGCCGTCCTCGCTGGCGTCAAATCCGTCTGCGGAGAGCGAATGCGAGATCAGTGTCTCTGTCTCAAAGTCCTGTCTGCCCATGCCACCGGCGTTCAGGCAATGCGAAGTATCGCCTGTACTCGGAATCAGGCCACCGTCGATGTCGAAGTGCGATCCTGGTCCGCCACCGCCATGAGCGCGTGCGCTAAGGGTCGGGGCAACGTCTTGCCGCGCTTCTCGGCGCGGCGGAGGATGCCCCGACAGGCTCGACCGCTCAAGTAGTACCGCCGCGGCAGCTCGCCAATTTCCAGCACATCCGACAACGAAGACGCGACGGCGTCGCTGGGGTACTCCGAAAAATTGAGCATCCAGGATTCGCCACGCGACGCCATACCCGAGTTGGACCAACATCCCGACGAAGGCTCCAAACGTCCGTCCGTCGTCAATCGACAGGACGCCGGGGACGTTCTCCCACACCACCCATAGGGGCCGTATTCGGTCAATAAGCCGAGCAAACTCGATGGTGAGGTTGCCACGAGGATCATCCAATCCTGCTCTGCGACCGGCGATGGAGAAAGACTGGCAAGGTGTTCCTCCGGCCAGAAGGTCGATTGTTCCCACATCCTCGGCTCCGATCTTTGTGAAGTCACCCGCATTGATCACGTCGCCATCGGCGGGCAGAGCAACGACGTTGCGAATGGCTGCCGCGCGGCGTTTCGCCTCTTTCCGGTCCGGCGCATTGTGTGGGCCGGGCATGAAGATGGGGCGCGAGGCGCGATAGCGCGAGCGCAGCAGCCAGCAGCAGAAAGGGTCGATCTCGGCAAACATCGTGGGCTGCCAGCCGAGCGGTTGCCATGCAACCGAGACGGCTTCGATGCCCGAGCAGACAGAGAGGTATCTCATGGCTGCTCCTTCTGCCGGAAGAGCGGAGCATCCTCCTGGATGCGACGCTCGGACATGGCGACATACTCCGGGTTCAGCTCAATGCCGATGTAATCGCGGCCAAGTCGCAGCGCGACGAGGCCCGTGGTTCCGGCGCCGTTGAAGGGATCGAGGACCGTGCAAGGCGCCGCAGGCGCCGAGCACGAGCAGGAGGGTTCCCATCCGAGGGTGACGGTCGTAACGACCGGGCCGAGGCGGACGTCGTAGTCGCCGCTCTCTGCCTGCACGCTGCCGGCGAACTTGCCCGCTGGCGCATGGCCCGCTCTGCCGCTGCCGGACTGGAAGGTGTGCGCGCGTTCCGTGATCCGTTTCCACGGAGCGCCGCACTGCACACAGCAGCCGTGCTCGCTTGTGCCGGCAAGGATGCAGGGTTCTACCAGCTTTATCGGGAAGGTGGCGAAGTGGGCTTCTGAAAAAGGCTCTACATTGATGGTCCAGACGGATCGCTTATTGCGCCGCGATACGGCGGTCACCTTAGCAAGTCCGGCCTTCGTTCGCATGTGAACATCGCCGTTCTCGTAGGCGGTCTTGTCCTTGTGGGTGAGATTGCCGGGCGTGTCGCCCACGGCAATCTCGCTGATCGCTTCCGCGTCGTAGTAGTACGCGCTGCTTCTGGTAAGCAGGAACAGGTACTCGTGACTCTTGGTGGGCCGGTCGGTCACGCTTTCGGGGAGCGGGTTCGGCTTATGCCAGATGATGTCGGAGCGTAGCCACCAGCCATCCGCGCGCAGTGCGCAGGCCAGCATCCACGGAATCCCGATAAGGTCTTTCGGCTTGAGCCGCAACGTATCAAATGCCTGATGGAAATCGGGCCGTGCATTCATGTGAAAGCCATTCGTCCAGCCATTGGTGTCGGCGCTGGATCGGCGATTCTCTTTCCGAGCCTTGGCGTCTCCCCAATATCCCGCGTAAGTATCGCCGAGATTGAGCCAGCAGGTTCCGTCGCGGCGCAGCACGCGACGCACTTCGCGGAAGACGGCAACTAGCTTCAGTACATATTCTTCTGGTGTCGGTTCCTGCCCGATTTGGCCTTTCACTCCGTAATCCCGCAACCCCCAATAGGGCGGCGAGGTGACGACACACTGCACACATTCATCGGGCAGGTCGCGGAGGCACGCCAGCGCATCGCCGCGCAGCAAGCGATGGTGCGGAGTGGCGCTTTGCACGTCTACTCGCACAGGCCGTACCTCGATTCGCAGGCGGGCGGCGGAAGGATGCGAAAGAGATTGTTCTGTCTGCCGCCGTGGTCGGTCTTTGCCCAGGCAACGACATCATCGATCCAGTTGATAGCCATGCCTGGCACGCAGGGCGCAAAGAAGGTGCGCCCGACGTGCCGCTCCCACGCCCGGACTTTGTCGATCATTTCGGGAAAGCGCGTCGCCCAATTCAGGATGTCGTTTTTGCTGGAATTGATACAAGGGGCGCAGCCCACGCGCGTGAAGCCTAGCGAGTAGAGCGGGTTGATCTGCTCTTTGTGCAGACGGACGTAGTCGAAGCACATCTGCTTCGACCAGTCATAGACAGGGTTCAAAAGTTCGCAATCGTAGTAGTCGTCCCACTCCCGCCATTCGCGTCGGGAGCGTGTCAGCGATTCATCACGGCGCACGCCGGTGAAGCGCGCATAATTGCCATCGGGATATGTCGCGCGTAGCCAGCGGCGGATGGGAGCGAGTTTCAGCGCCTCGGTGCAGAACTGCGCGCGGCGCGACGGGAAACGCCCTTTGAGTACAGCGAGTTCGGGAAAAGTGAGATCAGCGTCGGGATCGACACCTTTGCGCTCACACCATTCGTCGGTGCGGAAGTCACCAACCCTTGCGGTGACACGGACGACTGGATGCACATGCCCGGAATACCAGTCGATATGCTCGACGGTGAATGGGTGCTCATTTCCACCGGCATCGGCGTTGACCAGCACGACGCAGGCAGCGCCGTAGCGGTTCAGCATGAACCGCGCGGCCGCCTGCGAGTCGATGCCGCCTGAGAATCCGCCGATGTAGATCAAGTCGCTCATAACTGCGGTATGTAGGTCCCTACTGAATTGGCAAAAAATGGAGAAGCTGCGAACGCACAGCCTCTCCGAGTAAGCCGGCTCAAAATTCCTCCGGCCTGTACAGCGCAATCAGAACCTGGTCTACGTTCGCTTTCTGGGTTTCTGCCACAACACTCATGATTGGGCGAATGGAAGTTGCTACGACCTCTCGGCGCCAGTGGATGATCTCTACCTCTACGGGTTCTCCGATATAGTTGGTGTACCTGCGCGTGCGCAGCTCTCCCTCCACTTCGATCTCGGCGCCCACTTTGAGCGAGCGGGCAAAGACATCCAGGTTGCCGACGCAGACGATGTGGTGCTTTTCGTGGTAAGTAACCTCTTTTCCAGCCCAGTTGCGGTGCGATCCGAACGTGGTGAGATCAAATGTGGTGTAGGTCAGGGTGCTTTGGATGACGTGCGGCTTCGGGGTGCTGCCGACCATTGCTGCGAGTGAAATGCTGTTGCGAGTCATTGAGATGTCCTCCAGTATTGGGTTTGCCCGAAGCGTGCTCGGGTCACCCAACCGGCGAAGGTGCCCCGCTCCCAAGGTCAAGCGGCGTCTTTTTCGGAAGGTTCGGAAAATGTTTGCGCGTCCGCTGCACACAAGATTTTCTGAAAGCCGAAACCCGGAGGGCGCCCGTAAGGGCGAAGCAGAGACGCGCAGAGACGCAGGGCGCGGGGAAAGCACCGAGCGGGTGCCCGAGCATGATTCGGGCGCAATGCCGGAGGTTCGGTGAATCGCTACAGAATGTCTCATGCGGCCCTCCTCGGCTGTGGACCCGATTTGCGCCGGCAGAGTATCTGAAGTGCGCCGAGGATATGCGCCATCGTGGTATTGCGTCCGTAGAGCACCATGTCGGCATAACGCACGGGTGCGAGGTCGCCGGCGCGGTCCACCAGCAGCACAGGGATGTGCAGATCTGCTTCCAGCAGACGGTGGATCAACCTGCCTGCGAGGTCGCCCTGTCTTGCGTGGATCAGGATGCCGCAGGCAAGATCGCTGGACATCATGATGGCAGCAGCACTGCGGCTGTCATCGACAGCAGTCACATCGTAGGGGTGCAGACGTAGTGCGAACGCAGTCGCGGAGAGCAGTTCCCGGTCAGCGCAGTAGAGCAGAATGGGTTTCTTCGGTCGCATGGCGCTTAACTCCCGAATGCCTGGTCTGCATGGACGTAGCTGATAACGAGGCCAAGCGGATTGACCAACAGCATGTCGTTGGGGACTTCATCGCGGAAGCTGTAAATGACATTCACAGTCCAGCGTTCGCGCCGCTGCTCTGTGCCATCGCCCGGTGAGCGGAAGACTTTCTCGAACTGAATTTGCGCGCTGTAGGGGGACTGCCGCAGGTCGATGAGGTTGACGGCGTCGATCTCGATGTCCACATCGGGCGCGCCCGGATCGAGCAGGAAGGTCTGGAGCGTTTTCTGCTGGCCCACACGCTGCAAGGTGGCGGACTGCAACTGGTTCGAGAGAAAATCGAGCGACTGCGAGAAGTCCCGCTGCAGAGTCGCGTGGTTGCGCCCGTAGTAAAGCTCGCACCAGCGGGCCAGATAATACTTACTCACGCGGTCCACGGGGATTTTCGAGAAGTCGTCGTAATTCATCACCTGGCCGCGCCCGATGTCGGAGATCGAAATGACGAGCGGCTTCAGCCGCGAGGCTGCGGCCTGCGCTCGATAGAGGAGCGCAAGCAGGGCGAGCGCGACGACGGAGAGCACCAGCAGCGCGATCTTCAGATAGCTATTGGTGACGACCGGCTCGGCATACAACTCAAGGAATTTGTGTCCGGCTTCCGATGTTTGGAATGAAGTCTTTTTCATTGGCTATTTTCCTGTGGGATTAACCCAGGTTCCGCTGCGCCCGCCGAGGATCGAGGCGGTCAGCTCCGGTATTTTGTGCAGGCCGTAGACGCAGACGAAGGCGAGCGTGAGCAGCGCCGGCAGCAGCGTCACGATATTCGAGAGGCTGAGCGTGCCGATCACCTTGAACATGCCCACCACGACCTTCGAGAAAATAAAGATGAAGGCCGAGGCCACGACCTGGTAGAAGCTGAAGCCGATGAACGCCTTGAGCCACCCCCAGAAAAGCCAGTCGAGTTTGGGCACAATGAACCAGGGGATGAACACAGGCCCGATGAGCACGCAGACCGCTGTGGCGACGTAACCATAGGCGATGACGGCGAAGACGAACGCCTGCATGATTGCAAGCGCCAGCCGCGCGATCATCCATGTCAGTTCCTCATGCGGACTGAAGATGCCGGGAGGGTCGCCGAGTTGCTGCTCGGCGGCGGTGATCGAGTCCACGATCTGCTGCGTGTTGTCGGACTGAATCTGTGCCGAGAGCTGGATCGCCTCTTTGGTGATGAGGTCCGAGAAGCTGTAGCCGATGCCGGGCAGGGGCGTCGAGTAGTAGGTGAGCATGCCGAAGCCGAAGGAGATCATCAGGATCAGGTCGGCAAACTGGGCAAAGTGGAATCCGCCGCCATGCCCCTGCGCGGCGGACAAGGCGGACTTGACGCCGAACCAGACGATCAGGATCAGGGCCAGGCCGCGGAAGATGTCGAGTCCCGTGGCCTGGAGCGCCGGGCTGTTGGCCGTAAGCAACTGGCTGATGGCCTGCGATAGAAAGGTGAGATAGTTCTGGGACATGCGTTACCTGCCATCGGGGCTGAGAGAAATGGACTGGAGGGCGCTGGTGATGCCTCCGGTCGTCTGCTGCATGACGTTGGGGAAGTTCTGATCGAAATAAACGGACTCGTCGATGAGCCGATTGCGTTCGTCCAGTTGCTCCTTTTCGTCGAGGGCCTGTTGTGCGGCCTCGGCAGCGAGAATCTGGTTGGTGTCCTGCTGAGAGTGAATCTGCAGCATGGTCGCTGAGTTGATCTTGCCGAGCAGGGCGTTCGAGGTCTGCTGCGCAGGATCGGTCGAGTAAGTGTCGGCCTGAAGGTTCGCCAGCTTCTGCTGAAAGGTCTCGGAATCGGCACGGATTGTGCCTAGCGTCGAGAGCGAATTGGTCAGCGTCGCCTGACCGAGTTGCGAACTGGCGTATTGGTTCTGAATGACCGCCTGCGTCATCGCATCCTGTGATGACATGGCGCTGGATGGATACGCTTGTAACGGAATGACGGATGAGTTATAGGCGGACGTGGCACGGGTCGGATTGCCGAGGTCAAGTGCATTGATCCATGCGGAGGTGTTGCCATAGGTATCCGGCACAGAGGCGGACGAGAAATTTGTCCACATGGAAAAATCCGACTGATACCGCGCGGCGAGGTCCTGCGGCATCTTCGACATTTGGTAAGCAAGGTTGTAAGTGGCGATGACCTGAGTCATCGTCTTGTAGGCAGTGGTGTAAATCTGCTCGGCTGTCTGGAGCGATTGCGATCCCTGCTCGATTTGCTCGATGGCATGGGCAGACTGCGTGGGGTCGTAGACGATGCCGCTGCCGAACTGCGCGTGCGCCAGAGGCGCGAGCGCGAATATCAGGGCGAAAGCTGGAAAGAACAATTTGCGATGGGTCATGGCAGTTCCTTTCTGTGAACGCCGAGCGCAAGCAACGGCGCGTTGGTTGTGTAGCGATAGGGAGAGGGCTTCTTCGGCGCGGGGGAGGCACAGCCAACCACGAGCAGGCCGAGAAGCGCGAGCGAAGCGAGGCGCATCACATCACCCCCGGCATGTCGTGGTTCTCATAGGCGGGCAGCAGCATGTCCTGGGTGAGATAGATCTTGATGCGGTGGCCTTCGCGGATGGTGATGGTCGGCGGGATGTTGATGAACTTGTCGAGCACGTTGCCGCCGGAGGCGGCAAGGCTTTCCGCCATGCCCTGCCGGTACATATCGGAGCCGTTCTCTTCAAAGCCGGAATCGGTCGTTGCTTCGGCTGCCCCGGCAATCACGCCGAGCGCGATGGAAGCGCCGAAGATTTCGAGGTAATGGTTGTTGACCTTATCTTTGAGTCCGGTTTCACCTGCCTGATCGAGACCGTGGAACTGGTCAAGATCGACGGAGTAGCCGTCCGGCATGATCATGCGGTGAAAGGCGACGGCGAGCCGCTTCTGTCCGAAGCCGGAAACCTTCTGCGCACTGCCGAGAATGAACGTCCCTTCAGGGATGAGCACATGCTGGCGATCCCGGCTGTAGACCGGGTTCGTCACCATGACCTTCACCGGCCCGGCAAACTCGCCGTCGAGCCGGTTGACCAGGGCGGTGTCGATGGTGGTTCCCTCGAACAGCACATAGGGCTGGCCGTGCGCGGCATTGACATTCACTTCGGGTGCGCGCTTGCTGCTGTCGGGGGTAGCGGGTTGCGCAGCGAAAGCCTGCTGCGGCTCTGAATGGGCAGCCGCGGGTATGGAGGCTGTTGGTGCAGCAGGCGTAACTTCGACGGGACCGACGAGGTTGGATGCGAACCGCGCTTTGAAGGCCAGCGCCTTTTCTGCATCCGCAATGGGATCGCGGGGCGGCTGGGCCGGTGGCTGCGTCTGCGCAGCAGAAGCAGCACCACTCGTTTGCGTGGAAGAAACATTGCCGGAGTCAGGGCCAGCGGCGTTTTCCTTTTGCGCCTGGGCCTGCTGTTGCTGGCTCTGACGCTGATCGGCGCTGAGGTCCTGTTCCAGTTCGTGAATCCGCTGCTGGTTCACATCGCTGGCAGCAGCGGTTGGGGTGGTGGCGGTTTCCTTCGGCGCGGGACGGGCATGGTTTTTCGAGAACAGAACGGCCATCAGGATCAGCACGGCAAGCCCGGCGACCACATAACCCTGCGCCTGCTTCGGCACGACGCCTTCCGGCAGCACACGCTTGTCGCGCACTTGGGCGTTTGGCGGGGTTGCCGGTGCTTCCGGCTGCTGCGTTTGTTTTTCCTCTGCCATCGGCCTCACCTACTGCCCTTTCCGCTCGAAGGTGAGCTTGTGTTTGCCGATTCGGAGATAGCCTTTGTCCACCACCTGCGGAATGACATAGGTGTCATCCTGCAACTGGAAGTTGACGAGGTCGGGCTTGCCGTCTTTGATCTCGTAGACAGCAAACTTCTCCGCAGCCGAAGACTTGATGTAAGTGAATTTGCCGTCGTGGTAAATGGCGGATACATCGAACGGGGGTTTATTTTTGTAGGCGTAATCGAACTTCAGAGCTGTGGTGGGATAGTTGGAGCGGAATGCTTCAACTGCATTGGCGTCACGTTGACGGACAGCCTTGGCCTGAGCTTCGAGCGTGGATACTTCTGACGCCGGCACCCATTTCGTCACGCCATTCGCGGCGGTAATCGAGGACGGATCGCTGGGCTCGATGACGACCTTCAGATCCGGCTCGGTGGCTTCGTCGTCCTTGAGGGCGAAGGAATAAACATTCCCTTTGTTGGTAATCAGGTCGAGGTCGGACTGGATGCCCGCCTGGGCAGGATGCAGAAAGCAGTAGTTGCCAACCGCGTCAATGATCCAGAAGTCTTTGTCACCGGTG
>Ga0335073_10011639_pt1 | contig 12358 bp, 9 predicted proteins | sample Lox_Sample_22_FD_207093 | JGI IMG/M metagenome (GOLD analysis project Ga0335073, IMG submission 207093) | Soil microbial communities from Loxahatchee National Wildlife Refuge, Florida, United States - Lox_Sample_2.2 | ecosystem: Environmental > Terrestrial > Soil > Wetlands | place: USA: Florida... | reverse complement strand
TTGATGCCGAGGAAGACAGCGCGGGTGAGGACGTGGAAAGTCTTGTCCCAATCCTCGACGGTGACTTCTTCGAGATGGCCGGTAGCGCCACCGATGCCAGCGTTATTGTAGGTGATATCGAGGCGGCCGTATTCGCGGACGGCACGATCAATCAGCGCCTTGATATCCGCTTCGCTGCTGACGTCGGTACGCTGATAGACGGCGCGTCCACCGGCCGCGGCGATTTCGGAAATCACGTTTTCGGCGCCTTGTGAGTTGAGGTCGGCGACGACTACCGCAGCACCTTCAGCCGCGAAACGTATGGAGGTCGCCCGGCCCATCCCGCTGGCGCCGCCAGTAATCACTGCAACTTTACCTTCAAGCCTGTTCATCATGCTGCTCCTGTGGAGAATTTCGCGTTATCTAACATAGTAAGAGGCTCCTTGATGAGCGCCGGACCACAAGGAAAATTCACCGGCTTCGGCTATTATCCGCGCGTGGAGTTGCCGTAGAGTGTCAGCATTGGCGTAGGGCGTCCAATGAGCGCACTGATGGGCGAAGTATTGAGCTTCGGTCTGAGCAACAGGACATAAAGGAGCACTTCCATGATTGACTTGTATTACTGGCCGACACCCAACGGTCACAAGATCACTATCTTCCTCGAAGAGACCGGACTCGACTACCGCATCGTACCGGTCGATATCCGGAAGGGTGAACAGTTCAAGCATGAGTTCCTGAAAATCAGCCCTAATAATCGGATGCCGGCGATTGTAGATCGTGAAGGTCCGGGCGGTAAGCCGCTAGCATTGTTCGAATCTGGTGCGATTCTTATCTATTTGGCCGATAAGACCGGCGAGCTCCTGCCTAAAGAACCGGTGGAACGGTATACCACCATCCAATGGCTGATGTTCCAGATGGCTGGGGTCGGCCCAATGATGGGACAAGCAGGTCACTTCCGCAACGCGGCTCCGGAGAAAATACCCTACGCGATAGAGCGCTACACCAATGAATCTCATCGGCTAGCCAATGTGATGGATAAACGTCTGAGCGAGGCGCTATATCTGGCGGGCGATTATTCGATCGCTGATATAGCGACTTTTCCCTGGGCACGGGCTATCAAGCGTGAGCCTGAGGAATTAGACAAGCGGCCCAGTCTCAAGCGCTGGCTGGAGGCGATCGCCGAGCGGCCCGCGGTCAAACGAGGGCTCGCGGTGATGGCCGACCTGCCGCAGCAACCGCTCGACGAGGAGGCGCGGTCGATTCTGTACGGCGCCAAACAGTTCGAGCGCCACTAATCTTGCGAGCCGGGTAAACTGGCTGACGAGAAAATATAGCTGAAAGCTACGGGCGACGGCGGAATACCGCATCGTCCGTAGCAGCATTGTTTGCGGCCTCGGGCGTCACCGGTGGGACATCAAGCCACTTTCTGCTAACTAGCGGATTATGCAAGATTATCACGATTTTTGTGGCGTCGGATGACAGCCTGTGGTTGAATCACCGTGCACGACTGATCGTCAACTGAAGGGGTGCTTGAAGTAGCGCTGAGTTGCTATAGCGCAAGACGTAGAACCTATGCGGTGTCTCCAATGCGGGACCGAGAACAAGGCCGGGCGCAAGTTCTGCGCGGCCTGCGGCCATTCGCTGGCGATGCACCCGTGTCCCGGATGCGGTTTCGTCAATGAATCGAACGACCGCTTTTGTGGCGGTTGTGGCCGTGGATTGGATGCTATCCACGCGGGTTCACCGGAGACGTTTGCGCCATCACCCAGTGAGAATAGTGGAAGCGCGCCGCTAACCAAGCTTGGAGCCTTCGCCTCCGGTGGTCTGCCGTCGGGCGAGCGTCGTCAGATCACAGTGGTATTCTGCGACGTGGTGGACTCAACCCATCTGTCGCAACAATTGGATCTCGAAGAGTACGGCGAAGTGATGCGCGCCTACCAGACGGTCGGCACCGAGGAGATCAATCGGCATGGTGGCTATATCGCGCGTTATCTCGGTGACGGGATCCTAAGCTATTTCGGCTATCCGCAAGCGCGTGAGAATGATCCGCGGCGAGCGATTCAGGCCGCTCTTTCGATTATCGCGGCGCTACCGAAACTAAACCACCGTCTGCAAAGCCTTTATGCCGCGATGCGCGAGTTGCCGCTGCGGGTGCGTATAGGCGTTCATACTGGGCTGGCGGTGGTGAGCGAAATCGGCGCGGGTTCTTATGTCGATCCGGCGGGCGTAGTTGGCGAAACGCCGAATATCGCCGCGCGGCTGCAAGCGTACACTCCGCCTGACAGCGTGATGATCAGCGGCGCGTCGTACAAGCTGGTCGAGGGCTACTTCATCTGCGAAGCCAAGGGCGCAGAGCAACTCAAGGGAATCGTTGCGCCAATCGAGATGTATCGCGTGGCCGGCGAGAGCGGGGCGCATGATCGGTTTGAAGTCGTCAGCAGGAGTGGGCTCAATGCGCTGGTCGGCCGCGCAGGCGAATTTGAGCAACTGAACGAAGCGTGGAACGAAGCGAAACAGGGCCGGGGTCAGGTCATGCTGGTCAGCGGCGAGCCCGGTATCGGCAAATCACGGCTGGCGCAGGAACTCAAAGAGCGGGTGGCAGGCGAAGGGCGCTTGCGCGTCGAGTTCCGCTGCTCGCAATACCATCGCAACAGCGCATACTACCCGATCGTTGAGCATCTGCAGCGGCTTTACGGGATCGGACGAGAGGTGCCAGAAGAGGAGCGTCCAAGCCGACTCGAGGAGGCGTTGCGCAAGCAGAAGTTGCCGCTGAGCGAGGTTTATCCGCTATTTGCGGCATTACTTTCGATTCCCGAAAACCCGCGTTACCCCCAATCCGACCTGACTCCGCAGCGCCAGCGCGAACGCACGCACAAGCTGCTGCTTGAACTAATGCTGAATGAGACGGTATCCGGACCGGTGCTCACGGTATGGGAGGATCTGCATTGGGCCGACCCCTCGACGCTCGAACTTTTTAATCTGCTGACGTCACATACCAAGGCGTATCCGCTGCTCGTTCTGGCGACAGCCCGCCCGGAATTCCTCGGACAATGGAATCAGCCGGAAGGCGCTCCTCACCTGATGCTAAACCGGCTGAATCAGCGCGAGGTCGAGCTGATTATCAATGCGCTTACCGGTGATAAGCGGCTGCCGGGTGAGGTGATAGACCAGATCGTCAGCAAGACTGACGGCGTGCCGTTGTTCGTCGAAGAACTGGTCAAGATGGTGGTCGAGTCGGGAATGCTGAACGAACGGGACGGCCAGTACGAATTGGCCGGACCGCTGCCGTCATTGGCAATTCCCTCGACGCTGCATGATTCGCTGATGGCGCGGCTGGATCGGCTATCGATGGTGCGCGAGATCGCGCAACTCGGAGCTACGCTGGGTCGCGAATTCAGTTACAGCCTGATTCGTGCAGTATCGGGTATCGATGAAGCGGCGCTGCGCAACGGTCTCGGCGCACTGGTCGGCGCGGAATTACTCTTTCAACACGGTATCCCGCCCGAGGCGACTTACTATTTCAAGCATGCGTTGATTCAAGAAGCTGCCTACGAATCATTGTTGCGCAGCCGCCGTACGCAGACTCATCTGCATATCGCGCGGGTGCTCGAAGAAAGATTTCCACTGGTAGCCGAGGCTCAGCCGGAATTACTGGCGCATCATTTCACTGCGGCGAACTACAAAGATAAAGCGATTGACTATTGGCAGCGGGCGGGCGAACGTGCGGCGCGCCGTTCAGCGAACAAGGAGGCGGTCAACCACCTGACTACCGGTCTCAATTTGCTGGCTACCATGCCTGACACGATTCAGCGTGCGCAGCTCGAATTGACGATGCGTATCACGTTAGGTGCCCCCTTAATCGCAACGAAAGGTTTTTCAGCACCGGAAGTAGCCGCGACATATACACGGGCGCGCGAGCTATGCCAGCAACTGGGCGAGACCCCAAGCCTGTTCCCGGTCCTCTTCCGCATGCGTTCGTATTACCTCGTGCATGGCGAGATTGAGACTGCCCACGAACTCGGCGAGCAGATGCTGCGGCTCGCGCAGAGTACCGGCGACGATCATTTCCTGATCGAAGGGCATTACGCAGTAGGGGCTGCGCTTTTCTACCTTGGCGACTTCGGCGACGCGCGCGAGCAGTTCCAGCGCATGAACGCGCTCTACGATAAGGAGCGGCACAGTTCGCATGCTTATCTCTATGGGCAAGAGCCTGGTGTTGCATGCCTTTCCTATGAAGGCTGGTTGCTTGGCTACCTGGGCTATCCGGCGCAGGCTTTGACCAAGATTCAACAGGCACTCGAATTGGCAGATGAGACCGCACATCCGTTCAGCCAGGGTTTCGCTGCGGTCTTCGCGTCGATTTTCTATGGCCAGCGCGGCGATATTGAGAACACTCTCCGGTGCGCCGAAAGGGCCCTGAAGATTTCTGGCGAACATGGCTTCCCATTGTGGGAGGCCAGCGGTGTCGTTATGCGAGGCTGGGCCTTTGCGCGGATGGGCCGGCATGACGAAGGGATCGCAATGATTCCGCAGGGGTTGTCACGCTATCGCGCGATCGGGGCCGAGATCGTAAGGCCACATTTCCTCGGATTGCTGGGTGAGGTCTACGGTGACGCGGGGCAGCCCGAGACCGGGCTGAAGGTACTGGAAGAAGCGCTGGCTATCGTCGACAAAAATCGGCTGCGGAATTTCGAGGCGGCCGACCTTTACCGGATCAAGGGTGAGTTGCTGCATCGCGTGTCGCACGACAATCTGCACGAGGCTACGAGGCATTTGCACGAAGCGTTGCGCATCGCCCGCGCCCAGCAGGCCAAGGCGGCTGAGTTGCGTGCGGCGATTGCGCTCAGCCGGGTTCTACGCGATCAGGGTAACCGGCACGAAGCCAAGGATCAGCTCGCCAAAATTCGCGGATGGTTCGCGGAAGGGTTTGACACCCGTGACCTCGAAAATGCGCGCACGATGCTAGCCGAGCTAGGCTAGAAATACTCAATTGGATATCCGCAAGATCATCTGTATTCAGCTGGGCGGCGAATTCCCTGATCTACTGTACCGTTCGGTGATGCCTGATTACGGCATGCCCTTGATCGGAACGATTCTGAAGGAAGCCGGCTACGACGTCACGGTCTACATTGAGCACGTCAAAGCGCCCGAGTGGAAACGGATCGCGGAATCAGACCTGGTTTGCTTCTCGTCGCTTTGCGCTGGCGCCGACAAGGTTTATCAGTTGGCCAGCCGGATTCGTGCCGAATTAGGGCTGCCGGTGATTTTTGGTGGAACGCATGCAACCTATTTTCCTGAATCGAGCCTCGACTATTGTGACTATGTAGTGCTGGGTGAAGGCGACGAGACGATCGTCGAATTGGTCGAGACGCTGCGGAGCGGTGGCGATCCGGCGGGAGTTGCAGGAATTGCCTTTCGGCGCGGCGATGAAACGATCCGTACAGCGCCTCGCCCGGGACCAGGGCGATTCGACACGATACCGGATTTCGCACTAATCGAAGGCTACAAGCCTCTTTCATGGCTCGACATGATACGGCAGCGGCGGCTTTCGTGGATGACCGCGCAGGCGTCGCGCGGATGTCATTTCAAATGCCGCTTTTGCATCGTCAATACGATGTATCCGACGGGCTACCGCAAGCGTTCGATTACGAGCGTCGTCAATGATCTGAAAGATAAACGGCGCTACGGCCGGGACTTGCTATTCGTCGACAATGATTTCGGTGCTAATCGCTACGATACCAAGCAACTGCTACGCGCGATTATCGCAGCGGACCTCGATTTGAATATGCTGGTCTTTGCCCGCGTCGAGATTGCGCGCGACGACGAGTTGCTCAACTTGATGCGTCAGGCCGGAATTACGCAAGTCTACCAAGGCTATGAGTCGGTGCAGCCGGACACGCTTACAGCCTATGACAAGCGTCAGACGCTTGGCCAAATCGAGAAAGCAATTCAAAAGCTGCATTCTTTCGATTTTCACATCGCTGGTTCATTCGTGGTCGGCGCCGACACCGATACCAAGGAGAGCATCGAGGCGACCGCACGCTTCGTCGTCGAGCAGGACTTGGCGAGCGCGTACTTCTTTCCCATCTGGGGTCATTTTCCGGAACAGCTATTTGGTTATTCGACAATCGTGCCGTGGTACCGCAGCATCTTCAAGGGATGGCGCTATTGCGACGGCAACTTTGTCACGCACTATCCGAAGAACATGCCGCCGTCGGTGCTGCAGCGTACGATCGTCAAAGCGTTTCGCACAATCTATGCGCCTAGACGTGCTTTCCACGCGCTTAGGCGCGGAAAATATTGGGACGCGAAATGGAGAGCCGGTCATAGATGGCTTTGGCGCGATATCGAGAAGGGAATCCGAGAGTATGTCCCGTTCCTTGAAGAAATCGAGCAAGGCTTGTACGACGGCAGCGGCCGGTTGCTCGAAGACCGTCTGCTCGAGCGAGTTCAAAAGGATCCGCGATGGACCTTTCAGCATGCGAATCGAACAATCGCTCAAGTCGGCCTTTCGCCACTTGAATTGCCCTTACCTCGCGAAAACAACATTACTTGCGCGCCACCCTAAGATTGCGCTTCCGATAACTGAGTCCAACCGATCTAACTTCCGACCGTCAAATCGCCGACCTTCCTTCGCTCACTACTCCTAAATCCGCTTAGCTTAGACGCTTTTCAGGCGTCTGAAGCCGATCGGCGATGCTTTTCGTTCCTCTCGCAAACACAGAACTAGCTAAGACGATGTGTTCGATTAGGACTCGGTAACGACCTGTGTGTGGCGAAAAATTATTGCGCCTTCCTTTCTAATCCCGGTGAGAATCGCCTATCTCAAAGCTCGTTTAAAAAAATTTCGTGCTGATTGAGGCAAGCCAGTTCCTATCTAGAAGAAAGTACGAATCTGTTATGACAATCGAAGTGACTAAACCGTGTCAACTAGCTGAAGGCTATTTTGAACAAAAAGTATTGTATGAATAGTAAATAATAAGTACTTAGTTCAATTGAGTTTAAGCTCACTCAGTCGGGGAGGAGTGGATGCAGCGGTCGCCGCCGTTACGGTGCAGTCAGCACAATTCTGATTATAGTCGAACAACGCGCAACGAAAATAACGAAGCTTCGGGGGGAATAATGTTCAAGAACAAACTAATCGCAGCGGGGATTCTTTCGGTCAGCGCGCTGGCGCTCAGCGTGCCTGCCAAAGCCGGCATGATGGGTCCCAGCGTCAAGAGCTACAGCGGCCGTTATGCGTGCCGTGTGGATGATGGAACAGGAACGGTGTCAGAGACCGATGAAGTCGGTGGAGTGACCGGAACCTATGTTGTTATGCCCAACGGTATGGGCGGCTACAACGGCGGTGAGCTGAATGGTAACGGCTCGCTCTTGTGGGGCGACAACCCGTGTACGTTTACGCTCGAAACCTCCGGCATGTATCCGAGTACTTACTGGGTAGATTGGGCCGGTGTGGCTTACGAGACCCTGTATTGGACGGACGACAGTATGGATGACTGCTCGGGTTCTTACTTCACGATGACTCTGGAGACCGCGCTGTCTTTGCCTAATCCTTACGCGGCGGCCAACTCGGCTAAAACCACTTCCAACGTCGTCTATGGACCGTTCTCTTTCGCGGGTACCGGCGATTGCACTTCGAGCGCTAACTAATTGCCGCATGCGGCGAGCGAGTGCTTGAGATAAGGCGACGGGGAATAGGCAACGTGCCTGCGCTGACTAGTCGTCTATAGCGGCGCTCTGACGTGGTGAGCCCAACTCAGAGCCCCTCTCCGCTCTAGCGGAGGGGGGCTTAAGGTATTTTAGGGGCAAACTTAAATCGTCAGGCAAGTTGGCTTCGGACGGAAGTGCAGCAAAAGGCTATGCCCGTTTCAAACCAGCTTCAGTGAGCCTGTCCTCCAGAAGCGGGATGCGATCGAAGCCCCAGAAGGGCTCGTTATCAAAGTAGAATAGCGGGACACCGAACACGTGGTCCTCTGCCGCTTCGGCTTGCGCGCTTTCATACGCGCGGACGCCTTCGCCGTCGAGATAGTCGATATATTCGCCGGCTGATAAGCCCATCTGACTAATGGCTTCGGCGATCGGCGAAGGTTGATCGGCTTCGAGCTCGCCGCGGAAGAAGCGCTCATAGATAGTACGGCTGTAATCTAAGAGACGACCGTAGCGATCGGCAAACAGTCCACCAATCAGCGCTGGCGTGGTGTCGTAAATCTTCTTTGGACCTTTAATATAGATGCCGCGCGGCTTGGCCCATCGGCGCGCATCCAGATATGAGTATTTGACTTTGTATTCCGAATAGACGCTGCGTTCGCCTTTGCCCTTGATCCGAAGTTGGAACGGAATCCAGCGAACTTTGATATTATAACGTTCAGCGAGTGCCATTCCCGGGTCAAATGCGAGATAGGCAAACGGACTCTTATAGTCTGAATACATTTTGACTTGCTGCGTTTCCATATGCGCCTCATTTCGCGAAGCATGCTCATACATAGTTTGATTCGCCGCGAAGCAGCTATCACCTTGCCACTACTCAGGCAAAGAATCGAGCTGCGGACGCGGTGGAAGCGAATAGCAACGGCCGGTGATGACCGTTACGATGGCCGCTGTGATACTCAAGTGGTCCACCCGAGGGAGCATCAAAAACATTTCGGGAGAACAGAAGTTATGGCTTCAGAAGAGCAAAGGCGCATCGCGATTGAGTTTCTTGAAAATTTTAATCGCGCCGATCCAGAAGTATTCGCGAGGTTGATCACTGACGACTTTCGCTTTGAAATCGTCTCCTCGCTGGAAGAATTTCCACCGATCGTCGGCCGCCGCGAATTTGCCGTCAAAGAGGCTGCGACGCTCAAACAGTTATTCCCTGAAGGCCTGAAGCTGGAAATCGAGACCGTTATCGGCGACGGGCCTCATGTGGCGGTATTGGCTCACGCCGACACTGTTGCGATGAACGGCAAGCGCTACCTTCAGCGTTATGCCTTTTACCTGCGCTTCGAGGGCGATCGCATCGCCGAGGGACGCGAGTATAACGATACGAATCTGGTACGGGAGGTATTTATCGCCTAAGCGGCGCCGGTCTCTTCGGTGACCGTGACGTCCTCGCCAAGCACGGCGTCGGGACGGTCAGCCTGCAGCATCGCAAAGGTCAGATTCAGGTAAACCTCGATTAGCTCATCACGCCCGAGGCGTCCGCGCGGCTGGTACCATCGGATGACCGAGGTGAGCATCTGCAGCAGGGCGAAAGTAGCGACCTGCGCATCGGCAACGCGAAAGTCGCCGGTTGCGACGCCGCGTTCGATAATGTTCTGGACCTTGGCGGTATAGAGCCGTTCGAAATTCGATATCGCGCGATAATTCTTGGGCGTCAGGCTGCGCTTCTCGGTGCCGAGCACTAACGACTCTTGCAAATGGCTGATGTGATAGCTCAAGTGGAAACCGACGAAGTCGCGCATTTGCGTCGGCGGGTCATCGATCCCCCCGAGTTGCTGATCGAATTGGGCGAGCAGTCCTTCGACCGCCTCCTTCAACAACCAGAAGAGCAACTGCTGCTTGCTGTCGATGTAGTTGTAGAGCGAACCCACCTGAACCCCGATGGTCTTGGCGAGCATCCGCAGGTTCATCGCCTCGTATCCATGCTCGGACAATAGCCGGATAGCTGCCGCGCGCAGGTTGCGCAAAGTCTCGGCGCCGTTCGAGCCAGGGGTCCGCATCGTTACGAGATTCGTCCGTTTCTAATTAGCAGCACTACGCAATAGTATGAGCACAACAAGGATGGCTCAAGAGCATCCGGTCGCTTTCAGGAAAAAGGCGGCTTCGGTTTGACACGCGCATCGGGCACTTGTTAGAAACGAACGTACGTTCGATTATACATGCAGCCATTCGACTTTTGAACGGGACAAGCGAGACCATCGCAATGGAGGATTACTGAATGCCAGAATTCGACTTAGTGGTAAAGAACGGGATGATTGTGGACGGGACGCTGGCGCCGCGTTACCGGGACGACATCGGGGTGAAAAATGGGCGGATCGCGAAGATCGGGCGGATCATGCCGCACGAGGCGGCCAAGGTAATCGAGGCCGACGGGCTGGTGGTAGCGCCGGGCTTTATCGATCTGCATACGCATTATGATGCGCAGATTTTCTGGGACCCGTATCTGACGATTTCGGGCTGGCACGGGATTACGTCAGTCGTGATCGGCAATTGCGGCTTTGGTTTTGCGCCGGTCAAGCCCAACGAGCATGACCGCGCGATGCGCACGATGGTGCGGACCGAGGCGATTCCGCTGGCCTCGATGCAGGCGGCGATGAAGTTTGACTGGGAGAGCTATCCGCAGTTCATGGACGCGCTCGACCGCCAGCCCAAGGGCATGAACCTGTTGCCCTACATGCCGATGAATCCGTTGCTCGGCTATGTGATGGGGATCGACGAGTCGAAGACCGGGCGCATGCCGACCGAGCAGGAGCATGCCGAGATGCGGCGGTTGCTGAACGAGGCGATGGACGCGGGCGCCTGCGGCTGGTCAGCGCAGCGGCTGGTGCCGGACGGGCCGTCATCGGTGCAGCGCGACTATGATGGTTCGCCGATGAACACCGACCTGATGCATGACGAGACCTGCATCGAGATGGCGCGGGTATTGGGCGAGCGCGGCGAGGGCTTCCAGGAGCTGACGCTGTCGAGCTGGGATCCGAAGAAAGACGCGCAGCATTTCGAGTTGCTGGCGGAAATCAGCGGACGCCCGATCATGTTCGAGGCGGTGGCGACCCAGGACCGTTTCCCGCATCGCCATCGTAACACCTTGAAGTGGCTGGAGCGCTGCCGTCAGAAGGGCTTGCGCGTTTATGGCCAGGGGGTCACGACCGATGCCGGCCTGAGCTTCACGTTTGAGGACTGGAACCTGTTTGACGATTCCGACGCGTGGCGCGAGGCGACCACCGGGACGGTGGCGGAGCGGCGCGAGAAGCTGGGCGACCCGCGGCGGCGCGAGGCGCTCAAGGCGCAGATGCCGCGCGAGAGCCTGATCACCAGCTATTTCGATGAGATCATCATCACCGATGTGGTCAAGCCGGAGAACAAGCATCTGGAAGGATTGACCTTGCGCAAGGCGGCGGCGCAGACCGGTAAGCATCCGGTGGATACGATGCTCGACCTGGCGGCGTCCGAAGGGTTGAAGACGGAGTTCTTTGCGCCGGCGGTCAATCAGGACATGAATCTGATGAAAGAGCTGATCGATACGCCGCATATCACGTTTGGCGTATCGGACGGCGGCGCGCACACCAAGTTCCTGACGGCGGGGCGGTTCCCGACCGAAGGGATCGTGAAGTACGTGCGTGAGAAGGGCTGGCTGACGCTGGAGCAGATTCACTGGCGGCTGAGTGCGCTGCCGGCCTTCTGCGGCGGCTTCAAGGATCGCGGATTCCTGCGCGAGGGTGCGGCGGCCGATATCGTGGTTTACGATTTCGACAAGCTCAATGTGCGGCCGATCGAGATTCTGCATGACCTGCCGGGCAACGAATGGCGGCGGGTGCAGAAAGCTGACGGCTACAAGTACACGATCGTCAACGGCGAAGTGACCTTCGAGGGCGAGCGCTGCACCGGCGCCACCCCCGGCCAGGTCCTCCGCCACGGCGTCGGCGCCTAAGCGACCGCGATAACGTCAGTTAGATAATCAGCGGAGGCGGCGAGGAACATAGTTTCTCGCCGCCCCCGCGTCTGAGGACAATGGCCGCGTTAATTTTGCAAAGTAACGCAGCCGCAGATGCCCAAGACTATGGCTAGACGCGAAGAGGCGAGAATCTACGATTCCTGCCTCTTCGCGTCTAAATAGATCACTTTGCAGCTACCCTCGCGCGCGGATGGTTTCACTGATTGAGGCGAGCAAGCTACCGCATCAGTTCGCAGATGCATTAGTCAGTTGATGGCGTGATGACGACGGCGGCGCCGCTTGGGCCGGATTCGCGAATCGGGCAGTACTGGGGAGCGGCGGGATAGCCTGACGGGCGCGCCGCCAACCATATACTGCCGGCGCCATTCAATTAACCCCCGGCGCAGACACGCGGCATCGATGCTTAAAGTTGTACAGACGTTGTCGCAAGAGAATATGCCATCCGCGCTTGCGTCCATCAGCCATGATTCTGCCTCGTGAAAACTAATCTGACGATTGCGAGTCGTGGCAGCAGCGTCCGATTGATACGTCCTGACCGCATCTTCGAGAACCGCGAACATCAAGTGCTTGACACCCGACATCGCGGTGCCTTCTCGGCGTGGCCCATAGAATTGCGCAGGAGTTACGATATCGGGTTGAAATAACGCATCCAGACCGTGTAGTCGCCATGTCATGGCCAGGCCTCGTGAAGATCATCTCTCGGGCCGTCTTCCATTATGAAAT
>Ga0335073_10011638_pt1 | contig 12358 bp, 14 predicted proteins | sample Lox_Sample_22_FD_207093 | JGI IMG/M metagenome (GOLD analysis project Ga0335073, IMG submission 207093) | Soil microbial communities from Loxahatchee National Wildlife Refuge, Florida, United States - Lox_Sample_2.2 | ecosystem: Environmental > Terrestrial > Soil > Wetlands | place: USA... | reverse complement strand
CCAGCGCTTCGTGGAAGCGCTGCTCCGCGGCGCGCGCGCGGCCGGGCTGCCCGAGGCCTACCTGGCGCGTCTGGCGCGCCCCGACGGCACGTAGAAGAGACGCAGCCGGGCGCGCGCTGCGCAGACGCCGCTCGTTCGCCTGCGCCAGGGTCAGCCGCGAGGCTTGCGGCCCCACAGCAGGCAGTGCGCCGGCGGCACCCTCTCGGCCCGCGCGCCTTCGAAGCCGGCGGCCTCGAGGAGCGAGCGCAGGTGGTCCGCGTTCGCGAAGCCGCGCCGCCGCCCGAGCACCGCGAGGTAGTGCGCCAGGCCGTGCTTCGCCGAGGCGCCGAAGTCCACGGCGACGAAGCGGCCGTCGGGCTTCAGCACGCGCCGCACCTCGGCGAGGCCCCGGCCGAGCAGCTCCGGTGGCACGTGGTGCAGGACCAGGCAGGCGAGGGCCACGTCGAAGGACCCGTCGGCCGCGGGGATCGCTTGCATGGGAGCGACCTCGAACGTCGCCGTGCTGTGCTGCTGCTCGGACTTCCGCTTCGCGAGCGCGATCATCTCGGGCGAGGGGTCGATGCCCACGATGCGCGCCGACGGGCCGGCGACGCGGGCCGCCTCCAGGGTCAGCCGGCCGGGGCCGCAGCCCACGTCGAGCACGCTCTCCCCGGGGACGATGGCAGCCCGTTCGAGGAGCCGGCGCTGGATGGGGCGCAGTCGCCGTCCGGTGAGGGCGGTCCCGAGGTCGTAGAGCCGCGCCCAGTGCAGGACGTGTCCCTCGGGGCCGTGCGCCATGGGCGGGACCCTAGCACCGCGGCGGTCGGGAAGCAGGCCTCGATGACGACCTACCTGGACGAGCGCGCGCGGTACGCCGCGGGGCTCCGACCGGTCTTGCGCTTGAAGAGGTTCGTGAGGTGGGCGTGCGAGGCGCAGCCGGCCCGGCGGGCGATCTCCTCGATCTTGAGATCGGTCTTCGCGAGGAGCTCGCGGGCGGCCTCCACGCGCGCGGCGGCGAGCTCGTCGCGGAAGCAGGTCCCGGCGACCCGCAGGGTTCGATGCAGGGTCCTTTCGGACGTGCCGAGGGCGACGGCGGCAGAGGCGAGGCGAGCCTCGCGCAGGTGCGTGCGCAGGTAGTCGCGCAGGGAGCGAAGCGCCGGCGTTTGTCCGCGCGCCTGCTCGACGAGGCGCACCACCTCGGCCATCGCCTGCGGACCCTCGGGCCCCCCCACCCAGGCGAACGCCTCGGCCGCGTCCGAAAAGATGCGCCACAGGTGGCGCAGGCCAGCGAGCGGGAAGAAGCCTTCGGCGAGCCCGCCCATGAGCCCCCCGGAGCGGACGAGCGCGTGGCGACGCACGCCGGCGGCGAAATCCGGGGCCCGGCGGGTCATGGCTTCCGCGAAGGCCTGGTAGGCGGTGGCGTCGACGGTCTCGACGCCGCTCACGTCGGTGACGACGTCGCAGCCGGGCGCCCGCTGCCGGTAGGCGTCGGCAAGATCGAAGATGCGCGCGACGTCGTCCTCGGTGGGCGTTCCCCACACGGCGCTGCCGCCGAGCCGGGCGCTGAAGTTCCACACGAGAAAACAGCGGCCGGCGACCCAGGCGCCGGCCGGCGCATGGAGAAAGCGCTCGATCGTCCCCGCCGCCCGCACGCGCCCAAATCTACCAGAAAAGTGAGCCCGGGCGGGCTGGCGGGTTCGTGAAAGCGATTGGCGGAACGGTGGGGCGATGCTCTGGTAGATGAACGCGGCCCTCGGGCAGGGCGCGGGGGCGCGTCGCCATACCCAGGAGATTGAAATGAAAGAGGATCCCATCGAGCTGCTGATCGTCGCCGGCATGCTCGGCATGTTCGCCCTGATGGCGGTGGCGGCGGTGTTCTTCAACCGGCGCGCGCGAGCCCGGCGCGCCGCGGCCCTTGCGGCCGGGTCGGTCCGCACGCCCCTCTACGGCTCGCCTTTCAACCGCGCTTCCCTCGGCGGGCTCGCGCTCGTCGTCATCGGATCGGTCGGAGCAGGGATGTCTTCCAAGCCCGGCGAGGGCTGGCTGGCCGCGCTGGCAGGCGCCGTCGCCCTGGCCGGACTCGTGGGCGTGATCACCGCCGCCTTCCGACGCATCGGCACGATGGAGCTGGATTCGAATCGGCTCACGTTCGCGTTCGGAGATCGGGAGCGTGCCTTCCAGCTGGACCAAACGCTCGCGATCGAGGAGCGCTTCGTGCCCCCGAGCCGGCTGTTCCCCAACGGGGGCGCGGCGTTCCAGCTGCGGCAGGGCCCCTTCGACGTGCTGGGTTTCTGGGTGCCGTACGACATGCAGGCCTTCCGGGAGCGCCCCGCCACGCCCGTCGCCGCGACGGCGCCCCCGCTTCGTACGGGAGACCTCGGCCTCGCGGTGGCTTCGCGACTCCGAGCCGGCGCGCCTTCGCCCGCTGCCCGCGCCTGAGCGATCCCGGACCCTGCCCCGGCGCGCGGCACTGCGATGCTTCAACCGCCGTCGGCCGGCTGGCAGAAGCCATTGAAGTGGGGCCAGCCGGCGTCGACCCCGGCGCCGGCGGGGGTGCATGTCCACCCGGTCTCGCAGGAGCTGGGCCAGCCTCCTGGCTGGACGCCGCAGGGCCCTCCGTCGGCGCCCACCCGCTCGCAGCTGCCGTCGGTGAAGTCGCAGTAGAGCCCCGTCTGGCAGGCGTTGCCCTGGACGGAGTCCCCCGAGCACGGCCTGTCGCCCACGCCATACTGGGGTATGCAGTTGCCCGCACCCTCGGTATAGAAGAGGCAGAACTCTCCCGGCCCGCACTGGGGGCCATTCGGAGCGGCGGAGGGTCCCTGGCAGAGTCCGCCGTCGGGGATGGGGCCACCGGTCGATCCGCCGCCGGTCGTCGAGCCTCCGGTCGTCGAGCCGCCGCTGCTACCCGAACCGGGGCCAGCGCTGCTGCAACCGGCCATCAAGGCGAGCATCGCGATCCATCTCATGCGCTTCTCCTTCGAGAGGTGTCCCTAGGCCGGCGACCGCCCCATCACCCGGCACGCCGCATGGCCGAGGATCTTCTCGCCGTCCACGGTACCACTGGGCGTGGGCTTCCAGCCGCGGGCGAGGCGATCGTCGAGCAGCTCGTCTGCGGTCGGTCGGTGGCCCCACACGGAGACCGCGTTGAGCCCGCCGAGTCAGGTGGTGTCGAAGACGAGGTAGCGGCCGTCCTCCCACGCCACCACGACGTCGTGGCTGTACTCGTTCTGGACCACGACCTCCGCCACCTCGCGCGGCGGCGTCGTCGCGTAGCCCCAGCGCACGACGTCCTCGAGCATCGAGAACACGGCGAGCTGCCCGCGCAGCCGCTCCAGCTCCGCTGCAGCGAGGCCGGCGTGGTCGCGCACGGAGAGCACCTAGCGCGCCTCGCTGACGGGCAAGAGGTCGAGCCGGTACCGCCCGTTCGCCTCCGGTTCGTTCCCGCGGCCCTGGTAGAGCGGCGAGTGCAGCGCGTGGAGCTTCCAGTTCTGCAAGTACCGCGCGGCCAGGGCGGGATCGCGCAGCACGAGCAGGTTCTCGGCGTTGTGCTCCTCGGCCGCCTTCGTGAAGTTGAACGAGCCGGTGAGCACCACCCGGCCATCGATGATCATCACCTTGCTGTGCGCGATGGCGTGGGCGGCGTCGATGCGCGTGGGGATGCCGTGGTGGAGGAGATAGTCCGCGCCGGAGTAGCGGGCGCTTCGGTTGCTCTTGTCGAGGATCACCTCGACGTCCACGCCGCGCGCCTCGGCCTCGGCGAGCGCCCGCGCGATGGGGGCAGAGGTGAAGCTGTAGGCCTGCACGTACACGCTGCTCCGCGCGGCCTGGACCTCCCGCACCACCGCCTCGGTGCAGCCTCCGTGCGGGGAGAAGTAGACCTCGGTGGGCGCGGCCGCAGCCGGCGCAGCGAAGGCCAGCGCCAGCGCTCCTCCCAGGATGTGCCCAGCGGCGGACCGCGACACCGCCACCTCGTCTCGCCCGACCTCGGCGCAGGGCCCCCTGCGGGCGGCCCGGAAATACCGTCAGGGTACCACGAAGCGGGCTGAAGAGCGGCCCCCGTGCTTGACAGGGGCGCGTTCGGGCAGTACCGGCCACTGTAGGGGAAAATGGCGCCGGCGCCCCGACGCCGGACATCGAGGCTCGCAAATGGCGTTCGCAGACACGACGGCGGCACTGGCCAAGCTCCTGGGGGCGGGCTACGGCTTCACGGTCCTCGATTCGTTCGAAGAGCGGCGCGGCCTGCGCGCGGCCGAGGAGGCGGCCAAGCAGGTCGGCCTGCCTGTGTTCACCTGGTCGGTGAGCCGCGGGATGGCGCCGCCCGCGGCGGGTCCCACGCTGGTCGACGCCTTGAAGGCGCTGCGGGGATCGGACCGCCCCGGGCTCCTGGCGCTGCTGGGCTTGAACCTCTCCACGCTCACCGCGGTCGAGCGCCGCATGCTCTGCGAGGCGGTGGCCGAAGGGCCCGCCCAGCGTCAGCAGATCCTGGCGATCGGTCCGCTCGGCGAGGTGCCGGAGGAGCTCAACCGCGAGGCGGCCACCCTGCACATGTCGCCGCCGGACGCGGGCGAGCTGACCGCGCTCCTCGAGGAGACCGCGAAGTCCGTCAAGGTGGACCTGGGCGAGAAGGCAGCGGCTTCGGTGGCCGCGGCGCGCGGGCTCGGCCTCGAAGAGGCCCGCCGCGTCTTCCGGATGGCGCTCCTCGACAAGGCCGATCTGACGGCCACGATCCTGGCCGAGAAGCGGCGGCTCCTGCGGCGCAACTCGGCGCTCGACTGCATCGAGCTCGGGGCCGACGAGGTCGCGGGACTCGGTCTGGTGGGCGGGCTCGACTACCTGAAGCAATGGCTGGTCGATCGGCGCAAGTCGCTGTCGGCCGAGGCCCAGAAGTTTGGCCTCCCCCCGCCGAAGGGCCTCTTGCTGCTCGGCGTGCAGGGCTGCGGCAAGTCGCTGTCGGCGAAGGCCATCGCCGCCGAGTGGCGCATGCCGCTCTGCCGCCTTGACCTGGCCGGCCTGCTCGCCGAGCGCGGCTCCGCCGACACGGCGCTGCGACAATCGATCGCTTCCGCCGAGGCGATGGCGCCGGTGGTGCTCTGGATCGACGAGCTGGAAAAGGCCTTCGCGGGCGTCGAGGCCGGCAACGACACCGGGCTGGCGCGGCTGTTCGGCTGGTTCCTCACCTGGCTGGGCGAGCGGTCCGGCTCGGTCTTCGTGGTGGCCACCGCCAACGACGTGACCCACCTGCCCCCCGAGTTGCTGCGCAAGGGCCGCTTCGACGAGACGTTCTTCGTGGACCTGCCGGGCGAGAAGGCCCGCGCCGAGATCCTGGCCATCCACCTGCGCCGCCGCGGTCGCGACCCCGAGCCGTTGCCGCTGGCCGCGATCGCCAAGCGCGGCGAGAAGCTGTCCGGGGCGGAGCTCGAGCAACTCGTGGTGGGCGCGCTCCACTACGCGTTCTCGCAAGGCCGGGAGCTCAACGCCGACGACCTCTGGCGCACCCTACACGAGACCGTGCCGCTGTACCGGATGTACGAGGAGAAGATCAAGGCGCTGCGCGTGTGGGCGACCGATCGGGCGCGCCCCGCGGCGCAGGACATGAAGCTGATCGACCTGGTGCGGCAGAGCTAGCCGGCCGGGCCCCATGCTCCTCGCCGGAACGCTGGCTCTGCTCGGCGCGGCGGCATTGCCTGCGCCGTCGTGCAGCGACCTCGCCCGGCTCGCGTCACCTCCCGGCGGCCCCCGGCGCCAGCTCCGCTTCTGGAACGCCTCCGACCGGCCGATCGACGTCGCGTGGGTGGGCTTCGACAGCCGGCTCGTGCCCAAACTGCACCTGCCGCCCGGGGGCGAGGGTGGACAGACCACCTTCGTGGGCCACCTGTTCGTGGCCCTGGACCACGAGCGCTGCCTCGGGATCACCGCCGCGCGCACGGACGCCGACCTCGCGATCGACTCGTCGGGCTTCGTGGACGCGCAGCGGGCCGCGTCGGTGCTCGCCGACCTGCGGCGGCGCGAGGACTCGCGCTTCGTCCACAGACGGATCGCCGGCTTCGACGTGCGGATCTCCAAGGAGGTGCTCGCCCACCCCGACGAGCTCGAGGGCTTCGTCGACCTCCTCTCGCCCAAGCTGTTCGAGGCGCGCGAGCTGCTCCACGCGCACCGCGCGGCGCTCGACCAGATCTCGTGGCAAGTCGACTGGGCGGATCCGGGGGACGGCCGCACCCACTACGACCCGGCCGACCGGCGCATCGTCGTCACGAGCCTGCGCCACGCGCGGGGCCAGTTCGCCACGGCCCAGCCGATGGTGGTGGTGCACGAGCTGGCGCATGGCGTGCGGTACCTCGGCGTCGACGAAGGGGACGGCCGGCTGCTGTCCACGTTCCGACACGCCCAGGCGCTGCCGGGCTACCTTCACTCGGATCAGAACGGGCATCCCGGACGCGCGTACGCGCTCGAGAACCCGGAGGAGTATTTCGCGGAATCGACCGAGGCCTACTTCGGCTACAACGACTGGGGACCGCATGACGCCGAGCAGCTCCAGGCTGACGACCCGCAGGGCTTCGCGCTCATGGAGGGCGTCTGGGGCCCGCCGCCCGAGCGGCCCGACACGGCGCTCGAACCGTGCGGCCCGCTCGAGGCATCGCCCGCCGGGCGGGAGCGGACGCTGGTGCGAGTCCGCAACGAGACCGACGCCCCCGTTCGCCTCGACTGGATCGATTTCAAGGGACTGCCGAGCCCGCGGGGAGAGCTGGCGCCCGGTGCCTTCGTCGACGAGCTGACCACCGTGGGCCATCGCTTTCGCGTGATGGCGGCAGACCGCTGCCTCGGAACGTTTGCGGCCGAATCGAAGCCCCGCGACGTGACGCTCGTGCCGCCTGGGCGGTGAGGCCGCAGTCGGCCTTCCTCAGGGGCCTGCAGGCCTGCCCGTCCCGCTGCGAGCCGCCGCGCGCGACCGGCCGTTGCGGAAGATCTTCGATGGTTCGTTCGTCCCGAGCTGCACGCCGTAGCCGACGCCGTGGTCGTCGTAGGCCGTGAAGGTGGTCTCTCCTCCCCTGGGCGTCTCGGCCTCGATCTCCTCGTCCCGCCCCCGAAGGGTGGCGAGGAAAGCGTCGAACTCGCGCTTACTGACCGCATGGAACTGCACGCTGTATTGACCCTCGATCGAGCGGGAGCCGGAGCCGCGGCTCACGAAGTAAGGGATGCCGCTGGCGTCGTGGGCCACGTAGCGGGCCGAGCCGGCGCGCGGGGCGCGCTCCGCCGACCCTGGCTGCGCCACGAGCCGGGCCTCGAAGGCGTCGAACTGCGCCTCGGTCACGGCGACTCCGTCGACGTAGCACACGGGTTCGAGCCGGGCGGGCCGGTCGCCGAGGGCGAGCAGCAGAACGAGCAATCCCGTCGGCGATCATCGTAGCACCGGTACCGCTCGCCGCCCTGGCAGAAGCCCGGGGCCCCGCCCGGCGCCCTCTCGTACCCGCGGTGGTATCCTCTCCTCGTGACCGCGCGAGCCAAGCCCTCGGCCTTCGGCGGCCTGGTGCTCATCCTGGCCATCGCCGGATGCCCTCGGGCGCCGGGCGGTCCGACTTCGAGCTCCGGCGACGCGGTGGGCGGCTCCACCGGTGCCTCGCCAGGCACGTCGACCGGCGGCGCGGCGGGGAGCTCGACCGGCGGCGCGGCGGGCGGCTCGAGCGGAGGCACGGGCTGCGCGTCCAGCTCCCATTGCGCGAACGGCTACTTCTGGACCGTCGACTGCGATGGCGGCGTCGACGGCGGCGCCTGCGCGGCCTCCACGTCGTGCAACGCCACCGGCACGGCGTGCGTTCACGGGAGGACGACGACGTGCGCCTCCGACGCGGATTGCGCCTGCGGCCTGGCCTGCGCGCCAGGCGGCATGTGCTTCCCCGGCGACGCCGGACCGGCGAGCGCCTGCGCCTCGGACGCCGACTGCGGGGAGAGCTGCTACGGACTGACCTGCGTCGACGGCGGGTGCGAAACGCTCGGCTGCGGACCGATCGCCTGCGCTCCCGGCTGCCGCTGCGCCGGCTTCGACCGCTGCGACTGCCCCTTGCCGGACGCGGGCCCGGCCTGCAGGGGATACGAAGAGGGCCAGTGCATCTGGGGCGCAGGGTGCTTCGACGGCGGCTGCGGCTGCCCGATCGTAGACCCCGAGGGCCGCTGCGCCGACTGCGCCAAGGACTCCGACTGCGACGGTGGGCTCCACTGCGCCGTGGCCGGCGCCTCCTACACGGCCTTCGAGACGTGCGTGGAGTGCACGGCGATCGCACAGTGCGGCGCGGGGCGCGTCTGCGACCTCAGCCGGAACAGCTGCGTCCCCGATTGCCGGGTCGCGGGGAGCGCTTGCGACGCGGGCTGCGCCTCGAGCGGGGTCTGCGGCCAGTGCGCGCGCGACGCGGATTGCGCCGCCGGCTTCGCCTGCGCGCTCGAGCCCGACGGCGGGATCGACTTCGGCACGGGCGACGTGCTCGGCGTGGTCCCGCCGACGTGCCGCAAGCAGTGCCAGAGCGGCGCCGACTGCCCGACGTGGCACCCCGTCTGCAATTCGAGCGTCGGCTACTGCGTCGACTGCCTTCAGGATGCCGACTGCGCCGCCTGCACGGGCGGAGGCCGCTGCTACGCCGGCTCCTGCCTCACGACCCTCGCCTGCTACTGAGGCAACCGGAGGCGACGATGGACGTCGAGCGAGTCTTCTCGAAGGCCCCGTGGGAGCGGCAGGTGGGCTACTGCCGCGCGCTCAAGGCGGGCAACCAGATCTACGTGACCGGCACCGCGGCCGTGAACGAAGCGGGCGACGGCGTGCACGCGCCCGGAGACGCGTACGCGCAAGCGCGCCGGTGCCTCGAGCTCATCGAGCGCGCCCTGGGCCAGCTCGGCGCGCGGCGGGCCCACGTGGTGCGGACGCGGCTCTTCGTCACCGACATCGCGCGCTGGGCGGAGATCGGGCGCGCCCACGCCGAGTTCTTCGGCGAGGACCGGCCGGCGACCACGATGGTCGAGGTGAAGGCGCTCATCGATCCCGCGATGCTGGTCGAGATCGAGGCGGACGCGGTGATCTGACGCGTCCGCGCCGCCGCTTGCCCTCAGCCTGCTCGTCCGCGATGATTCGCGCCAGGAGGGTTCATGCGATCGATCCTCGTGGGGGTTGCCGCCATCGGAGCAGTCGCCGCCTGTAGCCAGGACGTCTGCCACCAGCTGGAGAACGTGGCTCAGAACCAGGAGTCGCAGCTGTCGAGCTGCGGCCTGTTCGGAGACGCGGGCTTCGCGTTCACGGCGCAGGATCTGCAAACCTGCGAGAACAATCTGAAGGCCTGCACGGCGGCCGATCAGAATGCGCTGAGTGCCTATGCCAGCTGCCTCGACGGCCTCCCCGCGTTCCAGTGTCAGTGGATCACCGATGCGGAGAAGGGGACCCTCGATCCCGGCTTCGTCACTTACGACAGCGACGCCCAGGCGTGCGAGGCCAAAGACCCGAGCGGACAGCCGGGGCAGGCGCCGGCGCTGAGCCAGGCGTGCCTCGCCGCTGGCGGCACGACCGGCGGCGGGACCACGGGCGGCGGGAGCGGCGGCTCCTCGACCGGCGGCTCCTTCACGCTCGCGTGGCCGGGGACCTACACCGTCCAGAGCAACTCGACGCTCCTGAACAACCTGACGTCGCAGAGCCAGAGCCTGAGCGGCACCGAAACCATCGTCCAGTCGGGGACGTCGGTGACGATCCAGGGCTTCGCAGGGCCCGTGCTGGACTGCAACCTCACGCTCACGCTCGCGACATCCACGAGCACGTTCGCCTCGCTGCCCACGTCCCAGGCCTGCGGGAGCTACACGGTCATCGGTGGAGTCACGGCCGAGCTGACCCAGGAAGGGAACCTCGGCACCATCCAGCTGATCGGGAGCGTCGAGGACAGCACCGGCAGCGCCAGCAGTTACACGGTCACGCTGAACCTAGTGTCGCAATAGCGGCCGCTGGCTCGGGGGGAGACTCGCTCGCGCCGCCGCGCACTCGTCGCAGCCGGCGTCGGGAGCGCAGAGAAACACCAGCGGATCTCGCGCGAGCTGGCCGACGGCCACGTCGACCTCGTCCCGCGCCGCGACGAGCTTCGCGCGGGCATTCCCCACGCGGCCCTCCCGTTGCAGGCCCCGCTCCGCCAGCCAGGCATCCATGCGCGTGAAGCCGCGGCAGCAGTGATCAGTCTCGCGGACCATCCGCTGCTGCGCCGCGCCGTCGACCTCGACCAGGCAAGGGTGCTCCACGAAGTAGGGCACCTTCGCGAGGCTCTCCGCGACGTGCAGCAGGGTGCTCTCGCTGTGCTCGACGCCGAGGAGCAGCACCTGGCCCGAGAGCTCGTAGACGCGGCCAGGCGGGCTCTCGAGGCCATGCGGGGGCTCGAGCGGCTGGGGTGCGCAGAGACGCTCCGCGAGCGGCCCGCAGGCGGCGAACGACCCACCCGGGTGACCGCTCCGCACGACGCCGGGCTGGCGCCAGAAGAGCTCCGCCGTGATGCCCATCTGTGAGCTGGGCGTGGATCGTGGATCGAACACGGTCTCGCCGTCGGTGATGGTGGGCATGACCAGCGTGCCGGCGGGGCCGAGGGTGCGCCGCAAGACCTCGATGAGGCCCAGGGGACCGCCGTCCACCGGCCGGACCGCGCGGTACGAGGTGTGGACGAGGAGCACCCCACCGCGGCGAACGCCCATCTCGATGAGCTGCCTCTCGATGTCGCCGGCGCTGGCCACCTTCAGCCGGTCTTCGCCTCCGCCTCCGGCGGCGCCTCGGCGACCGCGGCGACGGGCGCGGGCCTGGGGTACGGAAACGCCGGGGTGGGCGCCGTGGGCGTCACGTCGTGAAAGCGGCGCAGGTCGAGGGTGAGATCGCCGTTCGGCTCCTCCGTGAGGATGTCGACGTGGCGAGCGCCCCACTGGACGTCGGTGTGCAGGTAGTGCTTCTGCGCGTGGACCGGCGTGAGCGAGGTGTCGTCGGTGCCGACCACCGTGACCATCAGCTCGGTCTCGCTTGCCACGAGCGATTCCGGCGTCTGCCCGTACAGCGGGCTGCCGGGCGTGATGGGGTGGAGTGCGGTCCACGAACGGGAGAGCGCGGGCGAGCGGTCGCGGCTGAGCTGCAGGTCGTGCATCCGGTACATGCGCGCGCCCTCGGCGGTCTGCTCGGTGCGCATGAGAACGGCGCGGATCTGCGCCTCGATGATGCGGTTGCTGCGCTCGTTGCCGAGGCGAAACATGAGCGTGGGGACGCCGTCCATCGGCGTGATGACGACCTGGCGGGTGAAGACGATGCGCGCGTTGGTCTGCGAGAACTTGGCGAACAGCAGGCCCGTCGAGACCGCGGTGAGGAGCAGGACCGCGATCGACTCGGTCACGCTCAGCGCGTGCGCCGCCGTCCCCGTCGGGTAGGCGCCGCTACCGACGGCCCCGAAGCCCTGCGTCGCGAAGTAGAAGGCGTCGCCGAACGAACCGGGGCGCATGTTCGCGACGCCGCCCACGGCGAGGTAGAGGCTGGCGAAGAGCACGTTGAGCGCGAGGTAGGCTGAGACGATCACGGCGACGGTGACCCACCAGGGCCAGCGCATGAGCGCGTGGTAGGCGTCGCGCAAGGGGGTCTTCGCGGCGCCGACGACGTGAATCTCGTAACCGGGCCCGGCGACCTTGGTGACCGAAGGTGGACGCGGCGTGGCCATGTGGGAGCTCCCGACCCGAGGGGTCCAGCAGAGCATAGGAGCCACGGAGGCGCAGGGCCAGGGCATTCACGCCCGCCGATGCCTCACCGCCTTCCGTGGGGCGCCGCGCCATGAGAGAACGCCATGACCTTGCGCCGCAAGCTGCCACTCGCCGCCTGCGCGGCTTCCCTCGTCGTCGCGGCGCTCTGGCGCCCGGTCCGCGCGGTCGGGCGCGTCCTTCGCATCGGCACGGCCGACTACGCACAGACGCTCTGCTCCGACGTGTTCGTGAGCGGTCTCGATCCCGGCCGCGTGGCGGCCGAGGAGCTCGACCCGCAGAGCGGCCTGGGTCGTCTGAAGAAGCGCCTGCACATCGAAGTCGATCGGACGCGGCGCCGCGTCGCCGTCACCTGGGCAGGGCGGTTCGAGAGCACGGCGACCTTCCGCGACGGCCTGGGCTGCAGCCTCCACGACCCGCCGCCGGGCCCCACGCCCGTGACGTCGATCGCTCCGTCGGAGGGACCTGCCGTCGCCGCCCCCACCGAGGGCCTGCGCCGCGCGCTGGACCACGCCTTCGCCGAGCCGAACCCGCGACGGCCCCGGCACGTGCGCGCCGTGGTGATCTGGCACGACGGCCGGGTCGTCGCCGAACGCTACGCCTCCGGGGTTGGCCCGGACACGCCGCTCATCGCCTACTCGAT